>Ga0080006_1142140_pt1 | contig 15150 bp, 8 predicted proteins | sample RS3BMetagenome_FD_69209 | JGI IMG/M metagenome (GOLD analysis project Ga0080006, IMG submission 69209) | Ferric oxide microbial mat and aquatic microbial communities from Rainbow Spring, Yellowstone National Park, USA - RS3B (SPADES... ...
CGATAGGCGGGCTCGGCGGGTTCGGGATTGAAGAAGAATCGGCCTCGGAGGTCGAAGTGCTCGTACTCGACCCCCTGCCCCGGAATCGCCGGGCGGGTCCTGGAGAACCGGACGGCCCGACCATCGCTCCGGAACCCGACATCCCAGAGGCTGGCCCCTTTTCCCTTGATCGCTTCCGGTCCGGGAGAGCCCGGAGCCAGTTCTTTGATATAAACCGCCTGAGCGTCGCCTCCCGAATACGCCAGCCGACTCCCATCGGGACTGTAGGCGATCGAGCGGACCAGGTTGGAGGCGGCCGGGAGTCGCTCGACGACTTGACCGTTGGCGAGAGTCCGGATCTCGACGAAGCTGGTGACGTTGGGCAAGCCCGCCGGGTTGGCCCCGAGCGCGGTGGCGACGGTGCTGGTGGCTAGCCGGGTGCCGTCGGGGCTGATGGCGACGGCCAGGATCGCGCCGACGAGCGGGTCATTGGCGAACTTGAGCGAGACCTCGCCGCCGAGGGTCGCGGCGTCGAATCGGAGCAATCGGCTCGACTCGGTCCCCGCCACAAGCCACCGGCCGTCCGGACTGACCGCCAGGCCGAGAATCCGTGACTCGCGAGGAAAGAGCGCCGAGGGATTGGACGCGATCAGAGCGGGCTGGCGGGGATTATCGAGTCGGTAGAGCCGGACGATGCCGTCCTCGCCGCCCGAGACGAGGCGGGTTCCGTTGGCGAAGAGAGCCATCGCGAAGACCTCGGCGGTCGACTCGCCCAGGACAGCGACTTGAGTCCGACTCACGACATCCCAGATCCGGACGGTCCGGTCGTTGCCGGCCGAGACCAGGAAGCGACCGTCGGGCGTGAAGGCCAGGGCGTTGACCACGTTGGTATGACCGGCCCTGGCGGGTTGCCCGGCCTGCGCCGGCGCGGCGGAAAGCTGGCCGACAACGTCGCCGGTCCCCTGCCCGGTCGCGTCGGGATAGCGAAAGAGAAGGATCTCGCCCAGGTCGCCAAGGACCCCGTAACCGGCGACGGCCAGAAGCCTCTGTCCGGTCGCGTCGGGGTTGGAGAGCGCGAGGGCGTGGATCTGGCCGCGATAACCTCGCCAGTTCGGCGGTCGAAGCGTCCGGGTCGGCCCGGATCGGTCGGCGTCGAGGTTCCAGACGTGGACGACCTTGTCCATCCCGCCGGTCAGAAGTTGCGAGCCGTTCGGAGTGGCGAAGACCATCGACCGGACCGGTGCATGGTGCCCGTTTCCGCCCAGAATCAGGATGGGATCATTGAAGAATCGGTCTGGCGCCACCTGCGCCTTTGCACCGGACGAGAGTCCGAGCGTCAGGGCGAGCCCGACGAAGAGACCGAACCCGATCCGAATGCATCGTTTGCGACGGTTCCTCATCCGGCTTTTGTCCTCATCGAACTTGTGTCATTTCTCAAGATTACTCGACTCCGAGGCTCGATGTGACCCGGGAGCGGGCGGAGATCGCCATTTCCTCTGGACGCCTCAGAAAAGGAATAAGCCCGACATCCCGAATGGTCGATAGGTTCCGACAGGTCGATCGAGATTCACGTCCCGATCGTCCGCCGGATCTGTCGGGTCACGCTTGTCTTTTTATCGATATGGTCGGACGCGAGTGGTCGAAACCGCTCGGTCGTCGAAGGAGTGGCCGAGCCATGCGCAGGATGCTCACAACCGCCTGGGGCCTGGCTCTGGCCGTCTCTTGCCTGGTCGGATCTCCCTCGACCGGGCAAGAGCCTCCCCGATCCACACCTTCGCCGAGCCCGCAAACTTCACCGAACGCTCTCCCCTGGCCCGATGGATCGTCCCTTCCCGGCACCTCCGGCGGCGAGCTCAACCCCGATGGCACTCCGTCGGCCGGGACTGATGCCGGAGCGGCAAACACGGCAGGGACGACGGGCGGAGGGGCCGAGGCTGGTTCCGGTCCCGGCACGGGCGCGGGGGGCTTCAATGCCGAACTGGGCGGATTCGCCGGCGGTTCGGGGGCTCCTCCGGGAGTCATCGGCGATTATCAGCCGTTCAGCCGGGCCACGAACCTTCATGCCTCGGCCGCGACTCGGTTTCCTCATTTACCGACTCCGATCCCACCGCCTCGAGTCGGCGGTCGGAACCCCGGGATTGTCAATGGGAATGGGACGACCTCAATCCTGTTCAAGCTGACCGGGCTGAAGATCTCGGACAACCAGAGCCCGGTACCGCAGGATCGGTTTTTCTACTCGTTCAATTACTTTGATAACCTCAACGCCTCGGTCGACCGCAACATCGGCTCGCCGGTCCAGAACCTCCAGGTTTACCACCAGCTTTTCGGGATCGAAAAGACGTTTCTCGACGGCAATGCCTCGATCGGGTTCCGCGTGCCACTGAACACGATCAGCTTCAAGAGTACGGCCAACGTCGCCGGACTGGGTGGTTCGAGCACCTCGGCCGGAGATCTCTCCATCTTTCTCAAGTACGTCCTTTATAACAACAAGCAAGGATCATTGATCTCGACCGGTCTCCAGGTCACGGCGCCGACAGGTCCGGGATCTTTTGGCGGAAGCAAGTATTACAGTTATTTTCGCGACACCAACATCCAGCCGTTTGTGGGCTACCTCTGGACTCGCGATCGCTTTTACTTTCAGGGATTCTCGTCGATCGCCGTGCCGACCACGTCGCAGGACGTGACGCTCCTCTTCAATGACGTCAGCATCGGTTACTATGCCTATCGATCGGCCGACGCGAATCGGTTTCTCACCGCGATCGTGCCGACGGCCGAGGCGCACCTCAACACCCCTCTGAACCACCGGGGGTTCAGCTCGACCGACCTGGCCTCGACGCCCGACATCCTGGACCTGACCTTCGGCACCAACATCGAATTCCACCGTCGGGCGATTCTCTCGGCCGCCTACGTGACGCCCGTGACCGGTCCCAAGCCGTTCAACGCCGAACTGGTCTTGCTTCTCAATATCCGGTTTGGCGGATCGAGGCGGAACCTGTCGCCGGTCACCCCGCCGATCTTCTGACCGTCGATCACCGGAACCGGGACGCCTTTCGAGAAGGCTTCGTCACCCTGGGATGAGCCTTGCCGTGGACCACGGCGGCCTTCTTCACCGGGGCGGTCGATTTCGTTGAGGCGGTGGACGACGAACCCGTAGGGCTGACGACGCGGATCGGCCCGAGCTTGTTGTTCACGTTGAGATTACCGGATTGGGTCGGCAGCGGAGCGCCATTGATCACCAGGAGGCCGAAGGTCGCGTTACCGAGCGCCTGACCGCCGTCGCCTTGACCGATCCGGTTTCCCTGGATCAGGGTGCCCGAGGTCCCGGCTCCGGTGACGGTGATGCCGTCGAGACCATTGGCGGCCAGGATGTTATCGAGAACATGCGTCCCTGGTGCTCCGTTGAGGACCAGTCCGTCCTGAGCATTCCCGAGTCGACCCGTCCCCGCGAGGTTGGTGCCGACCAGGTTGTTCTGAAAGACGTTGCCGACCGACGAAGGGCCGAAGATCTGAGCGCCGTCGAAGTGGTTGCCCGAGATCAGGTTACCCGATCCGGCCGGGCCGCCGATCGAGTTGCCCGAGGCGTTGTCGATGTAGACGCCCGCGCCCTGGGTGCTCGACCCGTTGCCGATTGCCCGGGTTCCCGAGGCGTCGGTACCGATCAAGTTGGCCGCCAGAAGGTTGTTCGACCCCGAAGGACCGGCGATCATCACTCCGATCGAAGTGTTCCCTGAGATCAGGTTGCCGTCGCCAGGCTGGAGACCGCCGATCTCGTTGCCGGAGCCCTGGTTGATCAGGATGCCGATCACGGCGTTGGGAATCGCGAACTGGCCCGTGAGGTCGGTGCCGACCTTGTTGCCGATCACGAGGTTAGATGTCGCCGATGGCCCGTCGATCCAGATCCCGGCGCCCGGCGAGTTGGTGCCGTTGCCCGAGACGAGGTTGCCCGGCCCGACCGTGTTGTTCGACGAGTCCGAGATCAGGACCCCCGCGATCCCGTTGCCGAGGGCGGCCTTGCCCGACCCGTCGGTGCCGACTCGGTTGAAGCCCAGCCGGACCGAACTGGAGTTGGTGATCGCCACCCCGGCGACCGCGTTGCCCGAGATGATGTTGCCCGACGATGGGTCAGGGCCGCCGATCTGGATCGAAGATCCATAAACCGCGATCCCGTCAATGCCGTTGGGGATCGCCCGGGTCGCCCCGGCGTTGGTTCCGATGTCGTTGCCTTCGACCACGTCGCCGACCGTGCCGAAGAGGTTGATTCCGTTGCCGGCATTGCCCGAGATCGTGTTGCCCGGCCCGATCGTCTCGTAACCCGCGCCGTTCATGACGGCGATGCCGTCGAACAGGTTCGGCCGGGCGGCTTGCCCGGTCGGGTCGAGGCCGACCCGGTTGCCGATGACGTGGGCCGACCCGAAATAAGTCCCTTCGAGCAAGATCCCCCAGCCGTCATTGCCCGAGACGGTGTTGCCGTCGCCCGGCCCGAGGTCGCCGATGAAGGCGTCGAGAGCATCAACGCGGATGCCCACGTTCGCGAAGCTCGCCACCCGGGGACCGCCGCCGATTGGCACCGGGATCGTCCCGTCAGCCCGGAGACCCACATAATTGCTGATCAGGCCGACCGAGCTGGCGTCGATCGCCACCTGGGCACCGGGGAAACCATAGATCGCCACGCCCGCCAGACCACTGGCGACCGCACCCGGGCCGAAGGTCAGGCCGTCGATGGCGGTGCCAACCTGGCCATTGATCTCGACCAGCGGGTTGAGGGTCGTGACTCCTTCAAAGCTCGCCTGGGTCCGGGCGTCGATGACGGTCGGGCCGGTGATCGTGGGTAACGGAGAAGGGACGTTGATCGTCGCCACGCCCGATGTCGGGATCGCGAAGGTGATCGCATGGCCGCCGACCGAATCGGCGTTGAGGATCGTCTGACGGAGCGAGCCCGCTCCCGAGTCGTTGGTGTTGGTCACGACGAACGAGAGCGCAGGAGCGACCAGCGCCGTACCGGAGGCGGAGGTGAAGTCGCCGGTACCGGGTCGGTCGATGACCACGGTCAGGGAAAAGGTCCCGGGTCTGGCATAAGTGTGGCTGCCGATCACCTCGAAGGAAGCGTCGGTCAAGGGAACGATTGTCCCCCCGGTCGGCGGGGTCCCGTCGCCCCAGTCGATCGAGGCCGCCGTCGGGGCATTGACCTGATCGCGGGTCACGTTGGTAACAAAGGCGACGGCGCCCTGGAAGAGATCGCCGACTCTGGCCTGGATGGTCGGCACGCTTGCCGAAAGGATCGAAGCAACGACTGTCGCCGGAGCGGTCGAGACTCCCGGTAGCGCGACCCGATCGAGGGTATCGATGGTCGTCGTGACGTTGTAGGTTCCCGGATTCCGGTAGCTATGAGTCCCGAAAACCTGACCGGAATAGGGCGGACCCAGGGCGGAGTTGATCGAGACGGAGCCGATCGAGGTCGTCCCGTCCCCCCAGTCGATCGTGGCCAGGTATCCGCTCAGATAGGTCGGGTATGGAGGGTCGAACCGGGCCACCGGCACGGTGAAGACGCGGTCGGCCGGTTCGGTGATCGGAAGCGACTGGATCATGAGGGTCGGGAGGGCGACGTTGACCGTGAAGTTCGTCAGCCGGGAACCGGCGTCGTTGAAGATCCCGATTGTCCCCGTATAAGTCCCGCTATTCAGGTAATCGTGGGAACCCAGGACGCGGATCTGGCCATTCATCCCCTGAGTCACGACGACGTCGGCGTTGGTCCCGTCGCCCCAGTTGATCACGGCGTCAAAGTTCGCGGTCGAGGCGAAGGTCGAAGCCTCGGTGAAGGTCGCCACCGTTTGCGAGAAGCTCTGCCCGGCGACCGCGTTGATCGTCGGAGCGACCAGGGACGTCAGGCTCGACTGCGGCAAGACGATCTGGCCGATCCGGTCGCCGTTCGACTCCGTAAAATAGACATTGCTGTCGGGACCGGTGGCGAGATCCCCGAGGACCAGATTCGCGGTGAGGCCGACCGTCAGTGTCGTGACGACGCCCGAGGTCGTGATCCTACCGATTCGAGATCCGCTCTGCGCCGCGAAATAGAGGGCTCCGTCAGGCCCGCCGGTAATCCCTTTCGACCCGTTGATCAATCCCGCGGTGGAATATTCGGTCACCTGGGCCGTGGTCGGGTTGATCTTGCCGACCTCTGCGGCTCCTGGTTCGGTGAACCAGAGATCGCCGTCCGGACCCTTGGTGATCTCACCCAGAGTGGACCCGGTGGACTTGCTGTCATAAAGGGTGATCACCCCTTGCGGAGAGATCCGACCGATCGTGTTCAAGGTCTGGCCGACGAACCAGAGGTTGCCATCAGGACCGGACGTGATCGAGTCGGGATAATAATTTTGCGGGAGCCCGGCGGCAAATTCAGTCACGACTCCCTGGGGCGTGATCCGGGCAATCCGGTTGCCAAGGCTCTCGGTGAACCAGAGGTTGCCGTCGGGCCCTGCGACGATCGCCTCGGGAAAACTGCCGGGGGTGATCCCGGTGGAGAACTCGGTGATCAGCCCGCCCGGAGTGAGCCGGGCGATCCGGTCGATCGACGCTTCGGTAAACCAGAGGTTGCCGTCAGGTCCGGTCGTGATGCCCAGTGGCTCGCTCCCTGGCGAAAAGCCCGGGACCCCGCCGACGGAAGTCTCGGGAAGAAACTGGGTCACTTTTCCCGACGGGTCGACCCGGCCGATCGCGTTGCTCCCGGTCTCGGTGAACCAGAGGGCGCCATCCGGACCTTTCGTGATGCTGGTCGGGTCGGCACCGGGGGTCAAGGAGCTTGGGCCGATCTCATTGATGGCGGTGAATGTCGGCGAGGCGGCGATCGTCGCCGTGAAGGTGGTGCTTGCCTTGATCCCGTTCCTGGTGTCGACGATGGTCAACGTGTTGACGAACGACCCCGCGCCGGCGAAGACGTGGCCATCGAAAACCGACAGGAAGGAACCGGCGTCCGAAGTGCTTGAGAGCCGGACAACGGCCGTCGAGGTCGAGCCATCGCCCCAGTCGACCGTCGCGACGAGGTTGGCGGCTGTGGCCGAGGTGTCCTGATCGGTGAAGGAGGCGATACCGGTGTTCGACCTCCGCCCGGCGATCCCGTCGACCGGCAATCCGGTCAACTGGATCGGGCTGGTCGCGTTGATCGTCGCCGTGACCGGGGGAAGACTGCCGGTGGCCGTGCTGATCGTCACCATTGCCGAATACGACCCGACCGCCGGAAAGGTCCGGGTCCCGACGACCTCGAACGCGCCGGGAGTCGAGCCCAGGGGCAGGACGACGCCCGGGACAGGAATCCCATCGCCATAATCGATCATCGCCGAGAAGTTGGCGGAACTGGTCGAAGGCGAGTCCTGGAACGTCGCAACCGGGAAGGTCGACGAAACGGTGGCCACCGCGGTCGAGACGGCTCCCTGCACGCTGGCGAGACTCTGGGGCAGAACGACCTGGCCAATCTGGTTGGCGGCCGACTCGGTGAACCAGAGGTTCTTGTCTGGCCCCTGAGTGATCCCCATCGGCCCCGACGAACTCGTCGGGGTCGGGTACAGCGTGATGACGCCATTCGGGGTGATCTGACCGATCGGGTTGGTCGGGAAGTCGCTGGGGTCGGTGAACCAGTAATTTCCGTCGGGCCCTTGAGTGATCCCTGTCGGAATGTCAGCCGAGGTCAGCCCCTGAGTATATTCCGTGATGGACCCGGTCGTGGTGATCTGGCCAATCGCACTATTGCCGGGGTCGGTGAACCAGAGGTCGTTGTTGAAACCCGAGACGATGCCGACCGGGTTGCTGATGGTCGCCCCGTTATTCAGGTTGGGAATCGTGTAAAATGAGAATAGACCGGCCGTCGTGACCGTACCGATCACACCGCTGCCGCTCTTTCCGATCGTGAACCAGAGCGATCCGTCAGGCCCGGTGGTGATCTGGCTCAGAGTCGACCCATAGAATCCCTCGGACAGTCCATAATCATGGATCAACGTGCCGGTCGGGCTGAAACTCAAGATCTGGGGCGGCAGGATCGTCCCACTGCCGGCCGTCACATTATCCGCGACCCAGAGATTGCCGTCCGGGCCGAGGGTAATCCCCTGCGGTGAGTTTCCCGTACCTGAAATCGGATATTCGGTCACGACCCCCTGGGTCGTGATCGAGCCGATCTGGCCGGCGGTCGCTTCGGTGAAATAAAGGCTGGGAGTTCCGCCCGATGCCGGCCCCTCGGTGATCGAGGCCAGCCCGGCTGCCGCACTGATTCCGGTCGAAAACTGCGAGACCGTTCCCGAGGTGTCGATCCGACCGATCTGGTTGGACGTCGGTTCGGTGAACCAGAGCGCGTTGTCCGGCCCCGACGTGATCCCCGATGGATTCGCGGCGGTTACCAACCCGCCGAATTCGTTGATCAGGACGGCCAGCAAACGCCGAGCTTCCAGGGCCTCCGGACTGGGCCGAACCGATTCAGGCCGCCGGAAGACGTTCGAACCTCGACGCTTCTGGTTCGCCATGGATCTGGCCTTTGGTCAAAGCGTGTGCAGGAGTGGAACTCATTCTCGTGGCGCAATCCGACCGCATCTCTGTCTATAACCCCCTCAGAACCCCCAGTCAATTTTTCGGCCCCATTTTAACCATATTTTCAATGGGTCCGATTTTTCTTCGGGAAAGCTCACCGAGAAGATTCGGGGATCAAAGCCATTGATCGGCGGCGGCGGGGGCTTGATAATGGTCTGTCCATCCCGATGCGATGAGCCGGGAAGGCATGCGAGCCACGAGTGGGGTGGAAACCTTGTCGGCGATGACGACGGCAGTCAACCGGATTGCGGAGCCGCTGGACACGACGGTCCGGCTGGTGACGCCCGAACGGGTCGAGTTTCGGTATCCCCTGGCCGGGCCGTTTCGCCGGGCGATCTCTTACCTGGTCGACATGGTGATTCTGGTCGTCCTGCTGATGATCGGTCTCTTGATCTCGACGATGGCCACGCTCGGGACACCCGCGGGGATCGGTTTTTACCTGGTCCTGATGTTCGTGCTGACCTGGGGCTACAGCGGTTTCAGCGAAGGGGTCTTCAACGGTCAGACGGTGGGCAAGAGAGTCGTCGGAATCCGGGTGATGACGACCGAGGGGGTCCCGATCACCGGGACCCAGGCCGCGATCCGGAACCTGGTTGGATCGGCCGACGGCCCTTTGCCCTTCCTCTATCTGGCGGGTCTGACGAGCATGTTCTTGACCTCGCGGTTCCAGAGGTTGGGAGATCTGGCCGCCGGGACGATGGTGGTGGTCGAGGAGCCCCGGCAGGGGGCGACGGTCGCCCGGGTCGAGCCGGAGACGATCGCCCAGGTTTTGCCTTTTCTTCCGCTCCGGGTGACGGCGGGCTCGGAGATGGCCCGGGCCCTCTCGGATTATGTCAAGCATCGGCGGCGATTCGGCCGCGACCGCCGCGAGGAGATCGCCCGGCACCTGGCCTTGCCGCTCCGCGAGCGATATAGCCTGCCCGAACAGGCGACCTCCGACGCGATTCTTTGCGCCTTCTACCACCGGCTCTTTCTGGGAGACTGACGATGAAGGTGGTCGACCGGCTGGCGGATCGCGAGAAGGACTGGCGAGAGTTACAGGTCCGGATCGCCAGGCTCGACAGCACGCCGATCCGCAAGATCCCGCCCGCGGATATCCTCCGGGTCGGCGATGTCTATCGATCCGCCTGCGCCGACCTGATGCTGGCCGAGGCCCACGACCTGCCTCGCGACACGGTGGCGTACCTTCACACGCTGGTCGGTCGGGCGCACAACTCGGTCTATCGGGCCAAAGGGTTTCATCTCAGCGACTGGTCGCGAGTGATCCTCGACGAGGTTCCTCGCCAGCTCCGCGCCGACCCCTTGCTCCGGGTCTCGGCCCTGGTCTTCTGGGGACTCTTCTTCCTCTGCGCCTTCGTCGCGGCGGCCCAGCCGGGTTACGCCGCCAAGGTCCTGGGAGATCATCAGGTCGAGCAGATGGAGGAGATGTACAGCCATCCGCTCGACGGGTCGGGGTCGAGCGAGAGTCTCGGCCGGAGTGACTCGGCGATGGCCGGGTTTTACATTTTCAACAACGCGGGGATCGGGCTGAGGTGCTACGCCTGGGGGATCTTCTTCGGGATCGGGACCTTGTGGACGCTCGCGAGCAACGCAATCACGATCGGCCTGATCTTCGGCCACATGGCGACGACTCCGCAGGCCCCGAACTTCTTCACGTTCGTGACGTCTCACGGGCCGTTCGAGCTGACGGCGATCGTCTTCTCCGGCGCGGCGGGTCTTCGACTGGGCTCGGGCCTGATCTTCACCGAGGGGCAGTCGCGACTGGCCTCCTTGAAACGCGAGGCGACCCGGTCGTTGCCGATCGTGGGCGTGGCGACCATCCTCTTCGTTTTCGCCGCGTTTCTCGAAGGTTTCGTCTCGGCCTCCCCCCTGCCCTACTGGGTCAAGGCGGCGATCGCCATCGGCAGTTCGGCGGTCCTTTTGTTTTACCTCTTCGCTCTTGGTCGAGGCAGTCGACGGCCTTCGAGCCTCGTCACCGGCCCTTGAGCCATCGAAGGGGGAGGTGGCCTCGGTGATCGAACAAACGCTGGTGCAGATCCGGGAACGGACTCCGGTGGACCTGCTCGACCTGGCCCTGGTCGTGGTCCGTCGGAAGTCGGGGCCGCTCGGCCTGGCGGCTCTGGTCGGGATCGCGCCTTTTGCCGTGCTCAATGCCTGGTTATTTGATTCCGACCCCGAATTCCCGCCCTTCATCGCGCTGACGCTCTGGATGCTCGAGGCCCCACTGGCGACGGCTCCCTTGACGGTGGTTCTCGGCGGCCTGATGTTCGGCCAGCGACCCACGGCCGGCAAGGTCTTCGCCTCGGTCTTCAGGGGGGCGTTCCCGTTGCTGGTCGTGCATGGAATCTTTCGATTCGTCCTCTTCTTCTGGCTGACAAGTCGTCTGGCCTTTGCCAACGAGGTGATTCTCCTGGAGCGAGGCAAGTGGTGGAAGATCCTCGGTCGAGGGCGCGACCTGGCCAGCGGCCGGGGGGGCGAACTGTTCTTGCTTTGCCTGTTCCAGGTCATCCTGACTTATCTCTTCGCCCTGGCCTTTTACACCGGGACGACGGCGATCGGCGAGACGATGATCGCCGAGGAAGTCACCTGGGACATGCCCGAGGGGAGCGGGCTCGGCGGCTGGCTCTTCCAGTTGCCCATCTGGCTGGCCACGGCCTTCTTCGCGGTCGTCCGGTTCCTCGCTTACATCGACCAGCGGATTCGCCTGGAAGGCTGGGAGGTCGAGCTTCGACTCCGGGCGATCGGCGAGACCATGCGGGAGGCTCGTCGATGGTAGGTCGCGCCGGTTTCCTGATCTTGACCCTGCTGGCGATGTCCTGGAATTCGGGAACGGCGACCGGCTCGGCCGAGATCGAGACCAACCCCGATCAGGCGGTCAAGGCGGCGATGGGCAAAGGGTCGTATCCCTGGTACGACGGCTCGAAGGATGAGGTCAAGCCGGTCTACGTCTCCGCGCCCCGGACCGTGCCGATCTGGCTGGCCTGGGTGATGAACCTGATCGCCTACATCATCGCGGTCGTGGCTCTGATCGCCTTGCTCGTCTGGCTCTGGAGACATTACGCGCCGACTGATCTCAGCGAGGTCCCGGGAACGCCGCGAACTCGGGGCGAGCCGTCCCGGATCGAGTCGTTGCCCGAGGGGATGCGCCGCGAGTTCGAGTCGACCGACCCCTGGGAGGAAGCGATCCTCCGTCGCGACCGGGGCGACCTCGCGGGCGCGGTGGTTTGCCTGTTCGCTCATCAGTTGCTCACGCTCTCCAGGCTCGGCCTGGTCCGGCTCGCGCCGGGTCGGACCGGCCGGCAGTTGCTCCGGTCGGTGGCCGACGCCGATTTTCGAGCCCTGGTCCTGCCGACGCTCCGCCTCTTCGAGGCGGTCTACTACGGCCATCACGTCCCCAGTCCCGAGGAGTTCGCCCAGCTCTGGGCTCAGGCCGAGATCTTCGAGCGGCGCGTCGCCGGGGGAGTGGCGGCATGATCGGCTCACCTCTTCGACTTCGACTCGCCTTGATGGCCCTGGCGCTCTCGATGCTTCTGGCTGGGTGCAACCAGCCGATCGACACCTCGCCGGGCCGTTCGCGAAACCTGAGCATCAACGGTACGGGGACGTTCGCCGAACTTCTTCGCCAGCGAGGCCACGAGGTCCGCGCCGCTCGCCGGGCGACCGAGAAGGTGGCGGACTGGGCCAACGTGATCGTCCGATTCAGTCTCAACCCAGGCCTACCCGACCGCGAGGAAGGAGACTGGCTGGTCGACTGGCTCGAAGCTCAGCCCGGCCGGAAGCTCGTCTATGTCGTTCATGATTTTGATGGTGAGTCGGAATTCTGGGACGCCGTGCTCGCGAGCTTGCCGAAAGACGCCAGCGAATCCTGGTCCGAGCAGGTCAAGCGAAATCGCGACAAGGCCAGATCCTGGGTGGGTGAGCTTCCTCCCAAAGCCAAGCAGCCGGCCGACAAGGACGAGTGGTTCTCGATCAACCCGAAACCTGGCCTGCCGACGACCTGCAAGACGCTCGACGGCCCCTGGGCCGAGGGGGTCGACGCCCATCGAGCCGCGATCACGAGACCCGAGACCTTCGAGGTCGAAAGCGACGAGCCGATCCTTCTGAGCGGCGACGGCCTCCCTCTGGCGATCACCTGGACCTTCGAGAACGGCAACCAGGCCCTGGCGCTGGCCAACGGGTCGTTCTTGCTCAACGAGGCGCTCCTGAACCACGCTCGGAGACCCCTGGCCATGCGATTGGCCGACTGGATCGGCAACCCGCCGCTCCATGTCGCCTTCATCGAAGGGGCCTCGCCGATGAGCGGCGAATCGGAGTCGAACTCCCCGTTCCGATTGATCCACACGCCGCCGTTCAACTTTGTCTCGCCGCACATCCTCGGTTTCTTGCTTCTGCTGGCGCTCTCGTACGCGGTCCGGCTCGGCCGACCGAGACCCGAGCCGCCGAGCGGGGTCGAGCGACCTTCCGCCCACCCCGAGGCGATCGGGGCCTTGCTGGCGAAGACCCGACGGGCCGACACCGCCCGGTTCCTGATCGATGCCTATCGTCGATGGCGTTCTCCCTCCCAGGGCTCCGGTCGCAAGGCCCCGAGTCCCCCACCTCCTTCCTGAGTGATCCGGTCATGCCCGAGAACGACGACATCGAATTCATCGACGACCATCTGAAACCCGAGCCCGACGCCTCGCCGGTAGATCTCCCACGCCATGAGCCCGAGCCCCAGGCCGAGCCGATCGGCTCTTATGACGGCCCGGTCGCCGCCTGGGCGTCGAAGATCCTGGCCGAGGTCAACAAGGTCTATGTCGGTCAGGACCAACTGGTTCGAGGGGTCCTCGCGGCCTTGCTCGCCGACGGTCACGTCCTGATCGAGAGCGTCCCCGGCCTCGGCAAGACGCTCCTGGTCCGGGCGCTCGGTCGAGTCCTGGGCTGCGACTTCAACCGGATCCAGTTCACGCCCGACCTGATGCCCTCCGACGTCACCGGCTCGCCGGTCTACGACGAGCGGACGCACGACTTCCGGTTCCGACCCGGCCCGGTCTTCACCCAGCTCCTGCTGGCCGACGAGATCAACCGGGCCCCGGCCAAGACGCACTCGGCGCTCCTGGAAATCATGCAGGAATACCGGGTCACGGTCGACGGGACCTCGCACCCGATCAACCGGCCGTTCCTGGTCCTGGCGACCCAGAACCCGATCGAGTCCGAAGGGACCTATAACCTGCCCGAAGCCCAGCTCGACCGCTTCCTCTTCAAGCTCCTCGCCGGCTATCCCGACGCCAAGGAGGAGACCAATATCCTCCGGCTGCACACCAGGGGGTCGAGCCCCGACAAGCTCCTGACCCACGACCTCCAGACCGTGACCAGCCCGGCAGAGGTCCTCGAAGTCCAGCGGCTGTGCTCGGAGGTGATGGTCGACGACCGGGTCCTGCACTACATTGCGGCCCTGGTCCGGAAGACCCGCGAGTGGCCGACGTTCTCGCTCGGCGCCTCGCCCCGATCCGGTGTGGCGATCCTCAAGGGGGCCCGGGCGATCGCCGCTCTCGAAGGGCGGGATTTCACGGTTCCCGACGACGTCCAGGAAGTCGCCCCGTGGGCCTTGCGGCATCGCGTGATGCTGACCCCCGAGGCCGAGGTCGAGGGTCAAGGCGCCGACGATCTCCTGGCCGACCTGATCCGATCCGTCGAGGTCCCCCGAGCATGATCTGGCCCGGCCGACCTCTGGCGATCGCCGCGAGCCTCCCCGCGATGTTCTCGCTCGGGATGTTCGTCGTCCCCTCGCTCGCCCCGGTGATCCTCGGGGTCGACGCGGTGATCGTGGTCATCGCGATCCTCGACCTGTTCAGCCTCATCGGGGCGAAAAAGTTCCGGGTCTCCCGCCAGGTGGGGCCGGTTTGCTCGCTCGGCGAGCCGTTCACCGTCGAGCTGATCGTCGAGAACCTGGGCCGATCGGGCCGGGTCCTCCAGCTTCGCGACGACGTCCCGGAGACCATGACGGCCGAGCCCGCCGACTTCAACGCCCGGATTCCCGGCCAGGGCCGGGCCTATCTCAACTACAAGGTCACGCCCAGGCGTCGGGGCGGCTACGACTTTCAGCAGGTTGACGCCCTGGTTTCGAGCCGGCTGGGGCTCTGGCGGAGGTCCGTGACCTGGCCGAGCCTGACCCGCCTGAAGGTCTATCCCGACATTCGACAGATCAGCCGATGGACCCTCCTGGCCCGTCGCGACAAGCTCAGCGCCATCGGCGTCCGACGATCGCGACGACTCGGCACCGACAACGAATTCGAGCGGCTCCGCGACTACGCCGACGGCGACGAGCCCCGCCACCTCGACTGGAAGGCGACCGCCCGTCGACGCAAGCTGACGGTCCGGGCGCACCAGGTCAATCAGAGTCAACGGATCATCTTTCTGATCGACTGCGGCCGGATGATGGCCGGCGACACCGGCGGTGGCCTCTCGCCGCTCGACCACGCCTTCAACGCCATGCTCATGCTGGCGCACGTCGCGCTCCTCCGGGGCGATCAGGTTGGCATGCTCGCCTATTCCGACCGGATTCGGGCTTATGTCCCGCCCGGCGGCGGCGTGACCCGGATCAACCGGATGGTCCCGGCCGTC
>Ga0080006_1153673_pt1 | contig 15147 bp, 16 predicted proteins | sample RS3BMetagenome_FD_69209 | JGI IMG/M metagenome (GOLD analysis project Ga0080006, IMG submission 69209) | Ferric oxide microbial mat and aquatic microbial communities from Rainbow Spring, Yellowstone National Park, USA - RS3B (SPADES... ...
GCCCGCACCGGAACGTTCACCGAGAATCCTGAAACTACTGGTGAATCTGGAAACCCCTATTGGTTGAATCTGAGTGTCGAGGTTGCGAATCTGGAAAACGGTTGGAAAAAATCGAAAGGCAGGAGCAGTCGACTAGTGTAGTATTCCATGTTGATCTGACACTAGTGTAGCATCGCGCAGTGGCATATCCGTACCTATTTGCATTATCTTCCTCGTCGACCGTTACACCGACGAAGCAATCCTACAACCCAATCGCACTCTGATAGGAGTGTTCTCTCGAGCATCTTCCTTTTCCACTCGGGTATCCGCAGTGTGCCGAGTACACAAGCCCGCTGTCTGCAACGCGCCGCGGGTGCAAAACTTGTCTAGTGTGCGAGTCGAGTCGGGCACGTTGAGCACCGCCTGGGGGCAGTCACTACACTTACCCGAGTGATGAACGGTTCATGCACCCCGTCTATAGAAGCGTTGCGCAGGTTTTAACGCTGACGGAAACGTCATCCGCTTCGCTGCGCACGTTTCTGTACCGCGAACGAACGCGTCTGGGTACCGAGTGGCCACGCGTGTACGCCTTGGCAACCGAGACACACCGCTGGAGCCACGAACTCGAGCGGATACTGCAGAGTGCGATCCAGCAGCAACCAAAAGATGAACGGCGCTGGTGGCACGACTGGTTGAGACGTCCCACGAACCACTGGCTAGCTCGAGTTGTGGTCTACGAACGCTGTTTTGGCCGCGGTAACTTGCTTCGCGCTGGAGGGTTCATCGCTCGTAAGCTCAAAAAATTGCTCAGCGCATCAACAACGTCCTGTGGCGGGTCCAGGACGAACACCGAGGAGCCGCCATCTTTTCAACAAACAGAGGATAATCGCTTTTTCTGGTTTCGACCGCAAGTCCTTGGCGGTTTGGATCCTGCGGCAGTCGAACGCGCCTTCCCTGGATGCGTTGAACGCGATCTTGCATACCCGGACCTCATCTGGTGTTTCCATGGAGACCTAGGGGCATTCCTGAGCCATGAGTGGGTGCAGCGCGGGCTACTCATCGTGCAGGACAGAGGTTCGTGCCTGGCTGCGCTCGCGCTCCAACCACAACGCGGCTGGCACCTTATCGATGCATGTGCAGCACCTGGGAATAAAAGCATGTTTCTTGCCAATCTGCTGCAACAGAGTGGCATGGTTTATGCATTCGAAAGAGATGCCGAACGTTATCGGGCGATGGTATCGCGTGTTCGCAGCGCAGGATTCACCCAGAGCATTCGCATGCATCTGAAGGACTTTCGAACAGTGGTATCCGATGATGCTCATGATGGCGCTCTTGCGCAAGCGTCAGCGATCCTAGTCGACCCGTCGTGCTCAGGGTCTGGTTTAGTGCGTTACCGGCCCGTCGGGGAGCGCTATAACTGGTCCAGAATCGGTCGACTGGCTGCCGTTCAGATTCAGCTACTTCGGCATGCGCTGGTGGCTTTTCCTCGAGTTCGGCGGGTTGTTTACTCCACGTGTAGCGTACTGATTGAGGAAAACGAAAAAGTTGTCGAGGCGCTGCTCGCCGATCCGTTCATCGCAAGTCGTTGGCGCTTGGACACTGTCTTCCCCGCGTGGCCGCATCGTGGTTTGGCTGGCTGCTCTGCAGCGGTTCGTATTCCCGCGCAGGCAGCGCAGACACGAACCCCGCTTGGAGTCTCTGGTCCAAGGATAGGCGCAAGCACTGCAGAAATAGCCACAGCTCCCGTTACAGGTTTCTCGTCACGTTCTGCGTATTTCATAGCGGCCTTTGAAAGGCGCGACGCACAGTGATTCGCGGATGCTGCGCTGATGTTCGAGTGCCTTGGTAGTCTTTGTGAACACGGCTTCGCGTTTGGCGACCCGAAACGCACGTTTGAAGACCCGAGGTTGCACTCCAGTGACGTCGACAGAGGCGGCGGCATCGTTTCTCGCACAGGGTGCCAACCGTTGCGATGGAAGACAACCCCAAGTTCTTGGTCGATTTACAGGATTGCAAAAAATCGCGTTACATACCGATCAGCTTTACTGCGTTCTCACAAGAGCGAGAAACTTGAGCTACTTTCCGCTGTGCCGCAGAAAGGTCGCATATTGGAATATATGAATCATGAAAAAATGTCCTGGTGCTAGGGAAATCATCTGCTTTTTCTGCACGTACGTATGCAATGGGTTCCAGTATCGCGAATTTGGAGTCCAAGGGAGATGATCTACCACAATGGGTGAATCCTAGTACCTGCTCTCGGCACTGTACGTTAGCGAGGAGCGTTTGCGCTTATGATACAACTACCCAGGGGTTGGTCTCCGTTGCCGAGGCGATTCGCTGTTGATCTGACGCTGGCACGTGCTGTAGCGTTGCCATGAAATGTTGCATTTTGAATTTGGACTTGCCCAGTAACATCGGATAATAGAATACCAGTATCGTCGAACAAAAGCCCGAGAAACTCTCTCCCTATGTATACGTAAGGCACTGAAGCCATGCCGGATCGCGTTCCCGTACCATCCCAGTGCCTTGTTCGAGGCAGGAATGCGATGCCCTCCCTCTTGGCGTCTGCTATGTTTTTCATTGGAAGTCGTCAGCGTTTGAGCACAATGCTCACACTGAGTTCTAAACGGTTCACTCGAATATTCGCTCGACAGAGCAGCGCTGGACGATCCGAAAGTACAGGATATTCCCGCTTGTTGTACGAGGCGTTCAAGGCTCGGTGCGGAAGGCGCTTCCGCGCACATGGATTCGGTCGGAAACAAACCACAGCAAACCTCACAACTTCGATTATCTCGCTATCTGACGTTCGGCTAGCTTACCGCACATCACCTTGTGTATCCGGCTCTGTTTCACTATCTTCTTCTGGACCAGTCTGAGCGCACGCCTGTGCTTGTGATGCATGTATATTGTCCTGAACTAATCGATGGGAAACGTGACGAATCGCTTCCTCCGCCAGCAGTCCACTCTCTTCGATGGTGCAGGAGTGCAGCGTGTGTGCTCTACAGCACGTCCAGTGCCACAGAATTCAACCGCCAAACGATGCGACGTATCGGTCTTCGCCTTCTCCAGCGCATTGATGAAGTTGACGTATGCACCGTCGTCGCCACCGTACAACCGAAACCGTTGGCGCCCCCAGCGTGGTTTCATGCAATCCTGCCAATGTTCGCCTGCATCAGGATTCTCGGACGCTGATGCAACCTTCGAATGAAGCGCACAAAGCATCTCGTCTGCCGGGTGCAGTGCTCAGAGCATCGAGATTATTCTAACAGTATCCTGTTACCTGTTGGTACGTCGCGTACCGTGTGTCATGTACGACTCTCGAAAGTACAGAGCCCTGCAAAGCTGGGCAACCTCGTCTTGTTCAGTGTAAGCCTTTGGCCCCGTATCCGTGACTCAGAGGCAAAACAACGGGCATGATACTCTTCAAGCCCGTTTCCACACCCACAATGAACAATTGCTCTTCACCTATGTTGAACAGTTGAAAACGAGCCTTGTTGCTCGACTCGCAATTCGTAGTTACGAAGTACGTGCAGATTGATATTGCGTCGGGCTGTATCGTGTCTGTCAACTTTATTCCATTTCCTCTCTGTACGCAAAAAAAACTGAACCATACACCGTCAATGCTCTTCGCGAAGTTGCTCTAATGCTTCACCATAGAGACTGTATGCAACCGTTGACCTACGACCTGAACCCGAGCGGCAAGGCCGTCACTCACGTGTATATCCAAGCAATAGAGCGCTTCTTCCGCAATTACTGTTGAGGATTTCACTACATTCCAAGATGTCTGGCACCGCGCATTCTTTCGCAACTTGCAGCTGCTGTCTCAACCAGTGCCCAACGAAAACAGAATACTGCACTAGTCGACTGCTCCTGCCTTTCGATTTTTTCCAACCGTTTTCCAGATTTGCAACCTCGACACTCAGATTCAACCAATAGGGGTTTCCAGATTCACCAGTAGTTTCAGGATTCTCGGTGAACGTTCCGGTGCGGCTCCGTCGACGCTCAACCGGTTGCATTCGCTGCGACACCAGAATCAAGATGAGTCGCGACCTCCTCGAATTAGCGTATGCAAAATAACAGATTTCTTTATCCGGTTCAAACGAGCATGCCTCGGCTCTTCACCTCGCATGACGAGAAGCACGCTCCAGTCACGCGTGCTTCAAGCTCACGATTCAGCTGCTTCATGGCAACTCGTGGGCGCAGCAGTCCGCAACGCCAGAGGAACGATGCAAAACACTCTACGATACGCCATGACGGCTTGATCACAAGCTCCTGCCGACGGCCCGCAGACGATGTCATGTCCAATATTGAGTTCCGCTTGGAAGACAAATCATCCTTCCTCCGTGGCTATCGACGCAACGAGACTCCACAGCAGCACGGTATCGCTCACGGGATACGACCCCGGGGGTGCCCGACGCTTCCGTTTACCTGTTGAGGGGTCTCGGACTCGGACCCGGACTCGGACTCGAGTCATCGTAGCGAGCGCTTCCAGTCGAGCTGGTGTCGACGCGTTGCACGAAAGGCGCGTGGACGGATCAGAATTCGTAGACTCGTTTCGCCCGCGGGGTATTCCTTGCGGTGCTTGTTTCATCATGGACAACATCGCGCTCCGCAAGTCCTTGACCGAACGCAACAGCGTATGCATTCGCTTTCGTACGCAGAAGCAAGCGAATTCGCCGAGCTGGTCATTCTAGGTGAAGCTCATGAGCGTAGGGTGCAGCGGCGGGCGCGCCAATGCAGGTTGGTATCAGAGGTAACCGCCTGGACCCGTCCAGCGCTTGTAGCGAGCGATGCGACTAGCGCTGGTGACCCAGAAGGCAGGACTCGGAGAAAACGGTGCGATGGACGGTACGGAAACACCTGCCCAGAGTCAAGCGTTACTGCTGCGAAGGACGTGCACTGAGGCTGCACAATAAGAAGACGAACATGGCAAGTGATGCGTAGATCGCAGCGACCGCGAGTGCGCATTGCATTCGTTGACACCAGCCCGAGGCCGAGAAACAGTTGGGACTCGCACACTGCCGTCAACACCCTTCGACTGCTGACACCGAATCTGGAGCGACAGAAGAGAACGGTGCCTGTGAAGCCGGAAGTACGCGACAGGAACAGGAAGCAGTCGCTGAGATAAACCCCAGAGACTTGATCGCATTCGCAAGAGACCAGAACTTGAGCGTGTGCGTACGAGCTCGCGGAGCGCACCCATGACATTGTCGTTCTTCATGGGTGTCGACTCAAGCGTCGGGTATCCCTTGGTCTCCATGAATCATGGCAGCGGTTTCCAGAAGAAAAGCGACCACCCACCCTTAAAACCTTGCTATTCAGGTCATAAAAGCCTCTCCGGAAATTGTATTCCTGCACGTACTTCATGACCATATGCACAAAAACGGAACGATTGCTCCCTTTGACCCGGAAAGCCCCTGTTTCTATCTCTACATAAGCGCCAGCATCTCGCAGTATCTCCTGGAAACACTTCCACGTTTCGCATTCGCACCCTGCTTCTGGGAGCGAAGCCAGGCCCGGAAATTCTCGGCTATATTGTTCACCGGCACGCCGTGCCGTACACCATCTTCGAACTGACAACGGCAGCAGTAGCGGCAGCAGCAGCAGCAGCAGCAGCTCCACCTGTTTTGCGTTCCGACGGCACGGGCGACGGTCACACCGACCTGCACCAACCGCAACGTGCTGCCACAGACCTGGGGCTCGAAACGCTTTTCGTTCGTATACGGTGGTTGAACGTCCCGCTTGCTTGGAAAGGTTGAGTTTCCAATCAAGCGGACTGTGGCCTGAATGCTCTAGTACGCCACTATGTCGAACTTGTCAAACTCCGCGTTACCGCGAGCGCCGGTAAGGCGTCAGATGCCGCAGTGCAGTGAGCTGTTCTTTCGAGTCTGTCTGCTGTCACGCAGAGCAGCCGGAGTGAGCTTGTTTACCTGAAACGGTGGCGTTGTTGCCCATCACGCACGAATACCGCAGGTATCCGGGGTTCTTTGCCGTCAGGCTGAACAGCACCAGCCGCGTGCGGTTCCTGTGTACCTCTAACGACCTGCGGGACGTCTACGAAAGGCGCGTGCTTCCAGGGCGGTTCCCAGTAGTTTGCAACCCACTGCAACGTTGTGAGCGTTCAAGACATACGTGATCGTTTGGGAGTTCATGGCGTAAATACTCGGTCAGCGGACGACTAGCACCAGTCAGGATAGCGTCGCAAAATTCAATCGTTGTACCGGAAAATATAACACTTGGCGGCCTTTCTTGCGCTTTGCTTCATACAGGCTGTCTTCAGGTGAAAGTTCCTCGGGAAACATGCTTTCCATCGGATCGAAACTGGCGCTGTTGACGCTTTGGATGCTGCTCTGATCCCGAAGCGTCCCATCGAACCGGATTTTGATGTTTCTCATGCCTTGCGCGTAAAAGCAAGCGTTTAAGGTTTCGTGGAACGTGGACCTGACGAAGAGGTAAGCGCAGACCATTTGCAGGGTGATTTGCGCATGACATGGACAACCTGGGCCGTGCGCGTTTCTGTGTTTGTCGACGGGGGCGCCATCATAAAAAGCAACTTTGGAGCGATCATGCGCAGAACAAAGCGTTGTCCGCATGGGTATCCATGCTGCATGATTGCCGCGCGGTTTGCAACTCGTTCACGATCATGATGACAGGCACTGCTGGTGCTGGTGCTGGTGATTCACGCAGCGGTAGCGGTGGTGCTGGTGGTGCTCCACCTGTCTGCGTCTGGAGCGAAAGACGCTGGCGATGCACACGGCCGCAACCTGAGATTCATGAATGCTCGCTATGCACGAGGGTGCACGCTTTGTCGCAACACCGTACTCGTGCAGCGCAGTGCTCAAAGCCTCAACCAAAATCCTGATTCCGGACCATATCCTCTGCGATCCGATGCTTCTAAACCGCTCATCTCCATCCATCAGTCGGGGTTTGTTTCCATCGGCTCTAGGCAGAGTCTGATACGAACCGGATCTGCCATGGTCTTCGCGCGCTCAACCGCTCGCAACTGCTCTTGCGCTGTACCCGCTGCCGGTGAATCCGTCGCTGCACCCAGGGGATGGAGCGATTCCTCAGATTCCGCCTTTTCCGGAGAAAGAAACCGCTTAAAATTGTAGTTCTTGAGTTGTGCGGCCCCTGGAAGGGACTGCAAAAGCTCTTCGACGATCGGCTGTGTCAGTCCGAAATACTCTGGACCGCTAACCGTGGCATGAACGCGTCGTCTATCCAACGGGGTTCGCTCTCGAATGATTCGCATGATCTGAGACCAACATCCGCTCGGCGACTTGTCCTCGAACGGCTCCTCCGGCATGTCCGCACAAGTGACCCGGAACCACGGATGTCCATCTCGATCCAGAATTTCCGATACATACTGTGTTGAGCGATTCACATCGACGCAACTCGTGTACGTGCGCACCGATCGATACCCGACTGGGTAGATCGCTCGCTCGTTATGGAAACTCTCTCGTGGATCAATGTGCCCGAGGGATTCGATCCGTAGGACCACCCCGATCTGGATCGGCAACCGAACGTTCCCGTGTTCATCGCGAGCGACTTTGTGCAGCTGCGACCTGCGTACCTGCGGCTGACTCGCCGATCCGTGACCTGTCGATCCCGCTGCCGCCGCTGCAGGCACAACCGCACGCTGACCCGTCGCCACAGGCACGGGATTCGTCTCCGTGTCACCGGTATGCCCGCAACGCTCCGCAGTTGCCGTGGCGAGGCTCGGCACCAACGAGGCGTTTTTCCCACTCGATCCAGCCGACGCTGTCACCATGTCCAGCGACGCAGCAGCAGCAGCAGCAGCAGCAGCAGCAGCAGCAGAAGATCGGTGCTCAAGCCCCGTGCTCCCTGACATGGTCTCTTCGCGGATCATTTGTCTCTGGAGCAAGCGACCAAGGCTCACTACTTGTTCTGGTAAACTCGATACATCGACGACCCCAGATGCTCGCTTCTTCAACTGCTTGAATGTCTGCAACATATCCACGGTAACGAGCTCCAGGGGAACAGGCTCGAAATCATCGCCACCCTCGCTGGAGATCGGCTCCCCCGAGGCCGTCGCATAGACACGTAAGCTGCCAAGCGTGCCCGCTGCATGCGTGATCATCGATGACGTGTCCATCGGCAGCGGTGGCACCTGCGGGGGCAGGGCATCGGGCTTCACGGATCCCGACGATGCGCTTGCATGCACGCGCTCGATGCGTCCGTAAACGAGCACCTCAGCGGCGATGCGTGCACGCAGAAAGACACCACGGTGTTTGGCAAACATAGCAACGATGTCGTTTTCGTTGTTTGTGGATCGTGTTTCTGTTTCTGCGGTGCTGAGGTCACCGTCTTCGGGGGCACGTTCAGCGGTGCTCGCTCGCTGCGCCAAATCCGAGCATATCGGCAGAAACGGGAGCGACGGGTCCAGTGCTAGCGGGGCGGTGTCGAAGCCGTAGCGAATGACGCCGCGCAGGAGCGCCAAGTCGTGGCCCTCAGCGACACGCCACCAGGAGGGCAGTGTGTCCGACCGAGGCGGCGGTATGTTCTCGATCAGATGTGAACAGAGTTCCGGGTTTTGTAGCAGTGGTGCAGCGACGACGCGGATAAAGTGCAAGACACGCACGCGTTCTACGAAACGACGAGAGAGAATAAACAGGGTGCGCAATTCCTCGAGTTCAGTCGGTGGAAAACCTTCCAGTTGGGGCGCTCGAAGGCACTCCTCGAGCGCAGCTAATCGAGTGGCAGCGTCGCTGCTCTCGCGGCTCAGTCGCTGCATCTCCGCGAGGCGCGACTCATGCTGACTGGCCCGCCACTGCAGCGCATACTCGATGGGTTCATCGAGGGCCTTTGCGAGCGCATCGTCACCGGTACGTCGAAAACTCTCCCGAGCCATGGCCAACATCTCAATGTACATGCGCTCGAGGTTGTAGTCGAACTTGCGTGAAAGCTGGCAGCGCTCCTTGTAAACGGACCAGTCAATACGCCCATCCGCGTCATAGACCACGCCGCCGAGACGTCCAAGAAGACGTCCAAAGTCGTGCTTTTCACGCTTGGACCAGCGTTGTGCCTGAACCTCAAAGCGAGCCGATCGTTCGCGTTCAAACGCCTCGCGTTGTCGTCGGCGTGCTAACTGTTGCTCCTCACGAGCACGCGCACGTTCTTCGGCCTGTTCCAGTTGGCTCCGTCGACGATCTTGTCGTCGTCGTAGGCGCTGGAATGCCTTAAGCAGCTTCTTCAGTCGCGTATTCAGTATATGTAGGGTCGGCATCTCGCGTGCTCGTAGCTGTTCCGCGTCGAGTCCCAAAGACGCGGCCTTTTCACGGTAGCGTTGGTCCAGCGCGGTCCATTCGGCGAGCCTCGCGTCGCCGTCCTCGGCTGCGTTCCCATTGCCAGGCTCCGGCTGCGGCAAAGGCGCCAGTCGTCCGAAAAAGTACAGATCCGGATCCCGCCTCATATCATCGTACTGGCCGTACCCGTGCCTGTGGGTGCCCAGAATCAGGGCTCGATCGAACTCGGCGTCCCACCAGTCGGGCATCACATAGATGCCACTGGCGGTGATCGAGGGAATCTCACCGTCAACGTCACCGTTTCGAACCAGATCTTTGATGTCTTCGATGCATTCGAGACGTTCAATCCAGTTGTACCCGTTCCGTTCCATTGCATCGAGGTAGCTATCTTCAGTGAAGACTGGTTCAGTGAACGATTCATCGACAGGTTGTTGCGTGTTCTCATCGATCCAGGGTTCAAAGGCAGCTTGCAGCACGCGCTTCTCGTTGCAAAGCTTCACGAGGCGCTCCTGGGCGAGACGCTCCTGTTGCGTGGCATCCGCGGCATCGCCAGCAACCAGCGCGGCAGCAGTGTGCTCCGCAAGTAGCCGCAACCAGCTGCGAGCAGCGCGTTGAACCTCAAACACAGACCGTTGATTGGCACTTTTTTGGGCCCTGGTCATGGCCTGGGCAATCCGTTCCCACTCTCCGTAGCCATAAGTGAGCATCGCCCGATGAAATCGATGTCGCTCGGACTTGTTCCAGAGTTTCCGACCATCGGGTCCGAGTTTGTCCTCGGACAAGTCGGCTTCATCGCTGTCGGACTCGTGTTCGCCGCTCTCCTCATCCGAGTTTTCGCCCGGCTGGAAGCGCTGAACTTGTCGCCGGCGACGCGGTTCATAGATGATATCGGGGTTCGGTGCAGAGGCCGCTAGTGGCATCAGTTTCTTCCAGAATTCTTTGTCATTCAGCCAGGTTTCATCGCCAAACATCCCATCAGCATCCGCCGTGAAAGTTGCCTTGGAAAACGCTGACGGTCCAACGTCGCCTGCGCCACCAGTCTTGATCGTCTTGGTACGTCGCGCCATGATATTCTCTATATTTTCAGCAGTGAATGCGTCAGCTGCCGAGTCGTCTTCGTTAAATACATCATAGGCACCACGTCGTAAGAGGCGATTGATATCATCGCGGCCCATGGTGGAGAGCATGTTGCCGCTGCCGCCCTGGTCGACACCCATGTTCTGCAGCACTGCTTGGTCGAGTCCGAGCTTTTTGCTCGCTCGATCGAACATCTCTTCCTCGTACGTGCCGCGCGTAATGAGGCGATATACTTTCACGTCGCGTTCTTGCCCGATACGATGACAGCGCGCCTGTGCTTGTACATCATTTTGCGGATTCCAGTCACTATCAAAAATAATCACAGTGTCGGCAACGGTTAGATTGATGCCCTGTCCACCAGCACGAGTGCAGAGCAGGAACACGAAATTTTCCGGGTCCTTTTGGAAGCGATCAATGGACTGCTGGCGATCGTTTCCGCGGACCCGGCCATCCAGTCGTTCAAACTTGTATCCCCGCCAGTGGAGATAGTCCTCCAGTATATCCAAAACGCGAATCATTTGCGAGAAGATAAGCACGCGATGCCCTTTTTCGCGCAGTACAGGCAGCAACTTGTCGACAAGCACCAGCTTCCCAGATGCTTCCACCAAGTGTCGCATCAGTGCATCTTCACCTAAGGCAGCGAGTGATTGTGTTTCGATCTCCTCGACACCACGAATGAGATACGGATGGTTGCAACACTTGCGAAGCTCCATCACAATGTTGCGCAGATTACCAACATTATTGCGCTTGCCGCCTTGTTCGAGGAAAGCAAAGTTCTGCTCGTACAGCGCTCGATACCACTGCTTTTGAATTCGAGTTAACTCGACACTGATGAGCGTCTCTTCCTTGGGCGGTATCGCTTTCTCAACATCCTCCTTCATCCGGCGCAGGAGATACGGTCGCAGTAACGCTTTCAGGTTCTCGACAGCCTCGGCGTCACGAATATCTCCGTAGGCTTGTTGGAACTCTTTCTCGTTCGGGAATTTTGCTGGCTCTAGAAAATGGAGCAGCGAGAAGAGCTCCAGCGAATTGTTCTGGAGCGGCGTTCCGGTGAGCAGTACCCGATGTTCGGAACGGAAGCCAAGCAGCTCGTCGAACAGCTTGGACTGTCGGTTCTTCAGTCGGTGCGCTTCGTCCACGACGATGACAGCCCAGGGTATTCCCCGCAGGCGATTAGCTTCTTGCAAGATAATCTCATACGTCGTAATGAGAACATGCCACTTAAAAAGGCCTGATCTGACGCTCATGCCCGCATAGGTCCATTCATACTGCAGAATTACATCACGCGCTCTGACGTTGCCGTGGAAGACGATTGCATTCATGTGAGTCCAGGTTTCAAACTCTCGCTTCCAATGTCCCAATGTGGATAGAGGCGCGACAACCAGGAAAGGACCCCGAAGGTGCTGTTCCCTGTAGAGATAGTCTAGGAATGATACAGCTTGAATGGTCTTGCCCAGGCCCATTTCATCGGCCAGAATGGACCCCTGACGTTTGAACCAGCAATGCACCAGCCAGTTGAGGCCCTCGAGCTGGTACTCGCGTAGCTCGCCTCCATTTTTAAAGGATGGATTCGAGAGCCTCACGAAGCTTGCTGGGTTTGGCCGTGGTGGCCGTTTTCGCTCGCTTTCCGGTGGCAGCGTATTCCGCTCGTAAAATTCCTTGATTTTGAGATCGTCCTGGACTTCGTGCTCGTATTCCCAGGTACACTCATCGTAGCCGAGCGAGCACCACTTGACGAGGAACTGCCGTGTGCCGTCGGGGCCCACGTGTTCGGCTATGATTCGATCCACCGTGACGAAGTCTTCGGGAATTGCTTCGTCCTCCTCATCGTGATCCTCAGCATCGGAGGCCGATCCCAGGACACCTCGGACACCTCGGTATGCAGCCTCTTGTTGTTCTTTGCTCAGAAACCGCTGGAGACGCTGCTTCCCACTGGGCTGCGCCAGAATAAAATCCTCCCGGACCCACTGGCAATGTATATAGGAGAGTCCCCTAAACTTGATCAGGTACTCCTCTACCATGGGGGTACGCAGACGACCGCGGTCGCCCGAGCCCTCTGCAGGCGAACGCTCTTCGGCGCCAGCAGAGACTTTCGACGCTGGTGACAAACTCGAGTTCATCTCAGCCGCCTCTTCCAGGGTCATATGGCGTACACGCCGCGCAAGGATGCGCTCCATTGGGTACGAGTCCAACGAAGCACCCTGATCGCCGGGTGTTCTCGGAGTGTGTGCATCGGAAACCTCTTCAACCTCCCCTCGGCTGGAGCGGGTTGCCTCCGAGCCTCGCGCTTCACGACGACGCTTTGCTCGCGGCACGCACGCTTCGCTATCGGCTCCAGTCGAAGACTGCGAGCTCGTCGACGAATCGCTCAGGTACAGAGCCTCATCACTCTGCTCCGAAGCGCTAGACTCAACACGCATCGGGCGGCTAGCCCGCGCACTGCGCCTCGGTTGTCGACGAACACCCTCTGCTTCAGGATAGAGCCCGCTGCTCTCATCGCGCAACCACGAACTAGCTTCACTGAGCGCATCGGTTCCGGAGGACGACTCCGAGCGCGAGCGTTTCGACTGACGTGCTGAGTCACCTCGCAAACGTCTCCCAGTGTGTTCCAGCTGAAGCCCCATGCAGCCCAACGCTCTCTTTCAAGCCGTCAACTTGCCAAAGTTCACGAACACCAATTCCAAACACACCGCCGACGACAGAGGCGCTGCGTTCCCGTGTCACGTCTAGCGCGCAACCGCCGGCTCCGTGTTGTTCCCCGTGGGGGGCCAGCAGCCATGATCGCGCATTGACCATATTCGCATACTTGTTGTCGTTGCAAGCGCGTTTGCTGCCGGCTAGTGCTGGAGCGCGGCATCTGAACAGCGCGCGCCGGCTCATCGCCGATGGCTACACCTGCCTTTACTGGCGCGTGTGGAGGCGCGCGATTTACGTTTCGGTGCTGGAGCTGCTGCTGGCAGCCGCTGGATCGCGGGCAGGCACGGGGCGCTTCTGGCGACGCGTACGCGTCTGCTTGCTCAGCACGCAGCATTGGCCCGCTGGATCGATTGCGCGCGCATTTGGAGTCGAATTCTGGGCATACTTTTCCATAAAGTTCTGGAATGTATATTTTTGTGATGTACCTGTTCATCGGGAATCGCCTCCGGGGGACGCTGTCCGCGCGCATATCGAGTCGGAATGTTGGTACACTCTTTCCCATAAGGTGGAGGAAAGTATATTTTAGTGATATTTCTGTTCATCGGGTATTGCCTCTGCGAACGCTGTCCGCGAGCATTTGGGGTATATTGTTGGATATTTTAACCATAAAGTTCAGAAAGATATAGTTTGAAGATGCACGTTGCTGGGCTACCGCGATTCCGTGCGTCTGGGCAGCGTGTCGGTGCACAATCGATGCGTACCGAGGACGGCCTCGCAGCTGTCGATCGCATGGTCTTCTGCAGCGTGCATCCGCGATGTTGCTAATCATTCTGTCAGATCATGAGGCGCTCTATCATCCCTGGTGTGTACTGCTCGAGACTGGTGGCGTATACGATGCCCAAATCATGCAGATTTAAAGCGAGCTACCCATAGCTGAAATGATGGCGTGGTGTTGGCCAGGTACACTGCACCGTCTTCTCGCACGAGGTTAGGCTCGGACACAAGCGAGCCGCTTGGTAGCTTTCATGCGGCGGAGAGTGCGCGTGCCTGTCTCGAATTGTCTCCGACTGTGCATTCGTCTCCAAAGCGTAGGTATGAATTTTCGCCTTCCGAGTCTATGCAGGGTGTCCCCGGAGTCAATCTTGAGCTGGGTCGATGCATGCACAGAAGCGGCAACATGGGCTGCGCGCCTCGTCAACGAATCGTCGTAACTCTAAACCGTGAACAGACACTATGCAATCGCTGGCTAGACGACCTCGAACCGATGACCGATTACGGACTGCAACGCGGTTCGGTCTCGGTAATGGTACCGCGGCGGCGACGCATCCGACGTCGCAGGGTGCACCACCAGTAGCGCTCGGTTCTGGTGGCTTGCTGGATCGATGAGGCCTTTATTCGAGCATAGAACTTGATATTGGATTTGCGGGGAATGTTATCACACCTGGTGAGTAACTTCGGTCTTTAGCAGGTTGCGATTCCCGCTTGCGCATTCGGGAAGTTTTGCCTCGTTTCCGCGATATCACGCGGCAAAAACCGCTGTTCGGGGCACCAGAATATGCGCTGAACGACGTCCCGGTGACTTGGTGCTGAATCTCTACATCTCGAGCGGCTACCGGAGCGCCCAAAGGGCTATGAGCCTGCCAGAGATGCTGAGCAGGCCCGCTTCGGTCGGGGCTGATCTTTGAACCAATGGTTTGACAACTCGTGCCTCAGATGATCAACTGACTTTAAAGTGTTACAATAGGCGGAAATGCTCGGAAACAGGGAAAACGGAGCTCGACCCGGTTATGGATGGCATTCTGATAGCAGCCGCCTAGGCCTCCGCCTGCGAATATCGAAGAGCGAGCGCCAGCGTGACTTGATCGCAGATACTCTTATCTTGACATGGTTCTACACCCACTCCAAAATAAAAAAGAACCAGGTCCGCGTTTCGAGCGGGAGCATATATTCACAAGTTTCGGTCTACTCCAAGCGCTATGAAGACCAGCGTTTGCTGGTTTTCCTGCGAATGCATCTTTCTCCTACGACTTATCGCCGGCTCTTGATACGCAAGTCTCTCTTTTCGCTCCAACTCCATCTTGAGCAGTCGAAGGATTGTTGATAGCAGCGTTATCGACGCAATGACGCGGCTTCCAGCTGCTGTGCATCCATTGCAAGCACAAGCGGTCGTTGCGATCTACGCTTCGCT
>Ga0080006_1141458_pt1 | contig 15145 bp, 12 predicted proteins | sample RS3BMetagenome_FD_69209 | JGI IMG/M metagenome (GOLD analysis project Ga0080006, IMG submission 69209) | Ferric oxide microbial mat and aquatic microbial communities from Rainbow Spring, Yellowstone National Park, USA - RS3B (SPADES... ...
GTGGTGTAGCGCTCTTGGGCCCAGATCACCTGCAGGGGCACTCCCTTGGCGATGGCCGAGACCACCGGCGGGTTGCCGATGCCGGTCATGAACTGCAAGGACCCCGAAGCCAGGGCCGCCAGGGAGGCGGGCCGCAGGCCGGCCCCGGTGTCGCACCACCGGGCGTGGACGGCCGAGACCAACTCGGTTGCGGCCGTAGCGGCCCCCGAGCCCACCACCAACACCTGCCCGGCGGCCTCGGCCACTGCCTCCGCCGCTCCGACGGGGAGCCGGCCGCCGCGGGCCACCACCACGGCCACGGCCCCCCCGGTGGGGAAGGTCGTCGGCGGTCCGGGAGGGCCGGCGGTCTTCGAGGAGGCGCTCACAGGGCCGCCGCCACCCGGTGTCCTTCGATCACCGCGGCGTGTGCCCGGCGGGGGGCGAGGCAGTCGCCGACGCGCTCGACCCGGAACGGGGCGTCGCGTAGCGCCGACCACAGCTCGTCCTCGGGCTCCTGGTGCACCGAGCACACCACCCAGTCGCACCGTCGGTGCTGGTCGGTCCCGGTGGGATGGTGCTGCAGGGACAGGTCGAGCGCCGTCCCCCCGGGGTCCCCGTCCGTCCCGGTCACCCCCATGGGGACGAGGTCGACGCTCTGGACGATCCCCTTGGCGTTGGCCTTCACGTTCCAGGTCTCGAGGTCGAGGGTGATGCCGAGGTCCTGGCCCACGACCATCCCGTTGGTGACGATCTCGACCCGGCACCCACGGTCTGCGAGCAGCTCGGCCGTGGAGGTCGCCTGATGGAACCCGAGCTCGTCGACCAGCACCACCGAGCCGGACGGGTCGGCGCGCCCTTCGAGCACGTCCCGGACGTCCACCACCCGGTCGTGGTCGCCGGCCCACCACGGTCGGCACGGCCGGGCGCCGGTCGCCAGGACGACCGCGTCCGGTCGCTCCGCCCCGATCAGGTCGGCGTCCGCCTCGACGCCGGTGCGGAGGTCGACGCCGGCCCGCCTGGCGTTGACGATGAGGTTCCGCACGAGGTCGAGGAACTCCGCCCGGCTGGGGACGGTGGCGGCCACGTGGACCTGACCACCCAGGCGGTCGTGCCGCTCGATCAGGGTGACCCGGTGGCCGCGCTCCGCGGCGGTGACCGCCGCCTGCAGGCCGCCCGGGCCGCCCCCCACCACCACGACCCGCCGGCGCGCCCGGGGAGCGGCGACGGCGAGCGACTCGCGGCCGGTCCGGGGGTTCTCGATGCACCCGAGCCAGCGGTTCAGTCCCATCCGCCCGACGCACTCCTGGTTGCACGACAGGCACGTGCGGATGTCGGTGGCGTGCCCCGACCGGGCCTTGGCCGCGAAGTCCGGGTCGGCGATCTGACCCCGGACCACCCCGACCAGGTCGCACAGGCCCTCTCCCAGCGCCCGGTCGGCCTGCAACGGGTCCTTGAAGCGCCCGACCCCGACCACCGGGACGCGGACCGCGTCGCGGATGGCGCTCGGGATGAACAGGGCGTAGCCGGGCGGGACTTGCATGCTCGCCTCGATCATGAAGAGGGTGGCGGTCGCCACCCCGATCGACGTGTTGATGTAGTCGACCTGGCCGGTGGCGTCCACCAGGCGCGCCACCGCCACCGCGTCGTCGATGGTCGTGCCCCCCTCGATGAGTTCGTCCCCGCAGAGGCGAACGCCGAGGGCGTGGTCGGCGCCGATGGTCCCGCGGACCGCCTCGACGATCTCGAGCAGCAGGCGGGCGCGTCGGTCGAGGGAGCCGCCGTACCCGTCGGTGCGGTGGTTGGTGGCCGGCGAGAGGAACCCCCGGACGATCGACGAGTGGGAGCACTGCAGCTCGATCCCGTCGAACCCACCGTCGATGCAGTGGCCGGCGACCAGGGCGTACCCGGCCACGATTTCGGCGATCTCGTGGGCCTCGACCGCCTTGGGCACCTCGCGGAACAACGGGTCGGGGACCGGGCTCGGTGCCCACACCGGCAGACGGCTGTAGAGACTCGAGGCCTGGCCGCCGTTGTGGTTGATCTGGGCGAGGATCGGGACCCCGTGGGCATGGACCGCATCGGTGATCGCCCGGTAGCCGGGGATGACCGCCGGGTCGAACCCGTGGATCAGCTTCTCGTACGGCCAGTCCGTCCGGTGGGTCGAGTGCTCCTCGGTGATGATGAGACCGGCCCCCCCGGCGGCCCTGGCCGCGTAGTAGGCGGCGTGCTGGGCCGTGGGGAGGCCGTCCTCGGCGTAGTTGGTGAGGTGGGCCGAGAACACGATCCGGTTCTCCACCGTCACCGGACCGAGGCGCAACGGGGTGAACAGGTGCCGGTAGGCACCACCGGCGCTCATCGGGCCCCCGCCCCGGCGTCGACCGCCAGGGTGGTGCCGGTGACGTAGCGGGCCTCGTCGGAGGCGAGGTAGAGGACGGCGTTGGTCACGTCCTCCACCGCCACGAGCTCGACCGGGAGGCCGTTGGTGAAGATCGGCCCGACACCCGGGTCGGCCGCGATCAGCGCGCCCAGGCCGCCCAGGCCTGCCGCCATCGGCGTGTCCACCCCGGTGGGGTGGACGGTGTTGACCCGGACGCTCCGGGAGGCCAGCTCGTTGGCGAGCACCCGCATCATGCCCACCAGGCCGTGCTTGGCGATCGAGTACGGGGCGAGGAACGGCTGTCCCTTCAGCCCCGCGCTCGAGCTGATGAGGATCAGCGAGCCCCCGCCCGACGTCACCAGGTGGGGGATCGCCGCGGTGCAGGTGTTCCACGTGCCGGTCAGGTTGACCCCGAGCACCGTGTCCCAGACGGCCGGCGTCACCTGGTCCCACCGCTGGATGGTGCACACCCCGGCGTTGGCCACCGCGATGTCCAGTCGCCCCAGCGCCTCCACCCCGCGGTTCACCGCCGCCCCCAGCTCCGCCCCGTCCCGCACGTCGACCGCGGCGGTCACCGCCCGCCGCCCGGACCCGCGTACCAGCCGGGCCGTCTCGGCCAGCTCGGCGGCTGTCCCCATGGGATAGGGGATCCCCTCGATGTCGGCGCAGATGTCGAGGGCGATGACGTCCGCCCCCTCCGCCGCCAGGCGGACCGCATGGCTGCGTCCCTGTCCCCGGGCGGCACCGGTGACCAGGGCGACCTTGCCTGCGACGCGGCCGCTTCCGGTCCCGTCGACGCCGCTCATCGCCCTGCCCCGGCCCCGACGGCGTCCCCCGTCGTCCCTCCGACGGGGCTGTGCGCGGACGCGCTCAGCTCGAGGGCGCGGCGGCGGCCTTCGAGCACCGCCTCGAGGATGGTCCGTGGCGCCACGCAGTCACCGGCGCGCGCGGTGCCGGGCCGCTGCCCGTAGAGCTGCTCCTCGGGGAGGCGGTGGCCGCAGTCGACGAGCGCCCCGCACGCCACCTGCCGCCGTTCCCCCGTCCAGATGTCTTCGAGCTCGACCCGGCCCGGCCGGACGTCGCGCAGGAGTGCCCGCAGCTCGCGCCGGATGCCGGCCCGTTGCAGCCGGGTGTTGGCGTCGGCGAGGTCGCCCGAGAGCGAGAGCAGGGTGCCGGCGATCTGGTCCGGGGTGACCAGGGCGACCTGGCGACCGGCGGCGGCCAACCACTCGGCCACCCCCACGCCGACCGGGCCGCCGACCGGATCGTGGACCACGACGGGACCGTCCGGGAGTGCGTCGACCGTCCCGGCGAGGAGGGACAGCGCGTCGACGACGACGGGAGGAGGGGCGTCCGGCGCCTCGCCGGGGTCCCCTCGGCGCGACCGGTCCCCCCCGGGGCCGGGGCTAGGGGGGACAGTGAACGGTGCCGGGCGGGACCCGGTGGCGAGGACGACCCGGCTCCCCTCGGCGGCCCAGCGGTCGAGGTCGGGCGCGTCCGCCTCGGTGCCGAGCTCGACGGTGACCCCGGCGTGCGCGCACTCGGCGGCCAGCCAAGCGGCCAGCAATGCCATCCGCTCCCGGCCGGGCCCCCTGGCCACCTCCCGGACGGCGCCGCCGGAAGCGGTGCCGCGTTCGACCACCCGTACCCGGTGTCCCCGGCGGGCCAGGACGCGGGCGCACTCGAGCCCGGCCACGCCGGCGCCGACCACCACCACCGGACGCCGGGTGCCTTCCTCGGGCTCCGGACCGGAGTCCGCACCCCGCTCGTCGTCGTCGACGTCCGGCTCCTCGGTCTCGTGGCCGCTGCGGGGCTCCCCTACGCAGCTCACCAACGGGTTCCGACTGTCCCGGACACGACAGGCCTGATTGCACAGGATGCAGGGCCGGACCCGTCCGGGCACCCCGCTCCGCACCCGCGACGCCAGCCGGGGATCCGCGATCTGGGCGCGGGTCATCTCCACGAGGTCGGCCGCTCCGGTGTCCAGGGCTGCCTGGGCCGCGTCCGGGTCCACCACGCTGCCCTGGAGCACGACCGGCACCCGGCCGGCCGCCGCCTCCCGCATCCGTCGGCACAGCTCGAGGTTGAACGTGGGCGCGACGTGCGCGTCGGGACGGTAGGCGTTGACCGAGTACGGACCGCCCCGCACGACGGTGAGGAGGTCGACCGACCCGGCCACCAGCTCGACCTGACCCACGGCCTGCTCCGGGGTGACGCCGGCCCACGGTGCCAGCTCGTCGCAGCTGAGGCGGAGGGCGAGGACCGGCCCTTCGCCCAGCGCGGCGCGGGCTGCCGCCAGCACCCGGCGGGTGAGGAGCAGGCGGTCGGCCCCGTACGCGTCGGTGCGCAGGTTGGTGAGCCCCGAGTGGAACTGGCGCAGCAGCGACAGGGGGCCGGCATCGATCTCCACGCCGTCGAGGCCCGACGCGACGGCGACGCGCGCGGCGTCGCCGAACCCGGCCACGATCTCGTCGATGTGGTCCGACTCCATGGCCATCGGGGCCTCGCGACTGATGGCGTCGGCCACCCGGGACGGGGCCCACAGCACCGACTGCGAGTAGGCGCTCGACCCCTGGCCTCCGGCGTGCCCCAGGCCGGCCAGGACCAGGGTCCCGTAACGGTGGCAGGCGTCGGCCACGGCGTCCCAGCCGGCACGGCAGTCCGCGGCGAGCGGGGCACGCTCGTACGGCCAGTCCGAACGGTGGACGGACGCCGTCTCGGTGACCACGATCCCCGCCCCTCCGGCCGCCCTGGCTCGGTAGTAGGCGACGTGGCGGTCGCCGATGCCCCGCCGCCGACCGAGGTTGGTCTCGTGCGGGCCGAACACGAGGCGCGACGGTGCGCGGCGGCCCGCCAGCTCGATGGGCTCGACCAGGCTCCCCACCGGTCAGCGTGGCCCGTGCGCGGTGCGCAGGCCGGTGAGCGGGCTCTCGTCGCACGCCCGGTCCGGGCGGCGCGGGACGAGCGCGACCGGGACCCGCTCCACCGTCCGGGTCGGCGTGCGGCCGGGCCCGGCGCCGAGCGCCGTGTGGTCCGCCCGGGAGCGGCGGGAGTGGTCCTGCGACGGTGCGGGCACCTCCGCCCGTCCACCGGCATCCCTGCTGGTGAGGGTCGCCTCTCCGTGGCCCAGCACGCACTCGGGGTCGGGGCCGTCGAGCGGGAGTCCAGTGAAGAACTTGGCGGCCATGCAGCCGCCGCGGCAGGCGTCGTAGAGCCCGCACGAGCGGCACGCCCCCCCGGTGTCGGGGGCGCGCAGGGCCGCGAAGCGGTCCGAGTCCTTCCAGACGGCGGCGAACCCGCCGGGGGACCGGACGTTGCCCGCCAGGAACTCGTCGTGGATGGCGAAGGGGCACGCGTAGACGTCGCCTACCGGGTCGACCAGGCACACCACCCGCCCGGCGCCGCACAGGTTGAGACCGGGCAGGGGGTCGCCGTACCCGGCCAGGTGGAAGAACGAGTCGCCGGTGAGCACCGACTCGCCCCGGGCCACCAACCAGTCGTAGAGGCGGCGCTGCTGGTCGGCGGTGGGATGCAGCTCGTCCCAGACGTCCGCCCCGCGCCCCGAGGGGCGGAGCCGGGTCAGCCGGAGCTGGGCCGAGTAGCGGGCGGCGATGGCGGCGAACGCGTCGAGCTGGGAGACGTTGTGGCGGGTGACCACCACGGACAGCTTGAACCCGGTGAACCCGGCGGCGGCCAGGCGTTCCATGGCGGTCACCGCCGTGGAGAACGACCCGGATCCCCGTACCGCGTCGTTGACGTCGGCGGTGGCGCCGTCGAGGGAGATCTGCACGTCGACGCCGGGGTTGCGGGCAAGGAGGGTGGCGACGTCGGGGGTGAGGCGTGACCCGTTGGTGGAGAACTTGACCCCGACGTGGTGGCCGGTGGCGTACTCGACGAGGTCCCAGAAGTCCGCCCGGACGGTGGGCTCGCCCCCCCCGATGTTGACGTAGAAGACCTGCATCCGCTCGAACTCGTCGATGAGGGCGCGGCACTCGGCGGTGGTGAGCTCGCGAGGGTCCCGCCTCCCGGAGCTCGACAGGCAGTGGACGCACGCCAGGTTGCAGGCGTAGGTGAGCTCCCAGGTGAGGCAGATGGGTGCGTCGAGGCCGAGCTGGAACTGGTCGACCAGGCGGACCGGCGCCCGGTCGGGTTCAGGGGCGGGACGGGCGTGGAGGCCCTCGGCGAGGGGTGTGCTCATCGGGGGCGCCGCTCGCAGATCATCCCTGACGCCGCCAGCGTGCCCAGGGCGCGACGGTAGGCAGGGAGCCTCTCGTCGTCGATCCCCGCCGCCCGGCACGCCTCGCCGGCGGTCGGGCTGGCGCCGAGGGACTCGACCACGGCCAGGAGGTCGAGGCTCTTGAGGAAGGACAGGCGCCGGGTGTCGAAGTGGTAAGCGAGCGCGCCGAACGGCTCACGGCGAAGGGACACCCGCGGGTGGAGGTCCCACGGGCGGTCGAGGTCGAACGCCGCCGCGGGGGGATCGAGGGTGGTGCTCATGGTGCGACGCCCATGGGCTCCGCCTTGCGGCGCCCAGTGGTCGTGGGAGGGGACGGTGGGCGGGCGGTCGCCAGCGGGTCGGGCACCGGGGGGCTCAGTAGACGCCGCACATGCCGTCGATGGACACGTCCTCGACCAGCAGGTCGGCCTCGACCGACCGGCGGGAGCGGTCCTCCGCCGACGGCGTCTCCCCCCCGCGGGCGTCGGCTGTCCGGCTCCCGGGAGCGGGGATGTCGCCCCGGGGCTCGCTGCTGTCGCTGTCTGCCATGGTGACCTCCGTTGCTCTGTCGTGCCCTGGCACGTGTTGCCCTGTGTCGCTCCGGGCATGTGCTGCCTTCTGTCGCCCGGTTGACTTTAGTGCACCCGGTGTCAAAATGGAACCCCTATGGAGGATGCCGCGGTCCCGGGGTCCCACGGAACGGTCGGGACGGTCCGTGGACGGCGGCCCGCCACCACTCGGGAGCACATCGCCCGGGTGGCGCTCGGACTGTTCGAGCGCCACGGGTTCGACGCCACGACCGTCGACCAGATCGCCACGGCGGTCGGCATCGGACGGCGGACGTTCTTCCGCTACTACGGATCGAAGCTCGACGTCGTCTGGGGCGAGTTCGACGCCGAGCTGGACCGGTTGGCCACCCAGCTCGACCGGTCGTCCCCGGAGGAGCCGATGATGGCGGTGGTGCGCAAGGCGGTGGTGGCGACCAACCGGTTCGGCGCCGGGGAGCTCGACGCCCTCCGGATCCGCATCGGCCTCATCAGCACGGTGCCGGCGCTGGTGGCGCACTCGGCGGTGCGCTATGGGCGGTGGTGTGACGTGGTGGCCGCGTTCGCGGGCCGGCGCATGGCCTCCGACCCCGGATCGGTCGGCCCCCAGACGGTGGCCAGGGCCTCGCTCGGGGCGGCGATGGCCGCCTTCGCCTCCTGGTCGCTCGACGACGCGGTCGACCTCGCCGTCGAGGTGGACCGGGCCTTCCGGTTCTTGGAGTCGGGCTTCGACGACGACCGTCTCCGTCCCCTGTTGCTGGGGAACCGCCGCCGTCGCGGATCACGGTGACCGGCTCGGCTCCGGCTTGGGCTCGGCTCCGGCTCGACGCCTGGGGGGCGACGGCGCGAAGCTGCACCAAGGGCCGCGCCTCCGAGGCCGCCCGGGAGGAGGGTTCCCATGAAGATGCGCGCTGCAGTGTGCTCGGGGCTGGGAGAGCCTTGGAAGGTCGAGGAGATCGACGTCGACCCCCCCGGTCCGCACGAGGTGGTGGTGGAGATGGTCTACGCGGGCATGTGCCACTCGGATGAGCACCTCCGGAGCGGGGACATCAGCGCACCGCCGGAGGTGCTCGAGATGTTCGGGGTCGACTCGATGTTCCCGGTGATCGGTGGCCACGAAGGGGCGGGCACCGTGATCGAGGTCGGTCCCGGGGTGGACACGGTCGCCGTGGGGGACCACGTGGCGACGGCGTTCATCCCCGCCTGCGGCCGGTGCTTCTGGTGTGCCTCCGGCCGCCAGTACCTGTGCGACCTTGGGGTGGCCACGTTGGCCGGCCCGATGATCAGCGACGGCCAGTGGCGCCACCACCTCGACGGGCACAACCTCAACCGGATGACCCAGCTGGGGACCTTTGCCGACCGGCTGCTGGCCAACGAGGCCTCGCTGGTGAAGATCGACCCGGGTGCGTCGATGAAGGCCGCCGCGCTGATCAGCTGCGGGATCTCCACCGGGTTCGGGTCGGCGGTGGACCGGGCCAAGGTCAAGCCGGGCGAGACCGTGGTGGTGGTCGGGTGTGGCGGGGTCGGCGCCGGAGCGGTGCAGGGGGCCAAGCTGGCCGGCGCCCGGACGATCATCGCGGTGGACCCGCTGCCCTTCAAGGTCGACAAGGCGAAGGAGGTCGGCGCCACCCACGGCGCCGCGTCGATCCTCGAGGCGAACCTCCTCCTGCCGGAGCTCACCGAAGGCCGGATGGCCGATGTGGTCATCCTGACGCCGGGGGTGCTCACCGGCGACCTCGTGGCGCCGGCGATGCAGCTGGCGTCGAAGGACGGCCGTGTGGTCGCCACCGCCATCGCCCCGTTCAACCAGGAGGAAGTCTCGCTCAACCTCTTCACCTTCTCCATGTACAACCAGTCCCTGCTCGGTACCGTGTTCGGCTCGTGCAGCCCGCGGGTCCAGGTCCCGAACCTGCTCCGCCTCTACGAGGCGGGGCTCCTCGAGATCGACGAGCTGATCACCCGGGAGTACACCCTCGACCAGGTCCAGAACGGCTACGACGACCTGGCGGCGGGGGCGAATATCCGTGGCGTGGTGGCGTTCGACGTCTGAGCCCGGGCCGGTCGTAGGGGATCGGAGCCGATCGTGAACCCGAGCCGCATCGTGAGCGTGGCCGACGCCAGGCGCCGGGCGTCGCGAGCCGTGCCCCGGGCGCTGTTCGACTACGTCGACGGTGGCGCCGACGACGAGCTGACCATGGCGGGGAACACGGAGGCGTTCCGGCGGATCGGGCTCGTCCCCCGGATGGGGACCCGCGTCGGCACTCCGGGGCTGTCGATCGAGCTGTTCGGGACCCGTCTCTCCCTGCCCGTCCTGCTGGCCCCCTGTGGCCTGGTCTCCGCGCTGCATCCCGACGGGCCGGTCGGTGCGGCTCGTGCGGCCGCATCCCGGGGGACGGTGGCGACGTTGAGCGCGGTGGCGGGCCTCTCGCCGGAGGCGGTGGCGGCGGGATGCCGGGCCGGCGGGATGGCCGCCCCCGGGTGGTTCCAGCTGTATGCCCCCGGTGGGAGGCCGGAGTGGGAGGAACTGGTGGACCGGGCGGCCGCCTCGGGGTTCACCGCCCTGGTGGTCACCCTCGACACCCCCGCGCTCGGCAACCGGGAGCGCGACCGCCGCAACGGGTTCTCGGCGGACATGCACCTCGATCCCCTGGCCATCGGCCGGTTGGCGGTCCAGTTCGCCAGCCGGCCCGGCTGGCTCGCCCGCATGGGGGCGGCCACGCTGGCGGTGCGGCGCAGCGAGGTCCCGTCGGGGCCGACGGTGGGCCTGGTGGCAGCGGGGGGATCGCCGCTCTCGTGGGACGACCTGGTGGCCATCCGGGAGCGGTGGAGCGGGCCGCTCCTGGTCAAGGGGGTGCTGTCGGCAGAGGACGCCCGTCGGGCGGTCGCCTCCGGGTGTGACGGGGTGATCGTCTCCAACCACGGGGGCCGCCAGCTCGACGGCGCCCCGCCGACCATGCAGGTGCTGCCCGACGTGGTCGACGCGGTCGGATCCTCGGCGACGGTGCTGGTCGACAGCGGGGTCCGCCGCGGGGGGGACGTGGTCAGGGCGCTGGCAGTCGGGGCGGACGCGGTATTGGTCGGCCGGCCGTTCCTCTACGGCCTCGCCGCCGCCGGGACGGCCGGGGTGGAACGGGTGCTCGACATCCTGCGGACCGACATCGAGCGGACGCTGGTCCTTCTCGGTTGCCCCGACGTGGCCTCGCTCGACCGGACCTGGCTCGCTGCTGCGCCCTGACCGGCCGGTACCGTGGCTCCCGGTCGCCGTCCCGGTCGCCGTCCCGGTCGCCGTCCCGGTCGCCGTCCCGGTCGCCGTCCCGGTCGCGTCGGCGCGCTGTGGTTCGATCCCGCGGCGCGACGGCGAGTACCGTTCGGGCCATGCGCCGTGGGCTCGTGTCCGTCCTGTCGATCTGCTGTGCGGTCATGCTGGCCGCCTGCGGCTCCTCGGGCCCGTCGCCGACAGCGGCGTCGGTGGTGTCCCCCCTCCACGGCGTGGTGGGTGGTGACCCGCTGACCATCCGCACCCCCAGCGGGACCGTCCACGGTGTCTCCGCAGCCGGGACCCGTCAGTTCCTCGGCATCCCGTTCGCCCGGCCCCCGGTGGGCGCGTTGCGCTGGCGGGCGCCCCAGCCGATGCCGCCCTGGCACGCGACTCTCGACGCCACCAAGCCCGGCGCCGACTGTCCGCAGATCGTTCCGGTGGTCAACATCGAGACCGGCAGCGAGGACTGCCTGTTCCTCAACGTCTTCGCCCCCCGGGTGGTCCCGGCCACGCCCAGGCCGGTGATGGTGTGGATCTACGGCGGCGGGTTCACCGAGGGTGGATCGATGGACGACAGCCCGGCCAACTTCGCGGCCAACAACGACACGGTCGCTGTGAGCTTCAACTACCGGCTGGGCCCGCTCGGGTTCCTCGCCCTCCCCGCGCTGGCCCGAGAGAGCCGCGACCACTCGACGGGGAACCTCGGGCTGCTCGACCAGCAGGCGGCGCTGCGGTGGGTGCGCGCCAACATCGCCGCGTTCGGGGGCGATCCGAACGACGTGACCATCTTCGGCGAGTCCGCCGGGGGGATCAGCGTGTGCGCCCAACTGGTGTCGCCCGGCTCGGCCGGTCTGTTCCAAAAGGCGATCACCGAGAGCGGGCCGTGCACCCTGCCCAGCATCCCGTTGGCCGCCGCCGAGGCGGAGGGCGCCCAGCTGGGCCCGAAGCTCGGCTGCCCGGCAGGTCCGGGCCAGTTGGCCTGCATGCGCGCCAAGCCGGCGGCCCAGGTGATCGAGGCGATGCCACCCGATCCGTCGTTCCTCTTCGGCCAGGGAGCGGCGTGGGACCCGGTCGCCGACGGCGTGGTGCTGCCGAGGGACCCCGTGGCGGCGCTGGAGGCGGGCCGGTTCCACCGGGTGCCGGTGATCGTCGGGGCCAACCGGAACGAAGGCCGGCTGTTCGTGGCCCTCCACTACAACGCGGTCGGCGCCAACCTGACCGATGCCCAGTGGGCGGGAGCGGTCGACGCCTACTTCGGTCCCACCCTGGGGCCCAAGGTGCAGGCGGAGTACCCCCTGGCCGACTATCCGGACGCGGGAGCGGCGTTCGGCCAGGCGATCGGCGATGCGGTGCTGGCCTGTCCTGCAGTGGCGAGCGCCGCCATCCTCTCGAAGGAGGTGCCGGTCTACGAGTACGAGTTCGAGCAGACCCCGAACCCGTTCGTGCTGCCCACCCCGGGGATCGACCTCGGCGCCTTCCACTCGAGCGAGCTGCCGTACGTCTTCGACGGACCGGTGGAGTCGAGCGGCCACTTCACCTTCACCCCGGCCCAGCAGCGGCTGGCCACCGAGGTGAGCGGCGCCTGGGCCCGGTTCGCCGCCACCGGGAGGCCGTCGGGGGGCGGCCTGGTCTGGCCCCGGCTCGCCGCTCCCGGTGGGCCGTATCTTGTCCTGAACACGCCGACGTCGGAGGCCTCGAACATGTTGGGGGCGAAGTGTGCGTTCTGGTCTCGCTCCGGGTACACCTTCGGCGCCACGGGCAAGGGGTGAGGCGGGGATGACCTTCGACCTCGCCGGCCTGCTGGCCGCCCACCGGGGGGAGCAGTTCGACCTGCACGACGAGTTCATGAACCCGCAGCTGGTGAACGTCCTGTCCACACTGGGGTTCGACCGGTGCTATGTGCGGGGCGAGGGTGCCGAGCTCATCGACGACCGGGGCGACCGGTATCTCGATCTGCTCTCCGGGTTCGGCGTCTTCGCCCTCGGCCGGAGCCACCCCGTGATCAAGGACGCGCTCCACCAGGCGCTCGACGCCGACCTCCCCAACCTGGTGCAGCTCGACTGCGCCCTGCTGTCCGGCCTGCTGGCCCAGGCGCTGGTGGGCAAGGCGCACGCCGGGATCGAGCGCGTGTTCTTCGCCAACTCCGGGGCCGAGTCGGTCGAGACCGCCATCAAGTTCGCCCGGTGCGCCACGTCCCGTGAGCGCATCCTCTACTGCGGCCACGCCTTCCACGGCCTGACCACGGGGGCGCTCGCGCTCAACGGCGGCAAGGAGTTCCGCAAGGGCTTCGGCCGCCTGCTCCCGGGTGCCACCGAGATCCCCTTCGGCGACCTCGGTGCCCTCGAACGGGCCCTGTCCGGCGGCGACGTGGCGGCTCTGGTGGTGGAGCCCATCCAGGGAAAGGGCGTCTACATGGCACCGGACGGCTTCTGGCCGGCGGCGCAGGCGTTGTGCCGGAGTCGCGGTGCGCTGCTGGTGATGGACGAGGTGCAGACCGGACTGGGCCGGACCGGAGCGTTCTTCTGCCATCAGCACTGGGGCCTCGAACCGGACATCATCACCGTGTCGAAGGCGCTCTCCGGCGGCTACGTCCCGGTCGGGGCGGTGCTCACCTCCACCGCCGTCTTCGACGCGGTCTACAGCTCGATGGACCGGGCGGTGGTGCACTCCTCGACCTTCTCGAAGAACCAGCTGGCCATGGTGGCCGGTCTGGCCACGCTGCAGGTGATCGAGGAGGACGGGATCGTCGAGCACGCGCGCGTCACCGGCCAACGCTTCATGGAGGCGTTGCGCCCCCTGGTCGACCGGTACGAGCTCCTCCACGAGGTGCGGGGCATGGGGTTGATGATCGGGCTCGAGTTCGGGGCGCCCACCACCCGCGGGCGGGCGCGGTTCCGGCTCATGGAGTTGGCCCGCCCGGGGATCTTCTCCCAGCTCATCGTGGTGCCGCTGTTCAACCGGCACCGCATCCTCACCCAGGTGGCGGCGGACAACGTGAACATCATCAAGCTGCTCCCCCCCCTGATCATCGGCGACGCGGAGATCGAGCGGTTCGTCTCCGCCCTGGACGATGTGCTGGCCGACGCCGAGCGCAGCGCCGGGTTGCTGGTGGAGGTGGGGCGGACCATGGCGACCAACGCCGTCCGCCACCGACGCCACACTCGCCACGTCAGGCATGCCGGGCCGCCGGCTCCGTCCGCCACGCCCGCCACGCCCGCCACGCCCGCCATGCCCGCCACGCCCGCCACGCCCGCCACGCCCGCCACGCCCGCCACGCCCACCACGCCCGCCACGCCGCACCGGTCGGGGGGCGGGCGGTGACCGGGCCGGGCTCCCCAGCCGGGCGAACCGGGGGACCGCCGGGTCCGGTGCTCGTCACCGGCGCCGCCGGGTTCATCGGCTCGGCGGTGACCCGGGCGCTGCTCCGGCGGGGCGACCGGGTGGTGGCGATGTTGGAGCCGGGGGCGGACAGCCGCAACCTCGACGGCCTCGACCTGGAGCGGGTCACGGTCGACCTCCGGGACGCGGACGGCCTCCGGCGCGCCGTCACCGGCGTCGGGACCGTCTTCCACGTCGCCGCGCTCTACCGTTTCTGGGCGCCGGATCCCGCGTCGTTCTACGAGGTGAACGTGGAGGGGACGAGGAACCTCCTCCAGGCGGCACGCGAGGCCGGTGTGGGCAGGATCGTCTACACGTCCACGGTGGGGACGTTGGGGCTGGGAGGCGCGTCACGCGGCGCTCCGGTCCGGGAGACCTCCTACGCGACGGTCGACCATCTCTTCGGGCTGTACAAGCAGTCGAAGTACGTGGCCGAGCACGAGGTGCTCCGGGAGGCGGCCCAGGGGCTTCCGGTCGTGCTGGTCCAGCCGACCATGCCGGTCGGTCCCGGGGACCGCGCCCCGACACCGACCGGCGCGACCGTGCTCGACTTCCTGAACGGGCGGATGCCGGCCTATGTCGACACCACGCTCAACATCGTCGACGTGGACGACGTGGCCGAGGGGCACCTGCTGGCGGCGGACAGCGGACGGGTCGGTCGGAGCTACATCCTCGGAGGCGAGAACCTCACCCTCCGGGAGGTCCTGGGGCTGCTCGCCGAGGTCACGGGACTCCCTGCCCCGAGCCGCAGGGTGCCGAACCGGCTGGCGCTGGCGGCGGCGCGGGTCTCGGAGCTGGTCGAGGGCCGCGTGCTCCACCGGGAGCCGTCCGTCCCCCTGGAGGGTGCCCGGATGGCCACCACCCACATGGCGTTCGACGACACCCGGGCCCGCGAGGAGCTCGGCTACCGGTCGCGTCGCGCGGCCGACGCCCTCGCCCGTGCCGCGCGGTGGTTCGCCGACACGGGGGCGGTCAGGCCCGCTCGGCTCTCCCGGTTCGAGTGGGCACAGTGACGTCCGGCAGGCGCCGACCCGGGGCACCCGCCGAGGGCGGGGACGGGAACGCCGCGGGGGGGAGCGTCCCCGGGCAGGGGAGCGCCGGGGAGGTGGTGATCGGGTCCGACCATGCGGGGTTCGTTCTGAAACAGGCGGTGGCTGCGCACCTGGGCGGGCTGGGGTATGCCGTCTCCGACATCGGGACGTTCTCGGAGGAGCCGGTGGACTACCCGCCCATCTGTGCGGCGGTGGCCCGGAGGATCGTGGGCGGGGAGGGAACGCTGGGTATCGTCATCGGCGGGTGCGGGCAGGGCGGGGGGGTCGCCGCCCACAAGGTGCGCGGGGGGGGGGGGGGGCCGGGGCCCGAGGAGGCCGCGGGGCGGCTGGGACCCCGCC
>Ga0080006_1122866_pt1 | contig 15131 bp, 10 predicted proteins | sample RS3BMetagenome_FD_69209 | JGI IMG/M metagenome (GOLD analysis project Ga0080006, IMG submission 69209) | Ferric oxide microbial mat and aquatic microbial communities from Rainbow Spring, Yellowstone National Park, USA - RS3B (SPADES... ...
CCGCTCCCCCCTGCCCTGGGACGCCCTGCGGCCGCCCCCCCCCCCTCCCCCCCGCCGATCCTGCCGCCCCCGTACGGGGGAACCGGGCTCCCCCAGCCCCTCCCACCCGTCCCGATCGTGCGCCAGACCCTCACCCGGCGCAACTGGATCGTGGTCGTCATCGTCGTGGCCGTGCTGGGGGCGCTGGTCGGGGGGGCTGTGGGCGCCTCGGTCGGGATCGGTACGCAGCGCACCATCGTCGAGCAGTACTTCCCCAACCGGAGCCTCCTGGTCCACCCGGGCGACATCCAGGAGATCCTGGCGACCGTCGAGCCGGCGGTGGTCTCCATCCAGAGCGAGTCCGTCCAGAGCGGCACGGCGAGCGGCGACTTCGTCCAGGCCGCAGGGACCGGCATGATCCTCACCCCGGGCGGCGAGGTGCTTACCAACAACCACGTCATCGCCGGCGCCAGCACGGTGACGGTCACCTTGTTCGGGCAGACCGCCGCCCTGCCCGCCCATGTGATCGGGACCGATCCCACCCACGATCTCGCCCTGGTGCAGATCGACAACGCCTCGAACCTGCCCACCGTCACGCTGGGCGACTCGTCGAAGAGCCAGGTGGGCGACTCGGTGCTCGCCATCGGCAACGCGCTGGCACTGGCCGGTGGGCCGTCGGTCACCCAAGGGATCGTCTCGGCGAAGGGCCGTTCCCTCACCGCCCAGAACGACGCCGGCCAGACGGAGACGCTCACCGGGTTGATCCAGACCGACGCCGCCATCAACCCGGGCAACTCCGGCGGGCCGTTGGTCAACGCCCAGGCGCAGGTGATCGGCATGAACACCGCAGTCGCCTCGAGCACCGCCGGGAACGCACCGGCTCAGAACATCGGGTTCGCCATCGCCATCGACTCGGTGAAGCCCCGCCTGGCCCAGCTCCGCCAGGGCGGCCCCGGCGGCGCCGGCAACTCGAGCCCGCAACCGGCCCCGGTCGCCAACACCGCCTACATGGGCGTGGTCGTGTCGACGGTGACCGCCACCGTTCAGCAGCAGGACCATCTGGCGACGTCGTCGGGGGCACTGGTGGACGCCGTCCAGCCCGGAAGTCCGGCCGCCGCCTCGGGCATCAGGGTGGGTGACGTGATCGTGGCCTTCGACGGTGCCGCCATCCAGACGGCGGAGGATCTCACCGCCGCAATCCACCCGCTCCAACCGGGGGACCACGTGACCGTCCTCGTCGAGCGGGGGACCGCACCGGTGACCATCCACCTCACGCTCGGGGCACGGCCCGGTGCCGGGTAGGCTGATCGTCCGCCGCCATCCCAGGAGGATCCACCACCGATGACCCCGGCCACCGACGAACCGACCGTCCCGGAAGCGGACGAGGAGCCCCCGCCGCCCGTCGGGCACGTCCGGGTGGTCTATCTCGGTCCGGTCGCCCCCCACTGGGACGTCCAGTCCGACTTCGGCGATCCCAAGCTCATCGAGGAGTTCCGCCAGCGCACGCTGGCCCGGCTGGTCCTGCTGCCCCCGCACGATCCCCAGTACCGTCGCAACCGCGAGCGCGTGGCGCGTGACGCCGAGCGGGAGAACATCACGTTGGAATGGGATCTCGGCGTGCCCGAGGAGGCGACAGCTCCCCCGGCGGTTTCCGACGGCGACCCGGCTGCGCCGGTTCCCTCCGCCTGAGCCGGATGGACGCGGCAGCCCTCATGTTTCCGGGGGGGTGCCCTCCGGGTCGGGGGGGTCGAGCTCGAAGAGGCTGATCCGTTCGAGCCACAGTCCCGGGGCGTCCACCTCGGCAGGCGTCGGCAGGGAGGAGCCGGACGACCAGAGCCGGGCCAGGCTGTCCTCGCCCGCCCGCTCGACCACGCCGGCGATGAACGCCCGACCCCGGTCGACCTGGGCCTGCTCGAGGTCGAGCCCGAACAGCGCACCGGCGGCCTCCTCCCCCTTGCCGCGCTCGATGCGGCGCCGGTACCAGGCCTCGGCCAACAGCGCGTGGGACCCGACCAGTCGCTGCCCGACCCGCTCGGCGACGTGGTCGGCGTAGGCGTCCACCACGACGGCGACCGCGGTGAGCCGGTCCGAGGATCGTCGGGCCTCGGGGGTGAGCAGCTCGCCCAGCAGCGCCTCCGGATCGCCGAACATCCCCTGGATAGCTTCGAGCCCCGTGCCGCCGCCGAGCGGGTCACCCAGGCCACCCAGCCGCTCGGCGATGCCCTGTTGGGCGGCGGCGGCCGACGTGGCCATCGCCGTCAGCAACTCGGCCACACGCTCGCGCACGGCGGGCCGGGACAGCACGGCGTGGGACGCCAGCTCGCGGGCGCACACCCACAGGACGGCCTCGTCCTCGGGGATGCTCCAGTCGGCGGCGAACGAGTCCACGTTCCCCGTCACGACGAGGAGCTCGTCGGAAGGGACCCAGGGGAGCGCCAGCGCGTACTGCCCCAGGGCACGGTGGGAGAGGTGGCCGACCACCGATCCCACCTGGAGCCCGAAGAACATGGGGCCGATCAGCTGCGCCCACTGCCCGAGCATGCCCCCCAGGCCGCCGGGCCCGTCGTCCCCGCCATCGTCGAACAGACCGCCGGCACCGGGCCCGCCGTCCGGAAGGCCCGGTGCCGGCGGCGTGCGGGGGGCCATGGCCTCGAGGAACGGCCTCCATGAGTCGAGCGCCCTGGCCGCCCAGCCGCCACGACCGATCGGGACGCAGGTCAGCCGGCGCCCGTCGGAGGAGACGGGCATCCCGATCGCTTCGATCACGTGCAGCTCGGCCACGCGCGCCAGCTCCTCGAGCCGGATCCGGGCGACCGGTTCGATATTGGACTCCGCCTCCCCTCCGGTGGCCACATTGACGGCGAACGAGCGTGTCATCTCCCAGTGGTCGGGAGCGCTCGTCCCCATCATCTTCATCAGGTCACCGAGCAGGGCCTGGAACGGGTTCCCCGGTTCGCCGGAGGCGGGCGGTTCCATGTCTGCATGCTACGGCGACGAGGGGGCCGCCGTCGCGGCGGGGGCAGCCGTCCCGAGCACCGCCTGGGTGGTGCCGACGGTCCCCCCCCGCAGGAAGGTGATGCTGACCTCGGTCCCCGGAGGGAAGGGGTAGAGGCGGGAGCGGAGCTCGGCCACCGAGTGCACCGGCCCGCCGTCCACGGCCATGATCTGGTCGCCCGCCTGGAGACCGGCGAGAGCGGCGGCGCCGCCGGGGTCCACGCTGTCGACCACCGCCCCGGTGGGTGACCGCCCCGACCCCTGGACCTGGTTGCTGGCGTCGATGCCGAGCCATCCCTGGACGACGTTCCCGGAGGTGATCAGCTGGTAGGCGACGCCGTAGGCCAACGCGGCGGGGAGGAAGACGGCCACGGTGGTGCCCCCCATCGTCTCCGTCGTCTCGAGGATGCCCGCGACCTGTCCTGCGCTGTCGACCAGGGGGCAGCCGGCGTCGGTCGGAGCCAGCGGCGTGTCGACGGCGGTGGCGGCGAAGACCGTCGTGGCAGGGTCGGCCCCGACCGCAGTCCCCGACGAGCGGACCGTCCCGGCGTAGACGGCGGTCTGGGGCACATGGCCGCGCTTCGCCGGCGAGGTCAGGGCCACCGCCATGGCGGTGGCCCCCGGGGCGGGGTCACCGGTGGCGAAGCTGGCGGCAGGGAGGTCGGAGGCGACCTTGACCACGGCAACGCCCGAGGTGGGGTCGGTCCCGACCACCTGGGCGGTCTCACGCGTCCCGTCGGGCTCGACCGCAGACACGGACGAAGCCCCCGCCAGCGCCGACGCGGCGGTGACCACGATGCCACCGGACGCCACGGTGACCCCGGTCGCCTGGCCGGTCCCCTTCGGACGGGTGACGGTCAGGGCCACCAGCGACGGCTGCAACCCGGAGACCGCATGCTCCATGGAGGTCACGCCCGTGAGCCGGGCGGTGCCGATCTCGGTCGTCGGTGGCGAGCCGGCCGAGAGGGTGGCGGCGGACGGCGCTCCTGGCGCGGTGCCTCCCGGTGCCGTCCCCGACCCGATCATCACGAGGCCGGAGACGAACAGGAGCCCGACGAGGCAGACGGCCGTGCCGCCGGCGATCCAGAGCGGGCCGGAGCGGGCCCGCCGGCCCCCGCCGACCGGTGACGGACGACGCGCCGCCGTCCCGATCTCCGAGGGGTGGCGCCACAGGCGGTCGTCCGGGGAGATCCACCCCCGTAGCGGCAGCTGATCGGGGTCAGGCGGCTCGCCCTGGGGGCTCGACACGCCGGGGTCCGGCTCGTCGGGTCCGGTTCCGGCGGAACCCGGGAAGTCTCCGCTCACCGGAGGAACACTACCGACCGGCATCGGGGAACGGATGTCGCCCGGAGGCCCGGGGCTCCGGCCGCGCCCGGCCGCGGGACCGGTCGGCCGTGATCCTCGGATGGCTGGTCCTACGATGGCGGCGTGGCCCGCGACCTCGCTATCGACCTCGGGACGGCCAACACGCTGGTGTATGCCCGTGGCAGGGGCATCATCTTGAACCAGCCGACCGTCATCGCCCTCAACACCCGGACGCACGACGTCCTCGCCGTGGGCAACGAGGCATGGCAGATGATCGGCCGGACGCCCGGGTACATCGTGGCGGTCCGACCCCTCCGCGAGGGGGCGATCACCGACTTCGATATCACCGAGCGGATGATCCGGCTCCTTCTCCGGCGCGCCGGGGTGACGAAGTTCAACCGGCCCCGCGTGCTGATCTGCGTGCCGTCCGCCATCACCTCCGTCGAGCGGCGGGCGGTCAAGGAGGCGGCCCGGCGCGCCGGGGCCTCGTCCGCTCACCTGATCGAGCAGCCCATGGCGGCCGCCATCGGTGCCGGCCTCGCCACCCAGGAGCCGATCGGCAACATGGTGGTCGACGTGGGTGGGGGGACGGCGGAGACCGCGGTCATCTCCCTGGGCGGCCTGGTCACCTCGCGGGCGATCCGCTGCGGCGGGTTCGACATGGACGCGGCGATCCAGCAGTACGTGCGTCACGAGTACGACGTCGCCATCGGGGAGCGGACGGCCGAGGAGCTCAAGCTCGCCATCGGCTCCGCCCTCCCGTACAGCGACGAGATGAAGGCGGAAGTACGCGGCCGGGAGGTCACCACGGGAATGCCCAAGACGGTGGTCCTCACGCCCGAGGAGGTGCGCTACGCGTTGCGCGACCAGGTGGAGCTGATCGTGGCCACGGTGGTCGACTGCCTCGGCGACGCACCACCCGACCTCGCCCACGACATCATCTACGAGGGGATCCACCTGGTCGGTGGCGGCGCCATGCTCCGCGGCCTGGCCAACCGCCTGGCCGATGAGACCGACGTCCCTGTCCACCTGGTCTCGATGCCGCTGGAGTGTGTGGTGCAGGGTGCCGGGATGTGCCTCGACTCGTTCGATCGCCACCGCCATCTCTTCGCGGCCGCAGAGGCCTGACCGTCCGTCGGGCGGCCCGGGGTGTCCCGGGGGTCTCCCGGGACGCGCTCACTCCACCGCCAGCAGGTCCTCGGCCACCTGGCGCACCTGCCAGTCCCGGTCGTCGAGACAGGAGCGCAGCGCGGCATCGACCTCGGGTCCCTCGAACGCGGCCAGGGCGGTGGCCGCCCGACGGCGCACCGCCGGCTTGTCGCCGAGCCCGGCCAGCACCCCGGGGAGGCCGGCCGGGTCCCCGATCGCCCCGAGCGCGGCCACCGCCGCCTCCCGGCAGAGCGGGTCGGGATGTCCGGTCCCGGGCGCGGCCAACGCGACGAGCAGCGGGACCGCGGCCGGCGACCCCTGCTCGCCCGCGGCCCAGGCGGCCATCTCCACCACGCCCGGATCGGGATCGGCGAGACCTCTGGTGGCGGGGAGGTCTAACCGCCCCGCCACCAGCTCGTACGCGCGCCGGCGGACCGGGGGAGCGGGGTCGCCGAGCGCGGCCGACAGGTCATCGCGCTCCAGGGCCCCCAGCCGCTCCAGCGCCCCGAGCGCGGTGGCCCGGACGGCCGGGGAGGGGTCCGCCAGGCCGTCCCGGGCGCGGGAGCGGTCACCGACGTGACCGGCGGCCGCCACCTCCCTCCGGCGGGTGGCGACGGGTACGGCCGGTGGTTCCGTGGCAGGCTCTCGGGTCGGGGCCTCCGAGGGCGTGCCGTGCGTGCGTCCGCCGGAGGCCGTCCGCCCCGACCTGCCGATCTCTTCCGGAGCCACCACACCACTATGACCGAAGACCAGCCGACGCCCCTCGCCCCCTCAGGCGGTCCTGTCCCCCCCGAGGAACCCGAGGGTGGCGGCGGGTCTGCGTCCGAGCTCCCCGGCAGGCCAGCGCCCGATCCCCGGCGGGTCCGGCGGCCGCGCCGGTGGCCGTGGGCCGTCTTCATCGCCCTGGCGGTCGCCATCGCCGTGGCGTCCCGGGTCAATCTCGACTACTACGCACTCCAGCCGGGGGTGGCCCAGTCGGTGCAGCAGTTCATCACCGTGCCCGCCGACAAGGGCCATCCTGTCACCCATCCGGTCCTGCTGACCGATGTGGAGATCGCCCGGGTGTCCGCGCTCTCCTACCTGTACTACAAGCTCCAGTCGGACACCGCGCTCTACCCGCTGCTCTCCGTGACGGGAGGTACGCCGCCCTCGCAGCTCAACGCCCAGGGGAACCTGGAGATGAGCCAGGCGGAGGCGTCCGCCAAGGCGGCCGCGCTGCGGCGCCTCGGCTACGCGGTGCCGGCCTCGGCCGCCGGTGCCGTGGTGTTCGCCACCTATCCGGGTACTCCCGCCTACGGCGTCCTGAACGTCGGCGACGTCATCGACCGGGTCGACGGGGTGGCGGTCGCCGACACGGCCGGGCTCCAGCGGGTGCTCGGCCACTACCACTCCGGGCAGTCGGTCACGCTGGGGGTGCAGCGGGGAGGCACCGGTCCGTCCCACCCGGTCACCGTGCGCCTGCGGGCCACCCGGGTCGACCTCGGAGGCGGGCAGATGGCGACGCTGGACCTCGGCGTCCAGACCGAGGACCAGGTGGACTTCACCTATCCTTTCCCGATCACCATCCAGGTGGCCAACATCGGCGGCCCGTCGGCCGGCCTGGCCATGACCCTCGGGGTGATCGACGAGCTTTCCGGTGGGTCGCTGACGGGTGGGAAGAAGGTGGCCGCCACCGGGACCATCGACGCACAGGGGAACGTGGGGGACGTCGGGGGGGTGGCGCAGAAGACGGTCGCCGTCGAGAACGCGGGTGCCACCATCTTCATGGTCCCGCCCCAGGAGTACGGGGCGGCCAAGTCGCAGCAGAAGCCCGGCCTCCAGGTCTACGCGGTGTCGACCCTCGACCAGGCACTCGCGGTGCTGGCCGCCCACGGCGGGAAGGTGCCGCCCGCCCCGGTGGCCGCGCCTGCGGTGCGGGCCGCTCCCCCCGCTGTGCCCGCTGCCTGAGGGGATCGACCGAGCGGGTGAGTGGTGGAGTGGTGGAGCGGTCGAGCGATCCCGGGCCTGCGGGCGCTGTTCCGCGGTTGCCCGACCGGGTGCCGCGTGGGGTGCCGCGTCCGGCGAACGGCGCGTCGTAGGCTCTGACCCATGTCCGAGGACCGCCGGGTGACCATCTCATCCTCTTCGCCGTTGTCGCCCGACGAGGTGGCGCGGCGCACCTTCGCCACCGCCCGTCGGGGCTACGCCGCCGAAGAGGTACGCGGCTACCTCGAGACGATCGCCCAGATCCTCCGTGCCGCGTCCGAGCGCGAGCAGGAGCTCCGCCAGGCACTGGACGATGCGGAGGAGCGGGCCGCACACCCCGTGATCGACGAGGAGACCCTGACGGAGGCGCTCGGTCGCGAGACGGCCCGGGTGCTCCACAGCGCCCACGAGGCCGCGGCCGAGATGGTGGCGAAGGCCAAGGAGGAGTCCGAACGCCTGCTCTCCGCGTCCGCCGAGGAGATCGCGGCCACGGAGGCCAAGGTCGGGACGCAGCTCGCGGACCGGACCGCGCGCGCCGAGTCGGCCGCGACCGAGCTGCGACGTCGGGCCCAGGAGGAGTCGGCGGCCGCCGTGGAGGCCGCCCGGATCGAGGTCGAGAGCATGCTGGCCCAGGCCCGGGTCGACTGTCGTGAGATGGTCGAAGAGGCCCAGGCCCTCCGATCGCGCGTGCTGGCCGACCTCTCCAAACGACGCAAGGTGTTCCACGCGCAGATCGACCAGCTCCGGGCCGGTCGCGAGCACCTGGCCGAGACGGTCCGCGGCGTGCGACGTTCGATCGACGCCATCGCCGACGATCTCTTTCGTGCCGAGGACGAGGCCCGGCTGGCGGCCGAGGCGGCCGGGAGGGTGGCGGCGGCGAGGCCCGACGAGGTGGGCCCGGACGAGCTCGACGGTCCCGACGTGACCGGGACCGTCGTGGTCACCGACGAGATCATCGTGGTCGACGACCTGACGGACGAGGACGCCGGGACCGGGGAGGGGATCGGTCTTGGCGGGGTGGTGGGCGACACGACGCCCGAACAGGTGGAGATCGCCGAGATCGTGGTGGCCGACGAGCTGGTGGTGGTCGACGCGGCGCCTGAACAGGTGGAGATCGCCGAGGTCGTGGTGGTCGATGCGGTGCCCGAACAGGAGGAGGCCGACGACGGGTTGCCGGCACCCGCCACTGACGAGCGCCCGGCCCCGCCCGCCACCGAGGGCGGGGCGGGCGGTGACCAGGGCGGAGGAGGTGCCGGTACCCATGATTCCGAGAGGGCGTCAGGGGGCACGGTTCCGGAGGGCACGGAGACGGCCGGCACGGAGACGGCCGGCACGGAGACGGCCGGCACGGAGACGGCCGGCACGGAGACGGCCGGCAGCGGGGACGACCGCCCCCTCGATCTGGTCGCCGGCACGATCACCACGCCTGCGACCGGGGCGGCCGATGCCGTCGAATCTCCGGTGGACGCCCTGTTCGCGAAGTTGCGGGCGTCGCACGCGGGCACCGGTGCCGGTGTCGTCGAGCACGACGACGGGAGTGGGGAGACCGGCGACCAGGCGGCCGACGGTGACGGGCCTCCGGAGACCCGCCACCCGTCGTCCGTCCGCAGGGACGAGATGATCGCCCCGATCGTCACCCGGCTCTCCCGACGCCTGAAGCGCACCCTGCAGGACGACCAGAACGATCTGCTCGACGGCCTGCGGTCCGCCCAGTTCCGGTGGACGCCTGACGTGCTCCCTCCGGAGCCGGAGCATCACGACGCCTACGCGACGGCGGTCCTCCCCTATCTCGAGGAGGCGTCGCAGGCGGGCCGGGAGTTCGTCGGTTCCGGGACCGCCGACGAAGGCAGTGGATCGTTGCCCCCCGATGTGCTCGCCCTGGCCAACGAGCTGGCCGCTCACGTCGCAGATCCGTTGCGACGCCGCTTGGAGGATGCCGGCCGACTCGAGGGTGCCGACGAGGGGACCGTTGCCGAGCACGTCGGCTCGGCGTTCCGGGAGTGGAAAGGGGAGCGGGTCGAGCGGCTGGCCGGCGACTTCGTGATCAAGGCGTTCTCGGCCGGATCGATCTCGGAGGCGACCGGTGGCGGCGGAGCCGACCCGACCCCCGTCGAGTGGTTGGCCGTCGCCGATCCGGGCAAGGACCCGTGTGCCGACTGCGAGGACAACGCGCTCGCAGGGCCGCAAGCCGCCGGGGAACCGTTCCCCACCGGACATCGCTCCCCGCCGGCACACCCGGGCTGCCGCTGCCTGCTGCTCCCTGCCGGCACGTAGGCTGCTGCCGTGCGTCCACCGAGCGACATCCCAGCTGCCACGCGCGCCCCCAACCATCACCGGCGCCGCTGGCTCCTCCTTGCGGCGGTGGTCGTGGTGGTGATCCTGTTGTCGCTCCATGCGTTTGCCGTGTTTTACACCGACGCGTTGTGGTTCTCCTCGGTCAACCTCCACAATGAGTGGCGGAGTCTCTTCGAGGTGAAGATCGGCCTCATGGCGGTGTTCGCCGTCATCTTCGGGGTGCTCCTTCTGGCGAGCCTGCTGGTGGCGGCGCGCCTTGCGCCGAAAGGACCCTCCCTGGACGCAGAGGACGACTTCGTCCGGCGGTACCAGGAGGTTGTCGGTCCGTACGAGGCGCGGATCAGGGCCGGGGTCGTCGTGGTGCTGTCACTGATCATGGGGGCCCAGGCCATCGGCCAGTGGCAGAACTGGATCCTCTACCGGAACGGGGGCTCGTTCCCGGCAAAGGACCCGGTGTTCGGGCGCAACGTCGGCTACTTCGTCTTCAAGTTGCCGTTCCAGCTGTTCCTGGTGCACTGGTTCCTGGCGGCGCTCATCGTGATCCTGGTGGTGACGACCCTGAGCCACTACCTCAACGGAGGGATCCGGCTCCAGGGTCGTCGGCCGCGGGTGCGACCCGCGGTGAAGGCCCACATCTCCCTGATCCTGGGACTCCTCGCCCTGGTGAAGGCGGTCGGCTACTACCTCGCCCGGTTCACGCTGGAGCTTTCGTCCAACGGGTACAACCAGGGTCTCGACTACACGGACGCGCACGCCCGCCTTCCGGCGCTGGAGCTGCTGATCCTCGTGTCGATCGCGGCGTTCGTCCTTCTGGCGTACAACCTCCGTCGCCAGGGCTGGGCGCTGCCGATCATCGGGGTGGGGCTCTGGTTCATCGTGGCGCTGACCGCCGGGACCATCTACCCCGCGCTCGTCCAGGCGTTGAAGGTCAACCCGGCGCAGAACACGCTCGAGCTCCCCTACATCCAGCGCAACATCGACGCGACCCGTGCCGCCTATGACCTGAACAGCATCAAGACGGTCAACTACCCGGCGCTCTCGACGCTGACGGCGAGCGAGCTCTCCGCCAACGCGGACACACTGGCGAACGTCCGGCTGTGGGATCCGCTCCTGACGCAGCCGACCTTCGACAAGCTCCAGGACATCCGGTCCTACTACCAGTTCAACAGCCTGGCCGTCGACCGATACCTGGTGAACGGGGTGCCGACCCCGACGATCGTGGGTGTCCGCGAGATCAACGATCAGGACATCCCCTCACCGTCGTGGGTGAACACCCACCTCGCCTACACCCACGGGTACGGGCTGGTGGTGGCACCCGCCAACCAGCAGACCCCCAACGGTGATCCCCAGTTCGCCATCCAAGGGGTGCCACCCGTGTCGAGTCAGGGGCTGCCGACGGTGACCCAGCCATCGGTCTACTTCGGCCTGGACAACTCGGGGTACGTGGTCGCCGACACCAAGGTGCCCGAGATCGACTTCCAGGCCGGGAACGGCACCAACATCTCGACCCACTACACCGGGAACGGCGGCGTGCAGCTCTCCTCGATCTTCAAGCGGTTCATGTTCGCGCTCCGCTTCAGCGACTACAACCTCCTGATCTCGAGTCAGCTCACCGACCAGTCGCGCATCATCTTCGACCGGGGGGTACAGGCCCGGGTCTCCAAGGCGGCACCGTTCCTGAGCCTCGACTCGGACCCCTATCCCGCGCTGATCAACGGACATATCGATTGGATCCAGGACACGTACACGACCACGGACAACTACCCGTACTCCCAGAACGCCATCACCAGCGCGCTGTCGAGCAACAGTGGCCTCCCGGCAAACTTCAACTACATCCGGAACTCGGTCAAGGTGGTCGTCAATGCCTACACGGGTGCGATGACCTTCTATGTGATGGATCCGAGCGATCCGATCATCCAGGCCTACGAGAAGGCGTTCCCCGGCATGTTCACCCCCGCGTCGAAGATGTCGGCGCAGCTGAAGGCCCACATCCGCTACCCCGAGGACATCTTCACCGTGCAGACCTCGATGTACGGTCGTTACCACATCACGAGCGCCTCGAGCTTCTACAACGGAGCCGATGCGTGGGCACTCTCGCCGTCGCCCGGCTCGGGTTCCCCGTCGCAGGCCCTCGCCACCACCCAGACCACCAACGCACAGGGTCAACTCGTCTCGACCGGCCAGCTCGTCAGCATGGCCCCGATCTACCAAGAGCTCCGGGTCCCCGGTCAGACCAAGGAGTCCTTCACCCTGCTGGTCGCGTTCGTGCCGACCTCGAGCCAGAGCCAGATCCAGACCCTGTCCGGGTTCATGATCGCGGGCTCGGACCCCGGGCAGTACGGGAAACTCGAGATGTTCGTCACCCCGCAGAACCAACCCGTGCAGGGTCCCTCTATCGTGGCGGCACGGATCGACGCCAACTCGACGATCTCCAAGGACCTGAGCCTCTTGAACCAGAACGGTTCGAGCGTTGTGCTCGGGAACGTGCTGATGATCCCGATTGCCCAGAGCCTGCTCTACATCCAGCCCCTGTACGTGCAGTCCACCCGCAACGCCTTCCCCGAGATCCAGGGGATCATCGCGGTCTACGGCAACCAGGCGGCGCTCGGTACCACTCTGGGAGACGCGTTGAGCCAGGTGTTCGCCGCCCCGGTCTCCACGTCGGTCGCCCAGGGTGGGGCGTCCCTGTCGCCCCAGGTGCGGGCCTTGCTGGCCGAGGCGCAGGCCGCCTACCAACAGTCGCAGACGGACCTGAAGGCCGGCAACCTCGGGGCCTACCAGAACGACATCACCACCCTGGAGGACTACCTGCTGCAGATCCAGCAACTCACCGGTGCAGCTCCGTCGACCGGTTCCTCGGCCACGGGCGGTTCGTCCGGCACGTCCTCTTCCTCTTCCTCGTCCGGCACGTCGAGTACGTCCACGACGACCGTTCCTTCGGGGGCGGGGGGCGCGTCGGGGAGCACCTCCTCCGCCGGGTCGACGACGACCACCACCGCTCCTGCCTGACCGGCCGGACGCGGTAGACCCCGTATGCCGGGTACTCGGCCTCCGATGGGCCGGCCATTGCCCGTCGATGGTCCGACCCGTCGAACCGGTCCGGGGGACGGACCGGACGGAGGCGGGGTTCCGGGCTCGACGGTCCGGCCGTCCGGGGCCGTTCCGGCAGGGAGCTGTTTCTCGTGGAAGCTGCGCCTGCCTTGGGTCTCTTCCGACCGTCAGCGGGAAGTGCTAGCATGTGAGAGCCGCCGCGGGGTGGAGCAGTCTGGTAGCTCGTCGGGCTCATAACCCGAAGGTCGCAGGTTCAAATCCTGCCCCCGCCACTACGACCGCTGGTCAGGCGCGCACCTCGTGCAGGGGCGCAGGCGCCTGACCAGCGGTTTCTCATTCGCGGTCGTCGAAGATGCGAGTTTCTCGGGGCTTTTTCTTGGGGCCTGATCAAGCCTGCATACGCGTCCGAGTGCAGGGCGTGCGGGGCGAGATGTGGCCGGTGAGCTGCAGGTTCGCGGCGATGGGCGAGTTGAGGCGGCCCGGCGAGGTGCTGCTGCGTGTGCGCGCATAGGGCATGCGTATGCACCGCCCTGATCAACGAGATCCCGACGGGACAGGGCCGCGAAGTGTCTTCGGGGTGCTGCCGTGGCGTCCCGGCGGGCGATATGGGCGCGCGTTCGGCGCTCGCTTGTTCCGCTCACGGCTTGGGACGTTGCAATCCAGAGCCGTCGTTATCTCAAGCCCGGTTTGGGATGTCTACGCCGAGCAATGCGGGTCCGTCAGCCCCGGCGTAGACGCGTTATCTGGAGGTGTCTACGCCGTAGTCGACGTGACCGCCGACCACGATGACGATCATTTAGGGCTCCAGCCTTCAGCTTCTTCGACTGCGTGAGCCGACAGCTCCTCCAGCTCCTTGATGAGTTCTTTCAGACGCTTGGTGTTATCGAAGTAGGTGCGGTAGCGCTCCGCCTGGCTGCGGCTGAGGGTCCGGGTGACGGTCTTGGCTCCGACCGTTCGGATCCACGACGGGTAGGGGCCGTGGAGTTGGGTGGGGTCGGTGGAGCACCGGCACCGGGGCGAGCCACATCGGGTCGTGCGCTCGACCAGGCTGCCAGGAAGACAGAGGCCCAGCTGGGCAATCTCGTTGGTGATCTGGCGCTGGCGGGCTCGGGGTGGTGATGGGGTTGGGGACATGGTTCTGTTGCTAGCGCGTCGGGAAGATCCACCCCTTCATGCCTTGAATGGATTAGCTTCAAGACAGAGCCGTACTGGTGTCGTCAGGTACGGCTTCGGAGGCGACCATGCTGGTGCAGCGGGTGCTCATGCCCACCGGTGGCGCGGAGTCCTGGACGCTCCTCGACGACGGCGGAGCGGTGGTGGAGCCAGCCGAGCGCTACTTGTCCTACTTGGCCGCCATCGAGCGCTCGCCCAACACGGTGCGCGCCTACGCCATCAGTTTGAAGCTGTGGTTCGAGTTCCTCGGCAACACCCAGACGAGCTGGGACCAGGTGAGCATCGAGGACGTGGCCCGGTTCGTGGCCTGGTTGCGGGCCCCGGCGCCCAACGTGGTGGTGCTGGCCGAGGGGGCTGGTGTCCGCCAGCCGGCAACGATCAACCGCTACCTGGCTGGGATCTTCGGCTTCTATGACCATCATGGCCGAACCGGGCTCGGCGTGGCTTCTGAGTTAGTGGCGTGGCGCCGGGTCAGCCGCGGTTCCTACAAGCCCTTCTTGCACCATGTGACCAAGGGCCGGCCGATCCCGGTGAGACCGGTGAAGCTGCACGTGCCCCGTCGTTCACCGGCAACCCTGGAAGCTGAACAGATCGTGGCCATCCTCGCCGCCTGTGAGCACCTGCGAGATCGGTTCTTGCTGTCGCTTCTGGCAGAGACTGGCATGCGAGTGGGACAAGCCCTCGGGCTGCGGCACTCGGACTTCGTCTCGCGCCGCCGAGAGGTGAGCATCGTGCCCCGGGACGACAACGCCAACGGCGCACGGGCCAAGATGCGCTCGGCGGCGGTGATCCCGGTGTCGACGCCACTGGTTCGCCTGTACTCGGAGTACATGCATGTCGAGTACGGCGAGATCGACTCGGACTACGTGTTCGTGAACCTCTTCGCCGGCCGGATAGGTGAGCCGTTGAGCTACCCGACCGTCCATCGCTTGATCGGCCGGCTCGGCACTCGCACCGGGATCACCTTCAACGCCCACATGCTCCGACACAGCCATGCCACCGACCTCGTTCGCCAAGGAGTGGCCATCGAGGTCGTCGCCCGTCTCCTCACCCACCAGTCCTCGACTACCACCAGCCAGACCTACGTGCACCTCGAAGCCTCTGAGGTGAGAATGCCCAGAGTTGTGCGCGCGCGTGGGCGCGCCAGGACGGGGTGCGGGGCGGAGCCCCGCTCAGGGCGTCAGCCCTGACTTGGGGTTCAGGCGGCGGCCGGCTCGACG
>Ga0080006_1090899_pt1 | contig 15125 bp, 13 predicted proteins | sample RS3BMetagenome_FD_69209 | JGI IMG/M metagenome (GOLD analysis project Ga0080006, IMG submission 69209) | Ferric oxide microbial mat and aquatic microbial communities from Rainbow Spring, Yellowstone National Park, USA - RS3B (SPADES... ...
GCGGGTCAGGCGGATAGAATAGAGGCAACCCTTCGAACTGGTTGAATTCGTCGATAACCGTTGTTATTCCCTGAAAAAGACTTTCTTCTAAGACACCCACCATTCTCTGCATGGGTGCGTAATCGCCGACGGAGATATGGGTGTGTGGGTCGATGTAGCCCGGTGTAAGAACCATTCCGTTTGCGTCCACCATGATGTCCACCTGTGTTTTTGACACTTCGTCGGAGAAACCTATGTCTTTGAACTTTCCGTCTTCAATTAGCACGGTATCCCCTTTCAGGACCCCTCTATGCCAATCTCCGCTAACAATTTTACCTATGTTTTCAATAAGAACCCGCATAGACAGTGTGTAATTTGGCGGTGGTTTAAATGCCTTGTTCGGCGAGACGTGTTGCCAGAAACACGGACGAGTCCAATCCTCGAAAACAGTGTCTTCGTAGCAGTTGCTTCAAACGTAGAGAATTCCACAGGTAAACTACCACTTTTGAAGTGACTGCGTGGGCGCCGTCTAGTTAAAGCGCTTGAAATTTCAAAATCAATACTGCAATTCCACCGAAGACCCTAAGCAATTCCGACTGAACGGTCAGACTGATTCGAGACAAAAATTATAAGATTTTACGGATACTGTGCACGATGCGTTTAATAGAAGCGATAGAAGCCTATCGACGACTAAACGTCGAATCTGTACTGAACGTGGACGAGACCGTGGACATCGAATACGAAATGAGCTGCTATGCAGAGGCGCTGAAAAACGTGGATCCGATACTGGTGTTCAACCGGGTGGCTGGCTACGAAAACTTCAGAGTTGTGAGCAACGTGTTTGCTACACCCAAAAGAATATCTTTCTTTTTGGGCAGCACCCCCGAAAACCTTTATGAGACACTGAAATCCGCTTTTTCATTCAGTGGAGAAGCTGGACAAATTGTGGACGACGCGCCCGTCAAGGAGTCGGTGCGCAGAGGAGAACAAGTGGACGTTTTTAGCCTACCTGTTCCAAAACACTACCAAGAAGATGCTGGCAGATATATAACGGGTGGATTGGTGGCGAGTAGGAACCCCGACCACCCCTCAACGGTGAACCTGAGCTATGCAAGAATTCAACTTGTCAAAAGAAGTCTTCTGGCGCTTAGCCTCCACTCGCGTGGTCACCTGTGGAGTTATTATGAGAAATCTAGGCGCAAGAGAGCCAACCTGCCGGTCACTGTGATAATAGGTGCTCATCCGGTGTACTACGTTCTGGGAGCAGCCAGAATAGAAGGGGAGTATGAGAAGGCAACAAAAATAATCAAACAAAGCCTTGTATCCGGCGTCGAGAACGACATCCCTATCCCCGCTGAATCTGAGATAGTACTCGAGTGTGAATTGGTCACGGATCAATCCTTTGATGAGGGACCATTCAGCGAATACACGGGTTACATATCTGGCAGATCAACCAACAATCTTGCCTTCGTTAAGACCATACTGATGCGAAAGGACCCCGTTTATCTGAACATAAACCCCTCGAATTCCCGGGAACACATCTTGCTGTCCAGTATAGCAAGGGAGGCAACGGTTTTTCCAGTGATACAAGAGAACACACCGCCTAGCACTAATTACTCGATTCTGTGGCCGATTGAGGCTTGTCACTACGTTTCGCTTACAGCGGTTCAGGACCCGCCTCTAGGGTTTGCTAAACAACTGGGTTTGCTGCAGATGGGTTTGAATCACTATCTGAAGATGGTATTTGTGTGTGAAGGTGCGACTCAACCGGTGTTCTACGAATTTCTTTTGGGACTGGCCAAGAGCCTGAAAATTGGATGCATTGATATGGACACGATTTCGAATGTATTCTGCAACACACTGGACCCTTCGTCTTCGCAGTCGGGGACTTCGGACAAAGCAATAATGGTTTTCAAAAGAAGTGATGAGGCATATCAGGAAATACGCGACGAATCGGGTGTTCTTTTAAAAGCCCAGGACTTTTCGGTTAGATTCACTCGATTCGAACATGCACTCGACGCGACGGTTAACGTTGTGCTCGACGAAGACGTTGGATTCAACTCAGCTGACATCCTTTGGGCGATTGCAACCAGGCTGAGACCCAAAACAGGTGTTAAGATGGTTGCCGAGAACAGGCTCGTAATTGACAGCAGATTACCCGGTCTAAGAAGGCCGACCCTGCCTGTCGGACTCTATAGAAAAGTTGAGTCCAAGGTTCGCGGTGTTCTCAGACCCCAGTGACCCAAGTGGTGCGGGGACCAGCCCGAAAAAAGTTTTGTGGTAGCCGTGTAGCCCCAAGATTCAATATTGGAGGTGGGCACTATTTTGCTTCGATGAGTTCTATCCAGATACCGTTGGGGTCTTTGATGAAGGCTATTTTGCTGGAGCCCAGAGAGTACGGCTCTTTTGCTATCTCCACATTTTTGGTTCGCAATCCCTCAATTGTTTTTTCTAGGTTTTGGACCTCAAAAGCCAGATGGTCCAACTGGTCGCCCTCAACATAATCCTTTTTATCCTTCCACCACGTGAGTTCCACTCTGTGATTTGTTCCTTCCGCGACCAGAAAAGCTATTTCAGCGTTGTTCTGCTTGATTTCGTGTCTTCCCTCAAGTTTCATCCCGATTTTCTGAGTGTAGAATCCAATGCTTTCATCCATATCCTTAACCGTTATTGAGGTATGCAAAAGTCTCATAAATTGTTGAACGCTTCGAAATTTATAAGTCATAAGGTGTTACGCGGTGTCTTAGCTCGCCCTAAGCCCGCTCCCAAAACCTCAAATAAAATGAGCATTTGTACGAAGGACTTGTGGCGGGTCGCAAGGTGTCAGCACGAATGAGTTTCCAACCAGCTGCCCTGATCCAAAGTTTATCCGCGTTATCTCAATAGTCCACGGCGGGTTTAACACGAGTTGGCTGGGAAACGTCTCCGAGGTTTTTTGTGTACGCCGAGGCGCCTGTCGACTCAAAAGCAATACGAAGAGGCTATGCAGAACAATCCATATCAGACTGTAGCAGGGAACACTTCAGTAGCGGGGATACGTTCTTTTTTTGTTTTCCATCATCTCGGACGCGGGTCTTTATGGTTCGAACACTTAAAACTCGGGTTTACCAGAAAAAAGGAAACCCAAAATTAATACGTGCTTATTGATTCACTAATGAATCATTTGTTTTGCTTATAATGAAACCGCAGTGTACATGAGGAGACCGTGGTCACCTAGATAACTGGCTCTCTAAGAATCACAGTTGTTCGAAGGCGGTCTGCCTACAAGTAGAACCAGCTTTTTATGGCGACAAATCACGAAACCCTATGAGCTGCTACAAGCCAACATTTGTAACTCTTCGGAATAAAATCGATGAATGCGTTTTCGGTTTAAAGGTTCGGATATGGTAACGACCGAAATACTTGGCAGTTGCTCGACTAAGCCGACAGCTCCTTGTCTTACCATTAGAACAATTGGCGCTGCCGACGACGTGGACCTATGCTTCCCTGTTAAAGTAGAACTAGTGTTGCACAGACGACTTTGGGTTAGTCGCTCACCGCAATGAAAGTCGACTACTATTTCGAATATTTGCTACGACCTAGTCACGGTTTTGAACAGAAACACAACTATTTCGACCAAACCCATTATCAAAAACTTTTTCCTATTTAACACGATAACTCGCAGCCCATTTATCCAGTTCCTACACCAAAATCATTTAAGAAATTCAGATTCTGAGACCCGCTCTTATGAACGCGTCTACTGGATGTGTACCTTGCGCTATATCACATATAAGGGAAATCGCGAGTTGGCTTCCTAGACGCTGCACAGGAGCCACAACATTGCTCATCCGCAAGATTCGGTTGATTTCCTCTTGTTTTTCACGGCTCCGACCAGTGTAGTTGATATCTTCCTGCTCTAATATCCATTTTAAAGCGTAAAGGATGTACTCAAGAGAATAGCCTATTAGGCCGGTCGTCTGAGCGCGGCCGCTTGGTTCAACGGCAGAGGGGTCAGCCCCATTCCATAATTTAATGATGGAATCGAATACCACCATACCTTTGGTTTTGTCTTGACAAAGTTTTCCGTAGAAATCTATCGCGAAATGAGCGTGTTTCGGCTGAATTGACCTTTGTGGGTTTACTGAAAACACTGTTCTAACCAGAAAGTCCCTTGGCGATTTGCCATTGTCCGTTTTGATGAGCTGCCACCCGTTAGAAAGCATTATAACCTCGCGGATAGTCTTGTAGCCCTTAGCCCCTCTAAAACGTTGGCCGGGTGTAAGTGTCACTTTATTTCAACACCTACATGCGCTATCGTATAAATAGACTTACCACCATTTAGAACTCAGTTTAAAGTCTGAGTGAGACTCTTCTTTTCTTGGTTTCCTAAATATGTAAAGGTGTTCGTGGGCAATCTTATAAAAATCGTATTCGTGTCCACGCCACCGCTCTCTAGAGCCTTTCATATTGTGTTGGAGTTTGATTACATCTTCTTTTAGGACAAACCCAGCTTCTAAGAACTTGTTTAACACACCAATGCTGAGTGGAACATAGTGTCTGCGGCGTCTGGTGTCGCCTATTAATATTGCACAGTACCTATCCTGTTTTAGTACTCTAAAGCATTCACCTGCTACCCGCGCCATTGCTTCGAAATAATCAGTGAATTTAAGCGTCGAAAGGTCCCCATGAATCCGATTCTTTGAATAAGTCACTATGCCCCAGTAAGGTGGATGTGTTGCCACCAAATCAACTGTTTCAGATTCAATGAGGTCCAGATTGCGGGCGTCTCCTTGATATACATCTATTTTTGGGCTATAATGGTCGTTGTCGAGTGGCTTGTAATCGAAGTCGAGTCTATTGACAGCTACCATAGCTGAGTCCAAGTTTACGTCGACTCCTATCCCATTGCGTCCAAGAAGTTTGCATTCAACCAGCGTAGTTCCGCTGCCTACCATAGGGTCACACACCCTTTCTCCAACCTTGGTGTATTTGAGAATCAGATTGCGAGGTATGTATGGGCTCCAGTTACCCCTGTAGTTTCCACTGTGCGTCGCCCAATCTCCCCTTTCGGGGAAGCTCCAAACGGTCCATTCTTCGGGTGAAAATGTTTTGGGAGCGTATGAGTCTATTTTGCGCTTTTTCGGAAGCCATACTTTAACGTTTTCCACTTCAACAGACTCGTGAGTAAGTAGGAAATCTTTGTACTCCTCTTCGGTTATCAAACGCATCCCACTTTCAAGTATCTGGGCCATTGTAAACCAACCCTTTCTCACTATCGCTTTATGAACTGTTTTACTTAGCCTTTAATCTTTGCTTGAAATAAGGAACTCCTGTGCGGCCCATGAATAACTATATTTGCAGTGCTGGCGCCAACATTAAAATGAGTGAAAACCCCTTTTACTTTACACTCATCGAACTAAGAAGTTACCCACTTTAACACGTCAATCTTATGTTGTGCGATTCAGATTAATCGCTATGTCTTGGGAGAAACTTTCTTCGACTAACTCCTGCTTGGCAGTATGGGACATGCAGTACGGGATAGCTCCAGGCGCCCATAACTTTAGCGAAATTGTGATAAACGTAAGACGGCTGGTCGAACACTGCAGAAGAGTGGGCGTAAAGGTTTTTTACAGCAAACACACAGGTTTACCATACGAGTTCGTCACTCCTTATGGAAAGCACACGATGATGCGACGCAAAATGGATCCAAGGGGACCGGTGTATATGGCTGAGGGTTCCAAGGAGAATTCGATAATAGAAGAGCTGACACCCGCTGAAGGGGACATTGTAATAAAAAAACACACACCAAGCTTCTTCGTGGGGACTCCTTTCGAGCTCATGGTGAGAACACTCGGCGCCACCAATATCATACTCACAGGCGTAGCCACCGAAATGGGAATAGAAACAACTGCCAGACACGCAGCGGCGCTTGGATTTATACCTGTAATTGTGTCAGACGCTGTTGGAGGGCGGTCAGAAGAGTCCCACAAAGCAGCGCTCAAAGAGCTTTCGTCTATGTTCAGAGTTGAGACTACTCAAGTTATCCTAGAAGAACTCTCTGCTGGCCGCTGACACACATGTTTTTTGTGCACTTTTAGCGCGTCTGAGATTCGACGAGTACCCCGTTTTCGATGCGGCTCATACATAGAAAACCCAGAAGAAGGGTTGCGTCCCCGAGAACCCGTTGGGGCAAGCCTTTTCCGCGTCCCAAAAGGTCTTGAAGAAACATATGAGTAGTTTGGATTTGCACTCGATGCTGAAACCGGTTGTTTTGCGGTGTGTACAGCGTTGCTTTTGGTCAAAGTGGACTTGTGGGCCCTCTGGCTTCTGCTCACACACTCTCCTCGCTGAGGCTCCAAAAGTTCTGGGGTCGGCGTCGTTGCCAGGGTTGCCCCTTGGCCTCCAAGCTATGTTAACACTTTGACAGAATCAAGGTTAACGAAGGCGACTTCGTTCGGTGGAACGCAGCTGGGCCCCAGCAAGGGTAAAGGGGCCGCTGCTTTGACCGTTGTCTATTGGGTCTTAGCGTCGTCATTTTCAATACCAGACCGCCCTCTGAATTTTTTTAGTATGCCGCCGAATTCGTCTCTTAGTTCGTCGCGTAGGGTCTTGGGAAACTTCATTGTGTCCCTGACCCTGAAGTAGAGCGTTGAAGAGGCTAGCCTCACCGCGAACGCGAAGGCGTAGACCGTGCGCAAGCCATTGAGTAAACCATAGGATGAAATAGCAAAATTTCCAGCCAGACCCCCTAAGAAGGAGGTAATTGAAATGGCCATTCCCGATAAGGCATTGTTGAGGGCAAAATAGTCCGCAGACTGCTCGACTGGGGATACATCCATCACATAAGAAAAGTTGGTCACATTTATGAACGCGGTTATAGCACCAGACAAAGCGTTGGATGCAACCAAGAAGGCGAAGTTGGTCGCGAACAGATAGATCAGAGGTATTGGAGCTAGGCCCAACACCTCTAGCAGCATCACGGGTTTTCTGCCAACCTTGTCGACGAGTCTTCCCGCAAAGGGTTGTAGAATTATTGTGGTTGCCGAGCCCGCCGCAGAGAAAATGGACATATCCCATAGGCTGGCGTGAAAAACATCTATTTGAGTCATTGTGAAAAGCGGCCAAGTAATCGACCTAGCCGCCACCGAAGAGAGATTGGCGACCGCGAACAATCTGAAGTCCCTGTTTTTGCGGAGCGGTTCAAGGTTTATCCATCTGAATCTCTCCTTCTTTGTTGTGCGCAGATTCTCTCCGGCTGCAAGAATGCTGACCGACCCCGCTATTCCAAGCGCGGCTGCTGCTGAGAAGGGTAGCAGTATCGAACGGTGGGTGGACCCCGAATAGGCGAGTGTAAGGTAACCCGCTAGTAGGGTCGCGAATAATGCTCCAAACGCGGATGCCCTGTTTACAGAAGCCGACAAAACCCCTCGTCTTGTGGCCGGAGCGATTTCTCCTAAATAAGCCGAAAAAGCGGGCACAGTCATCGCGCCTATGGTAGCTTGGGCGCCGACTATCAGAATGATTGTGTACGGATTAAGTGAAAGGGCGATTAGAACCCATAGCGTAGACGCTATTATTCCACCAACCACTATAAACGGTAGTCTACGCCATGTCAAACCGTAGACCCTTGTCCAAAAAACCTGCATCAAATTTGTGAGCAGATTGTTGGTTGATGTATAGACACCAAGTTGAAATGAAGAAGCTCCCAGCTCCGCAATATAGGGTGCTACGAAAGGAGTGGCCATGCCGTTTCCAAATGAATACAGAAGCTGCCTGCTGTAGAGATATCTGAGCTTTCTGTTTATTGGTTCAGACAATCTAGTCGCTTCGCCTAGAAAACTGCGTTGGTTGGCTCAAACCAGCTCATTTCTTATCGCAAAGGGAATGGACACTTGGGTTGCAGGTCCTTGACGCCTGCGAATTGACGCTATACGAGTTGTTTTTCTAACCCTCAATTCCTCATTGCTCATGGAAAACACAAAACCACATATTCCTCCACTAATATTTACGTGTGATGCCTAGGCTCTATTCACGGGTACTGGTTCCGGTGGATGGTTCGGAGTTTTCGATGCGGGCTGTGGAAGCGAGCGCACGGATAACAGACGTCAAAACAGGGATGGTCACAGTGATCATGGTTGTTGAGCCGCCCGTGCTGCAAACATATAACCCGTTTTACGATGCTCTAAAGTCCACTGAGCAAGCCACTCCGACCACGATTCTTCCAAACACGCTGAGAACAAAGGAGTTGAAGGAAGCCGAAGAAGTTGTTCAGAAAGCCAAGGAAATCCTGATGACCGCCGGTCTGTCGGCGCAGACAAAGATACTGGAGGGTGAGCCATCAAGGGTGATAGTGGAAGAAGCTAGGACGGGATACGAAATTATAGTGCTGGCCACTTGGGGGCTCAAAGGCATAAAGAAGCACGTGCTTGGAAGCGTCGCAGCCAAAGTAGTTCAGGATTCGCCTTGCTCGGTACTCGTTGTAAAATAAAACATATTCGTTGGCGCCGCCTCAAAATTGCGGTGTCTTCCTAGGGAGAACCATCTTCTACACGAGTATGCGATGTGTATCACAGACGGTTTCTCTAAACATTCATACAACTATTTTTTCGTTGTCCTAGGGAGTGAGAATTATTCTTCCTAGAGCCCTGCCGTGTCTTAGTGACTGTAAAGCTTCGTTGATGTCAGCCAAGCTGCGCTTGGTTACGTAGGGTTGGATCACCCCTTTTTGAACAAGGTGTACAAGCTCGGTCAGCTCTTTGTAGCTGCCTACAAAGTTGCCGATTATTCGCATAGCCTTCAGCGGTATGGTTGGCAGTGCGAATTTAGGGTAGTCTCCGGCCAAACCCACCATCACGAATGTCCCCCCTTTCCGGGTCATGTTGAAACCCAATAGGCTTGTTTCCGAAGTGTTCACAAAATCCACAACTTTGTCCACTCTTTTACCCCGGCTTGCCTCGTTGATTCTCTCCGCTACATTCTCTTTTGAGGAATTTACAGTGTAATCGGCTCCTAGTTCCTTCGCCTTCTCGAGGGGTTCATCCCTGTTGTCCACTGCTATTATGGTGGGGTGGTACAACTTGCTGGCCAACTCAACGGCCAAGTGACCCAGTCCCCCTACACCTATGACCGCCAGAGTCTCGTCTGGACCAATTTCGGCTTTTTTGAGAGCGCTGTAGGCTGTGAGCCCTGCGCAGGCCATGGGTGCTAGGAAATCCAAGTTTCCCTTTTGAACTCTGATAAGCAGTCTTTCGTGCGGAACCAGCAAATATTCTGCGAATCCACCAGCCTGAAAGACTCCCAACGGTCTCCCGTCAGCACACAAATGCTCATTTCCGACGCGGCACTGCTCGCAGACCCCGTCCCCCATCCATGGGTAAACCAGCACTCTGTCGCCTGCTTTAAAAGCTGTTGCATCCTCGCCGACACGTTCCACGGTGCCAGCCGGCTCGTGTCCCATCACCAACGGGAAGCTCACTCCCCTTTTGGTCAGGTCTATTGGACCATAGTGACCCTCCCAAATATGTACGTCTGTGTGACACACTCCGGAAGCCTCGACTTTAACGACTACTTGCTTCCCCTTGGGTTCCGGCTCTGGTAACTCTTGTATTTCAATGGGTTTCATGGGTGACGGAAGAACAGCCGCCTTCATATTTCCGAGTCAATAACAGAACCCGCGTGTTTATTTAAAGTGTTTGAAAGCATGAGTCAAACATCTCAAGCGTGGTTCGATTAGTCTACCATCATACGTATGGTACAAAACGACGCACACAACAACTGCGTAAGCAAGCCCCGGCATCCGCACGAAAGCTGGCAAGTCGTCCAATAACATTGTAAGCCGCGAGCGCTCAGCGGACAGCGGACACGCAACTCAATATAACTAGCTAAATTATCGACAGGCCCATCCAACTTCCGGCTGAACAAAAGAACGAATGAAGTGTTTAAACACAGGGGAGCCTAGGAACAGTTGGTCGCATACGCTGAAAAATGCGACGACGTGTTTGATGCAGTTGGGAAACCGTTGAGCATCGGGCCTGCAGAAGCTATCAGAAATACACAGCTAAGTAAAACCTTTCTAGTTCGTTCGGCCCCCAATAATTCTTCCATCTTTGACAATATGGACTGGAACCGGCATGGTTGACCCTTTGCGCTTATCACCATGAGAATCGATAAGTGGGAACTCTCCCTCAATGAGCCTGAGAGTGACAATGTCTGCTTTGGCACCGTGCTTCAGCGTGCCCAATTCTCCGAGTCTCCCCAATGCTGACGCTGGCTTGGTGGTTGTTGCTTCTATCACTTTTTCCAGACTCAGACCAAGACGGAGAAACTTGGCCATGGTCGTGGGTAAATCAAAAACTGGGCCCTCGACGTTTCCCTTCCACAGGTCGGTGCTTATTGTGTGAGGCTCAAGTCCTTCTTTCAGTGCCAACTCGGCCACTGCCCAAGAGAAACTTGCCTTGCCGTGGCCAACATCGAGCAACACGCCTCGTTTAACAGCGTCAAAAAACTCTGAATGCACGGTTTTCCCGTCCTCCGTTAGACCATCGCGTCTGCGTGTGACCCGGCTCTCCACGAAGTGGTAAGCATGTGTCACAATGTCCCCTTTTCTCAAATATTTGAGAGCCACCGGCATATAGTGGTTCTCGGCCATAATCATGCATCCGGCCCTATCCGCTACCTGTCTTGCGTACTCCAAGAATTTCAGGCCATGATGCGCCCATTTTAAGCCCAGTAGAACACCCCTGTTTTCAGAGACCAGTTTCTCCGTGTCTTCAACGTTCACGAACAACGGTGCGAACAATTCATTCAGCGCTGTTAAGAGCTCGGGCCACTTTTGGTTCGTGTTGTTGGGTGAGAAGTCGCCGAACTCAATCATTCCAAGCGACTCTATATTGATGAACCCGAGCACTCGAGCCGCACTTCTGTGTACGACGTATTCTCTAAAAGGCACGAAGTTGAGTTCACCCGTAGAACCGGCGTCCACAACGGTGGTGGACCCTTTCTCCAAACAGGCTCTGTCCGGGTCTACGCTGAGTCCGATTACGTTGTGAGCTACATGTGCATGCATATCTATGAATCCGGGTGTTACGATCAGACCAGAAGCGTCGATGGTTTTCTGTGAGTCTCCTGAAATCCCTTTTGCAACGTCGTCGATTAAGCCGTTGCAAACGGCTACATCCATCTTTTCATATATGTTTAGGGCGGGGTCTATAACAGTTCCATTTTTAATTAGCAAATCGTACAAGTCTTTCCTCGTTGAAAAATTCGTATTAACTAAAAGCTTTACCGGTTTCCGGTTATGATTATTGGTCAAAATTTTCCGCAGTTGGTCGCTGTGAATCTGGTTAACCAAATATAAGTTGGGACACGTAGAAAGATATTAATGACGCAGAACCAAACCTATGCATACGTGTTTGGAGCAAGGGTGGATTTGGTTTGAAACTGGAACTGGGAAAAATTCCTCCCAAATTGTTGGAGAGCAGTCTTCTTAAACTCGCGGGTGCTCCGTCAAAGGACCTTGTTGTTCCACCCAAGCTCGGCGTGGACTTCGGGGCTGTAAGGTTAAAAAGCGGTTACCTTATAGTCTCATCTGACCCTGTTACGGGCGCCGTGGAAGACGTGGGTTGGTACGCGGTCAATGTGAGCGCGAACGACGTGGCGACCAGCGGGAACAGACCACTTTACATGCAGTCGGTTATACTTTTACCCGAAGGCGCGACCACGGAGGAACTACAAGGGTTGTGGGTGCAGATTCACAGAGCAGCTCGTGTTCTGGGTATTTCCATTACTGGCGGCCACACAGAGGTTACACCCAAGCTTCGAAGACCCATAGTTATTACAACCGCTTTTACCTACAGCGACTCCTTTGTCACTGCGGCCGACGCGGAAGAAGGTGATTCGATTATGCTTACTAAGACCGCGGGGATTGAGGGGACAGCGATTTTGGCCTCGCAAACCACGCAATCGAAACTAAAGATGAGCCCAGCCCGTTTGAACAGTGCAAAAAGGTTCCGTGAAAAACTCAGCGTTGTTGAAGAAGCAGAAGTCGCCTTCAGAACTGGATTCGTGCATGCTATGCACGATTGCACGGAAGGGGGTGCGCTTGGCGCCGTCTATGAAATGGCCAACGCGTCTAAGAAGGGATTCTTGTTGTTCGCTAAGGACGTCCCTGTAGCCCAAGAAACCAGGGAAGTCTGCGAAGCCTTTGGAATAGATCCCCTTAGGCTCATCGGGTCGGGTTCACTCATCTTAGCCGTCAAGCGCGGTGGTGAGAGCCGGGTCACAGCTGCGCTTGCAGAAATCGGGGTGCGGGTCGCTAAAGTGGGTGAATTTACCAAGAAGCGTAAAATATTGGTGCGACCGGATGGCATCGAAGAGAAAGTGGGCGACGCTCCCATGGACGAACTTTGGAGAGTTGAATCTTCGGACCACTGGCTTCTCTAATGTGTTAGCATAATCCAAGCTGCCAAATAAATTCTTTCAGATTCTTGGCTTAATACTACTAGATTTGAATCGAAAAATGGTGTGCTGGTTCCCAGTTGGGCGTGTTTGAAGCCACTCAGAGGCCGTTTTAGCACACGGATAACGGATATTTGTGGCCCAGCTGGACCGCACACATTGGAACGAGGTTGGGGTCAGTTGTCCGAGTCTTTTTCAGAGACGCGGACTAAGGTTTTGCCTAATCTGCCGCGTTGGTTAAGCCTTGCAAACGCTTTTTGCAGGTCTGAGAATGGGTGAACAGAGTCCACCACAGCCTCAAGCCTTTTTTGGTCCATGAGTTGAATCACCGAGTAGAGATCTTTTTTGGATCCCGTGGTTGAGCCGATGATTTCGTGTTGCATGGAGTAAAGATTGAGCAGGCTGAGTTCCACGGCTGGTCCCGTAAGCACTCCGCATGTTACATATCTACCCATGGGTGCGAGAGAGGCTATGCTGGTCTTCCAAGTCGCCGCTCCAACCGGATCCACTACTATGTCGGCGCCGCGTCCAAAGGTGAGTTCTTTGACTCTTTTAGGGACTTCCACTGCGTTTCTGTTCACGACGTGGTCGGCTCCCAGCTTTGAAATGGTCTCTGCATGCTCATCGTCGCCCACTACCGCTATAACCGTGCAGCCGTGAAGCTTCGCCATTTGAACCGCGAATGTGCCTATTCCTCCGGTTGAACCCACCACAAGCACGTTCTCACCGACCTTGGGCTTAGCTCTTTTAACTAGGTGCCAAGCCGTTAAACCATCCACAGGCAGGGTGCAGGCTTTTTCAAGTGTTATCGAATCGGGTAGGCAAACAATATTTTGGATTGGCACAGACACTTTTTCCGCCCACCCTCCTTGGCGATGGATAGCTAAGAGGTATGGTTCCTTCTCTATTCTACTGTTTTGAACACACGAGCTCTCGTTTCCGTTTACGCAGTAATAGCATTTTCCACAGAAAAGGTTGGGCATGACCGCGATGCGCTGACCACGCCTAAGCCAGTCAGGTGCGTCGACCACCTCCGAGACTCGACCAACGAATTCTGCCCCTGGGATATGAGGCAGAGTGATCCAGTCGAATCTTCCGCTCAGAATCGACCGATCCACAGGATTGACTCCAGTATGGGTGACCTCCACCACGGCGTCACCGATAGCTGCGGATGGGTCCCCGACTTCTTTTAACACCAGATTTTCGGGTCCCCCAAAAGAGCTGAACAACCACGCCCTCAACTTTTTTGGTCACCAAGCAATCAGATGGTATGGCACTAGAATTAAGCTTCTCGGTGCAAAACCATGAATCAAGGGGTTAAAGCCCCTGCAATTTTTTTCTGGAAGAATTGTAACGCTTAACTCCGCTGGACTGAGCGGGTGCGTCTCAAATGTTTAAGCGTTTCTTCCACGCCCCCCCGCTTTTGAGCCAGCATGTCAAGAACCAACAATTATGTACGTTGATTCGGCTGCAGACTCCTTGTTTGGCTAGGCAGGTTTATAACCCTGATTGGCGCCCCATCTTTGAATTTACTTGCAACAACTTGAAGAAGTCTCGGTTTTCGCATACAGGTTTGAAAGTCTTGGCGGCTTTGTCCACTACGCCGAGAACTCCGAGGAAACCGTTTCGGTTGTGAATAGCTTAATACGCAGACACGACAAAGGAAAGGCGTGCTGCGGACCTGTTCGCATTAGTAACGGTGGCGGATCCAACCCTAGTGCGCTTCGGCTCCCCGAGGCTGATGTGTCACCCAGGATTCTGTGTGACGTAGCCTTCCAAGACGCCTCAGACGATTTGCAGAGGTTGAAAGAGATCGATATAGGCGTGACGAAGGCGGACTACGCGGTGGCCCAGACTGGTTGCTTGGTAGAAGTGTCGTTTAGCGACACCAATCATCTTTTATCCTCCGCTTCTAGGGTGCACATAGTGGTATTGGAGGCGACGAAAATTCTTCGCAATCTTCAGGATTTGGCCCCCATTTTAAGGAGACTCTTCTCGAGCAGCGGCGAACCCAAACCTAGGATTACACTGATCAGCGGCCCTTCCAGGACTTCGGATATTGAAATGAAGATGGTTATGGGGGTGCACGGTCCACTCGAGGTGCACGTGGTAATAGTCGGGTCGAAGAGTTCCACGCAAATTGGAGTTGAGCGGGTATTCCAAAAGAGTATGAGTCATTGAAAAAGAAGATATCAGAAGCGCTGGGTGCCCAGGAGAGACGTAAAACCCTACAGTTGGCGATGAAAAGAGGCAGAGACGCCAGAAAGGCTCAGCTGGCCCAACTCGAGCAGGGCGACTCACTTCGGCTTGAGGTAAAGAGAATAAAGAGTCACTCCGTAAGCAACCTTGACGGGTTGATTGAAAGGTTCACCAAAAATTGTTTGAACAATGGAGCAAAGGTGTTCTTCGCAAAAGACGGGGCACAGGCGGTTGATTACATAATGGGCATAGTTCGTAAAAGAGGCATAAAACTCGTAGCCAAGTCCAAATCTTTGACCACTGAGGAGATCGAACTCAATAAACACCTAGAAGAGCAAGGAATAGAAGTGGTGGAAACAGACCTGGGCGAAAGAATAATTCAACTTGCAAAGGAGAAACCCTTTCACCTGGTTTTCCCAGCGGTTCACAAGAGCCAAAGCGAAGTGGCAAAGCTGTTCTCGGAGTCGCTGAAAACCGATGTTCCAGACGACCTGAGAGCCATAATGGACACA
>Ga0080006_1135457_pt1 | contig 15120 bp, 16 predicted proteins | sample RS3BMetagenome_FD_69209 | JGI IMG/M metagenome (GOLD analysis project Ga0080006, IMG submission 69209) | Ferric oxide microbial mat and aquatic microbial communities from Rainbow Spring, Yellowstone National Park, USA - RS3B (SPADES... ...
TTCCGACGGCTCACCATCCGCTACGAGCGCAAGCTCGACATCCATCACGCCTTTACCTCGCTCGCGTGCTCGCTCATTTGCCTGCGCGCTCTGCAAGGGTGGTTTTGAAAGGCGTTCTAAGCTAGCCAGGGTCCTCAGCGATGTCTTCAGTTCGACCTTCTGAAGCTCGACCGAGCTAGCCCTGCACCGGGCAGCAACTAAGGACCGCTGCCGCTTCGTCGAAGCGTCAGCGTTCAAGGTAGATGGCCAGCTTCAGTCTCGGGTCATCGTTGGCCTGAAAGGTTGCATATTCGAAATGCACAGGCCCACGCACAGGATGATGGAGCAGCTTGGTGCCGGACACCGGCGCGCCGACATCGTGAGACTGCCACCATGAGCTAAATTCCGGACATCCCGCTTGGAACTGCTCGATCAATTCAGCGAAGGCTGCGTCGCCGGCCCAGAGATCATGCGCCACGCGAAAGAGCGACACCATGCGCTTGGCTTCCTTCGCCCAGCCGGCGCCGAACAGGCGTCGTGCCTTCGGATCGGTGAGCACGAAAAGCAGGATGTTGCGATGCTTAGCGGGGATCCGAGCGAAATCGCCGAAGAGCTCTGCGGCCGCAGCGTTCCAGGCAAGGATGTCCCACCTTTGGCCGGTCACATAGGCCGGCTGGGCGAAGCTTTCGACGAGACGCCGGACCGATGCCGGCGCGACCTCGCGCGCAAAGGGCGGGCCCTTCGCTCTGCCCACGAGCGAACGTAGATGCGCTAACTCGACCACGTCGAGCTCGAGCGCGCGGCCCAAGGCCTCTATGGTCTCGTCCGACGGTGAGATGGCACGGCCCTGTTCCAGCTTCACATACCATTCAACGCTGATGCCGGCGCGCTGCGCGACCTCTTCGCGGCGCAGCCCCGGTGTGCGCCGGCGACGATGGGCGGCAAGCGCAACACCGTCGAGCCGCAGCCGCGCGCGGCGCGCGCGCAGAAAGTCCGCCAGTTCCTGATTGGCCATGACGCCTCTCCAAAGTGGTACAACCGAATACTAGTATCGTACCAGCTCTGGTCAACTTTCGTCCATCGGACAAGCTGCTGGAACGACCAATGAGGAGATCTGCGATGAAGGCAGCAATATTGAAGAGATTCGGATCGCCGCTCATGATTGAGGACGTCCCCGATCCGACCCTCGGTACCGGCGAGGTCATCGTCGACGTCGTCGCCGCGCCAATTCTGTCCTATGCCGACGAAGTGTTCAGTGGTGCGCGTAAATATTTGCTCCCAACCCCGGTCGTGCCGGGCTGCGGGGCGATCGGACGCGTAAGAGAAATCGGGCCGGACGCCACGAGATTGAAGATCGGCGACTGGGTTTTCTGTGACCCAACCGTGCGCTCGCGCGATGATGCTTTGATGCCGGACATCACCCTTCAGGGCTGGAGCGCTCGCGGCGATGGCGGAATAAAGCTCCAGGAATATTTTCGAGACGGCTCCTTCGCGGAGCGCATGCGCGTGCCGACCGAAAACGCCATTCCGATCGGCGATCTTGATCCCGCGGAAGCCGGCCGCTGGTGTGCGATCAACACGCTGCTGATCGCCTATGGCGGGCTGCTCGCGATGCGTTTCAAGGCCGGCGAGACGCTACTGGTGAGCGGCGCGACGGGCAATTTCGGCAGCGCTACCGTTGCAATGGCGCTGGCGATGGGTGCGCGCGCCGTGATCGCGCCAGGGCGAAATGCAACCATCCTCGACGATCTGCGTCAGCGATTCGGCGATCGGCTGGTGCCAGTGCAGCTTTCCGGCGACGGAGATCACGACAGCGAGGCGATGAGAAAGGCCGCCCCCGCGCCGATCGATGCGGTTCTCGACTTCCTGCCGCCTTCCGTGCCGGCGAGCGTCGCACGGGCAGCGATCATGACGGTGAGGCCCTATGGCCGCGCCGTGCTGATGGGCGGCGTCGGCATGTTGGGCGGAGAGGATCTAGCGCTTCCCTACCCTTGGATCATGCGCAACAACATCACGATCCTCGGCCAGTGGATGTACCAGCCGGAAGCCATCGCGGGCATGGTCGGCCTCATCCGTGGCGGACTGCTCGATCTCGATCATTACGCCGTCACGGAATTCGTCCTCGCGGACGCCAACAAGGCCGTCGCGCACGCCGCCGCCAACGCCGGACCATTCAAACTCACTGTCTTGCGGTTGCAGGCGTAGTGGAATCCGCGAAGATCGGACCGGTCGGCTCATTTCCTATGGCGACCTCCCCGAAGCGGAGGATGTCTCGCCGTGGCGGCGCACCGAACATGCGCGCATATTCACGGTTGAATTGCGAGAAGCTTTCGTAGCCGACACGAAGAGCCGCGGTCTGGACGTTAGCCTCTCCCGCAGCCATCAGGCGTCGGGCTTCCAACAGGCGAACCTGCTTCTGGTACTGCAAGGGTGTAAGCGACGTCAGATCCTTGAACTTATGATGGAAGGCGGACGGACTGAGCTTTGCCAGCGCAGCCAGCTCGTCGATGCGAAAGGGCCGCGCAAACTCGTCGCGCAACATGTGCATGACCTTGATGATGCCCTGGTGCCTGTCGCCGCCGACGATCATGCGGGCGATATGGCCGCCCCACGGCCCCGCCGATAGCCAGAAGCAGATTTCGCGCATGATCAAGGGATACAGAACCGCAATGGCCTCCGGCCTTTCGAGGAGGCGCACCGCCCGCAACGCGCAGTCGATCAGCGCCTCTTCGAGCCGAATGACGAAGGCGCCGCCGTTGGGAGGCGCTTCGGATTGCGGTGGCGCAGGCGCGTGCTGCTCGATGATCTCGCGCATGGCAACCTGATCCAATTCGATGATGACGCTCAAGTAGGGCTCACTCGGGCCACCTTCCACGATTTGGCTGGCGCCTGGCATGTCGAGGCTGACGACCAGCGCTTGCCCGGCGCGATACTCCAGCTTGCTGCTGCCGAAGCTCGTCCACTTCGCCCCTTGGACGACGATGCATAGCGAGGGTTTGTGGACGAGGTGCGTCGGGTGCCGCTGTTGTTCGCCCCGTAGGATGATCAATCCGTCGGCGGCCGTGTAGAACGGGCTGCTCTCGTCCCGGCTCGCAATGTAACGCTGAACCGCATCGACAAGTTGGGGCAGAGGCGTGGGAAGTGGGGGAATGGTGCGCATCACCCTGAATGCTATGTCCGAAAGCAGGAATAGGCAATAAACAGGATGGTTTTGACGTAGGCGGCAATCCCTTGCCCACCTACGCTATCAGCTCAACGAAACCTCGTGGAGCCGCATATGGTCGACACCATCTATACCACGTCCTCGCAAAAAATCGCCTTGGTCACCGGCGGCAGCCGGGGCCTTGGCCGCAGTACCGTGCTGAGCCTCGCCAAGCGCGGCGTCCCCAGTATCTTCACCTACAACACCAATAAGGAAGAAGCCGACAGGGTGGTTACAGCGGTAGCCGCTGCGGGCGCCAAGGCGCACGCATTGCAACTCGACACCGGCAAGATTTCGGCGTTCGAGGGCTTCGTCGCAAGCGTGCACGCGGTGCTGGGTGAGCTTGGCGCGGACAGGATCGACTTCCTGGTCAACAACGCCGGCACCTCGCATCACAACGCGATCGAGAAGACGACCGAGGCCGAACTGGACGCGCTCTACTCCGTGCATTTCAAGGGCGTCTTCTTCCTGACGCAGAAACTTCTCCCGCTTCTTTGTGACGGCGGCCGGATCGTGAACATTTCCTCCGGCCTGACCCGCTTTGCCATTCCGGGCAGCGCGGCCTATGCCTCGATGAAAGGCGCAATCGAGGTGCTCACACGCTATCTGGCGAAGGAACTCGGCGGCCGGGGTATCGCCGTGAACACAGTGGCGCCGGGTGCGATCGAGACAGATTTCAGCGGCGGCATGATACGTGACAACCCGCAACTCAATCAATTTGTCGCCGGCAATACTGCGCTTGGTCGCGCCGGTCTGCCGGATGACATCGGTCCGCTGATCGCCGCGTTGCTGTCTGAGGACAGCCGATGGGTCAACGCGCAACGCATCGAAGCCTCCGGCGGCATGTTTATCTAGGCAAACGGGGCCGGCTGGTCGGATTCGGTATGTCCGGCCCGTCCCTGCGCAGGCGGCTCGGCATACAGAGCGTTGCCGTCGAGGACATTGGCAAGCTGATCACTCCTTGGTCAGGACCGTCCAAGGGCAATGGCCGCGTCAAGCAGCATCAGGGAAGCGCCCCTCACTCTGCATATCGCCGAAAGGCGGCAACACGGATCGCCCTTACCGGCTGGGCCAGCCGAGCTTTTGGGCATGGTCAAGCGAGCCTCGTACGACCATGCGATGAAATGGTGCGATCAGGGCAATGTAGGCGCGCCCCAGCGGCCGATTGTAGAAGACGAGCGTGGTCACGGTTAGTCCTGCGGATCGGCCTTGCGACGCCGGCTGCACGAGGACCGATACACGGAAATCGAGATGCGTGTCGTCTTCACCGAGGATGATCTCATCGGCATGCCGTTCGAACACCCGAAAGATGTTGATCCGATCGCCTCCTTGAGCTTGTAGCTCGGCCGCCCTTTTCAGACCAAAAGGCCGCACGACAATGTCTCGGAAGCCTAGCAGGATACCGATCCACCCGGCCTGTTGTGTAAAGATGTGCCGCGCGAGAGCCTCTGCGTCCGGGGACGCCGTTTCTGGAAGGTTCACCGAAAACGCGTCGGCAAAATCGGCTTGCCCGTAAGACGGACTTAGCCGCGACGCTACTGGTAATTCGACCTCCCGGATATTCGCACAGTTGCGCTTGCGCATTGATGGGCGCTCCAAATCTCAGGCGTCAGATCTGGGATATCCCGCCGTCAACCACCAGCTCAGCGCCAAGGATATATCGGGACTCGTCGCTTGCCAGGAACAGCACAGCGGCGGCGATCTCGTCGGGCTCGCCGATCCGGCCGAGCGGCACACGTGTCGCGATCTGGTCCTTGATGGCCTGGACCTGCTCCGGTGTACCGCCGCTGCGACCATGCAAGGGAGTGTCGATTCCGCCCGGACTGATTGCGTTGACGCGAATCGTGCGATCCAGCAGCTCACGCGACCAGGTGCGCGCCAGCGATCGCACAGCCGCCTTCGAGGCCGAGAGGAGCGAGAGCCCCGGGCGGCCGGCGTGAATGACGAAGGAGGTCGTCAGGATGACCGACGCGCCCGCACGCAAGATCGGGGAAACTGCCTGCATCGTAAAGAAGGTCCCCTTCAGATTGACGTCCATGATCTCGTCATAGCGCGCCTCATCGGTGGCGGAGAGCGGGGTGGCATAAGCGATGCCGGCATTGGCGAAGAGGATATCGAGCCCGCCAAACGCCTCACCGATATGGCGACTGACAACCTGCATCTCCGCAGGTGAGCGAACATCGGCGGCGAGGATCAGCGCTTCATCGCCGAGCTCGCTTCGCAGTGCGTCGAAGCGGTTTGCGTCACGGCCTATCACCGCGACGCGGGCTCCCTCCCGGACGAATAGTTTTGCCGTTGCAAGCCCGATGCCGCTGGTGCCGCCCGTGATCAGCGCGGTCTTGTCTTTCAATCTCATCTCTCACTCCTTCGACGTTGGTACGCCGGCTTTCGCGACACGTGTCGCCGCTACCGCTCAATGCGAATTTCTGGCGGGACCAAAGCCAGGTCTTCCGGCCTGCCGCGCGAATGCTTCAACGCGTGCGCTCCCGTCCTCCAAGGCATTTGCCATTCGGGCAAGAACGGCTTGGCGAACTTGGCTGGGGGCCGTCTCCGGCAGACCGGCGTCGAAAGGTGGCGCCGGCGCATATTCCAGCAGAAGCTGGACCGTCTGGGCCCTTTCGGCACCCCATAACTCGGCAATCAAAATGAGGGCGAAATCGATGCCTGCGGTGACGCCGCCACCTGTGATGATGTTCCCGTCTCGCACGACCCTCCCCTCTTCGGGGGTCGCACCGAAAGCACTCAGCATGTCGCGCCAAGCCCAATGGCAGCCGGCGCGTCGTCCTTCCAGCAGGCCCGCGGCACCAAGGATCAGCGAACCAGTGCAAACCGAGGTGAGATAGCGCGCCGTACCGGCAAGGCGGCGGACCGCTTCGAGGAAGCGGGCATTCTCCATCGCCGGGATGCACCCCAGACCGCCTGGAATGCAGAGGACATCGCAGCGCTCGATCGTTTCGAGATCGGAGAGGTTCGCGAACGTCAGCCCGTGCGAGACGATCGGCACCCCGCCGAGCGAGGCGATGATGACCTCTGTATCGGGGACGCTGCTCAGAAACTGATGCGGTCCGGTGAAATCGAGGTGGGTGACGCCCTCATAGAGCGGGATCAAGACGGTGGTCATGGGCAATTCTCTCCGTTCATGCCGATTATGCCGGCAAGACGGGATGGCGCAAAGGACGCAGATCCCTTAGAATACGCCACCATGCACAGCGTCGGATTCTTCGTTTACCCAGGCCACCAGATCCTTGACCTCGCCGGCCCATTCGGCGCCTTTGAAACCGTTGCCAAGGTTGCCGGTCGGCCGCTTTATAAGCTTGAGGTGCTATCGCGCGCTGGCGGCCTCGTGCCGAGCAGTGGTGGCGTTCCCATGGCAACGGCGCCGGCGAGCCAAGCAAGGGTGAGCACCCTGGTGGTTGCTGGGGGTGACATCGCCCCAATGCTGGAACCGGGCGAAGTGCACGCAGTCATGCGCCTTGCCAGCCAGACACCCAGGATCGCTAGCGTCTGCACTGGTGCGTTTCTGCTGGCGGAGGCGGGTTTGCTTGATGGAAAGCGCGCAACCACGCACTGGCGGATGGCGCATATGTTACAACGGAATTATCCCGCCGTGCAGGTCGACGCCGATCGGATCTTCATCGCCGATGGCAAGGTCTGGAGTTCGGCTGGGGTCACAGCAGGCATCGACCTGGCGTTGGCGTTGATCGAGGCGGATCATGGTATCGAGCTCGCGCGCAAGGTAGCGCGCGAGCTCGTCGTCTACCATCGCCGCGCTGGCGGGCAATCGCAGTACGCCCCGATCTCTCAGATGGAGCCGGAGTCAGACCGGATAAGGATCGCGCTGGCCTTCGCACGTGATCGTCTGCACGAGCCTTTGCCGATCGAGCGCCTCGCGGAAGCCGCGCATCTCAGTCTTCGTCAGTTCGGGCGGGCATTCCGGCGTGAGACCGGAGAGACACCGGCCAAGGCTGTCGAACGCTTGCGCGTCGAGGCAGCCCGTGCGCGATTGCAGGATGGATCTGAGCCGATCGAGTTCATCGCGCAAGCTGTAGGCTTCACCGACCCCGAGCGCATGCGGCGGGCCTTCGTCAAGCTGTGCGGTATGCCGCCCCAGGCCCTTCGCCGCCTCGACCGGAGCAGCCGGCAGTCACGAACTCCGATGTTTCGTGACGAGTAGACAAGCAATCATCGTCCGCAGTCGCAATCTGAACGTCTGATAACTAAATGCGGACGCTTAGGCCTAGATCGTCCGCGCACAGCAGCTTAGCTTGCCCCACAGAGAGTCTGGGCCGCCGCTCGAACGGCGTGAAAGTGATCTGCTATGATAACCATCAACGGCGCCGCAGCACCTCTTCCCGACGATCCGCGGGTTTCGCTGCTCGATTTCGTGCGCGATCATCTGAATCTGACCGGCACCAAGAAGGGCTGTAACCAGGGCGCGTGCGGCGCCTGTACGGTGCTGGTGGACGGCGAGCGCATCCTGTCCTGTCTGGCGCTGGCCGTGCAATATGACGGTCGCACGGTCACGACCATCGAAGGTCTGTCAGCCAACGGAACGATGCACCCGCTCCAGCAAGCGTTCATCGAGCATGACGGATTTCAGTGTGGCTACTGCACCCCCGGCCAGATTTGCTCAGCAATCGGCATGGCGGCAGAAGCAAAGCGTGGCGTTCCGAGCCACGTCTCCAGCGATTTGTCGGCGCGCGCGATCCCGCTCACCGGTGACGAGCTGCGCGAGCGGATGAGCGGCAATCTGTGCCGCTGCGGCGCGCACAATGGCATCATCGCGGCCATCCGCGCGGTTTACGCGGAGCAGGCCCAATGAACCCGTTCGACTACATTCGCGCCGCCGATGAAGGTGACGCCGTGCGCCGCGGCCTCGCCGAGAACGCCAAGTATCTTGGCGGCGGCACCAACCTCGTCGATCTCATGCGAGAGACGATCGAGGCGCCGCGTGCGCTTATCGACGTGTCGAGCCTATCGACAGCGATCGAGGCTGGAGCCGATGGGAGCATGCTGATCGGCGCGGCGGCGCGCAACACAGCCGTCGCGGAGCATCCGATCGTGCGCACGCGCTATCCGTTGCTCGTTCGAGCCATCCTCGCTGGCGCTTCGCCGCAGATCCGCAACATGGCGACCGTTGCCGGCAATCTCCTGCAGCGCACGCGCTGCGCCTATTTCTATGACGAGGACGGATCGCGCTGTAACAAGCGCTCGCCTGGCCAAGGCTGCGATGCGATCGGCGGCATCAACCGCGGCCATGCAATCCTGGGAACGTCGAAAGCCTGCATTGCGACCCATCCGTCCGACATGTGCGTCGCACTCGCGGCACTTGGCGCCATCGTGCATGTCAGGAACGCAGACGGCGAGCGCAGCCTGCTTCTCACGGACTTGCATCGCTTGCCCGAGGACCGCCCCGATCGCGAGACAGTGCTGAGGCATGGCGACCTGATCACGGCCATCGAGCTTCCTCCGCTCCCGTTCGCGACGCGATCCGCTTACCGCAAGGTGCGCGACCGCGCCAGCTTCGCCTTCGCGCTGGTCTCCGTCGCCGCTGCCGTGCAGCTCGACGGGGAAACGGTGCAGGACATCCGCCTTGCGCTCGGCGGTGTAGGAACGAAGCCCTGGCGCGCGTGGAAGGCGGAGGCGGCGCTCCGAGGCAGGCCGGCCGACATCGAAAGCTTCCGGGCCGCAGCGGAGGCCGAACTGGCCGACGCGAAGCCGCTCGCCAACAACGGGTTCAAAGTTGCGCTCGCCCAGCGGACGATCATCGCCGTGCTCAACGATCTGACGGGAAGGACCTGATCATGGACAGCCCCGCCCCTCGCCCCCGCGGCGTCCTCACACGGCGTCTTTTGCTCGGTGGCGGCGGCGCCGCCGGCATCGGAGCGGCTCTGTACAATATCGGCTTTATGCGGATCTTCCGCACGGCTGCCGAACTCGCCCCCGAAAGTCTGATTCCGGGTGGCACGCCCGATCCGCTGCTCGACAGGCACGGCCTGATGGGCGCGCCGGTGTCGCGCCTTGACGGACCGCTCAAGGTCAAAGGCGCGCCGCGCTACGCCGCCGAGGTGCCCCTGGAGGGCCTGACCTACGCGGCCTTCGCCTTCAGCACAATCGCCAAGGGACGCATCGTGACTCTGGATACGAGTGCGGCCGAGCGCGCGCCCGGCGTCGTCCTGGTGATGACGCACAAGAACGCGCCGACGTTGCATGAAGCGACCGCGGAGACCGGTGACAAGCTGGTGCCGATGCAGGACGATCGCATCCATTGGAATGGGCAGCCGATCGCTCTCGTCCTGGCCGAAACCCAGGAGCAGGCAGATCATGCCAGCTCGCTGATCAAGGCCACCTACGAGACCGAGCCGGCGATAACCACGTTCACGGCGGCCAAAGCGCACGCGCGCCGCGTGCCCTATTTCGGCGAGCCGCTCTATAACCAGATCGGGGATGCCGGCGCCGCTCTTGCCGCTGCGCCGTTCAAAGTGGATCAGGTCTATCGGACACCGTTCCAGAACCACAACGCGATGGAGCTGCATGCGGCCACCCTCGCCTGGTCCGGCGACGAACTCACGGTGCACGACTGCACCCAAAGCATACGGCAGACGGCGCAGGCTCTCGCCAGGAATTTCGGCCTGAAGGAAGAGCAGATCCACGTCAGCGCGCCGTTCGTCGGCGGCGGTTTCGGAGGCAAGTAATGCAGTGGCAATATAAAGCCCTGGCAGCCGCCGCCGCAAAGCTTGCCGGACGGCCGGTGCGAGTCACGCTCTCGCGCGAAGGCGTTTATCGGACGGTCGGCGGCCGGGCCGCCACCGAGCAGCGGGTGGCGCTCGGCGCGCGGGCAGACGGGCGTTTCGAGGCGCTGATCCACACCGGCACGTCGGCGATGACCCAACACAGCAGCCTGCCGGAGGCGTTCATCGCGTCCACGCGGGCGCTCTATGCGAGCCGCACCATGGATCTGGATGTCCAGGTCGCGGACATGGACATGCTGGTGAACACCTATATGCGCGCGCCCGGCGACGCCGTCGGCAGCTTCGCGATGGAATGCGCCATCGACGAACTCGCCGTGGAAATGAACATCGACCCGATCGAGCTCAGGCTTCGCAACGAGCCGGACAAAAATCCGACCTCCGGCCGGCCCTTTTCCGCGCGTCATCTGACCGAGGCATACCGCGTCGGCGCCGAGCGGTTCGGATGGAGCAGGCGCAATCCCAAGCCAGGCGCCCGCCGCGAAGGCGAGTGGCTCATCGGAATAGGCTGTGCAACGGCGGCCTACCCCTATGTTCGCATGCCGGGCGGGGCGGCGCGCATCACGCTGACCAAAGACGGTGACGCGAAGATCGAGACCGCGGCGCACGAGATGGGCATGGGCACCGCCACGGTCCAGACGCAGATTTGCGCCGAGCGTCTCGGTCTGCCCATCGAGAACGTGACCTTTGCTTACGGGGATTCATCCTTGCCCGGCACGGTGCCGGCGATCGCCTCGCAGCAGACGGCGTCGATCGGCGCGGCGGTCATGGCCGCGCATGAGAAGTTGGTGGCCGGCTTGCTCGACCTCGCGGGCGAGCATTCGCCGCTCGCCGGCCTCAAGGCCAGCCAGGTCGAGAGCGCGGATGCCGGCTTGCGCAAACGCGACGAGCCGGGCCGACGCGAGAGCTATGTCTCGATCCTCGCGCGCGCGCAGCGCGACGAGGTGGTCGCTGAAGCCAGCGCGCCCCTGCCCCTGGAGATGCTCCACTGGTCGATGCACTCGTTCGGTGCGCAGTTCTGCGAGGCGCGCGTCAGCGAGGTGACCGGCGAAATCCGCATCGCCCGTTTCCTCGGGTCGTTCGATTGCGGCCGCATCCTCAACGCCAAGACCGCGGCAAGCCAGTTCCGCGGCGGCATCATCATGGGGCTGGGCCTCGCACTGATGGAGGAGACCCAGCTCGACGCGCGTACCGCTCGCATCATGAATCCGAACCTGTCCGACTATCACGTGCCCGTGCATATGGACGTGCCCGAGATCGAAGTGGTCTGGACCGACATACCCGATCCGCGGGCGCCAATGGGCGCGCGGGGCGTGGGCGAGATCGGCATCACCGGAGTCGGTGCGGCAGTGGCGAACGCCGTCTTCAACGCCACGGGCAAGCGCGTGCGCGAACTGCCGATCACGCTCGACAAGCTGATCTAATATGAGCTGACGCGATTGACCGAAGCGCCGGTACACGACGTCGTCCAACGTAAGCGTCGATGACGCCGAATTCCGGTCAGCGCCCCTCGGCCCAGGCCACCGCATCGGCGCCGGCGGGGATCCGCACGGGGCTCGATGGATCATTCACCGCGCGCCACACAGCTTCGACGACATCCTGCGAATGCGTGATCGGTCCCGGTTCGCTGAACCCGGCCATGAAGCTCTTGACGAGATCGGCATAGGCTTCGTGGTCGAGACCCTGCATGCGGGAGCGGCCATTCTCGGCGAAGCGGGTCTCGGGCGCGCGCCCCGGAATTACGAGGTGTGCGCGCACACCGAACTGCCCCATTTCCACCGCCATCGACTCTGTAAATGCGTTCACCGCCGCCTTGCTCGCAGTATACGCAGCGACCAGCGGGAGCGCCCGCAGCGTCACGGCCGATGTCACGTTGACGACGACGCCGGCCTTGCGCTGCCTGAACTGGGGCAGCACCGCCTGCGTCATCGCCATCGTGCCGAAGGTGTTGGTCTCGAAGACCTCGCGTATCGTCGCCATGGGGGTGACCTCGAAGGGCGCCGCCGCGCCAAAGCCTGCGTTGTTGACGAGAGCGTCGATCTGCCCCGCGGCTTCGATGGCCTGCCCGATGCTTTGCGCATCGGTGACATCAAGCGCGAGCAGGCGCAGGCGCTCGGAAGCAGGCAGCAGGTCCTCGCGCGGCGTGCGCATCGTGGCGATGACATTCCAGTCACGCTCCAGGAAGTATTTCGCGGTCTCAAGGCCGAAGCCGGACGAGCATCCGGTGATCAAGATGGTTTTCATGGAGACTCTCCGAGGTGGTTAAATAACGCTCAGACGATAGACCTCCGCCACAGGACCTTCTATAATCAGAGGTCCAGGAAATATTAGCAGGAGTCCTGAAATGATCGATCCGCTGGCGGAGGTCGTCACGCTGCTTCAGCCGAGCGCCCGCTATTCGAAGCTCGTCGTCGGCGCCGGACCGTGGCACATCCGCCGTACGGATGCCGGGCAGCCCTTCTATTGCGTCGTTCTCGAGGGCGCTTGCCGCCTCGTGGTTGACGGGCGCGAGCCAGTCGAACTCCGCTCAGGAGATTTCATCCTGGTGCCTGAGGCTTACGGCGTTGCGATGTCCAGCCTAGCGCCGGTCTTGGCCGATGCCCCCGAAAGCATGCCGGTCGCGGTGGCAGCCGGCGAATTCCGGATCGGCGATCGGGACGGTCCGGTCGATCTGAGAATGCTCGTCGGCCATTGCAGTTTCGGCTCTTCCGATGCAAACCTGCTGGTGTCGCTGCTTCCCCAGATCGTGCATGTGCGTGGCGAGCCTCGTCTCGCCACGCTCGTCCAGCTCGTACGAGACGAGTTCCGCGACCGCCGTCCGGCGCGCGAGGTCATTCTCGCCCACCTGCTCGAAGTGCTTCTTATCGAAGCGCTCCGCTCGACGGCTGCAACACCGGCATCGCCCGGTCTCGTGCGGGGGCTTGCCGACGAACGCCTTGCGGTGACACTACGCCGGATGCACGAAAGCCCGACCAAGGCGTGGACGGTCGCGCAGTTGGCGAAGGAGGCAGCACTTTCCCGTTCGGCGTTCTTCGAGCGTTTCAGTCGTGCCATCGGCCTGGCGCCGATGGCCTATCTGCTGAACTGGCGCATGGCTCTGGCCAAGACCATGCTCCGGCGGAGCGAGGCTGGCATCGCCGAAATCGCCGAACGTGTCGGCTACGGCTCGGCGAGCGCGTTCAGCGTCGCCTTCAGCCGCCATGTCGGACTACCGCCGGCGCGCTATGCGCGCCAGCAACCCGTTCCGGCGCCCTGACCGATGCGGGTGGCTCGGCCGCCGGCCGCACAGCCCGGAACGCGGCAGCTTAGTTTGCCGAGCATTGCGGCGGACTTTTGCCGCCGATCATCAAGCCACGCTTGTTGCAGGAACCAGCCGCAGTGGCTCTCCGCCGAGCTTATTCGCCAGTTTTTCCTGAATGAGCACCGCCGAGGCAAGCGGGCGCCAGGCGACTTCGAAAAAGTCGATCAGACCGTTTTCGTCCAGGTGGATATGTTCGTTTCCTTTGACCGTGATCCCGTCGCACTGGATGGTGAAGAAGACGGCGACGTCGCGACCAGAGGCAAACGTCAGGTCAACGTCGAGGCTATCTATTGTGGCGAGCAGGCCAGACAGGATTTGGACGACCGTCTCCTTCCCTTCGAAAGGATCCGGGAAGACAGGGCTTTGGAGTATGACGCTTTCAGACAGGTGCTCTGCGAGCTTCGCGGTTTCCTTGCCACTCATGGCCTTGAAGTAAGCTTCGACGTGATCGGTATTCATCTAATCATCTCACATTGGTTGGATCATTCTTCGCCAAAGGTCGACAACCGGCAACTCCGGTGTTGACGAGCGGCGATTGCGACATTGGTGAGGCGCCTACGCGGTATCCCCGCGCGCTCCTTCAACGCGCCGCCAAGATATGAGCCAAGAAGGAAGCCACTGGTAGCGAGCCGCCCGGCAGGATAGTGTTGACTTCATGTCCACGCCCCTTGACAGCATATCTCTGTCCCAGCTCCGATGCTTCATAGCCGTGATCGATGCCCGATCGTTCGCCGGCGCCGCGCGCCAACTGGCACTGACGACCTCCGGAGTGTCGAAAACGATTTCGCGGCTGGAGGCCGTTTATGGACTGCGTCTCCTGCATCGCTCGACCCATTCGATTTCACCGACGGATGCTGGTGAGCAGTTGATCGAACCTGCGCGCGCCGTGTTGAGCGGAGCGGCGAATATCGACGCCATCCTGACGCACGCGAGCAAGGGCGCCGCATCGGGAAACGTCAGGATCGGCGCGTCTCCCGCCTTTGTTCGGCGCTGCCTCGTGCCTCTTCTACCGGCATGGAAAGAACAGCATCCCGACATCACTCTCGATTTGCGGGCCAGTGACGTGATCGTCGACCTTGCAGAAGTCGGGCTGGACCTTGCGATCCGCAGCGGGCGGCTCGACGGGTTGCCTGGCCACATTCGTCTGCCGTGGTTCGAATTTGACTGGGTCGTATGCGCATCGCCGGGATACATCGAGCGGAACGAGATGCCTCGGACGCCGTCCGATCTTGCCACACATGCCCTGATCGGTTTCCGCAACACACGCACCGGGTTGGTCGAGCACTGGCGGCTCCGTGGTGAGAGCTTTCCCCGGTCACCAGTTTGGTATTTCGTCACCGATGATGCGGAATCCGCTCTCTTGGCCGCGGAGAATGGTGTGGGAATTATGTGGGGGCCAAGATGGCTGGCGGCCGATGCGCTTGCCTCGGGCACGGTCGTAGAGGTGTTGCCGGACTGGCGCGGGCACAAAATGCCAATGTCCATCCTGCGACGTGAACAGAGCCTGCTTCCAATCCGCGTGCGAGCGGTAATGGACTTTCTCGAAGCTCAGGCAGCCACTATTTGCAGGGAAGGATAGGCGAGCGGCGTGCGTGTGCCGGTACATATGGGCATGGCGAAGATCCAAGTAATGTGGACAGGGCCCCCGGTTCCGCACGGGTCAGTTAGCGCGCGAGGCGTGGGCGAGATCGGCCTCACGGCGCCGGCGAGACGATTTCGAAGCCTCTTCAACGCCGGGGATAAACCTGTGCACGCAGCGCAACCCCGCCGCCTGCCAGCGGCGGGCGATAGGTCTTGATCCGGAAGAGCTCCGTCGATCGCGCTGACAGGCTGATCTAAGAACGCCTTTCAAAACCACCCTTGCAGAGCGCGCAGGCAAATGAGCGAGC
>Ga0080006_1138536_pt1 | contig 15120 bp, 3 predicted proteins | sample RS3BMetagenome_FD_69209 | JGI IMG/M metagenome (GOLD analysis project Ga0080006, IMG submission 69209) | Ferric oxide microbial mat and aquatic microbial communities from Rainbow Spring, Yellowstone National Park, USA - RS3B (SPADES... ...
GCGACGGCCTACTGGAACAAGCATCGTCACCCGTTCGTGTGGGGTCGGCGACGACGTCATCGGCCTCGTCGTCAGCCCGGAGTCGCCGCCGTGCCGGGAATCAGGGCAATTGCCGGATGAAACACTAAGCGTGCAATTTTGTCCGTTCCGAGGAGTGACCCCCTCTGCGAAATTGATGCGGCACTTCTGCGAGACGTCCAGGCCCCGGCTCGAAGAAGCGTATTCTTTCTTCGCATGGAGATGGCAACGCCGGCCGAGCGATCCTCCTAAGATCGCTCGGCCGGAGAGGGTAGACGTGTGCCGCGATCCAGGTCTACTTTCGGGCCTTGCCGTGCGACGTCGGACCTTTGGGTGTTGACTTCGTCACCTTGGGCGCCGGCTTCGTCACCTTGGGCACCGGCTTCGTCGCCTTCGCGGCGGCCTGGAGGGCGTCGCGGTAGGATTTGGCCGGCGAAGCGGTCTTGAGATGGTGCTTGTGGTCCGTACGATACTCTTTGGAGGTGTCGATCGACCGGAGCAGCGCCTTCTGGCCGTTGGGCCGCACGAGCGCCTGCGATGCGACCGTCAGCTCTTCGAGCGAGGGAGTACGGTCCAGTAGCTCGCGGTAGAGCGTGAGGGCGTAGGCGTCCTTGCCGGCCCCATACCCGGAGACGAGCGGTAACGGGCCGATCGGCGCCGGGGCGAGGGCGACCGGCCCGAATCCGAGGAAGGAGGGCAGCGTGGAGAGGTTCACCGGCAGGGTCACCACGACCGGAGGCACCGCGACCGGCGGCGGCACCACGACCGGCGGCCCGGCGGGCGGGGTGTTGATCGGGCCCATCGGGGGCGTCGGCGGCGCCGTGACAAAGAAGGGGTTTGAGAAGTCGGGGTCGAGCGCGCCGCCGGTCGCGGTCAGGGTGTACGTCCCCGGCTCGGTGAGGACCAGGTCGCCGAACGTCGCAACGCCGTGGACGGCCCGCACGGTGGTCTGGCCGAGGAGCGTGGCCCCCTTCGGACCGGTGGCGATGGCGAGGGTCACGAGCTGGGTGCTGTCGTCCGGCAGCGTGTTGCCGTTGGAATCGACCACGGCCACCGTGATCGCCGGGCTGATCGGCCGGCCGACGGTCGTGTTGCTCGGCTGGCCGTGGATGTCCACGCCGGCCGACATGAGGACCGGGATCGTGGATGTCGCGGAGGCGGAGTTGTTGCCCGGGACGACGTCGAACGGGTTCGCCCCGAGCGTCACCGAGTTGGTGAGTGTCGCCCCCTGGTTCGTGACCTGCTCCTGCGTGGTCAGGCTCAAGGTCACCGAGGCCCCCGGCGCGAGCGGGCTCGAAGAGACCTCCGTGAGCTTGCCTGGCACCGCCGTCGTGGCCCAGCCGGCCCCTGGGCTGAGCGACCAGGCGACGGTCCCCGAGGGGAGCGTGTCGACCAGCGTCACGCTCGAGACGGTGTCGGGGCCGTTGTTGGTCACGGTCAGGGTATTGGTGACGAGGTTGTTGGACCCGACCGAGGCGGGCGCCGAGTCGGTCACGGCGAGGTCAACCTGGTATTCATCGGCCCCGATGTCCTGCGCCCCGCCAATCTTCCGGTCGAGACCCCGCTGGTCGGTCAAGACGACGAACTGGGCGTTCGGGTTGGATTCGAGAGCCGAGACCTGGGCGGGCGTCAGGGTAGATCCGTAGATCCCGATGTCCTCCATCTCTCCGACGAAGTTCGACGCGTAGCCCGAGCCGAGGTCGACCGCGTTGCGGAGATCCTCGCCGACGATGGTGTGGGCCGTAGGGTCGAGTGGGGTCAGGACCCCCGCGCTCGAGGCGTCGAGCGACCCGTCGATGAAGACCTGGCCCGAACCGTCGGCCAGCCGCTGGGCGACGACCAGGTGCCACCGGCCGTCGTTCACGGACGCGTTCGATGTCAGGTCGAAGCCGTACTGGCCGTTCCCGAACGTCCAGAAGTTGACCTTTCCGCCGAGCACCTGGAGCTGGTACTCGCCGTTGAAGCTGCTGACGTCCCGCTGCTGGATGATGACCTGCTCGCCGGCCGAGGTGGTCTTGATCCAGGCGGCGACCGCGAACGGGCCCATCCCGCTGAGGCTGGCGGAGGTGCCGAGGTCGATGTAGGACCCCTGGCCAGTGAAGCTGAACGCCTGGCCGACCTCGCCCGAGGCGTACGAGACGGGTCCGACGACGGTGCCGTCGGCACCGCCCACGGGGTCGAGGGCGTTACTCTGTCCGAGGTAGGCGTGGACCAGGCCGCTCGTCGAGCCAAGTAGGGCGGCGCCGGTGCCGGACCCGAGCAGGGCTCGGACCTGCCCGGCCGTCAGGGCCCGGCTGGAGAGGGCCAGGCCGTCCACCAGGCCGGTGAACAGGCCGCCGACCTGGCCGCTGCCCGGCTGGATCGCTCCGCCGAGGATCAAGGGCGCGGAACTGGCGAGGTAGCCGCCGGGGAGGCTCGCCGAAGCCACGGGCTGGCCGTCGATGAGGAAGGTCGCCGTCGAGCCGTCGAACGTCGCGGCCAGGTGGTACCACCCGCCCAGGGTCAGGGCCGAGGGGGAGGTGACGGTGACGGAGGTCGTCGGAGAGGCCTGCAACGTGAACGAGATGAACAGGCCCGGGTAGAGCAGGAGGTTCCAGCCGTCCCCGTTGCCGTCGGACTTGCTGGCGAGGTAGGCCACGCTCCCGCTCGCCGGGGCCTGGGTCACCTGGAACCAGCCGGCGACGGTGAACGCCGGGGTGTCGAGCGTCGGGGCGTCGGAGATGGTGATCTGGCCGTGGGGTCCGCCCAGCTCGAACGCCTGTCCGACGACGCCGGGGGCGGAGCCGACGGACGTCCCGGCGGTGACCTGGAGGTTTCCGGTCGAGTCGTGCGCCAGGCCGCCCGAGCCGGTGATCAGGCCGACGAGGCCGGGCATCGCCGCCGCTCCCGACTGGACCGCCTGCGACGTGCCGGCCAAAGTTGCCATCTGGGCCGGGGTCAGCGTGGCGTGGTAGACCGCCACGTCGCCGAGGAGCCCCTGGAAGAACCCGCCCGAGCTGTCGTGGCCGATGTCGAGCGGACCGGGGTTCACGAAGCCGAACCCGGTGACGTTCTGGAGGGCGGTCGGGAGGAACTGGGCACCGTTGATGTAGAAGAGGATCTGGTGGGTCGTCGAGCTGTACGTGAATCCGACCTGCGAGACCGCGCTCAGCGGGACGGTGGCCGCGGTGGTCATGACCTCGGTCAGGCCGGAACCCTTCGGGCCGTTGGCGAAGTAGAGGTGCCCCGTGGAGTCGATGCCGAAGCGGTACTCGTCATTGGTGCCATCGGTCCGGTCGACGATCGCGTCGTCGGCGGTGTAGGCCGAGGGGTCGACCAGGGCCGAGACCGAGAGGGCGTCGCTCGACGAGAGGGCCGCGGCGGTCGTGGTCGTCTGGACGTACCCGGTCAGGCCGTCGAGCTTGAAGAGGGTGCGGCCTCCCGCGTTGCCGTAGGTCACGCCGCCGACGGCCGAGCTGACGCTGGCGCCGGTGGCGTCGGCGGCGGTGCCCCCGCCGGTCCACCAGCCGATCAGGCCGGGGATCTGCTCGGGGGCCTGGTCGCCCGGGTCGGCGCCGTTGATGGCGGGGCTGCCGGGCAGGGGCGGCATGGTCGGGAGCGGCCCGACGTGGTTGCCGAGCGGGGCGAGGTTCGCGGGGACGTTGATCTGGTCGCCGAAGCTCGCCGAGAAGCCCGAGCTGCCCGAGGCGTTGTCGACCAGGTTGTGGTCGCTGACGGCGACCGAACCGGAGACGTCGGGGGCTCCGGTCGGGGCGGCCGAGCCGGTCGCGAAGATGGTGTCGGTCGCCTCGACGAAGGCGGTGCCGGACTGTCCCAGGTCCCCGCCGCTCCCGGCCGAGTTGCCCGCGAGGGTGTCGGAGGTCAGGTTGAGGACCCCACCCGAGACGGCGACGCCGCCCCCTAAGCCGGCCTGGTTGCTGGCGACCGTGTCGCCGATCAGGGTGACGTTGCCGTTGACGACATCCAGGCCACCGCCCGAGCCCTGGGCGGCGACCAGGTTCGAGGCGATCGTGTCGTCGCGGAAGGTGACGGTGCCCGCCAGGACGGCCGCCCCGCCGCCGGCGGGGGCCAGCCCCTGGCCGGAAGCAGTCCCGTTGCCCATGATGAGCAGGTTGGCCAGGTCGACCGTCCCGCCGGCGTCGTCGATCAGGAGCCCGCCGCCGACGGCCCCGACGTCGGGCGATTTGGCGACGGCCAGGCCGTTCTCGATGACGAGGTTGCTGATCGCCACGTTCACGCCCGACGGATTCCCCTGGATGTCGAAGACCCGGCCGGCGTTGTTCCCGCTGATGAAGAGGGCCGGCGAGCCGTTAGCGCCGGTCGGCCCGACGATCGTCACGCCCTGGTTGACGAGCAGCTCGCCCGAGGTGAGGGCGATCGTCTGGCCGCTCAGGCCCGGGGCGAACCCGATCGTGTCGCCGGTCTCGGCCACCTGGAGCGCCCATCGGAGCGAGCCGGGGCCGGAGTCGTTCGCGTTGGTGACGGTCAGGGCGATCGGCGACGCTCGGCGGATCGTCGCGGTGCTCGTGGCGTCGGAGGCCGGGACTTCCGGCAGGTCGCCGCTGGCCCGGGCGACATTGTTCAGGACCAGGCCCTGAGTCTGCGGCTGGTCCTGCACGGTCAGCGTCAGAGTCTGCGGGGCCGAGCCGATCGGCAAAGTCCCGACGGTCCAGCGGCCCGAGGCCACGTCGAAGGTCCCCTGGGTCGCCGAGGCCGAGAGCACGGTCACACCCGGCGGGAGCTGATCCAGGACCTGCACGCCGGTCGCGGCCTGCCCCTGGAAGCCGCCGGGGTTGGCGATGGTCACGGCGATGACGTGCTGGCTCGGGTCGCCCGGGATTGAGGCGTCGACCGACTGATTGACCACCAGGTGGGCGTTCGGCGACACCAGCGCCACCGTCGCCGATGTCCCCTGCGCGGGCATCGGGACGTTGCGGATGACCGGCACAGCCGAGATCGTCAGGGTGTCCGAGCCGGCGAAGCCGGCCCCGGCGATGTACCGCAGGTTCGCCAGGTTAGACGTCGCGTCGGCGGCGCTGGTGAAGGTGAGATGGAGGCTGCTGCCCTGCACGCCATTCGGCAGGACCAGGGTCCCGCTGGAGACCGACAGGTTGACCTGGATCGGATTCGGGAAGTTGGCCGAAAGCCCCAGCGCGTTGGCGGTGCCCGCGCCGAAAGTGCCCTGGAAGCCCGAGCCGCCGTTGCTCAGCGCCAGGTTCGTCGGGGCGGCGAGGGTGAGGTCCGGATTGCCCTCGGTGAAGGGCCCGCCGAGCTGCGGCGAGACCTGCGGGGCGTTGGTCCCGTCGTTGATCACGGCATAGATGTAATAGGTGCCGGCCGGCAGGCTGGCGAAGCCGGGCCAGCTAAAGGAGCCCACGCTCGGGCCACCCTGGTAACGCTGGAGCTGGCTGAAGTTATAGGTCGCGAACTGCGTCCCGCCGGTCGCGGTCGACGAGGTCGTGTAGTAGAACGCCACCGTCGCCGTCGAGGTCGCTGGGTTCAGCGCGTCGGGGGTGAAGGCGTTGGCCCCGAACGAGACGCTCAGCGATCCGTCCGACGGGTTGAGCGTTGGGGTCCCGTAGAAGAACTGGACCACCGGTGCCTGGTACAGGGTAGTCGCGGAGAAGGCAGGCAGCTCGTTCGAGGGGATCATTGACTGTCCCGAGACCAGTTGCACCTCGTAGGCCCCGGGCGTGCCGCCGGGGATCGACTGGTTCAGCGAGATATCGAAGACCCGATTGCTGAGCGAGGCGTAGCTGATGCTGATCCAGGTGTTCGTAGCGTTCGACGGCCAGACGAGGTAGAAGTAGCCGGTGCCGTCGAGGTTGGTCCCGACGCCCCCGGCGCTCGGCGAGGCGATGGAGGCGCCCGGCGCCGCAGTGTAGTGGAGCTGGCCGCCCGGGTCGAAATAGCCGGTCCCGAGCTTCGCGCCCGACTGGTCGTGGGCGGTGAAGGTGACGGTCTTGACGTCGATGGTCCCGCCGGGGAGCTGGTAGAGGGTCCGGATCGAGCCCCCCTGGTGGTCGTCGGTGCCGCTGGCGTAGACCTGCGGCTGGCTCATCGTCAGCTCGGCCGCCGTCGTGGACTGGTACGAATTCGAGCCCCCGGCGCTGGCGACCGGGTCGATCGTGTAGACCTGCACCGGCTGGTACGTCCCGTTGACCTGCTGGAGGAGCGTGAGGTAGGCGGTGTCGGCCGTGTAGCCGGCCTGGATGATGCTGTAGTGACCCCCCACCAGGTTGCTCGCCGAGGCCGGCCAGTTGAGGACGAGGCTGCCGTCGCTGTTGAGCCTCCCGCCGGTCGGCACGATCGGGGACGTGCCGCCGGCCGTGTTCAGGACGAACTGGCCGGCGTTGAACGTGACGAGGCCGACATAGTTGTACGTGCCGAAGAAGGACTCGTCGTAGACCTTGACGTTCAGCGAGCCGGGGTTCACCAGTTGGTTCGCGAGCTGATAAGTCGTCGTGACCGGGGCGTTGGAGCCGGGGGCCGGGGCCGTGTAGAAGCCGACATGCCCCTCGTTCGAGGCCGAGGTGACGACCGAGCCGCTGGTGAGGGCCGGCGAGTTGAGGGTGATCTCCGAGCCGACCGGGGCGGCGCCCGCCGCCGTCGTCGCCGGGATGGTGAAGGGGTAGGAATAATAATAAGGCGCCTGGCTCTGCGCGGTGGCCTCGGCCGTCAGGCCGGCGACGCCGCTGCCGTCGAGGACCTTGAAGTCGCCCTGGAAGTCGAAGTCGAACCCGATGGTGAAGCCGATGACGGTGGTCCAGGCCGCGACGACGTCCTGGCTCAGCGGGAGCGACGGGTTGTAGTGGAGGAAGAAGTTGACCGAGGCGAGCGAGTCGCCGCCGACGAAGGGGACCTGCGGCGGGACGTTGACACTGGCGTTCGCCAGCACGGTGAGGTCGCCGGCAGTGGTGATCGTCAGGCTGCCGCCGAAGTTGAACGTGTTGTCGTACATCCCGAAGTTGCCGCTGACCGTGTAGACGCCCGTCGCCCAGTTCAGGTCGATCGAGGCCGAGCCCTGGCCAAGCAGGCCGCCGAGCAGGCTGACGTTGCCGGCCAGCTTGAGCTCGCCGGCGCTGACGGTGATCTCGCCGGTGGCGTCGACCAGCGCGGCGGTGCCGCCGGCGTAGATCGGCTCGAAGCTCGGCAACTGGACCGGCTTGCCATACGAGACCTCGGCGGCGGCCTTGACGACGATCTTTGAGGGGTTGTTCAGGTTGTCTAGCTCGCCGCTGAGGCCGTCGAAGAACCAGCCGCTCGTGCCGATCGCGATCGACCTGGTCTCCGCCAGACCGATGTCGACGAGCTGGCCGCCGACGACGTCGAGCTTCGTCAGGGACACCGAGAAGGTGTTCTGGATGGCGACCGTCCCGCTGACCGCGAAGTCCGTCGGGTGGGCCGGGTCGAAGGAGACCGACACGTCGACCTCGTATTGCCCGAAAGCGAGCTCGCCCTCCACCGTCATCCCGCCGGGGGAGACCGACAGGTCGCCGTTGGAGGTGTTGATCAGCAGCTCACCCTTGGTGATGGCGGCGGCGACCACGAAGTTGCCGGCGAAGTCCACGTCGAAACCGCCCGATAGCGCGAGCTGCTGGCTCGACGCATCGTACTCGATCGCCAGGTTCTTCGCCGTGACGCTGAGCCCGAACATCGAGAAGCCGCCGTCGACCTCGACGTCCAGGTTTTGGAGGGCCCCGTTCGCGATGACGAGGCCCTGGTCGGCCAGGGTGGTCGTGACGTTGAGGAAGGGGGACTGGATCGACACCGAGCCCGTGACGGCCAGCTCGGTGGGGGTCGTGCCGTTCGCGGCGACGTAGGCGACCGAGAGCTTGTCGGCCTGGAACTTCACGCCGAGCAGGTCGAATCCGCCGGTGATGGTGGCCTGGAAGCTGACGAGCGAGTCGCCCTGGATCACGATCCCCTGGCTGTACGACCCGCCCAGCTCGACGGACAGGTTCGCCTGCTTGAAGTCGAGCGAAGTCCCCCCGGAGATCGTGAAGTCGCCCGTCGAGGCTCCGTAGGCGAAGGAGAGATCGTCGAGGCTGACGCTCGCGTCGGCGATGCTCAGGCTGCCGCTCAGGGTCGCGTCGAGCGAGACGAGCTTGCCGACGCCCGAGGTGTCGATGACCAGGCCGCCGGTGCCGAAGTCGATCGAGGCGCTTTCGTCGTTGCCGGCCACGTCGAACGAGGCCCCGGCCTTGCCCGAGACCGTCAGGATCGAGCCGCTGAAGCTAACGCCCAGGTTATCGACCGAGACGTCGAGGCCGGCCAGGTTGAGCGAGCCGCTCAGGTGCGCGTTGAGCGCCTTGAGCTGGCCGCTGCCCGAGGTGTCGATGACCAGGCCGCCGGTGCCGAAGTCCAGCATCATGCCGGCCTCCTGCATCCCGCCGACCTCGAACGACGCCCCGGCCTTGCCCGAGATCGTCAGGATCGAGCCGCTGAAGTTGACGTTCAGTGCGTCCTCGGAGATGGTCAGGCCGGCGATCGAGATCGAGCCGTCGAGGGTCGCGTTGAGCGCCTTGAGCTGGCCGCTGGACAGGTCGATGTCCAGGCCGGCCGTGCCGAGGTCGAGCGTGACGCTCTCCTTCGAGCCGGCGACGCTGAATGAGGCCGAGGCCTTGCCGCCGATCGTCAGGTCCGAGCCGGCGGTCGCGACGATCGCCAGGCCGGTCAGGTCGAGGCTCAGGCCCGCGACGTTCACCGAGGAGTCGATTGTCGCGTCGAGGCTGACCAGGCTGCCCCCGGAGACTACCAGGCCGGGCGACTGGGCGCCGCCCAGGGTCAGGGTCAGCGACGAGCCCAAAACGCTCGCCGAGGCCGTGCCGCTCAGATCGAAATCGCCCGAGGCATAATGGACGTGGACCCCGCCCACCGAGACCTTGACGCCGCCGATGCCGAGGCCGGCGGTCTGCGGCAGGTCGACGTCGAGGCCGGCGAACTGGACCCCGCCCGAGGTCAGCGCGACGTAGTCGGTCGCGCCGGCGACCGGCAAGGTGATGCCGGACAGGATCGGCAGCGAGAGGCTACCCTGGACGTCCAGCTCTTGGGCACCGAAGTGCAGGCCGCTGACGAAGAGGTTCGCCCCATCGACCGGGAGCACGACGGAATTGGTCCCGCCCGTGGCGGGAGAGTCGTACGACCCCTGCCCAAGCAGCGCGGGGGCCTGGAAGCTCAGGGGCGAGGCCCCGGCGTTGATCAGATCGACGGTCGAGCCGCCCGCCTCCCCCTGGACGTCGCCAGCGGTGGTGAACGTGCCGGTGGCGTCGCCCTGGGTGAAGGTCACGCCCTTCTGGAGTACGAGCAGTGGCGTGAATGTTCCGCCCTGCGGGTCCACGCCGACCTCGACGGGCGAGGTGGTGCTCATGACGTTGTTGGTGACGCTGAAAGTTCCGTTCGGCGTCGCCGTGAGGAACTCGAGCCCCGAGAAGAGCTGCGACGCCGGCGCGAGCCGGTCTTCGAGGTGCTCGATTCCGGGTCGGTGGACGCTCTGGAGGTGCCCTCGGCGTCGGATCGTCCGCTGGCGGCGCGCGGGGGCCCGCCCATCCCGTTGGGTTGGTCGATGGAACATGGGTGTCGTTGCCTCGGGTTCGAGTTCGAGTTCGAGGATGGGCGGGGCGGCCGAGGGGCGTTGCCCGATCGGTCGGGACGCGCGAAACCGCAGCCGGCCCGTGGGTCGATGCGGGTATCAACTTCGGTCGATGCGACGACCGGGCGGCCCGGACGTCCCGGGCGACGGGCCTGGCGATCCCTCGAAGGGGCGTCGCCGGTCCTTCAATACGAGAGTGCGCCGGCGCAACACGGTTTCTCCGGGGCGCGTCAAGCCCGAATTGGCGGCCTCACTCGACGAGGTCGCCCAGCTCCTCGCGGAGGCGGTGGAGCACCCGACTCTTGGCCATCCGGACAGCCGAGGAAGTCATGCCCAGCTCGGCGGCGACCTCGGGCGACGGCTGCTCGTCGACGGCAGTCCGCCAGAACGCCATCCACGTCTTCGGCTCGAACTGGCCCCGGAGCTGCTCTAGGGCCCGCCGGACTAGGGCGGAGAACTCGGCCGCTTCTTCGGGGTCGTCCGCCTCGGGCTCGGGCAACTCCAGGGCTCGCCGCTGCGCGTCGGTCCCCCCCACCCCGGCGACCTCGCGACGCTGGTGCCGCCAGTGGGCGAGCGCCCGGTTCCGGGTGATGGCCCTCAGCCAGCTCCGGAACGAGTCCCCCTCGCGGTCGCGACGGAACGTGCCAATCGCCTCGGACGCGGCGGCGAAGGCCTCCTGAATCACGTCGTCGGCGTCGGCGCCCTGGATGCCCCAGCGGCGGCACCAGTAGCGAGCCAGCGGCTCGTACAGCTCGACGACGCGACGCCAGCCGGTGTTGTCCCCCTCGCGAATCCTCTGGAGGAGGCTCAGCGAGGTGTCCTCCTCTCGGGTCACGTCCCTGGATCCTCCGGCAAAGTCGCGGGTCGGCGGCCACGACCGGCCGAGTTCGACGATTATAATGGGCCGTCCGCGGTGGAGTCAATCATGCAGGACCGCTGTTGGGTTGTGACGGGCGCGCACTCTCTGAACGTAAGCGGTGATAGAATCGATGAGCCGATCGACCGATGCTCCCGCGATGGAACCCCTCGGGCAGGGCCGGACGGCCTTGCGGACGATGATGCCCATGACCGAACGTGATTGCCCCACAACCGCCGAGCTGTCCGGATTCAGCCTCGGCATGCTGACCTTGCCGGACCTGGAACGCATCGGCGTCCACATCGACCGGTGTGCCCGGTGCGAGTCGGCGGTCGAATCCCTCGAGCGGCTGAGCGACCCGGTCGTCGCCGCGATCCGGGGTCCCGAGGGCGGCTCGCCCCAATCGGGCGGCACCCCTCGGCGCAACGGCGGGCCGATCCCGCACTCGCTCGGCGATTTCCAGATTGTCCGCGAACTAGGCCAGGGAGGGATGGGCGTGGTGTACGAGGCCGAGCAGGTCTCGCTCAGCCGCAGGGTCGCCCTCAAGGTTCTGCCCCACCAGGCGCTTCTGCTGCCGGACGCCGTTGAGCGGTTCCGCCGCGAGGCGAGGGCCGCCGCCATCCTGCACCACACCAACATCGTCCAGGTCTTCGGTACCGGCGAGCAGGACGGCCTGCTCTATTATGTCATGCAATTGATCCACGGAGTCGGCCTCGACGAGCTGCTCCGCTCGCTGAAGTGTCGGAGGCGCGGGGCGGACGGGGTGAGACCGGCGTCGACCGTCCCCGCCGGCCCGACGTCGCTGACGGGGCGGCCCGCTCCTCCGACCGGACTGACCCCCCTCCCTGCCTCGGTGTCGTCGGCGGGTTCGGGTGGGGGCGCCGTCCGACCCGAGGGTCCGCCGGGGTCGAAGCTCGTCCCAGCCGGGCTGCTCGAGCGGGCCGCGGGACGTGCCTACTGGCAAGGGGTGGCCCGGATCGGGATCCAGGTGGCCGAGGCCCTCCGGCATGCTCACTCGCTCGGGGTGGTCCACCGCGACATCAAGCCCTCTAATCTCCTGCTCGACGGCCGGGGCACGGTCTACGTCGCCGACTTCGGCCTGGCCAAGGTGGTCGACGATGGCCACGCCCTGACCCGGAGCGGCGACATCATCGGCACCGTGCGCTACATGGCCCCCGAGCGATTCGCCGGCCACTCCGACTCCCGTGGCGACGTCTACAGCCTGGGCGTCACCCTCTACGAGCTGGTCACCCTCGTCGAAGCCTTCCCCGAGTCTGACGCCGAGCTCCTCCTCCGCCGCAAGCTCGAAGCCGAACCGGTCCGCCCCCGTCGGGTCGCCCCCGACGTGCCGCGCGACCTGGAGACGATCGTCCTGAAGGCGATCGCCCGCGACGCGAACCAGCGGTATCAGACCGCCGCCGACCTCTCGGCCGACCTTGAGCGGTTCGTGCAGGGCCGGCCGATCGCGGCCCGACGGCTCTCCCTGCCCCGCAGGGTCCACGGCTGGGCCCGCCGCGACCCGCTCGCCGCCGGGCTGCTCGGGGCCCTGCTCGCGGCGATGGCCGCCGGCCTGGTCGGGGTCGCCTCGCAGTGGCTTCGGGCCGAGGCCAAGGCCAGGGACGAGGCGATTGCCCACGCCTCGGCCGACGCCGCCCGCGAGCAAGCCCGATCGGAACTCTACCTCAGCGGGATCGCCCAGGCCCGGCTCGAGTGGCGGCTCAACAACGTCGCCGGGGCCGAACGGCTGCTCGACCAGTGCGCCCCGACCCGTCGGGGCTGGGAATGGTCGTACCTGAAGAGTCTGGCACGCTCCGAGCTGGCAACGCTGCCCAGCCCCGGGCTCGCGATGAATTTCGGCGTCGCCTTCGCCCCCAATGGCCGGCTCCTCGCCTCGAGCGGCTGGGACTACTACGCCAACCGGGAGGGTAGCAAACCCACGCCGCTCGAGCTCTGGGACGTCCGGACCGGCCGGCTGGTCGACTCCTTCCCCATCGTCGGCCGGGGGCTCCGGCCCGCCTTCGACCCGTCTGGCGGCCTCGTCGCCGTCAGTTGCCTGTGGGACCGGCCCCAGGTCCGCGAGGTTGCGACCGGCCGGGCCGTCGGCGAGGTCGCCGAGGCGGGCGGCGCGGACTTCAGCCCCGACGGCCGGCTGATCGCCGTGGGCGGCTCGGCCGAGGTCGCCATCCGCGAGGTGGGGTCGGGCCGTCTGGTCCTCAAGTTCCCGACGAGGGGGGGGCGGGCCCGCTTCAGCCCCGTTGGCAAGCTCCTGGCCATCTCGGGCAGGAAGGCCGTCACGCTCTACTCCGCCGAGGACGGCCGGGAGCTGCTCCAACTCCCGCACGGCCCCGGCGACCAGCTCGACCCATTCTTCCCCGAGCTTGGCCCTGACCTGGCCTTCAGCCCCGACGGGGCGCTCCTCGTCACGGCGACGAGCCCCCCCCGGATCTGGGACGTCGCCAAGGGGCAGCCGCTGGCGATCCTGGGGGGCCACCAGGGGGTCGTACCGGGGGTCGCCTTCAGCCCCGACGGGCTCTCGGTCGCCACGGCCGGCTCCGACGGCACCGTCCGAACCTGGGTCGCCCGGACGGGGACCGAGTCGGCGGTCTTCCGGGGCCATCGCGGCGTGGCGGCCAGCGTCGCATTCCACCACGACGGCTGGTGCCTGGCCTCGGGCGGCCGGCAGCCCGGCGATGTGAAGCTCTGGGACCTCACCCGCCACCCCGAGTACGTCGGGCTTCCCGGCGGCGGGCCCCAGGCCCTGGGGTTCGACCCCGACGGGCGGCTCCGGGTCGTCAACAACCTCGGTCGGCTCCGATCCGAGCGGTCCGACGGCGGCCGGACGGAGCGCGGCCCGCTCGTCGACCTGACCCGCAAGTGGATCTCGCCCGCGGCGCTTGCCGCCTTCTCCGGCGACGGGTCGCTACTCGCCACGGTCGCGGCCGACCTCCGCACCATCAAGGTCTTCGACGTCGAGACCGGCAAGCTGCGGGCCGTTCTCAAAGGGTTTGGGGCCATGCCGAGCTGTGTCGAACTCAGCCGGGACGGTCGCCGGGCCGCCGCGACCACGAGGTTCCTGCCCAAAGACGTGACGCGAACGGCGAAGGTCTGGGACGTTGCCACTGGCGCCGTCGTCGCCGAGTTCCGAGCGGCCCGGCCGGAGGGCTCTGCCATGTACGGCGCCGTGGCCCTCTCGCCGGACGGCCGTTTTCTGGCCTTCGACGACTACGAGGGGTCCGGGCTCGACGGCAAGACCAGGCCGGTCGTGCGAGTCGTGGACGTCGATGGGAAGGTCGAGCGGCTGGCCTTGCCGGCCGACCTCGCCCTGAGCTGCCTGGCGTTTGACGCCGAGGGTCGACGGCTCGCCGCCGGGGGATGGGGCGGGGCGGTCCGGATCTGGGACCTGCCCGACGGTCGGCTCCTCGGCGAGGATCGCCTGGACTTCCGGGCGTTCCGGCTCGCCTTCGACCAGGACGGCCGAAGGCTGGCCGCGGTCGGCCGCGAGGCGGCGTCGGTCCTCGATGCCGGGTCGGCCAGGGGGATTCTCATTCTCCGGGGGGCGCCGCCGGGCCCGAACGACGCGGGCAACAACGCGGCTGTCGCCTGGAGCCCCGACGGCCATTCGCTCGCCACGACCACGTGGGACGGAAACATCGCCGTGTGGGACGCGGCGCCGACCGGCGTCGATCCAGGTTCGGTCCGCCCGGTGCCCGAGCAGCGAATCCTCGGCTGGCACCTCCGCCGGGCGGAGGATGCGCTCGAGTCGTCGTCCGAGGCCGCCGCCTTCCACCTCGACCGCCTGGGGCGGCTCGGCAGCCCCACCGACCCCGGCAACCGGGTCAAGCTCGCCCGCCTGCTCCTGAGGAGCGGCGAACTCGACCGGGCCGCCACCGAGTACGCCGCCGCCTTCTCGGCCGGCGAGCCGGACGGCCCCCGGCCCTGGCTCGACTACGCCCGGGTCATGGTGCTTCGGGGCGACTTCGACGGCTACCGTCGCCTCATGCCGCGGATGGAGGCCCACTTCACCGGGCATAACGACATGTTCGACCCGGAGCCCGAACTCCTCCGGGCCGCCGTGCTCGCGCCGGGCGGGTCGACCGACCCGGCCGACCTGGTTCGGAGGGCCGAACGCCGCGTCCAGACGACCCAGCGAAGCGACCCGCAGGCGATCCTGACCTTCGCCATGGCCCATTACCGCCTCGGCCAGCCGAAAAAGGCACTGGACTGCCTCGAGGAGTTGATCGCCAGCAACCCGGAGGCCGCCTGGGCGGCAGGGCCGGTGCAAGCATTGGCGTGCACCTCGCTCGGCCGCCCCGAGGAGGCGCGACGGATCCTCGAACAAGTCGAGCGGGGGCCTCGGGGCGAAACCCGGACGATCCGACCTTCTACCTCTGCCCCGATCGAGAGGGCGGACATCCTCGCGTGGACGAAGGAAACGAGGAAAATTCTAGAAACGAAGGTTCATTAATAATAAATGAAGGCTCATCCGGGATTCCGGGCGGTTCTGTTGGAATGATCTCTCAGGGCGTATGATCCTTCTTCAACGGCGTCTCTTCTCGGCTCATGGATGCAGCCATTCGTCTCGATTGCGAGGTCACGGACGGTGGTCAACATTCAGCGTCTGATCGATGACCTGAAGTGCTACGAGACCGTCCGC
>Ga0080006_1228630_pt1 | contig 15103 bp, 16 predicted proteins | sample RS3BMetagenome_FD_69209 | JGI IMG/M metagenome (GOLD analysis project Ga0080006, IMG submission 69209) | Ferric oxide microbial mat and aquatic microbial communities from Rainbow Spring, Yellowstone National Park, USA - RS3B (SPADES... ...
AAGTCCACCTTATTCAACCTTCCCCCCCGCACCCCCCTATCCACAACTACGACTACAATGAACTCCTCACGGGAGGAGAGATTCCAAACTCAGGAGTCTCCATCAAACCCAGGGCGGTCCAAGCCCCAAAGCGGCGGCCACCTCTACGGTGGACTGCTCGCCCTCCACAATCTGCCGCGCCGTGCGCTTACGCAATTGTTCCAGTGTTTGGTGGTCTAGCGAGCGCCCGTCCATCTTCACCAGGCCATTATCTCATGGCAAGCCCTACTTACGCACCCCTTAGTAAGTAGGCGGTGGTGGACTTACCGCCGCAGGCTTAGGCTCGCGAACCCAGGTCACGGTGATGGGATCGCCTTTGCGCGCAGGCCGCATGAAGGCCCACGGCAGGAAGACTGCCCCCTTGACTGCAGTGCTACCGACTTTGACCTTACCGCGTTGGCCAGTCTGTCCCTGTGGTAGCCAACCCATTGAGGCCATGGCGGCCGCGTCCCTCTGATAGGCCTTGGCATCCTTGTAGTTCTTGACCTGCACTTCGGCGCGCACGGTGCGATCAACAAGTCTTTGATCGTTTGCTCTGCCCTTCAAGGTACGGGCCGCGGCGAGAGCAGCTTTTGAGTCTCCATTGTGTTCAAGCATCAGCTGCTTCCACTCTGGGTTCCTACCAAGCATCTCAGCGAGAAACTTGATTCGATCGGGCTCTGCTTTGAGATCTGCTATGAGTCCCATGTCTGTCTCCTCCTTACTAATTGATGTGCTTCCCAGTGACTTCAGGGTTGTCACGAGGAACTAATGCTATGTTCCTACCAGCTTCGGTTTCGCTTTGCCCCCCAGATTGACTGAACACTTATCCGCTGAGATCCACTTTTCTTGGGTTCGGGTACTTCTTCCGCCACTCGTCGCTAAGGCGCTCGGTCATTCTCAACGCGGACCCGAGTGATTCGCCCATTCTGTTCTACCGCCGACTCGGCTTCACGGACGAAGTGTACTGGCCATAGTAGCTACCGATGGGGCGGGCCCCCTCCAGCCGGTTGGTGACTGCTGCCGGGGCCATTCCAGCCGCTCAGGTCATCAGAACAAGGACCAGTACCACTAGGAAGGCCCACAACGTCTACCTCGGCACCGAGCATCTCCTTCCTGCCCAGGGCTTATATGGCAGGGGGACAGGCTGGCAACGAGGCATCGCATGAAGCTCCTATGGTCGGCTACATGTCCTGCTTCCGCACGTGCCACCCTCAGTCTCTCAGGTAGCTCCCAAGAAACGTCAGCCTGACTATGAGAATCTCCACGGTCGAGTCCGGCCAGAGCCACTACGAGCGCACGGTGCGCCACAGCCCCGCCCAGACTGGACATGGGGTGTCCCGAGATGCTTTGGCAGTCAGCCCCTCGTAGCGACCGTTGAAGAGTACTTAAATGGAAACCCCATTTTGTGGCATTGGTCAACGCTGGAATAACGGGTGACTATGACTTCTGGCACTGAAACAACCGCTCAAGCACTAATCAGTGCCGGACGCAAGCGGGATGACCGTACCGCGGTTGTCGCAACTTTTTGACAACAATTGGACATCTGACTGGCGATGGCACCCTACGGAACTGTATTCCGTATGGTTCGAGACCGTGTTACTAATGGGAGCGTTAGTAGCCCGACGCAGTAACGCAGCGCGGCCCAAGGGCCACCTTCGGAGAGGTCCGCTGGCATGTCGGCTTACCATGGCTCGCCTTAGTACTCTAAGTAGAGCGTTATTGTGCAGTTGAAGAAGAGTGAGGAGGCTGTCAGGAGTGTTACGTTCATATAGTCGGCACCTGCTGGTTGGCGTTGTTGTAGCAGCGGCTGTGGCGATCGCGGGCTGTGGCAGTACTGCCGTGAAGGCACCACCAGGGTCGGGTCCAACCCCGAGTGCGGCCGCGACAATTTCTCCCAAGGTTTCTTCAAGTCCATCTTCTACTTCTGTTGCTACTCCTTCTTCACCCAATACAGCACCCTCGCTTGCACAAGGTAAGGCGGCGGTAGTTGCAATGTTGAAGCTTAATTTGTCTGGGACATACAAGATGACATCATTTGCTCAGGTTGGCAGTGATTACCAGTTCACACTTGTCGGAACGATTATTGATCCAGCTACTAACCTGGCTTGTCAGGGTGCCCCTCCTGGGGCGATAACTTCGGTGAACACGTATACGACATATGTTGGCTCAACGTCTATTAATGAGCCGGGGCTATTGACTACTACCAGCACCCCCGTTTCGACAAAGACACTGACATGCCCGTAATGCTGATTCCGATACCGTGTTGTGTTTACTGTTGACGCGTACAAAGATGGTTTGGGAGGTTGTCCCGACCATCGTGGAATGTTGAGCAGGTGGTCCCCAGCCTCTGGCCTGCCTTAAGGCCGACTTGGGGCATATCGAGCGACCAAAGGGGGAAGATGACCACTAAGAACTGCCCATCTCGCATTGACACGGCGATCCGAAGCAGCGAAGAGGGCCACCCATCGACGACACGCTGAGGATAGGCGCGGTCGATTCCAACAACTTGAGGTTGCCGGAGCAACTGGCGGACCGACTGGCTGGCAGGTTGGGAGCGGAGCTGGGGCACTTCACCTACCGGCTGTAAAGTGCTGGACTGGCGGCGCTGGGAACTGGGCCGACCCCCTGCCCCGCCATTCCCCGGTTGGCTCGGCTTCCCGCCTGGCCGGTGGCGATTGAGGTCAGCGAGACCAGTTTTCGGCCGTGAGTCTCCGGCAATAGGAGATCTCGGCAGTCCCCCGCGAACCATCTCCCGGAGGGGTCGGATGGTGGGCACGGTGGTCTCGATCAGTGAGGGTCCCGATCATCCGGCCCTCACACTGATGTGGGAGATGCCCCCTCAGCGGGCTGGGGAAACGTGGCCCTTGCCGCCTACCCCTGGCCCTCTTGCGGGACCACGGTGGTCGCATTTTCGCTTGACATTGGCACAGGGGTCAGGCGGGCTGTGAGGCCCGCTCGGCTGACCGGCGAGCCCACGTCGGATTGCGTTCCAGTGCGGTTAACAATCGGGCATAGGTGTCAATTGTTGGGCTCTTGCGACCGCGCTCAATCTTGCTGATGGCCGTCTGAGCGATGCCGGAATGCTCGGCCAGTTGCTGCTGCGTCCAACGTAACTCGCCCCGCCGCAGGATGAGTTCATTGATCACTTGGTACTTGAATTGCAGCGCACGAAGGTCCGCGATCCCGGCTGGACCATCTTCCTCCGCCTCTCGCTCGATCTGACCCAGAAGCTCCTCGAAGTCGCCCGGTGTGGGAGTAGCCATGGACTGACAATATGCCCCTTCGGTCATATTGTCAAGCCGTGATTCTCCTCGGGCAACATCCCAGGGCTCAGGCGCTATGCCTATTGTCAGGCCAGCGGAAGTGCCATCGGACGGCCACCCCTTCTCCAGGTCAGGATTTGTGCATTCTCGGGCAAATCGGCCGGGCATTCTCGCTGAAATCGGCCACCCCGGGCGGGAGGCGGGGTGAGGCTGGCCACTGGGATGAGCTGATGGTCGATCACCACTACCTCGGCTCCTGGGGCTCCCAGACTACCGACGCTGGGCTGCCGCACCATCACCAGGGTCAGTGGGCTGAGGCTCAAATAGGAGAACCGCACCCGCTCAGCCATCAGCGGTGGGTGACAGGAATTGGACGAGGGATCAGCCACACCCTCCCCCGCCCAAATTGCCGACTTGCAGTGACCGGTCATAGACAATCGACAACGCGGGCGAGGCCAGCCCAAATTGCATTCCAGTTGCCACCACCCTTCCACGGCCCATTGGCCATGCTCGACGTTCCCACTTCCACCAGGACCCAGCCACTCGCCGCAAGTCCGAAGGTAACACTCTTGTAACCAAGTCACTCGCCTTAACTGAACGTCGCTATAGTAGTGAGCGTCCCCATGGTTCGGGCGACCCCGGATAGTGAGCCGCAAGGCTCACTCGCCACAGTAGCGGTTAGGAAGATGACATGAATAACGATGAGCAGTTCCTGCCCCGTCTCAGAGCGTTCTATGAACGCGTGCCGGTGCTAATCACGGGCGGAGCATCTTTCATCGGGAGCCACCTCGCCGAACTGCTTCTGACATCAGGCGCTGCAGTCGCCATCATCGATGATCTCAGCAGTGGCCGCCCAGAAAATCTCAGTTCCATTTCTAAAGACATTCACTTCACCCAGGGCGACGTCCGTGACCCAGCCACTATGGCGTCTGCGACCGCAGGTAGAAGAGTAGTATTCCACTTGGCAAATGCTCACGGGGGGCGAGGCTACATTGACACCCATCCCGTGGAGTCAGTAAACAACCTCGTGTGTGACCACGTCGTATTCAGCGCGGCAGCGCGAGCCGGATGCGAGCGCATCGTCTACGCTGGATCGGCCTGTGCATACCCGACATCACTTCAGGCACACGTTGGACAGTCCGTTCTTCTCAGGGAGGGCCAGGCAGGCTTCGATGAACCGGGTAAGGCCTTCGCCGACGGAGAATATGGCTGGTCCAAGCTAATAGGAGAACTTCAGCTTACTGCGTTCCACAAGCAGTTCGGCGTTGATACAGTCGCATGTCGCATCTTTACAGCCTATGGCCCGCGAGAGAACGAGAGTCACGCGGTAATCGCCCTAATCGCGAAAGCGATAGCTCGTCTAGACCCGTATCCGATTTGGGGTGATGGCCGACAGACACGCAACTTCACTTATGTCAAAGATACGGCAATGGGCCTCGCACTTTCGGGAGCCTGTCCAAGGGGCGCCGCAGCCATTAATATCGGGACTGATCGCCACACAACGATCAATGATCTCATTGAGGCTGTTTTCGAATCTCTTAACTGGCGCCCATCCCAGATCCGTCGTGAATTGGATAAGCCAGTAGGTGTGCTAAGCCGTGCAGCCGATCTTGACACGTGCCGACGCATCCTTGGGTGGGAACCCCAATGGGACCTTGACACAGGCTTAGCCGAAACCATTGCTTGGTACACGCAGAATGTCGACCCAACCCGGCTCGCAAACCTAGACTACCTACTAATGACCCGCTAATGGCCGTCGTCGCTACAGTACAGGTAGTAGTTCCAGCACACAATGAGGGCGAGGGTATCGCTAACGTGCTAACCGAGTTCTACACTCAAGTAGCCGTCGCAGATGGCATGCCGATGTCATTCGTGGTTTGCGAAGACGGGTCTACTGACGACACGGTCCAGCGTGTCTCAAACCTAGCTACAACCATGCCAATACAGCTTCTAACCTCCCGCGAACGCAAGGGTTACTCAAGGGCTGTGATCGATGGCCTCCGCACGGCCCGATCTGACATCGTAGCCTTTATCGACTCCGACGGGCAATGCGATCCCCGCGATTTTGCCCGCCTTGTCGAAGCCCTGAATGATTGTGACCTTGTTGTCGGGTATAGGAACCCCAGGATCGATGCCTGGTACCGCAAGCTGATGTCAGGAGCCTTTAAAGTGGTTTACCGCCTCCTGTTTCAAGTGCCTTTGCGTGATCCGTCTTGCCCCTTCCTCGTGGTTAGACGCGACCGCTTAGCCCGGATCCTGGATGGCAACGTGGGCATACTACCCCAGGGCTTTTGGTGGGAATTCAACGCTCGCGCGTTTGCCATAGGGCTAACCATCAAGCAGCACCCGGTCCACCATCGAGCGAGAGCTGCCGGCACGACTAAGGTGTACCGACCAACAAGGATACCCGGTATCGCATTCAGCCACTTGGTGGGGCTACTAGTCCTGCGAAAGGAGCTAAAGAGGCGTCGGTTGACGGCTCGGATGTGAGGCGGTCGGGGCGGAGCTGTGGCCACAGGAAGGGCTTGGGCTGCGCCGAGCGCCACGCGTGCCGGTGGTAGAGCTGTGATCTCTGGACACCGAGACTTATGCGCCTGGCGACCGCGCCGATCGATCTGACACCAGCACCAGGTCTGTTTGTCCGATGTATTGAAAACGTAAAGTTGCAGTTCGAGTTGCCGACGAATGGAATAGCGACCAAAACATAGTTATATAGCCAGGAATGCCAACGGCCATGGAGCGGCAGAGCGTGGTAAGAACTCAAAACCTGTTGCGATGGAAGATAGGACGCGACATAGGCCGTTACGCCGTAGCAGAGTTCGGCGGCGTTCGCCGGCCGAAAATAGTAGGGCGCCTGCATGTTGGGACTATCGCCAAATTCGAGGCCAGTCAGCATCCAGTCCGCCAAGAAGTTAGCGGCTCCCGGTTGCTTGAGCTGCATGTCATGAGAGCTGACCACCGCCGTTTGGAACGTCTGAACGGCACCAAGATATGACTCGAACCAACTGGTATAAGCAAGTCCGCTGCCAAGAGCGGGAAGCAGTCCTATGCAGAGGAGCGCAGCCGCACGAGCACTCGCCTTCCAGGCCGCGCACGTCCTTTGTGAAGGACGTGCGATCACATGGGACCTGCAGAAAAGAACGTCCACATAGAGAGCGGGTAGCAGGAAAAGGTAATATTCATCCCAATTTTGAGATGAGACTAGGAGATTAAGGGTAAGAATCGTCAGGAGGTAGAGCGCCGTACATGAATTCAACATGATGAGCGTTCGTGTCGACGAACTCATTCGACCACGTCCTAGGATGAGTCTTCTGTGCGGCCAAGCTTCCTGAACAAGCCGGGTCAACACTAGGGCGAGGAGAAAGGCACTGAGCAAACCTATCGCGTAGAGACTGGTTGCCGCCCAGTCTGGAATTGGCGGTGCAGGAACAGTTGAGTTCGGCAGTAGAGCCGCCCAAAGGTGACTCCCGGACAAGTCGTAGTACCAATTGCCAATTTCAGGGGTCACCCATGTGTGGCTTACGATTCCTATTCTGGTCACGACGCCGGTGGGCGTCGCGGTGCCCGATTGGTAGTAGCCAGCGGTGGTGTAAAGATGGTACAGGGGGGGTGCGATGACGATGGCAAGAAAAAGGGAATAGACAAGGAAGCGATTTTGCGTCCATGCCCATTTCACAATCGCTACGGGTCCTGCATATAGAATCAGTGGCAAAGCGAAAAGACCGAGGATAACCAACGGCCAAGAGCCAATCCAAATTGCAATAAGTTGGCCCGGTTGAAAGGCGATTGGGTACTCATAGCCACCCGTAGGGAGCATATGTCGGTAGCCGAAGAAGATCAGTGAAATTACAATGAGGACGACCGTGGATATTAGCCATGGTCTCAATGGCCGGTGAAGGCTGCGCTCAAAGACGAGGGTCCCCGCTGCTATGGCCAGTTCGACGCACATCATCTGTTCGCGGATGGAAAAGGCTAGGAACGCTAAGAAGAACGAGAGGATTAACCAGCCGACCTTGAGTCTGTCGCCCCGGAGCGCGTGTGACGCAGCTGCGAGTGCGAAGATGGCCACCGCAAGTGACGGGACCTCCGCCATAAAGCTCGTCGAGAGTGCAGCCCACATAGGGCAGAGGGCGCACATGCTTGCGAGCATGAGGCTGTGCGGGCGAGAAAGGCCGGAGTTCCGTCCTAGGACTATTAGCGCTAGAAGGCCAAAAAATCCAAGGACACAAGTGAAACAGTTTAGGACAGCGACATGGCTTCCAAATAGCCACACGACGGGAACGGCCAGAAAGAGCTGTCCCAGGATGTCTATTGTGCCCCAGTGGTAAAGATTAAGTTTGCCCGTAGTGGCGAGCGTGAAGGCAGACCGGTCATAGGCCCAGTCGTCGGCGGATGGGGAATGGATCGAGCCGAAGTGGTATGCAAGCAGGAGCGGGATGGCAAGGCCAAGGGCGCCCGTGACCGTCAGGTTCAACAATGCCCAGCGTAGCTTGGCACTCACCAAGGCTGAAGTGTTGGGTGAAGCTCGGTCCCCGGCGACCGATATTACCTTCGCCGGCAAAGCCGAGAATCCTCTCTAGAGTGAGTAAGGGCGTTCACTTATCGGCAAGAGCGCTGACAGCGGCACATTTGGCGTGTCGAGGCCAGAGCGCAGGGCTCGTAGCTGTAGATATATGTCGCTGAGGGCTTGGCACGCTGCGCGTGCCTCGTATGGCTGAACCGGGGCGGTCGGCAGATTCATAGGTACGAGCCTCGGCGTCGCTGGTTTCGAGATCGCGCCGAGGTAGAGGGCGGGTCGACTTGTTGGCGCGCTCAAGCGGTGCGCGCTGTGGACTCGGCTGGGGTCCACACCTGGAGCCAACAGGGGATAGTCGGCGCCTTCCATGGGCGCTTTCGCTAGATCGCTGTAGAGTGCTGCACAGGAATCCCCGCAAGTGCTGGTCAAAAGAGCAACTGGAAACCTTGGTCGATGCCAATGAGCCCTCCTCCGAGCAAGCTTTGACACGGCTCCTCCGGCTACTATAGGATACGACAAGCGACCCATGGTTTACGGCATCGTAACAGGGTTGCGGCGATCTCCGGTTCCAAATCTTGGAGTCCCTTCAAGTTGATCCGCGCCCTCCGAAGTCATCATGGCCGGCCCTTCTCTGGTCAGCTCGCCTTCCTGACGACTGCCTGGCTTTCGGCGATGGGGGGCTTCCACCTGAGCCCTCGGGCTGGCTGTCGTCACCTTCCAGCACCTACTGCCCCGGACCTACCAGCAAGCTGCGAAGACCGTGGAAGGATAGTCGCCCACCCTTGTGGTGGCCGACGCCAGATCGAAACTCCCTCGGTTCGCTTCGACGGCCCCAGGACATGGGTCAGAAACTGATCGAGCGCAGCACGATGTGGGCAAGGACCCAAGACAACCGCATTGACCTGATGCTCGGCCAAATAGCCCGCAACGAAATGGAGCAGGGATGATGTTACCAGCGGCTCAGCGTGAACGATGACCCTATCTTGAGGGCCAAGCCAATGCGCTATTGGGATGAACCCGAACTTCTTATAAATTGAAGGGCCGGGGCCGTACCCCCCGTGCTCCAGCGTCCACAGATCCCAGGTCAACGGATTAAGTGCTGGGCCGTGATGCAAAGGACCAAAGTTTGACGAGACTCTCGTGTAGTAGCCATCCACCATCGCAAAGCTCATACCTGACGTCGCTTGCCACTCCATCGCAGTTGCTTCTTTAACGCTTTGTGCGAACGGGACCACAAGGAGAACCTGGCCCGCAGAGCGCAGCGGATGAGTAAAGTACTGTGGGACAGGGTAGTTATCTACCAAGACCATCTGCGGCACTGGTGCCCAACTCAGGAGCACCAAGACCACTCCGAAGACCCCCCACGACCACCGCCTACTATCGAGCGCCTGATCAAAGGCGATCCCTAACAGCACCACAGCAAAGAGGTCGAGATACAGGCTGAGGCGCACCGGTAGCAGATTGGCCAGTACAGGGATATGCCCAAGTACCACTCCCGGCAGAGGTATCCCCGTACGGGCACCTGACACGTGCAGGGAGGCTCCCAGCACGAGCAGACCAGTAGTCCCCAACATCACCGCTAAAAACCGCACCCTTGCGAGCTTCCACCGTAGCAACGCCAGCACCAAGACCACGCCCAGAAGCGGCAACCCCAAATACGTGCCGAACTCCACCAAATTGTAGTACCTGCCTTCGATGAGATGGTATCCAGCGGGAAGGCTCATGAACTGTGTGAGGCCGGGGATCACGAATCCCAACAGTCTCCCAGTAAATTGAGCGGGAGGCATGGGTGGCCCGTGCAATACTCCGGATCCAAGGTACTGCGACGCAAGCGGCACGGAAACCAACACCATTAGGACCCCGGCTGACCACGCGGCGATCTGAATGCCTCGAACCAAGCGGACTCGGACAGCATGCGGGTAAAGGAGGCCGAGCCACAAACATCCCAGAACTAACATGGTGATCAGCGAGGCGGCCACCTCCTCGCTGATGAGGAATTGCACCGTTAGCATTCCACCCAAAATGAGGCCTGCGGAACATGGTGTGCGCCGACCACGCACCAATGCCGAGTCGGCCCAGAGCAGCGTCAATGGAACTATGGGAACGGCAACCAGGGACAGATGACCGAGTATTTGTCCCGAGATATAAGGAGATATCAAGAAAGCCAATCCCGCAACATACGCGGCTGTAGCGTGCTTCACCCACCGTCGCACTACAAGAAACACCGCCCACGCGGATGCAGCTACCGCCACCACGATCAGGGCGTTGTAGGCAGCCACGGCACCCCACAGCGCTGTGATCGGCCAGCCGAGAAGCCCCAGTGGGAGTGGGCTCGTGTTCCACATGAGATTGACCCCAGACGGGTAATTCATGAGGTTCGTCAAGAAAGGATTGCCAAGATGTGTTATCGCGTGAGGCAGCCAGGCCAAGTACCAGATGCTTTGCAATGTGTCCTCGTACCCTGGCCCACCTGCGACGATCGTGGCCGGCGACGGCCACACACGCCAGAGCCACAGAGCGACCACAGCAAGGTAGGAGACTGGCACCAGCCCCGGTTGCCACCCGCGCCACTTCGGCTTGGGCGTTGCGCGCGCAACGGCTACCGCCGCCACTTCGCCCTTCCAGCTTGCCATCCCATTCGGGCGTTCAGCAGTGCCAGCAATCTGTGGGGCAATGCACTCCGTCTAGAGGCCAGTCACGGGTGCCTGCTGCCCGGTTTTGCAGGACCAGCCCCGTGTGCCTAAGCCACAAGATCGCGCGCACCGCAAGTGGCCAACCCTGCCAAGGGCAAGGGCTGCCCTCGGGTCACCGTTTGAGATGGCCTCCGGGCCAGCCCAGGGGTTTTCATACAGGGGGGATGGCTGTCACAGGCATTGGCGTGGGCACGTAACGTCCGCCGCCATCGGCATGCCCATGGGACTCCTCGTGGTACTCAGCGTCCGCGTTGACGTTCCAGGGGTCCTGAATTGTGAGTCCCAGTATGCGTCTCGCAGCGATGAGCGCGGTCATCATTGAATGGTCTTGGTTATTGTACTTGTGCATTCCGTTGCGTCCTACACACCACAGATTGGGGATCGTGACTTCAAGCCACTGGCGAATGGTGTCAACGTGAACCTGGTACTGGGCGTCGTACACGGGATAAGCCTTGGCCTGTCGTACCACTGTTCCATCCACCGCTTCGTCGGCAGCGCAAAAGCCCAGATGGGCCAGCTCCCGAGCCGCGAGTGTGATCAAACTGCCGTCGTCAAGGTTCCACAGGCCATCGCTCTCAAAGCAAAAGTACTCCATCCCGACGCAAGTGTACTCACTGGTCGGTACCATGTCGGGGGACCAATTCTTAAAGTTTTGAATCCGCCCGACCTTAACTGCCGGATCATGAATGTAAATCCAGTTATCGGGGAACAGCTTATCTCGGGTCACGATTAGCGCCACTGTCAGAAAGTCCCTGTATCGGAGAGCCCGCCCGGCTGCCTGGACGGCAGGCGGCGGTGGCGGGTCCAGAACCTCAACCAGCTCACGTAATGGGAGGCTTGAGATGACCGCCGCTGCCGACCAGACACGTCGCTCGCCCGTAGGCAGGTGGGTGACAACGGCCCGGGCGCGGCCGTCGCCGTGTCGGATTGAGACTACACGCTCTCCCATAGCCACCGGAAGGCCACGCGCGGCTAGTTCCCAGCACTGGCCCGGTCCCAGTCGGGGATACCGGAAGTGGTCGATGAGAGTCTTGGTAATCTGACCACGAGCCCTTGGGGCACGGTGCCACGGAAGCGCGGTAGTGAAGACCGTCCACAGGCTGAGCCCCTTGATCCTCTGGGCCGCCCAGTCGGCCGAAAGCTCAGTGGTGCTCATGCCCCAAACCTTCTCTGTGTACGTCTTGAAGAAGATTCGGAAGAGGCGCGCCCCGAACTGGTTGGTGACCCAGTCTTCAAAGGATCGCGGTTGTGGATGAGGTCTAAGTTTGGCGCGTAGGTAGCTCAGGCCACAGAGGACGGCTTCCCAGGGGCCTAGATTACGCAAGGCGTTCGTGGCTCGGATCGGGTAGTCGAAGAAGCGGCCCTTATAGAAAATCCGCGAGAGTCGATCCCTCGTCAGCATCTCCGTGCCCAAGATCTGAGTCCACAGATTTTCGATCTCTTCGTTCTTGGAGAAAAAGCGGTGGCCCCCGATATCAAAGCGGTAGCCACGATATTCCACGGTTCGGGCTATCCCTCCCACATATTGGGGATCCTGCTCCAAGACACGGCAGCGTGTACCGTGCTTGGCCAGCTCCAACGCGGCGGTCAGACCGGCTGGCCCGGCACCACAAATGACTACCGACGGAGTAGCTATCCCTTCTGTGTCAGGCAACTCCGATTTCACGGTCTCGATCATACTGGCCATCTTGGCAAGTGGACAAGGAACGCAGAGTCACATACCGGTAACGGCTTGGCGCCGATGGGGATCGAGCTTGGCGCACCAAGTGAGGACCCCCTGACATGAGACCGCCCTACTTCGGTGGAAGGTCCAGGGCTTGGCGGTGGGCGGACAGGGGGATGAGAGTGCGAGCGGGCTCTGGCCACGAGGACCCCGTCAAACTCGGCGGGGTGCAGTAGGCGAGCAGAGCAGGGCCGGATTCTTCTCAGGCGGAGTTCACCTCGCGAGCGGCCCCGCCCGCCGGGACTTAGATCCTAGGAGACATCCCATGGCTGCAACTTGTCAAGTCTGAGTCCATTAGCGTGCTACAGTGCGCATCGGTCAGGCCGCCTGGGCGGTCCCGTCCGGCGCGTTCCCGGCTCGATGTCCCCAGGCTGTCACCTCGTCGTAGGGCTCGTGGTGGGCCAGGCAGCCATGCAGGATTCCCACTAGCCGGTTGGCCAGGGCGCGGAGGGCGCAGTTGTGCCCGTCCCCGTTTGCCCGGCGAGAGTCGTAGTAGGCTCTGGCGCCTGGAGAGTTGCTGATGGATGCAAAGGCCCATAGGTAGACAGCGTCGCCCAGATGACGATTACGCACAAAGCGGGCCAGCACCACCTTCTTGGTCCCCGATGCCCTGGTAATGGGAGCTGTCCCGGCATAGTTCTTGCGGGACCTGGCATCCTGGTACCGGTTCGGGTCGTCCCCGAATTCGCCCAACACCCGGGCGCCGAGGATCGGACCGAGCCCTGGCAAGCTGGTGATGATGTCGGCGTCCGGGTGACTCTCAAAAGACTCTTTCAGCTCGGCCTCCAGTGCCTTAATCTGGCGGGTCATCTCGGTGACCACCGCGATAGTGGAGGCGCCCACCGCCCCGTAGGCGCGAGTTACCGTCGCTGGGGCTGTCAGCTGGGGGGCCCGCAGCGCCTCCTGGATCTCCCGGGCCCGCCGTTCCAGGTTCCGCTGGCGGCCACCCCGGCGCAGGGAAGCCTGCAGGGCCGAGAGCGAGAGCGCCCGGCCCTGCTCAGGCCGGGGGGCACGCGCCAATACCGCCAGGGAGTCGTGGTGAGCCAGATCGTCACCGAAGGCCACCAGAGCAGCCGGGTAGTATTCCCGGAGTTGGGCCCGCAGGCCGTTCAGCTGCCGCTGGCGCGACCAGAGCAGGCGCTGGTGTGAACGGGCCAGCAGCTGCACTGCCGCCACCTCCTCCGAGTCACCCGCCACCTGGCGGTGCAGGTGGCGATCGGTGCGCACCAGGTCGGCCAGCATCTTGGCATCGGCACGGTCGGACTTGGCCCCGGAGTTGGACTGCCGCTCCCGGTAGCGGGCTGCCACCTTGGGGTTCACCGCGTAGACTCGGTAGCCGGCGGCCACCAGCGAGGCCACCCACAGCCCCCGATCGGTCTCGATGCCCACTGCCACCTGGGCCGGATCCTGGGCATGCTCGGCCACCAAGGCGTGGAGGCGACCGACCCCCTCCACCCCCTCAGGTAACCGCCGGTAGGCCAGGGTCGCGCCCGCCTCGTCCAGGACCACCACGTCGTGGTGGTCCTCCGCCCAGTCGTCGCCCACGAAGATCATCTCCTCCTCCTGTTATCACCGCCATCCAGATGAGCCGGAGGGGATTCGCTCACGCGCTAATGGATCAGTGCTCAGGGGCACGTCATCCCACCTGTGGTCTTCATCCCCTCGCCAATCAGCGAGGGCACGGTCTCCTAGCAGGGCTCGTATGCCCAGCGTGGGGTAGTGCTCACCCGCTGACGGCTCGGAGCCTTCAGCCTGGTCCTTCGGACCGGGCTGGGGCAAGTTGAGCAAGAGATTCATTGGCCAAGGCTCCCATCGACCAACTCGGCCACGGCGACGGGTTCCTCGCAGCAAGGGCAGAGCCCTCCCACGCCTGCCGCCCGCATGAACCGGTTGCACTCGCTGCAGAGCTGCTCTCCCAGCGCCCGCGTATCACAGTCATCGCACACGTAGACGGTGACCGCACGGCGCCGACCGCGGGCAGGCAGCGGCGCCACCGGACCCTTGGGAGCATGACGCTGGCGCCACGCCGCTACCCGGCATGCTGCCGAGCACCACAGCTGGCGGCCGATCGGGGCGAAGCCGCGCCCACATCTCTGGCAGGTCGTAATGCCTTCGTTACGCGACGGGGTCTCGGGCACCCCGTCCCCACCTCCCCGGCTGAGCACGACCGTCGCCTCCACGGCGAGGCCGGGAGAATCCCCAGCCCGGTCGAGTTTTCCACCCCCTCTCCCCGGACCTCTCTCCCCAACTTCTACTACTACTACTTGTTCACTCGCCTTCGGCTCCCGCATGCCCCCATTAGCGTGGGTCAGAACCTTCCAACAGGGGGGTTACGCCCCAATCCACCGACGAGGCGCGGCGGAGGGGCGTGAGAGGGCTGGAGAGCCGTCCAAGGCGGGGAAGTTGCCGGCGGGGCCGTGGCCAGAGAGTCATGACTGAGGTGTGGCGTCCTTGGTGGCCTCAAGCCTGTCTGAAACTGGGCCGAGCACGGGAATTCCGGGCGCGCTGACGCCGGTCTGAGGGCGCTCAGAGCCTGCGGGGTAGCCGCGGTCAGGCGGCGGCGCGGATCTGGCTGAGGGCGTTCAGAGACAGCTGCCGCCAAGGCCAGCGCTGAGGCAGATGCAGGGTCACGCGCCGGGCGGAGCGCGTGCGTCGCCCAGGGACGGAGAACAGGCAGAGGCGCAGTCGACCGGTGGTGGTGCTGGCGGGCAGCTGCTCGGGCAGGCCGATGTCCACCACCCAGCGGGCCAGGTTATGGGCCATGGTTGAAAATGCCAGCCAGGCGGCGTTGGCGGCGAATCGTCCCGAAGGCAGATGGGCCAGCCCTGCCCCTTCCTTGAGGTCGCGGATGACAGCCTCCACCTCGGCATGACGGCGGTGGTCCGCC
>Ga0080006_1158745_pt1 | contig 15100 bp, 13 predicted proteins | sample RS3BMetagenome_FD_69209 | JGI IMG/M metagenome (GOLD analysis project Ga0080006, IMG submission 69209) | Ferric oxide microbial mat and aquatic microbial communities from Rainbow Spring, Yellowstone National Park, USA - RS3B (SPADES... ...
CAGCCTCGCTACACGTGGGACTGGCGGGCCGCAGTCAGGCGGCCTATCGCGGCGCGATCCTGCAGCCGCAAGCCCCCGGCTTTAGCCGTGGGGTCCTGACCAACCAGTGGGCCACACAGGTGCTGCACGAGACCGTGTCGGTGAAGGCGGGCTTCACGCGGGCGTCGCAGCAGGTGGATGCCCTGGAGACCCAGGCGGCCGCCGCCGCTTCTTCGACGCCGGCCGCCAAGTAGGCGCCGGCGGCCGGCGCCGTCCGCGCCGGAGGGGGGCGCCGGGGGGGGGCGGGAGGAGCCCGCCGTGGAGGCCGCCGCGCGGTGTTTCTGCCTGCGGCGGGCGGACGAAGGCCCGGTCCCAGGTGTCCACTACCGTCCGCTGAAGCCGACGGCTTGTCTCGCCGGATCGCTGAACGTTAGGCCGGTCGACGGCGGCCCGCCGGGGTCGCGTGTCGCCACCCCGGCAAGGAGAGGAGCGATCCGGAGCCATGTGCCCACAGCTGTTGTCCGGCGAGCCGGTGCCTCTGGGCGGGGTCTCCTCTCTCGCGCTGTGCTGCGAGCGGTTTACCGGGCGGCAGACTTCCCGCCCGAACCGGCCACGCTCGGTTTTCACGTTGCACACCCACCCGCAAGGGGAGGGAACCGCGCTTCCGCTGTCGCCTGCAGGCGACAGCGGAAGCGCCGCATGATTTATGGAAATGAACTGGAGGATGCGTCGGTGTGCCCGGCGAAGCGAGCGTGGCCCCCCACGCCGGGGTGGCTGGGCCGCAATTCGGCGCGCCCGTCCGGCGCCGGAACGCCCCGGTGGCGCGCCGCAACGTGCCGCGGCCGGTAGCGCGCGCAAGCGGTCCATGCCTCGAGCCCCACGGATCGACCGGCCCTCGACCCGCGGTCCCTGCGACGGGCATCCGCCGTCTGCGTGTCCATGCCCGGACAGGGAGGTGTCGATATGCCGCGGAGCATGGTCCGATCCGGCGCCGCTGCGCCGGACTGCGACTGCGCATCGGATCCCATCACCGCTCTGAAGCAGATGTTCGTGGACATGGTCCAATTCGGACGGGTGAAAGCTGGGCAGGAACCGGCCCGCCGGCCCGTGTTCCTACGCCTGCACGGCGTCGCCCACGGCGAGTTGCAGATCCGGCCCGACCTTCCAGACGACATCCGCCTCGGTCTATTCGGCGATCGTCCCGCGTACCAGGCCTGGGTGCGTTTCTCCAGCGACATCCCCGACGGGTTCCCCGACCTCAAGAGCACGGTGGGCGTCGCCGTCAAGCTGTTTGACGTGCCGGGTGTCAAGGCACTGTCCCCCGACGAACATGCGCCGACCGCGGATCTCCTCTTTCAGAACATCAACGTCTTTTTCGTGGACGACGCCGCCGAGATGTGCGCCTTCACCAAGGCGTCCCTCACCGGCCCCGAGGCCGCCGACCGCTGGCTCCAGGACCACCCGAACACGCGGCGGATCCTCGGCGACATGGAGCAGGTCGTCCCGACGGCCCTGGGGGCGTCGTTCTGGAGCGTGATCCCGTTCCATTTCGGGCCAGACCGTTACTGCAAGTACAAGATCGAGCCGGAGGTCGTGCCGCCGGGTCCCGAGCCCGACTACGCCGATCCGGACTATCTCCGGGCCGACCTGGAGGCGCGACTGCGGGGTGGCGAGGCCCGCTTCCGCCTTCTCGTCCAGTTCCAGACCGACCCCCCGACCATGCCGCTTGACCGCGCGACCGTCGCCTGGGACGAAGCCGTCTCCAAACCCGTGCACGTCGCGACGCTCGTCCTGCCCCGCCAGGACGTGGCCGCCCGCGGCCAGGCGGACTACGGGGAGGCCCTGGCCTTCAATCCCTGGCGTACACCGGTGGCCCACCGGCCGGTCGGCAGCGTGGCGGAGGCCCGCCGGGTCGTGTACCAGGCCTCGGCCGCGCTGCGGCGAAACGTGAACGGCCAACCCCTCGGCGAGCCCCGGGAGGTGCGTCCGCCCACCGTATGGCCGGCCGCGAAGGACAGGCACATCGTGCGCGCCGCCATCCATCCCGGGATCGGCGTCGCGCGTATCGGCAACAGCCGGGCGGACGACGGCTATTTCGTGGGGCCGGAGGTCGTCGATCCCGAGCCGGCGCCGCCCGGACACCTCCGCGACGCCGAGGGGGCCATCAAACGCCAGGCCGCCCGGTTCCGCATCTACGGGTACAACGCGGCGGGCGAGGTGGTGCGGGAAATCGGCGCCGACGACGGGGACCTCCGATGGACCGTGCATCTCGCCAGCCGCAAGCCGCAATGGTACCAGTTCCAGGCGGCCCTGGACCTGCCCGAAGCCGGGGAGATGGCCGTACCGAGGCGCAATCCCCTCGTCCGCGGGGCCGACCGGGACCATCTGGCGATCGATCCGGGACCGCGGAGCATCGCGGGGAAGCAGGTCTCGGGTCCGGCCTACCGCTTCGATACGGGCGACTTCCAGGGGACCACCGTACCGCTGGGGGAGGTCCGCACCGATGACGCCGGGCGGCTGCTCGTGCTCGGGGGATTCGGCATCTCCCAGTCGCCCGAAGGCCGGCCGATCTTCGAACCGGCCAAGCCCGACAGCTTCAACAATGCCGACGGCTGGTACGACGACGTCGCCGACGGTCCGGTGACGGCCACGGTCTCCATCGGGGGACGCCCCGTGCCCGTCGAGCCGGCCTGGGTCGTCGTGGCCCCGCCCGATTACGCCCCTGGCGTCGTCGGCTGGCGCACCCTCTATGATCTGCTCGTCGACACCTACGTCGGCTGCGGCTGGCTGCCCCTCCCCGATGTGGTGTCGTTCACCCGCGACGTGCTGCCGGCGCTGCGGCGCCTGTCCAACCTGCAGTGGGTTAACAAGGGCTTCGCGAGCATGTTCGGCAGGGGCGGGCCCCTGGACTTCGACGAGCCCGGCCTCATCGCCAGGCTGGCCTACAGACCCGCCGATGCGACGGAACCGGATCCCTATGCCGAACTGCGGCAGGCGGTCTACAACGCCTTTCGGCCCCCGACCGGGGACGGCGGGAGCCGTAGCGCCTGGCCTTGGGTGTACGGGGACGCCTTCGGCTCGTTTTCCGGTTCGGCGGATCAGAATCTGCCGCTCTCTGAGGTCCGTTCGCAGTTGCTCCGCCGTTGGGTGGCGGGGGACTTCATGAACGACTGGGACCCTTCGGCCAAGGCACCCTCGACCCTCGACCAGCTACCGCTGCGGGACCAGCCGGGGATGCTCGATCAGGCCGCGCTGCATTTCTGTCTGGCCGATGCGTTCCATCCCGGCTGTGAGCTGACCTGGCCCATGCGCCACGCCAGCATGTATGCCGCGCCCTTCCGGATCCGGCACGCCCCGACGGCCGAGCCGGAACCGGATTACGGCGATTCCCTGACCCAGGCGGTCGTACTGGCGCCGGGAGGGCCGCTCTACGCCCAGCGCCCCGGGGGCCTCACACGCTGGATGGCGCTGCCCTGGCAGGGGGACACGGCCTTCTGCCGTTCCGGCTATGACCCCCAATACGATCCGTATCTGCCCACTTTCTGGCCGGCACGCGTGCCCAACCAGGTGCTGACCGCCGCAGACTACGCCGTTGTGATGAACACGGACATGCCCCGGGAGCGGCGAATCGCCGCCTATCAGACGCGCGAGGGCTGGCTGCGCGCCCTCCGGGGTTCCGCGCCCGAACAGATGATGCAGATGGTGGCGCAGTTCGGCCGCATGGGCGTGATCGAGGCCCGTCCCGGCATTGAGGGGGACCCGGACTTCCCCCCGGTCATGCTGGTCGAGTCCCTACCCGCGGAAACGGCGCAGCGGTGGGCGGCGGATGCGGCACAGCGGCCTCCGCGCAAGAGCCGGTTGCAACAGGCGGGATGGGAGAGCCCGGAGCAGTTGGCCGAATTCCGGTCGATCCGCGTGCGGGGATGAGCGCGTCCTGGGACTGTGCGGTCGTCGGCGGCGGACCGGCCGGTGCGGCCGCGGCGCTGGTGCTGGCGCGCTCCGGCCGGTCTGTGCTGCTCATCGACCACGGGCCGCCAGGGGCGGAGAGGCTGGGCGAGTCGCTGCCCGGTGCCGCCCGGCCGATCCTGCGCGACCTCGGCGTGCTCGGGGTGGTCGAACGGGGGCCGCACCTGGCCTCCTACGGCAACGTCTCGGTCTGGGGCTCCGTGCCCACCGCCACGGACTTCATCGCCGATCCGCACGGACTCGGCTGGCACCTCGACCGGCGGCGGTTCGACGCGGACCTCCGCACCGCCGCCGAGGCGGCGGGGGCCGTGCTCCGGCCCGGCAGGGTGGGGCAGGTGGCGCGGGGCGATACGGGCTGGCGCCTCCTGGTGGACGGGGCCGAGGTGGACGCGACCTGGCTGATCGATGCGACGGGCCGGCGCGCCCTGGCCGCCCGGCGGGGGCTGGCCCGGCGGAGGCGCGACGACGCGCTGGTGGCGCTCTACGCGCTGGCGCTACCGCACGGGACGGAGGCGGACACGCGGACATGGGTGGAATCGGCCCCCGACGGCTGGTGGTACAGTTCCCGGCTGCGGGACGGCCGGCGAGTGGTCGTCTTGCACGTGGATGCCGACGAGGCGGCGGCGATCCTGCATGCGCCCGGGGCCTGGGGGGACCGGCTGGCCCAGACGACCCACATCCGCGTCCCGCTGGAGGGTGCCGAGTTCTCGGCGGCGCCCCGCGGGGTGGAGGCCTGCGGCGCCCGGCTGGACCGGTTCACGGGGCCCGGGTGGCTGGCGGCGGGCGATGCCGCCCTGTCGTTCGATCCGCTCTCCGCGCAGGGGGTCTTCGCGGCCCTCTACACGGGCATGCGGTCCGCGCAGGCGGTGTGCGCGGCCCTGGACGGCGCGCGGGACGCCCCTGAGCAGTACGCGGCGCGCCTGGAGTCCGTCCGAGCGGCCTACCGGCATCAGCAGGCGCACTACTACGGCCTGGAGCGACGCTGGCCCGACCGCCCCTTCTGGCGCCGGCGCCAGGTGCAAGACACCCCGGGCCGCCGCTGAAGGGGGCCCCGGTGGTGCTCCCGGCTGGGGGCGCTCGCCCCGGTCCTGGGCCGCCATGCCGGTCTCTGCATCCGCATCTGGCCGCCCGGGTGCGGCCGGCGTGCCGGCGGTGGGCATCGCGGTGGGCGACGTGCCTGGGCGCACCGACCCGGGCGCGAGGGCACCTTGCGGGCTCGGCCGGCCGGGAGGCCCCTGGCCCCGGCTCAGCGGATGCCGGTGAACACGACGCCCTGGGCGGTGGGGCGGTGTACGAGGTGGTCGATGCGCCAGGAGGTAGACGAACTGGGCGAGGGGGCCGGTGGGACAGGACCGGGCGGTCGGGCACCGGCGGCGAGACGCTCCTGCTCGGCGACGCGCGGGGCTCGCGTATGTCGGCGGAGGACTTCGCGGTGGCGCTACGGGATCAAACCGCCCGCGCCACCGGGGCCGGTGCTCCCCGGTAGCGTGCGGACGGCCCAATGCGTCTGGCCGGGCGCGCGGGGGGATTGGGGGGCACGACCGGCCCGCGGCTTGGGAACGGGCCCCATCGCACCGCAGTGGCGCGGTGGACCCGTGGCCTGAGACTCTGGGCCCGGCTGGAGCCGTTCGTCGACCGGCAGGGGGGCGCGCCGCGGTCGCGCCGGCGCCGGCCGTCAGGCGGATCCCTTGTCCGCCGGGTTGTCCGTGGGGCGGTACTGGCGCTTTCCCGTGGCGGGGTCCTCGTAGACGCGCGTCCAGCGGCCGGTGGTCGGGTCCCGGAACACCTCCGGGGTGGCCCGGAAGGCGTCCCCCGTCTCGCGGGTGCCGCGGTAGCGGCGGGCTCCGAATAGGAAGGACGCCACCACCACGAGAATCAGGATGGCCCACGCGCCGGACGGGATGTGGCTCACGAGGGCCGCCCCCCGCGCCGCGCCTCCGGATCCGGCTCCAGAACGACCGCCGTGCCGTAGGCCACGACTTCGGCCATGTTCTGGCCGATCTCCGAGGAGTCGAAGCGGAGCATCACCACGGCGTTGGCCCCCATGGCCGCCGAATTCTCAATCATGCGGTCCACCGCCTGCCGGCGGGCGTCTTCCAACATCTGCGTATATTCCTTGATCTCTCCGCCGCCGAGGGAGCGCAAGGCGGCTACCACGGTACCCCCGAAGCCGCGGCTGCGGACGACGAGGCCGAAGACGTGACCGATGGTCCGCCGCACCTCGAAGCCCGCAGGACGTTCGACGGTGGTGACCAGCAAGGGAACCCCTCCCACAGCGGCTATTGTGCCGCACGCGCGGCACGGCGATCGCCCTGCCGATCGGAAGGGCCGGTCGGACGCCCCGCCGCTGCGGCCGCCGCTTCGATATGTTTAGATAATTATCGAAATCTATCACTTAGATGTCAAGGACGAACGCCCCTGCCCCCCTGCCCCCCTGCCGCTCGCGCCGGCGCATGCGCACCTGCCGTTCGGGAAGCCCCAGCGGGGGTCGCATCGGTCTCTGCGAGACCAATCGGCGGCAGACGGCGCGGTCCGGCTCTGGAGCCGGCGCACACCCGGGCGAATGGCTGCCCTGGTCCGGCCGGCGCGGCGGGGACCGCCTGATTTCTGGATCGCCGCAGGGGCCCGCCTGGGCCGCTCCACGCGCGCCCGCGCAGGGCCCGGGATGGGGTAGCCGGCGAGGCGGAGGGCCCGAATGTACTGGAGCGACCTGGAGCAAGCCGAGGACCGGAGCCGGAGGGGGTTGCGAAAGTCCACTTTCGCAACCCCCTCCTAGCCGCGGACGACGGGATACCCGCGCTGCATCCACTCGTACATGCCGCCCTGGACCAGCGCCGCTGGGATCCCCCGCCGGGCGAGGAGGCCGGCGACGAAGGCGGCGCGCCCGTGACCGCTGCAGAAGACGGCGACGGGCCGTCCGCCGGTCGGCGGGACCGGCCGGTCCCACGCCTCGCCCGACGGCAGCGGTTCCGCCCCGGCGATGTGCCCGTGCCGGAATTCGTACGGCTCGCGCACATCGAGCACCAGGTGTCGGCCGGGTTCGGCGTGCAGCCGGTCCACGTCGAGCAGGGGCAGGGCGGCCGTGGCGCCCCCAGCCGCCTGCCAGGCCTGCAGACCTCCCTCCAGGTGGCCGGCGACGGTGAAGCCGGCATCCTCCAGAAGGCCCACCGATGCCTCGACGGTCCGCTCCGGTTCGGCGTGCACGACCAGGGTGAGGCCCTTGGGGAGCAACATCTCCGCGCGCTCGGCGAGATCCGCCAGGTTGAACTCGATCGGCAGGGCGCCGGGGAGGTGGGCAGCCGCGAACGCCGCCAAGGGTCGCGTGTCGATGAGGCCGGTACCGGCCTCCAGGGCGGCGCGCACCGCCTCCGGGGTCATTGTGGCCACCCCGCCCCGGAGCGGGCCGACGGGTCCGCACACCGCCTGCGCCGTGCGCGGCCGGCCCACGCCGAAACAGGCCGCGACAGGGGTCGCGGCTCGCCGTCCCACACGCCCGTGCCGTTCACTCTTCTCCACCCTTGCGCAGCAGGAAGACGAGCACGCCGCCCTCCTCGTGCCACTCCACCAACTGGTTGCCGGTGTCGGCCGCCCATGCCGGTATGTCCGTGCAGGCGCCGCGATCGGTGGCGAGCATCTTGAGCACCTGGCCGGGCTGCAGGGCCTTCATCTCCCGGGCCACCTTGACGACCGGCATGGGGCAGAGCAGGCCGCGGCAGTCGAGGAGCTTGTCCTCCATCGGGGTCGCCATCCAGCGGGCCTCCCGTGCAGGATCAGATGAAGAGGGTGACGTGGCTACGCCGCGCCTCGGAGAGGAACGCCCCGGCGCCGCCGAACTCCACGCCGTCAATGAAGTCCTCGCGGCCGAAGCCGAACACCTCCATGGTCATGGTGCAGGCGACAAGGTGCACGCCGGATTCGAGACACACCTCGCGTAATTCGCGGATGCCGGCGACGCCCTTCTGCTTGAACATCGACTTCATCATACCGGTGGCCAAGGCCTTCATGCCCGGCATCGCCGTGAACAGGTCGGGCATAGGAACGGGCATGGGCATGGCGGGGTTGCCGACCGGCGAAACGGCCAGCCTCCGCTCGAAGTCCTTGCGGAGGAGGTTGAGGCCGTAGAAGGTGAAGAAGAGCGAGACATCCATCCCCGAGGCCGCCGCCGCGCTCCCCAGGATGAATGGCGGGTAGGCCCAGTCGAGGGTGCCCTTGCTGGCGATGAGACAGGCCCGGCGAGCGGACGGGTCCTTCTTGAAGGCGCGCTCGACTTCTTCGCGCACGATCCGGCGTACGTCGGCCAGGGTCGCCGGCTGGAGGTCGGATTCGTCCTCGGTGCGCAGTTCCACTGCCACGGGCGGGCCCCTCCCGCTCGGGATCCCCCGCCGGATCGCGCCGGATCGACGGCAATGGCAGGGTATCCGGGCGACTCTAGGGTATTCGCCCGGCGGGGTGGAGTCAATCCGGGGGAGACGGAACGCGGGGGAGCCGCGGGGAGTGGGCGGGAAGGGCAGGGGGCGGTGCGGGCGCAGGGCACGGTTATGGTGCGGGCGCAGGGCCATGTGTCGTGGGACGCCACGCGGCGTGGAGGCAGGTTGCATCGCGGCTGCCGGCGGGGCCGGCCGATGGCGCCGGGTCCCCCGCCGGGGCGGGGGCCGAGCGCATCGGGCCCCGTGGGGGCGCGGTCGGGTGCCGGTGGACACCCCCGCGACGGGGCGGGCGGAAGGCGGCGGGCGGACCGGCCGCGGGACGACGCCGACCGGCGGCCCACCCCTCAGGCGCAACCTGCGTAGGGGTACCGGAACACCGGAACACCGAGACGGACATGCCTCATAGGCTGGGGTCGATGGCGGGCCGAGCGCCGGCCGTACGGACCCGCGGTCCGGCCGGCACGGACGCCGGCGCGGGCCGTGCCACACAGGGAGGTGGGTCGGCGATCCCCCGCGGATCGCCGGGCGCTATGGGTGACTCAGTCGGGACGGTCATCACCGGGGAATGTCGCTACGGGACGATGTCGTTTCTCCGGCACGACCTGACAATCGGCCGCTCGCTGCGCGACTACGGCGAATGGGCCCAGGCGGAGGTCGACTCTCTCCTGCGGGGCATCCCGCCCGGCGGTATGGTCTGGGACGTGGGCGCCAACGTCGGCACGCACACGCTGGCGTTCGCCCGCCGGGTGGGGCCATCCGGCAGGGTCTACGCCTTCGAGCCGCAGCGGACACTCTTCGAACTGCTCCGGACGAACGTGGAGCGGAACGGGCTGTCGGGCATCTGCCGGCTATTGGACACGGGCCTTGCGGACGCGCCCGGGGAGATGGTCGTGCCGACGCTGGATTACGCGCGACCGAGTCATCCCGGCGGCGTCGCCCTCCTCCCGGCGTCGCCGGGCAGCGCGGGCGAACGCGTGCGGGTGACGACGCTCGATCTGTGCCGGCCGGACGCCTGCGATCTGATCAAGGTCGACGTCGAGGGGATGGAGTTGCAGGTCCTCACCGGTGCCCGCGCCACCCTGTCGCGGTTCCGTCCGCTGGTGTCCATCGAGTGCTGGAGCGTCGAGGCCGGTTGGCCGAACATGTGCTTGATGAGGGATCTCGGCTACCGGACCTTCGCCTGCAGCTTCCCCGGCTTCAACCCGTCGAACTACCGCCTGAACCCCGACGACTGGTTTCACGGCGCGGGCGAGCCGGCGTTGCTCTTCGTCCCCGAGGGACGCGTCGCGGCGGCGGAGGGGATGCTCGCGGGGCTCCGCGGCGAGCCGGTCGAGTCGCGCGAGCAACTGCGGCTGGCCCTGTCGCCGCCGGCCGGTTGAGGTGCGGCAGGGGTGGGACGGGGATGGCCGCATGGGTCGCCTCCGGTGATCAGGAAGGCATCACACACCATCGACATCCCCGTTCGTGGCGCCGCCGGGCAGAGGGCCGGCGCGGCGCCCCCGGGGCGGCCCTCTGCCCGGTGGCCTGGTGCCCGAACCGGATCCGGCCTCAGGCCGAGGGACCGTTCCGGCGCAGACCGGCTCGGTGCCGGCAGGCTGGGAGGGCGGGCCTGCCGCCCGGTCCATCTGCACCTGCGGCAGGCGGCGCGACGGGCGGAACACGCGGTGCTGTCCGCTGCCGCTCCCACCGCGCCAGCGCCTCGGCCCACACCAGCCCCACCAGGGGGAGGGCCGGCAGGCGGAAGCGCGCCTGCACGAAGAACGGCACCACGAACGCCCATTGGGCCGCGACGGCGATCAGGGCCGGCGCCGTGGCGGCCGACCGCCGCGGCTGCCGCGACGGCCGGAGGGTGCGGATGGACCACCAGAGGACGAGGGGATAGAAGGGCACCACGATCCTGGCGAGGCTGAGCCACATCCACGGGACGACGTGCGCCGAGACGGCCAGTTGCTCGACGTAATCGACCGGCAGGAGCCAGAAGAGGAACACCCGCGATACGCAGAGCCAGGCGTATCGCAGGGGATGGTGCCCCACCCAGGCGAGGACGAGCGCCCGGTAGACGGCGGTCGTCCCTGCCGCCGGGCGCAGGGGGCCGGCGAAGTTGCCCCATGCCGTGCTGTTGTTGCCCAGCCGCAGATTCTCCCAGAAGCTGTTCTGGGTGAAGACGAATCCGCGTCCGTGCGCCGCATTGTACGCGGCCCAGCCCAGCAGCACCGCCGCCGGCAGGGCGGCATGCTGTGCTGCCGCTCGCGCGTCCCTGCGGTAGAGCAACCATGCAGTGACCCCGATCAGCACGGGTATCGCCTCCGGCCGCAGCACGACCAGGCCGGCCAGCACCGCCCCGGCGCCGAGCCGCCGGGGTCGCTGTGGCGAGCCGGCGAGCAGGGCCCATGCCAGCAGACCACAGGCGAAGAGGCTGTCTGTCAGGCTGAACCGGGAAAACAGGTAGAGGGCCGGATAGACCGCCATGCTGAAGAGGAATGCCGCCGCTGCCAACGGACCGCGGCGCCGCAGCAGGGCCCACGCCGTCCCGGAAATCGTTGCCCACACCGTGACGGTCTGCGCCGCCACCAGCGTCCCCAGACCGGCGAGCGCCTGGGCAGCGGCGGCGATCAGCGGGTAGAGGGGCGGCCAGTGGTCCCCCAGCACGCCGGTCTGCAGGAACGACCGGCCGGCGTGCCAGTAGTACTGCGCGTCGGACAGAGAAGGCCCCGGCCGTGTCGAGAGAAAGTAGACGCCCTCTGCCGTCCACATGGCCAGGAGCAGGACGAAGGCGCCCTCGGCGGCGGACACCCAGGCGAGGGGCCGCACCGGTCGGGCCGTGCGTGGCAGATCATGCATCCGGGCCGCCGGCCGGGGCGCCATCGGGCCATGCCAGGCGTGGACCGCACACCGCGCCGTGTCCCGCGCCCCGCTCCCCCTGCGGGGCACCCGGGCGGAGCGGGGGCGTCACCCGGGGCGCCGTCGTGCAGGGCGGACGCGATTGTGGCGCGGCCTTTGCGCGGCGGCGGCCACATCGCTTCGTCCAGCGGTCTGTCGGGACCACGGGCCCCGCGGGCATGCGCACGCCCCCTGCCGGGGGCCCCCATCCCCGCCGGCCGGCCGGGGTGGCGCCCGCAAGGGCGGGCACCGCTGTCTGCCGGCGGAGACGGCGGTGTCCGTGGACGTTCCCCGCTTGATGGATGATTGTTCTATGTGTGCTTGAAAGAATCCTGTTCGAACCCACGGGGCCGGGCAGCCGATCCACACGGCCGCTGGTGGTACCGGTGCCCCGGCAGGCCCGGCGCCGCGTGGCGGTCCGGCCGGCGTTCATCCAGGGCGGCCTCGCCTGCGCCCGACGGTTTTGCCCATCTTCGGCGAGGCGTGCCCCAGAAGTCCTTCATGCCGCAGAAGTCGTCCAGGCCGCCGCCCAGCTTGAGGGCGGCCCAGGCCCGGCCGGTCTGCACCCGCGCGGCGCCCGCCCGACGGGGAGGACGACCGGCTCAGGCACTGCAGCCTTGCCCCCTTGGTCCTATCCTGCCCCCCCTGCCCCCCTACGACGACCCTGCAGACGTCGGTTCCGGCACCGGATGCCAACCGGGGGCCCTTGGGGGACAAGGGGCATCGGAGCAGTGGCCGCGCAAAAGGGGACCTTTGCAGCGGCCACCTACTCCCCGGCGGCGGCGAGGGCGCGTGTGAACTGGCTGGTGTAGAGGTCGTGGTAGAAGCCCTTCTGGGCCAAGAGGTCGGCGTGGCTGCCCCGTTCGATGATCCTGCCGCCATGGAACACCAGGATCGTGTCGGCGTCGCGCACGGTGCTGAGCCGGTGCGCGATGACGAAACTCGTGCGCCCGCGCCGCAGCGTGCGCATCGCCTCCTGGATGTGCATCTCCGTGCGGGTGTCGACACTGCTGGTGGCCTCGTCGAGGATCAGGACGGCCGGGTCGGCGAGGATCGCCCGGGCGATTGTGATGAGTTGCCGCTGCCCCTGGCTGAGGTTGCCCCCCTCCGCGGAGAGGTGTGTGTCGTAGCCATGGGGGAGCCGGCGGATGAATCCGTCCGCGTTGGCCAGGGCCGCCGCCGCCTCCACCTCATGGTCGGTGGCGTCCAGGCGCCCGTAGCGGATGTTCTCGCGGATCGTGTCCGAGAACACGTAGGCGTCCTGTAGGACGATCCCCAACTGCCGCCGGAGGCCGTCCTTGTGCAGCCGCCGGATATCCGTGCCGTCGATCGCGATCGCCCCGCCGTCGACCTCGTAGAACCGGGTGAGCAGGTTGATGACCGTGGTCTTCCCCGCCCCCGTGGGTCCCACCAGGGCGATGGTGTCGCCGGGCCGGGCGGCGAGCGTCACGTCGCGAAGGACGGGGACGCCCTCCTGGTAGGCGAAGGACACGTCCTCGAACGCCACATGGCCCTGCACGCCTTCCAGCGCGTCGACGCCCTCCCCTTCCCGGTATTCGGACTCGGCGTCGAGGACCTCGAAGACGCGCTCCGCCCCGGCGATCGCCGACTGGATCATGTTGTACTGGCTCGCCAACTGGTTGATCGGCATGCTGAACTGACGGGAGTAGCTGAGGAAACTGACGATCAGGCCGATGCTGATCCTGTGCTCCACCGCCATCCACCCGCCGGCGATGGAGATGATGGCGAAATTCAGGTTGCCGAGGACGTTCATCACCGGGCCTATCATGCCGGAGAAGATCTGGGCCTGGGTCGCCTCGTGCCGCAGGCGGCCGTTGATCCGCGCAAACTCCCGGATGCAGGTCTGCTCGCGGTGGAACACCGCGACCACCTTCTGGCCGGAGATCGTCTCCTCGATGTAGCTGTTCGCCTCGCCGAGGCTCCGCTGCTGCCCGGCGAAGTACCGGCGGGTGTACCGGGTGATGCGAGCGGTGGCCAGGAAGACCAGCGGGACGGTGACGCAACCGGCCACGGTCAGTTCCCAGTTCAGGTCCAGCATCACCACCAGCGACCCGACCAGCGTGAACACGCTGGAGACCACCTGGACGACGCCCTGGTTCAGGGTGTTGGAGACGTTCAGGATGTCGTTGGTGGTCCGGCTCATCAACTCACCGTGGGTGGTGCTGTCGAAGAAGCGGACCGGCAGCGTCTGGAACTTGGCGAAGAGGTCCTGCCGCATCGCCCGGACGGTGCGCTGGCCGACGCCCACCATGATGTACTGCTGGACCCACTGGACGCCGGAACCGGCGGCGTACACCGCGAGGAGGAGCAGGCAGGTCTGAAGGAAACCGGCATAGTGGCGTGCGATGACGTAGCGGTTGATCGACACCCCGATGAGGTAGGGGCCGACCAGGGCCAGGGCCGCGCTCAGGGCGGTGCAGACAACGACGGTGATGAGGCCGGTGCGCTGGCGCCCGAGATAGCCCCAGAGCCGTCGCAGTGTGGGACCGGTGTTCTTGGACCGCTCGACCGGCAGCACCGGTCCGCGGCCGGGGCCGAAGCCCATCGGGAAGGGGCCCACGGGCCGCGCCGCCGCGGCCGGATTGGGCTTCTCAGCCATGCGCCACCGTCCCCTCCCCTTCGGCGTCCGCCCCGGCGGACGCGCGGCGACCCGGCACGGGCCGGCGAGCGGCCTTCATGTGGTCCACCCGGCGGCCGGGGCCGCGCCCCCGGCCGGGCCTTCGTCGGGGTCGCCGAGTTGCGACCGGTAGATCTCCCGGTACACCGCACAGCCGCGGATGAGTTCCTCATGGGTTCCGAGGCCGACCACGGCCCCGTCCTCCAGCACCACGATCTTGTTGGGCGTGGATGACCGACGAGATGCGCTGGGCGATCAGGAAGGTCGTGCACCCGGCCATCCGTTCCCGGAGGGCACTCTGCATCCGGGCCTCCGTCCCCAGGTCCACCGCGCTGGTGCTGTCGTCCAGGACAAGGATGGGCGGCCGCACGAGAAGGGCGCGCGCAACGCTGATGCGCTGCTTCTGCCCGCCGGACAGATTGACGCCGCGCTGGCCGACGAGGGTGTCGTAGCCGTCGGGGAGTTGCACGATGAAGTCGTGGGCCTGGGCGGCCCGGGCGACGGCCTCGACCTCCACCTGGCCCGCATCCGGCCGGCCGAAGCGGATGTTGTCCCGGATGGTGCCCGTGAACAGGATCGCCTCCTGAAGCACCATCCCGATGCGGCTGCGCAACTGCGGCAGGTCGAAGTCGCGGACGTCGATCCCGTCGACGCGCACCCGGCCCGCCGTGGCGTCGTAGAGCCGTGGGATGAGATGTACCAGCGTGGATTTGCCCGACCCGGTGGGACCGATGATCGCGAGGGTGCGGCCCGGTTCGGCCACGAGGCTGACGTCTCGGAGGACGTATTCGGCGGGATCGTCGGCCCCGTACGAGAAGGAGACGCCTTCGAACTCCACCCGCCCGGCCCGGATGGCGGAAGAACCCGGCCCTGCGCGACCCACGACGCCCGGCTCCGCCTGGAGGACCTCCTGGACGCGGTCCGCGGAGACACGCGCCTGGGAGATGTTGATCACGATCATGCTGACCATCAGCAGCGAGAAGAGAACCTGACCGACGTAGTTGATGAAGGCGATGAGGTTGCCCACCGGGATCGCGCCCGACCAGGCGGGGTGCCCGCCGTACCAGAGGACCGCGACGATGCTCAGATTCATCAAATCTCCGCGCGGCCGTCTGATACCCCCGGCTTTAGCCGTGGGTAGGGCCGCGCGTTCCCCCTTATGTGGTAGAATGTGGACAGAACCTTGAAAACCGAGCGTATGGCGTTGCGC
>Ga0080006_1105727_pt1 | contig 15093 bp, 7 predicted proteins | sample RS3BMetagenome_FD_69209 | JGI IMG/M metagenome (GOLD analysis project Ga0080006, IMG submission 69209) | Ferric oxide microbial mat and aquatic microbial communities from Rainbow Spring, Yellowstone National Park, USA - RS3B (SPADES... ...
AATTGCAGGTAAGTTGTGGGTTGGTATTTAGCTGAAACAGAACCAGCGCCTGTAACTACTATGTTTATCGGGTTAGCAGTATTATCACGCCAATAAGATTGCGAAGTCCCAACATATCCAGAGAAGCTCCATGAAGCGAATGCGTAGCCTGAATTCGCGTTGCTTGTAAGTTGTAATTGCGCGCCCATTGTGGTATACACAGTCTGGCTTTGTCCTGCGCTCACTGTGCCTGATGAAGCGCCGTAAGCCGAACCTGAAACCACACTCCATGAAACAGAGCCACCTTGCCCAGCGTTAATTGTCAGCGCGTAGTACTCTTGGTAGTTTATCGTTTCGGTTTGCCAAACACCATATTCCTCGCTGATTGGGAAGTTCGCCTTGTTGGTTGGAACAAAATACGCGCCGTTGACATTCACAACGCTACCTGTAACCGCAGTGTCTGCATCATTGCCGTCCCACGGAATGTTTCTTATCAGCGATCCAGCTATGCCTTGATACGATTGCCCGCCATATAACGCATTCCATATTGCTCCATTCGGAAGACTGCTTTCTTGAACGTATATCTTTTATGGTTTAAACGCTACGGTTATGCTTTCAGGTTGCGTGATTTTATATGTCGATGTGTAATAGTATACCCCACCGGTGTTTGTATAACCATAGCTTGTAGGTGTCATAGATGGTGAAGTGCCGAATGGCGGTACTACGACCCAGTAATCGCCAGGAGCCCCTATTACGGTCAATGAAGCACCGCTGTCTACCCAAGTTTCAGCAATACCGCCTGAATTTGGTACTGGCTCAACTCCGGTTGAGAACGCATAAGATGGTGTGAATGTTGTCGTCACTTCAAATTGCTCAATCCATGAAGCAGAAATTTGCGTATTGCCGCTCACTGAAACCGAGCCGGTTGCTCCGCCGTAATAACGTGTATTACTCGAGACATAATAGTATTCTGGCCCAATAGTGTAAGAGAATGTGCCAGATGGAATACCTGTGAATTCTATGGTCTGGCTTGTCGATGAAACATTCATTCCATTCATATCGACCCACCAAAGCACCCCGCCTGGCAATCCGCTTTCAGAGAATGTTACATTATATAGATGACCGCCGTATTCTATGTCCACAGTTTCGCTAGAATTATCGTTTATTGTTCCTGAACTTGGAGTGGCATAATAAACTTCTTGCGAATTGTATATATTTGATACGCTTGTAGGTGAAATGCTCCAAGTATAAGTGCCTGGTGGCAAGCCTACAAAAGTATGAGATGCTTCACCATCATGAACATACGGGAGATTTGCAAGGTGCCCTGACCAAGAGGTTGTATAGCCGTTAGGGCCATTGAGCGTTACTGTGAAGCTTGTCATCGTATCAAACGGAATGCTTACAGCAATTGTCATTTCTGCCTGCGCGCTTGTAGACACTAACTTTGTAATGGAAGTCAAGCCGTTAAAGCCACCTGGTGATGGTGGTGTAAACAGATATGGGTTTTGGTTTATTGTTGAAGTTAAGAAGTAATGCCCGTTACCACCATCATAAAACGCGTATTGCATGAAGTAATTACCAGATGAAGGAGCTGTGTTCAAATTAACTGTTACGCCAGTAGGCAAGAGGACAGCTTGCGAAGTTATACCGCTGTAAAGCCGCATTCCGTCCCAAGCTGGCACACTAATTGAAAGCACACCACCTTGGGCTTCAACGTCTGGGATGTATGTGCCCCATCCCCAACCGCTGTAAGACTTTACGAGAACGCCGTTATAGTATATGAAAAGTTCTTTGTTTGACGCGCCGCTTCCCCATACATTTAACCCGCCGCCGATTGTTTGTACACCGGTGTAGAACCAGCCTTGTGAATTTGTCTCCACGTTATAAGTTTCAGTATATATGCCTCCTGTTCTGGCAGATGTCACAACTACTTCAATTGTAAGCGGTTGGTTAGCCAGCGGTGTTGGGTCTTGATACACAGCTTGCCCTGCAACTGCAAACTGGTAATTATAACCATTATATGTGTTTATTGCATCGTATGCGGTAAGTGTTGGGAATGAAATTGTCGTTCCAAAGTTAGCTATTTCTGTCACGGGGCTATTCATTGTTATAGTTGTCGGGTTGCTTGTTCCAGAATAAGAGCTAGACCCTAAACCACTCCAATTAAGAAATGTATACACATTGTTAGGCGTTGCTGAAATCTGAACGCTTGTTCCTGCGTTATACCACCCCGAAGACGGTTGAACAGAGCCGCCACTTGATGGGTTTGCATTCATTGTCAGGTAGAATTGTTCTTCGTATGAAGCCGTTACAGACCCAGGTGATGAAGCTGTTATTGTCCCGCTTTGTGACGAGCTAAGCCCAGATGTGCTTGTCCACACGAATTGCGTTCCTGTCCCACCTGAGACAGGTGAAGACCATGCAAAGTTTACTGTTGAGCCAGGTGTCACATAAATTGTTACAGGCAACTGAGAATACGAATATGAAGCGCCGTTCACTGTCAAAACGGTATTTTGTGCGTTACCGTTAAGCCCATTAGCGCTGAAAGTAATTCCAACAGCAAAGTTAGCAACTTCTGTCACAGGGCTATTCATTGTTATGGTTTCAGGATTATTCGTTCCCGTATAGGACGAAGAACCACTACCGCTCCACGAAACGAACTGATAGCCTGAGTTAGCGGTTGCTGAAATTTGAACACTTGTTCCAGAATTAAACCACCCAGAAGACGGATTAACTGAACCCCCGTTTGTCGGGTTGGCACTCATGGTCAAATAATATTGTTCTTCGTATGATGCAATAACATCACCACCAGATGAAGGTATTGTTACAGAGCCACTTTGCGATGAGCTAAGCCCTGAAGTACTTACCCATACAAACTGCGTTCCAGTGCCACCGGAAATTGGAGAAGACCAAGAATATGAAACTGATGTTCCAACCTGCTCGGTTATTGTCACAGGAAGTTGTGAATATGAATAACTTTGCCCATTCACAATTAAAACAGTGTTCTGCGTATTGCTATTTAATCCATTCGCGCTAAAAGTAATACTTGCTTTTTCAATATAAGCAGCTATAATTGAACCATTTGTTGTCGCGGTGAAAGAACCAGATTGAGAACTTTCAAGCCCAGAAACGCTACTCAAAACAAACTGTGCATTTGAGCCACCAGAAATTGGTGAAGACCATGAATATGAAACTGATGTTCCGTATGGAACCAGCAAACTATATGGGAGCTGTGAGTAAGAAAGACTTTGCCCATTCACAGTCAAAACAGTACCTTGCGCGCTTGGGTTTAAACCACTTGAAGTGAAGGTTATTAAAACGTTCTCAATGCTGAATGTTGCTGTTTCTTCGATGTTTGAATCCATAACTACAGTAGCGGGGTTGTTATAGCCCGAGTATGATTGGCTACCAGAGCCTGACCATCCTGTGAATTTATAGCCTGTGTTAGGAGTTGCTGTAATTGTAACCACAGAACCGGCGTTATACCAACTTGAAGGCGAAGTGCTGCCATCAGATGATGGGTTAGAATTCATGGTTAAGTAGAACTGAGGTGTAAGCGTGTATGTTGCGTTTGCTGAAAAGCTGTCATTGCTATTTGCGAAAATTACTATTGGCACACTTTCACTAAATACGGCATTAGAAGAAACGGTTGCTGTTACTGTTATGGGCTGTCCGATGCCGCTGGTTTGTGAAGATAGCGAAACGGAAACACCTTGTGAAGTACTATAAGACCACGTTACAGTCTGTGGCGCGATATTAGAATATGCTGTTGCTTGAAATGTGGTTGAGCTTCCAGCATGGACTACACCAGAATTAGGGTTAAGGGTTACATAAAACGTGGACTTTAACACGGTGATGTTCAATAAAGTTGAAGTTTTATAATAACCATTATTTCCAATGAAACGCAATGAATAAGAGCCAGGCGGAGTATTGCCAGGAACAAACACAGTTACCGTTGAATTAAAATCAGGCGTTGAATAAGATGGCGATAAAGAAGCGGTAATACCGGACGAAGGAGAACTGCCGGAATACGATAACGCGATAGTTTGCAAAGGAGAAACGGCATAAACAGAAAGCACATCTGTAAATGTTTGCCCTTGGTAAACGGTTAAATTATTTTTTGAAAAGGCAATAGAATAATATGGGTTTGTTCCTGCCGCATTCGCAATGAATGGCACGCCTTCGCTGAACCCCATTGTAATTGCTAATACAAGAACTATAAGAGTTGGTAATATTTTATTTAATTGCTGCATAAAAACATGAGCGCTTTATTTCTTTAAAAACAGACTAAGTTATAGAAAAGGCGCGCTAATGTGTTTGCTATGACACCACCAAAGCGCCTACCGTGTTTTATTCACTGAATTGCAGTTGTATTCCACCAACTTGGAAGAGGTGCATTAGTAGTTTTTACCAAATTTTTATACGGGAAATTTGGCGGAATTTCCTGCTTCCAAACTGCCCAATTCGGGACTGCTACCCATATATGGGTCGAGTTCGCGCGTATAGTTATTGATTGGTATGGCAGTTGAGTATTTTGAGATGGCCCAACACCCAAGAAAGTGAAATTTTCAAACGTGGCATTTAACCACTGTGAATTTATGAAACCATAAGTGATCATAATCTGGTTTTCTCCTGACCCATTATAGTGAAACATGTTATCCTGTGAAGGTTGAAGTAATTGTGTCGTTAGTAAAATCTTACCAATTGCATTTGGTTGCGTAAAATTGAAGGTGATGCTATTCCAAGCATTACAATAACTAAAAGAAAATGGGTAAATGACACCAGGGTTACGTGAATTAAAACTCCCACTCGTTCCATCATATTTCGCCCAAATGTTTCCAATAACTGGTATGTGCGCCATCGGGTATGCATTCAAGCCACTGGTTGTGAATGTGAATGGAGATGGATCGTATGTCCAGCCTTCCAAAATGAAACTTCCGTTTGGAAAGACGAATGCGACTGCATAAATTGGCGCAGGCAAAATTTCTCCGCTAGCATGGTCAGATGAAGTGAACCATAAGTAAGGGGGTTCCTCTGTAATTGCTACCATGCCAGACAGTATTCCACCAGCGATCATTCCCGCCACTAAAAACAGTACCACGCCCACCACCAAAATCTTGTTCATAATATAATTAGGTAAACAATTTGCTTAAAAAGATTATCTTTTTTACTTCAACAAAACTTGCGGTTTTGTCAAGAGTGGCTTGGTAAAGTTTTCACTGCATCTGAAACCAAAAACCCATACGCCGTAAAATAAAGGTGGTTGAATTCTGCGCGCTTGTTGTCTTGGGAATACAAAGGCTTAAGGGCAAGGTTGAACGCTTCCTTTTCATCGACGTCCTCAATTGATTTGATGTGTTCTTTCACAAGACCTACAGCAGAATACCTATGCCAATTCTTGAAAATGGATAAGCACAAATAATAATAATAGTTGTTGCTTGGATGGAAGGAGCTTTTTCTGAAACGACCCTTATTTATATGTGTGTCGTACCCAAGCGCTTTTGAAAGAAAAATGAGATCATTATAAAGGCGGTAATTCGTTGTGATTTCAACGCGAAAGCGATCTTCTTTTTTATCATGGTATCCATCTCCACTTAAAAACCCAACTAGTACCCCCTCTAAAAAGTTCCACGAACGATTGTATGCTTCGTTTTTTAGGCGTTTCGTGTGGGAATCATTGCCTTCTGTATAATCCTTGATTAAGCGAATGAAATCTAAATCAAACGAGAAAAGGTTAAAGCCATTTTCGTGTTTAATTTTAGAGAGGCTACCAAATTTGAAATTTTTTTGAACTATATCCACATAACCGCGTTCAAAATCCAACTGACCAATTGATAATACCACGCATCTTATATCCGTCGTATAATTTAGATATTCTTGAAGCGACATACCATTTTTTCTCGCCAAACCGTTTAATGTTGCTAAAGATCGTTTTGTATTTTTAAAATTTCTTCTTATTATTGAGCCCTCCGCGATAAAGAAACCAAGCGCAAAACCATACACATAATCTTTTTGTTCACCTTCTGGAATGTTCAAAGGGATACGTATTGTAAGTAAGAGAGCATCGTTGTCACTCGGTTCTTGTGTAACTTTCAACCCGTTCACAGGTTTTAATTTCAAATTTATTTGTTCTTCTGTTCCTGAAAAAAGATTAGGGCTGTATGCGGGAATTATCGCGTCTTCAGTAAGTTCCGCGAAAAGGCGCGTTGTGGCTAGCGTAATTCGTTTCAGGCTTAGCTTTCCATAACTTACAACATCTTCAACTTCAACCCATGTTTTTTCTCCTCTTTCGTTCAAAAGCGCTGGTACTTTGATTGCGCGCCCTTGGTTATGCAGCCCAAATAACTTCCGCAAAGTATAAACGCCATATTTGCCATCAACCTCTGCAAATAATGGCGTGTTACCGCTTAATGCGTTCATGACATAATAAACGCAAAAATTGTCGGTGTTTACCTAATTTTATAGGCGTAAAAAGCCTGACCTTATGAGTTGAGTAGCGAAAGACCGCCCTATTGGCGCGCTGCCGTTAATTGCCTCAATGTCGCCACAATTGCTTTCAATGGTATAAGTCGCGAGAAGATCATTAACACGAGATGTGGTTAATGATATATAAAATGAGAAGAATGCTTAACGGAGCCAGGTTTGGTCAAAAAGGTTGCCCGTAGCTACAAGAGGTATAGAATTATGGTTCATGACAGGATAGCCCATTGGTATTGGCTTATAATAAGGGTGCGCTGGTTCATAATAAACAAGCAAATGTCCGCTTGGCATTGAGCTGTAATTCCCAATGTCTTTCAGCTCAACAGGTAAAAAGCCGCGGAATGAAACAATTCAAACTGCGAGAAAGGCTAACCAAAGGCTGCTTGAAGCAATTATGGACGAAAGCACCGAACCTCAGGAGGCCCATATAGTGGATGACGGCGCTGAATTTACCGCCGATGAAGACAAAAGGTTGAATGATTTGCGCTTGCAAGATGAAAAGCTTGACGCGCTGCTGGATGGAGTGTGGAAGGGCTATAAGTCGCGCTCGGAAGCCGAAATGGCGCTTGTTACAAAGCTCATAAGCTATGGCTTTTCAAAGAAGCAAATATTTTTCATAATGCAAGAAAAATCTAAACTGAAAAAATGGAGCGAAAGCAACCCGAGCTACAGGGAACTTACATTCAAAAAGGCAACGGCATTTATACAAAAGGGCGGGCAAAGAGTCACAGTGGAACAACAACCTGCGGAAAACCAACCAGAACAACCAATAGAAAACCCACTGAAGGAAGGCGAAGACCCGCTTGAAGTTCTCATAGCGCCTGTGCGCAGAAAGGTTCTGCTTGAACCTGCTATTTCATCAATCATCCTCGCTGGCTTCAGCGCATATACAGGAACACCAATGAACACAATTGTTTTAAAAAAGAAGACCGCGGAAGGCGGCACTTACACGCTGAAAAACACGCTTGACATATTTCCTCCTGAAGATGTGCTGTTCCTTGACTCCGTCTCCCCGACCTCGTTCTTTCATGAGCGCACAACCGGCTTTATGAATAAGGACACAAACGAAGATATAACGCAAAGAATAGAAGAATTGAGAATAAAAATTGAAAGCCTGAAGAAAAACGAGAACGCAAAAGCAGAGCGCGAAATGGCAGAAAGAGAGCTTAAGGGCCTGCTAAAAAACGCTGTAAGCACGGTAGACCTTTCGCATAAGGTTATCGCTTTCAGCGAGCCCCAGAACAGCGAACTGTTTTCAAAGCTAAAGCCGCTGCTCTCGGGCGACCGCGAGTACTTCGACATCAAATTCACGAATAAAAACAGCGCCGGCGCTTTCAAGACAGAAAGCGTGAGAATAATAGGGCATCCTGCCTTCTTTGTGGTTCTGAGCGAAGATGAAATAAAAAACTCAAAGTTGGGCATTGTTACAGACCCGCAGCTTGCATCAAGGTTCTTTAAGGTTGAAATCAACATAGACCAAAGAAAATTCAAAGCAGGAAAGAACCTCATGGCTGCTATGGCGGCGATGCCGGATGTGCTAGGTGATGAATACAAAAAAGAGCTTGAAAAAGCAAGGCAGTACATCAGGTACCTGCGCCAAAAAATTATAGCCATGAAAGCAAACAGAAATGATATAACAGCCAACCCGTTTGCGCCCGAACTTGCGCAACTAACACCTTCTAAAGAAGGTGAAGATATGAGGACTTTCCAGTTCCTGCTTGCGCTCATTGAAAACAGAACCCTGCTAAACATGGATAACAGGCTGCACTTCGTCCGCGGCACAGAAGAAGTAGTTGTTTCGTGCATTAACGATGTCACAAGCGTGCTGGAAACACACGGCCCAGAAATTATTTCGCATTTGCCCCCGTCAAAAGTGGCAGAGTATGAAAAGCTGAAAGAACTGCTCGGCGACAAGGCGCTTTCTATCGAAGAAATACTCGACAGTGGCATATTCTCGTATGAAAGCGAAAATGGCTTACGAACACACTTATTGAACCCGCTGGTAAAATATGGTTACCTGAACACGATGGTTGACCCGCAAGACCCGAAGCGCCATAGGCTTCTGTACATGGTAGGCAAGATGCAAAATTTTCAAAAAAAGCTATTGGAAAATGAAAATTTTAAAAAATCCACCCCGTTTGGATTAATTGGATTAATTAAACAAAAAATCGCACATGAAACGAGCAAAGTTCAATTAATCCACCCCTTTGGATTAATTGGATTAATTAAAAATAGGTTCGTTATGAAGTGGTTAAGCTCAGGATACCAGATTTTTATAAAAAATGGCGACAAAAAAAATTTTTTTTCTGACAGTGACCTTGACAACCTAATTAAAAAATATGTTTTTTGCGACTTTTCGGATTATTTAAACCAAGACCATGAAACGAGCGTCGAGTTTTTAAATAATCCAAGTAATCCGAATGAATCCGAAGGGGTGGATTATTTAAAATCCGTTAAATTAAGCACAGAAACGACTACTTTGACACGACAAACGCAAACAGCCCAGCATGAAACGCCTGAGCTTGAACAAAACCACGCCGAAGGTAATAAAGGGCGCACCGAAACCGACCGCTACATAGGAGGCGCCTCACCGCTTCCTGAAGAGCGCGCACTTGGCAACTTTGTTATTATTTCATACAACGATGGGGCTAAAGAATATGAATGCCAGCGCTGTGGCGCCCACTTGAACACAGCTGCAGAGGTGGCTGAGCACAAACAGAATGGTTGTGTGCCAACACCCGCACCAACACAAATACAAACCTCAACAACAACACAAACCCAAACACCAACACAGGTGCTACAAAGCGCTGAACCACAACTTCAGCAAAACACCTCACAGGAGCAAAAAGAATTTGAAGAAAGATTAAGAGCAAAAATAAGGAATGGAAAGGCAGCATGCGCTGATGGAGAGTCCATGAAATATGATATGGTTTCAGCTAACCACGGCAAATGTACTGGGTTTTATACAGAGGATGACGTTCTGCCCGAATTAACAAAATATGGCAATAAGCTTTACGTGTTTCATTGTGAGGATGGGGCTGTAGCATATATTTGTTCAATATGTAGAACAGGTTTTATGACTCTTCAAAGCTTTGAGAAACATGCTAAAGAAACACATGGCTGGGAATTCCATTAATCTGGCATCCTCAGCCTGACGAAGCTTTCTTGTTCATAAATTTGTAATAACAAACCTTAGGACATCAGGAGAAAGGGTATTTGGCCTTTTAAAATCATGCGCAGACATAGGGCAATCCTATGACACCTTCAAGAACACCATACATGTTGACAGGACCTACATGAGGGACGATTACCAGCTGCAGTGCTGGATATTCGTCAACTTCATTGCGCTCATTCTACGTTACAGGGTATACAGCGTGCTCAGGCGAAAGGACCTCCTGAGCAGATATTCCCCTGAAGACGTAATAAAGCATCTGGAGCGCATAAGCATGATAAAGAGCGGAGGATGTCCGAGATTCCCAAGAAATCCAGAGAGATAATTGATGTCCCGAAAATACATATTATGCAAAATAGCTGGAGTAAGAGTTTAAGACCTTTTGCCGATAAGAAATGGGAAGTTCGAGCTCATTCATTATGATTTCTGCTTCACTTAGTGAGAGACCGTATAACTCAAAAACCGCCGCATCGATCTTGGCCATCGTCTCTTCGATCTCCTTATATATCTTTACGGGGTCGTATTCCTGACCTAATTCGCGGAAAACGTTATTTAGAATATTCGGGGTTTTGATTGAGATATTTGGCCGAATTACGGGAACAGAAGTCTTTTGGAGCAGCTGCCTCAGTTTCTTAATCTTTAATCTGGATGCCAGTGTGTCGACTAAGCACAGATAAACGTGCCAAAAGAGATATTTGGAGTTAAATCTTATCGAATAGATTTCTTCAGTAACATCAAAAGATTTAGTGCCAACTATTCTCATCATTAAACTGTTGGTAGATGATTCAACTGTAAGTTCATCAAATATTCTGTCCAGCACTTCGTTGTCATCTGGATAGAAGCTTACTTCTGTTGTCCAAGTTGATTCGAACTGACCTTCGTGTAGTAGATTTTGATCTTGGCGTATGATCTCATGCAGGCTAAGCTCGTTACTTTTGAGACGGGCACACTGCAGACGCCACGACTCAAAGAGTTTTTTGTAGTCCTGCTTCAGCTTCATCACCAAGCTAACCATATCACCGATCTGTTCTTGCTTGGCTGGAGAAGCTTGCACTATAGGCAGGTTACTTATGTAACTACCGTGAAAGGTTAAGTAGCCTCCAGCCATGTGTGTGCTTCCGTAGAGGGACCTATAATAGAAGTTAAGCACCGCTGAGTTCAGCAAGGCGGTGAGATATCTTAAATCAAAGTCTTTGTCAACATCATAAAGTATATACACGCCAGTAAGGTTCCCATACTCACCTTTCTGATCGTATGCTGCAGTTAACCGAATACCTATCTCTCTGACTAGAATTTTTGGTTTGATAAATATCTGCCATTTATCATGCCGAGCAGTTGAAGGTTTCTGAAGATAATTGTTCGCAAATCGTCTTCCTGCTAGCCTAAGCTCTTCACTCCAGTCGATATAATAGGGCTCGATGTTTCCACATCCGATAAATTTCAGGCTATCATCTGTTGCCTGGCTACTCACGAATCTCAGTAGCTCGTCCCATCCTGAAAACTTTAGGAGACGATAACCGATTTTTGTAACATCGCGCAGTTCGTGGGTTGCTTTGTTACGAATTTTGGTTGATAATAAGGCTCGACCAGACAAATCAAAAATAAGGCTGGGCGTTTCTTTAAATATCGATTGACTAACTAATTGAAGGCTCTTGAACTGGGCGTTAACTATTTCCTGTTCTGAAGATACACGCGATGCAACCTTCACTTCAAAGCCAGGAACTGGTGGTTGCTTAATGAATATCATAATCAGAGGGTATATAGATGTACCTTTAAACACCGGAAGATACGATACGTCTATCAGTTGAGAAAGTTGAACGTTATTTAAGAGAAAATCCCTTATCTTTACACCATAATCCGTTACCGTGAATTTATTAGTGATGATGTAGCCAAAGTAACCTCCAGATTTAAGTGTGTGATAGGCTCTTTCAACAAAGGGCACAGCGTAGTCAAACAATTTGTATGCCGAAATGAATTCCCCACAGCCTTGAAGATAAGTCTTAATGATCTTGTCCAGGTGCTTGTTCTCAACGTATGGTGGATTTCCTATTACCACATTTACACCTCTGGCGTCTTCTGGAAGAGGATTACCTTGTCCGTCAAAGTAGAAATACCAAAACTCAAAAGGATAGTGAATGGGCAGAGTTCTATTAAGTATCTCAGAGGGCAATTGCTTACGCTCAACGAATTTTCTAAACTCTAGGTCCAACACGGTTCTTAGTTCCTGTTTCGTCTGCTCTATCTGTTGGACCAAAGAGGGATCAGTTGGATTAGACAGATATTGCTGTCTGAGGTCCGAAATCCTGGTCACGACATCTTTATATCCGTCACGGAGAAATGTTATAACAATATCATCGGGCAAACCAACCAGCGAGTCTCCGTTGCGCAGGTTCATCTCCAAATCTGGCAGAATATGATTTGTTTCCCTGGGGAGCTGATCATAACGAAATTCTGTAGGAGACAACTTAATAGCCTCTAACCAGAGGTTCACCTTTGCTACTTGGAGCGCTTTTGGATCTAGGTCACAGCCATGAATATGCCTGACAAGAATCTTGCAAATGAGTTCTCTGTTGCTCTTCTCTACAACTGTTTCCCGCATATGGATAAGCTTGTCAGCTTTTTCTTCAACCTCCTTGGGTCTTAGCAGAGTCCCATTATATTGATTGAATTCGCTCAGGGTTGTGGACAATACAGAAAATAGTTCATGGTATTTCTCAAAGATTTTCCTTTCAGCCTTAACCAAGAACGAACCCGAACCACATGCGGGATCGAGCAAATGTATTGACTTGAAACGTTCAATCAGTGGGGGAACTGCTTCGAAGTTACCAGCTTTAAGTTCCCTCTTAATCTCTCGCAACAATTCATCTAAAATCTGACCTATGGTGTTTTCCACAATATATTCAGTAATATAGCTTGGCGTATAGTAGATACCTTGCTCTTTTCTCACCTTCGCAAGATAGGTTTCATACGCTTTACCGAAAATATCCTCGTTGATGAACTTGAAGTTATATTGCATGATCCCCTTAAACCCGCCAAGAGGGGTTTGCCAATATGCCGAGCCGAGCACGAGCTCAAGATTCTTGTAGAACAGATCAATATTCGTACTATCCTGTTTTAAATACTTCAGAACATCGTTCTTAAATAATTCAGTATCATAATACTCGTAGAACCATTCCAAGACTTCCCTAAAGAACTCCTTCAGAACCTGAAGCTTACCCTTCGCAGACCACATCTGCACCGCATGATCCCAAGCGTTCTTAATCCACCTAAAATCAACTACACCATAATCGTCCAAGGTTTGAATAAATACAAATCTGTTAATCAGACTGATTATGAGTTCAAGCTTTCTTTCATCATTAACATCAAACTTCACCTCAGAAAGCTTATTCACCCAAGCCTCTAGGCTTTCGAAGAAACGTTTATCCAGCGCCTCACGAATAGACTCAAGATCATATCTCCCCAACCTCTCATACAGATTCGGAGAGACTTCAAAATCATTCAGAAAGGCAAACAATTCTGTAGTATAGAAGGGCTCACACCTATCAGGGCTGCACTCATCATTGAAGAAGCACCACTCCTTCAGATTAGTCAAGATAATGTACTTGCCACCATCACGAATATACTTAAGAATTTGCTCCTTATGATTCTCCCACTTCAGAGGCCTTTGCTTCAGCCCCTTCAGTTCCCTACCAGCCTTACCCTGAACAACCTCAGCCTCAAATAGAGACTTTAACTCAAGGAGGATGAACCTACCGCCAGAACCGATCTGATAATCGATGAACCCATTTCCCAGATTGACTTCAGGGTTGATGATATCAGCAAGATACTTGGAAAGAATTGACCTGCCAGCAAAGAAGGCTTCACGAAGAGCATACTCAGGCTTTGAGCCAACCCTCAGATGACGGAGGTAAGCTTTGACTTCTTCGCTCTTAAGCTGCCCCATAACTCTGTCGATCTCGCTTTCAGAAATCTCGTCTATCTGGAACAAGTTCTTCAGATCTTCAAGGATGAGATCCAACGCCGTTCTTTCATCAGAACTTAACCTGTTAACCAAACCACCAACCCCATATTTCTTATGTTTGAGACTGCATTGAGATTACGGTCGATTGTGAGACCGCATACATCACAGTGGTATATTCTATCCGAAAGCTTCAGATCATGTTTAATGTTTCCGCATCTTGAACACGTCTTAGAGGATGGGTCGAACCAGCCTATTTCTATTAGCTCTCCATCTCTCCATTGCAATTTATGTTCAAACATCTTCTTGAACTGGTACCATCCCTGGTCTGTTATGCTCTTTGCGAGTTTGTGATTCCGTACCAATCCTTGTGTGTTCAGATCCTCAACCACAACAGTACCGTAATGCTTGGCTATCTCAATAGATCCCTTGTGGTTGAAATCTGTCCTCGCATCCCTTCCGCATTGGTACACCTTCCGCAGCTTCACTATCTGCTTTTTCCTGTTTTCTGATTCTTTTCTTTTTCTTGATAACCCCCTGTATTCTCTTTTTAATTTCTTTTCTTTCTTCCTCAATATGTTCAATGGTTCAACTTGAATCTCATCTGATGTTGCCAAGAAATGCTTTATGCTCGTATCGATACCTACACTCTCTATATCCTCTATTTTCTGTAACAGGTTAATAAAAGGATTTTGAGGAAATAAATGATACTTATCAGTAATTTTATTTATTTTATTTTTGAATTTTTCTAAATCTAAAATTTTAAGATTTGCTATTATCTCATTTTCATCATATTCCAAGTATATACTATCTTTTGTGAAATGTCTATTAATCTCAATAATTACAGATTTCTCTTCGGAACTAATGTTTCTATCTAATTCTATTACTATCCTCTTGTATTCTGGCATATTTATTTACCTCTACGGCTTTAATTTCTTTCATTTTTCTACTATCACCTATTATAATTTTATTTTCTATATTATAATTATATTCCATTATCATCTCACCTCTATGTTAAATCTTTCCTTTGCCCATTTTTTATAATTGATTCAGCATCACTCACTCAATCCTCACCTTACTCTTATTATAAGCCTTAAGAGTTTTTCCTCTTTAATCTTTTTCTGCTGATACCAGAACGTCGGTCTGCTGTCATGCCCACCCCACCACAAACTCCTTCATCTCTTCCCTATCCTTATCCAAGAATGGAAGATTAGCATAGTGCCTGAGTTGTGTCAGTTCGGTATGCCCCTGGCTCAATGCTATTTCCATCGCCTTATCGGGATAAGAAAACAGTAGCCAGGATTCCCACGTCTTTCTAAATGTTTTAGCCGACAACCCTTCTATTAAAGGGAAATTATAGCGGATCCATTTATCGAAAGCAATACGGGACGGTACGGTTATAGAGAAAAACTCCCTCATCACATATTTACCAGGGATAGATAACCGTACCCACCTCTCCCTCTGCTTCCTTTTCGCCTTCAGCTGGGCCCATTCCGGTAAATGA
>Ga0080006_1092555_pt1 | contig 15089 bp, 18 predicted proteins | sample RS3BMetagenome_FD_69209 | JGI IMG/M metagenome (GOLD analysis project Ga0080006, IMG submission 69209) | Ferric oxide microbial mat and aquatic microbial communities from Rainbow Spring, Yellowstone National Park, USA - RS3B (SPADES... ...
GTCCCTGCCGCCGCCTATCGATCGGCCTCGCCCGGCTGACCTGACAGCACGACCGTCCAACTTCCCACTGACCAGGGCCGATGGGGGGCGTATTTGGGTCACGAGAAGTGCGGAACGTCAGACGGGACGCCAAGGAGTCCACATTCGCTCTCCGGGACCTGCCGGTTCGTGCTGCGATCGCGCTTCGGGCCACCCGGTACTGCCTGCGCCGGGGCGCATCCGTCCCGTGAGCACGCTGACCTCGGGATCCGGATCGTGCGGCCGCATGCCCTCTCCACCTTCCAGGACCGGCGGGCTGCCGCGGTGATCAGCGCCGCTCCCATCCCGGCCATCCGTCCCCGCCTCGGCGTGCAGGTCGGCTCGAGGCTGCAATGCCCGCAGGCCCAGATACAGGTCCGTGGATTGCCCCACCTCGACCTGGCAGACACCCCCCGACCGGCCCCCCAGGCGTCCGGGGGCCGGCGCCGGCGGGCTCAGGCCGCCGCCCTGCCCTCCTGGGCGAAGATCCCCACCAGGGTGTCGCAGAAGGCGCCGAGATCATCCGGCTTCCGGCTGGAGATGAGCTGGTTGGGTCCGTTGGTGCAGACGGCGACCTCCTCGTCGACCCAGTTGCCGCCGGCGTTGGTGATGTCAGTGGCCAGGCTCGGCCACGAGGTGAGCGTCCGGTCGCGGACCACGTCGGCCTCCACCAGCGTCCAGGGCCCGTGGCAGATCACCGCCACCGGCCGGCCCGATGCCACGAACCGTCGCACGAACGACACCGCACCGTCGTCCACGCGGAGCTGATCCGGATTGGCCACGCCACCCGGGAGCACCAGCGCGTCGAAGGCTTCGACGTCCGCGGCACCGACCGTCCCGTCCACCTCGAAGGTGTCCCCCCTGTCGAGATGGTTGAACGCCTGGATGGTCCCCGGTCGGAGGGACAGGAGCCGGGGTGTGCCGCCGGCGTGACGCACGGCGTCCCACGGGCTGGTCAGCTCCACCTGCTCGGTTCCCTCGTTGGCCACCAGAAAGGCCACGGTCATCCCGTCGAGTCGATCGGTCATGTCTTCCTCCTTCGGTCACCCTTGACCTACCCCCGAACCCGGGTCTCAACCGCCACCGCCGCCCCGGGACGGGGCGGCCCGGGGCGGCGGCGGCGGTCGATCGGACGATCAGGCGGCCAGTGGGGCACCGGGTGTCGACCCGCCTCCCTTCGGAGGCGCGCCCCTCGGGCCCCCGGGGCCGGGCATGCCCACCATCACGGTGGTGGCATCGACCGTGTCGGAAGTCCGGAACCCGATGACCCCGACCCGGTCACCGACGGCGACGTCGGCGATGGACGGTGACGTCACCTTCGGATCACGGAAGGTGGTGCCGGCGGAGACGTCCACGATGATGGTCGTCTTGCCCCGGGTCTCGAGGGTGAACGTCCCGGTGCCCACGCTGGTCACCTTGCCGACGGCCGTCGGGGGCTTCCCGCCCCCGGGTGGTCGTCCGGTCCGGGCCGGACCCGGCCTCTCCCCCGACGGTGTGGTGGTGGTGGCGCCGGCCGCGCCCACCAGGACCACGGTCAGTCCGGCGACGGCTCCCGAGGCGACGGCCAGCCGCCCCACCCGCCCGAGTGTTCGTCGCCCTCCCCCGGCCCGATCGGGGGTGCCCCCGTGGCCGACCGGTGGATCGTGGTGGTGCTGCATCTGCTGCCTCCTTGCTCGGTGGTTGCTTGCCCCGCCACGCTCCTCCCCGAGCCTGGGGACCGGCTGGGAGCCGGCCGTGAGGTTGCCGTGCATCCCACCGGTCGGCGGTCGCCGCTCCGGCGGCCCCGATCCGCACCGCCCATACTGGGGACATGACCAAACGCGAGACCCCCCGCAGCTGGCTGTGCGACATGGACGGCGTCCTCGTCCACGAGGGCGTCATGGTCCCCGGGGCCGGCGAGTTCGTGGCCGCCCTCCACGACAGCGGTCGAAGCTTCCTCGTGCTGACCAACAACTCGATGTACACGCCCCGCGACCTGGCGGCCCGTCTGGCGGTGGCCGGGCTGTCCATCCCCGACGAGTCCCTGTGGACCTCGGCCCTCGCCACCGCCAGGTTCCTCGACAGCCAGCGTCCGGGCGGCACCGCCTTCGCCATCGGCGAGGCCGGGCTCACCACCGCCCTCCACGACATCGGGTACGTGCTCACGGACCGCCGACCCGACTATGTCGTCCTCGGGGAGACCCGGAACTACAGCTTCACGGCCATCACCACCGCCATCCGCCTGGTGGACCGCGGTTCGCGCTTCATCGCCACCAACCCCGACCCGACCGGACCGTCGCCCGAGGGGATGCTCCCCGCCTGCGGATCGGTGGCCGCGCTGATCACCCACGCCACCGGGGTGGAGCCCTACTTCGTGGGGAAGCCGAACCCGCTCATGGTCCGGGAAGGGCTGAACACCCTGGGGGCCCACTCCGAGACCACGGTGATGGTGGGCGACCGGATGGACACCGACATGGTGGCCGGCATCGAGGCCGGCCTCGAGACCATCCTGGTCCTGTCCGGCATGACCGGTGCCGACGAGGTCGACCGCTTCCCGTACCGGCCGTCCCGGATCGTCGACTCGGTGGCCGACCTGGTCGACGAGCTCAGGCGCCCGGTGGACTGACCTCGTCCCGGCGGAGCACCAGGTAGACGTTGTCGTCGACGGCGAACGAGTTGACCAGCTCGAAGCCCTCGGCGCTGGCGGTGTCGAGCTCGGTCTCCAGGGTGGCACGGGGCTCGGCCACCACCAGTCGGCCGCCGTGGACCCGGAGCACCCGGTGGATGGAAGGCATGGCCGAAGGCTACCCGGCCCCGACCCCGGCCCTCCCGTCGAGGAGCCCGGGCCGACGCGGACCGTCGAAGGGGTCCGGCACCGGCGGCGTCACCTGGATGTACCACTCCTTCGACCAGACCCGCTCGAATACGTCGTCGGGCATGGCCAGAAAGAAGCTGTCGTCGGCGATCTGGCTGGCGTGGGCCCGCATGGCGGCCCGCTTGGCGCCGAGCCAGGCGGTGACGTCGACCTCGGTGGAGATCCGGGTACCGGGCTCCCCCATCGTCTCCATCCCCTCGGCCATCTCCTCGGACGGCGCCCACGCCGAGTCGGAACCGTCGTCGAGCAGGGAGCGGAAGTAGTCGCGGTCCTGGGTGGCCATGAACACCCGGGGGGTGCCGGCCAGCTGGCCGGCCCGGACGCCGACCCGGTGGACCTGGACGTGGTCGGGGTGGCCGTAGCCGCCGTGCTCGTCGTAGGCGACGACGGCCTCCGCCGACTCCTCCACCAGGATGGCCGCCAGCTTGGCGGCCGCCTCCTCCACGTCGGCCATGGCGAAGCACCCGGGGGCCCGGTTGGTCGGCTCCCCCTCCATCCCGGAGTCGAGGTACCCGAGCGACTCGACACGGGCCACGCCGAGCATTCGGGCCGCCTCGGCCAGCTCGACGGCCCGCCGCTCGGCCAGCGTCTCACCCTCGGCCAGGAGCCCGTCGGGGACTTCCCCGAGCTCGCCCCCCGTGGCGGTGAGGAGCACCACCCGGTGGCCGGCCTCGGCCAGGCCGGCCATGGTGCCGGCGGTGGCGATCGCCTCGTCGTCGGGGTGGGCGTGAACGAAGACGACGGTGGCCATAAGCGGCAGGCTACCGGTGGGCCGCAGACGCTCCATCAGAGGACGGCGCCGGCGTCGGCCCCCCGGTTCAGGCGACGGCCAATCCGCCGTCCACCTTCCCCTTGGCCGGCCGGGCCATCAGCAGCGCCTGGAGGGAGTAGGTCACGATCCGCCGGGCGGCCGTCGACGACCTGCCACCCCGGCCGCGCAGCGACTGCCAGGTGTCCCACCCGGCGGTGATGTCCAGCGAATCGAGGAGCACGCCGGCGGCCGGACCAGCCTGGGCCAGCTCGGGAGCGAAGGTGGTCGCCAGCTCCTCCCGGAGGCGGTGGGCACCGGCCCGGATGAGCTCCTCGATCACGGGATCGAGGCCTCGGCGGAGCAGGACCGCCTTCCGGACGGGGCCGATGGCTACGAACAACTTCCGTCGCTGCCGGACCACGGCGTCGATCCGAGCCCCGACCGGGCCGGCGGGTGGGATCGTGGCCATCGTCGACCAGTGGCGCCCGGCCTGGATGCCGGCCACGGTCTCGAAGATGCTGTCGACGTCGCGGAAGTGGTGGAAGACCAGGCGTGGCGACACCCCCGCCTCGATGGCGATCTCACTGACGGTGGGCTTTTCCGAGCCTCCCTCGATGAGCTCGATCATCGCCTCGGCGATGTGCTGGCGGGAGCGTTCACCCCGCAGCAGGCGACCGTCGAAGTGGGTATCCCCCTCGTGCAGGTAGGGACCCACGTACCCGCGCTCGAAGGGGCGGTCGATCTGCTCGATCGACTCGCCTCGATGGGTCTTGGATCTGCTGGATGATTCCATGGGAAGCATCACGTGCCTTTCTCCCCAATAACCAAGCGTATCGTGCCGTCGTCGGTCGCCAATCAAGTCGAAGCACTTGTGAACACTTTTGATGGCATGGACGTGCGGCTTCTCCGCGAAACCATCGACGCTCCCCGGCAACTGCAGACGGGTCCGAGCGGGGACGATGGCACCCCCGGCGCGTCGCCTCTGCCCGGACGAACTCAGTCCTGGCGAGTCCCCGAGCGCATCGACCGTTCCGATACCGGGGCTGCCCGTACCGCCGTGACCACGGATCCATCCCCAATTCTCCCTGCATCGTCACTGCAGGTATTAGAATTTATTTCCTCGCCAGCTCGACGCGCTATTCTCTCTATTGTGACCAGGTCACATATTCTTGGAGCTTCGGACTTCGATCGGCCGCCGGCCAGCCGCCGCCCGGGTCGCACGCCGACGGCCGCCGTCGCCGGTTCCCCGCTGCCCCGAACCGGGCCACCGTGATGCGCCCGAGGCGCTGGGCGATCGTCGCTCTGGTGGCGGCACTGGCGGTCGTCGGGGCCTCGACGTTCGGCGCCCAGATGCTGGCGTCCGCCGCCACCCGGGCGTCGCACCAGTCCGCTGCGGACGCTGCGACCGCCATCGCCTCCTCTCTCCAGCAGACCCTCCAGCGCGAGGAGGACCTCGACACCGGGGCGGCGGCCTTTTTGGCCGACCAGCCGGCGACCACCGAGGCCCGGTTCGTCCAGTGGTCGGCGGCCATCCATCTCCTCCAGCGCTACCCGGAGGTCCAGAGCATCGCCGAGTTGGTGCTCGTCCCGGCCGGCGACCTCGGTGCCTTCTGGGCGGCCCAGACGGCCGCCGGGACGGTGCCACCGTCCTCCGGCGCCGCCCCCTTCGCCATCAGCCCGGCGGGCGCCCGGCCGTACTACTGCCTTCCGACGGTGACCCAGACCCGGGTCGGTATCGCGGTGCCCCCGGCGGGGATCGACTACTGCCAGACACCTCTGGGGCCCGGCCTGCTCGAGGTCCGGGACACGGGACAGAGCGCCTACCTCCCCTTCACCACGGGGGCGACGACCACGCTGGCGGTCGGCACCCCCATCTACCGGGGTGGCGTCGTGCCGGCCACCGTTGCGGCCAGGCGTGCCGCCTTCCTGGGTTGGACCGGTACCCAGATCGATCCCGCGGTGGTCCTGACCACCGCCCTCCGGGGTCATCCGGCCGCCGCCGTCCGGTTCCACTACGCCAGCGGGACCTACCTGGCCACCTTCCGGTCCGGGACGGCCACGGGTCCGGTGGCGACCAGCACCATCGGGCTCCACAACGGCTGGCAGGTCACCGTCAGCTCGGCCGTGGAGACCGGTGGCGTGCTCGGCGACGGCACCGCCCTGGTCGTGCTGATCGCCGGCCTGGTGATCGGCCTGCTACTGGGCGCGCTCGTCTACGCCCTCGGCACCGGCCGGTCACGGGCTCTGGGGCTGGTCTCCGAGCGCACGGACGAGCTCCGCCACCAGGCCTTCCACGATGCCCTGACCGGCCTGCCCAACCGGGCCCTCATCCTCGACCGGATCGGCCACCTCCTCGTCCGCGGCCGCCGCGACGGGTCGCCGGTGGTGGTGCTGTTCCTCGATCTCGACAACTTCAAGGACATCAACGACACCTTGGGGCACGGTGCCGGCGACCAGCTGCTCCGCGAAGTCGCCACCCGCCTCTCCGGTGCCGTACGCGGCGGCGACACCGTCGGCCGGCTCGGCGGGGACGAGTTCGTGGTGCTCGTGGATGACGCCACCACGGTGGCCGAGGCGGAGGTGGCGGCCGGCCGTATCCTCGAGGCCCTGGCGACACCGATACCGGTGGCCGGGCTGGCCGTCCCCCTGGCCGTCACCGCCAGCATCGGGATCGCCATGGGCGACCGACAGCGGCCGGCGGACCTGCTCCGTGACGCCGACATCGCCCTCTACCGGGCCAAGGCACGGGGGAAGGCCCGTGCGGTGGTGTTCGAACCCGCCATGCACGACCAGGTCGAGCGGCACCGGACCCTCGAGCTCGACCTCCGCCGGGCGGCGGAGGCCCACCAGTTCTTCCTCGTCTACCAGCCGGTGGTGGACCTCCGGACCGGACGGCTGGAGGGCGTCGAGGCGCTCCTCCGGTGGCAGCACCCCGTCCACGGCGTCATCGGACCGGACCAGTTCATCCCCGCCCTGGAGGCGAGCGGGCTCATCATCGGGGTGGGTCGCTGGGTGCTCGGCGAGGCATGCCGGCAGGGTGCGGCCTGGGCGCGCGACGGGCACCGGCTGACCGTGTCGGTCAACCTGTCGGCGAGCCAGGTCGGCGACGACCGGATCGTCGACGACGTCGTGGCCGGGCTGGCCGAGAGCGGGTTCCCGGGGGACCGCCTCGTCCTCGAGCTCACCGAGACGGCGCTGATGCAGGACATGGCGTCGGCGGTTCGACGGCTCCACCAGCTCAAGGCGATCGGCATCCGGCTGGCCATCGACGACTTCGGCACGGGCTACTCCTCGCTCTCCTACCTCCAGGACTTCCCGATGGACGTCCTGAAGATCGACCGGGCCTTCGTGTCGCGGCTGGGAACCTCGACCAACGCCACGTCACTGGTCCACACCCTGGTCCAGCTGGGTCGATCCCTCGGTCTCACCACCCACGCCGAGGGGGTCGAGACCCGCGAGCAGCAGGCCATCCTGCTGCTGGAGGGCGTCGACATCGGCCAGGGGTACCTCTTCTCGCGCCCCGTCGACGTCGCCTCGATGGACGTCCTGCTCGACGGTTCCTCCCGACCGGTCTTCCTCCCCCCGGTCGCCGCCGGGGGCCTCCGCCACGAGCCGGCGCGCTAGCCGAAGGGGAGCTGCGGGGCGTCGGCCAGGGACAGCTCGCCGGCCGGGACCCCGCCGGCCCGACGCGCCCGGGACGACGGGGCGAAGACCCGGGCGGGGTCGAACGACCGCACGGTCCGGGCACCCGGTCGCCCGCCGACCACCTCCACCGACTCGGCGCCGTTGCGCTCGTTGCGGACGTGGGCCCGGAACTCCCAGGTGGCGCCACGGAGCCGGGTGTCGGCGATCACCACCGGGTCGCCGGGGCGGAGCCCCTGCCACGAGGTCGACCGGTGCAGGTGCGGCGAAGGGTCGACGTCGGCGGTGGGGGTCCGACGTCGGGCCAACGGCTCAGCGCCGCGCCCGGTGGGCGGGACCCTCGCCGCGCTCCTCGCGGACCACCCGGATGCGGTGGACGAACAGCACCACCACGGCGATCACGAACAGGGCGGCGGCCACGTACCCGGCGTAGCTGAACGCCTTCAGGACGTGTTCGTAGCTGCTGCCCAGGCTGTCCCCCAGCAGGACCAGGGCGGTGCACCAGATGCCGCTGGCGATGACGGTGAACACCAGGAACTTGGCCATCGCCATCTCCCCGAGGCCGGCCGCCAGGGAGATGAACGAGCGCAGCAGGGGGACGAAGCGGCCGAAGAACACCACCGGCTCCCCGCGCCGGGCGAACCAGGCCTCGGCCCGGTCGAGATCCTTGTGCGTGAGCAGGACGTACTTCCCGACGTGGTCGACCAGCGGGCGGCCACCGTAGCGCCCGACTGCGTAGCCGGCCACCGAGCCCAGCGTCTCGGCGGCGAGGCCCACCAAGATGACCACCACCAGCGACAGGTGGTGCGGTTCGCCGGTGACCTGGCCGCTGGCCAGCACGCCGCCGTAGATCAGGGAGACCTCCGACCCCACCGGCAGCCCCATGGTCGAGATGAAGCTCAGGAGGAAGACGGCCAGATAGCCCCAGTGTTCGAGAAAGTGCTCGAGCGCCATAAGGGCGACAATCTACCCCGTCGTGACCCGGTCCGGCGGCACGGGGCGGGACGGTCGGTCGGCGGGCTCGGCTACCGTCGGCGGCGTGGCTGCGAGTGACGACACCGGTGGCCCCGGACCGGGCCGGGTCACCTCCCCCGGCGGGGTGGGCATCGCCACCTATGACCTCGGCGGGGACGGCCCCGACCTGCTGCTCGTCCACGCCACCGGCTTCTGCGGCGGCGTGCTGGCCCCCCTGGCGGCGGGCCTGGTGGACCGCTTCCACTGCTGGGCGGTCGACCTCCGCTTCCACGGCCGGTCCGGCCGGCCGGCCGGCCCCGACTTCGCCTGGTCCGGCTTCGCCTCCGACGTGCTGGCCGCGGTCGACGGCCTCGGGCTCGACCGGCCGGCCGGGTTCGGCCACTCGTGCGGCGGGGCCTCGCTGCTCCTGGCCGAGGAGCGGCGGCCGGGGACGTTCCGGTCGCTGTACTGCTTCGAGCCGGTGGTCTTCCCCGGCCCCCCGGCGGCCGCACCGGCGCACGACAACCCGCTCTCGGCCGGTGCCCGCCGGCGCCGCGAGACGTTCCCGTCGCGCACCGACGCCTTCGTCAACTTCTCGTCGAAGCCGCCCTTCGGCGACCTCGATCCCGACGCCATCGCCGCCTACGTCGAGGACGGGTTCGAGGTGGTGCCCGGTGACGAGGGGGGCGATGGCGAGATGGTGCGCCTCCGCTGCCGGCGCGAGGACGAGGCCGAGGTCTACGCCCACGGGCTCACCCACGACGCCTTCGTCGGCCTGGGACGGGTGGCGTGCCCGGTGACGCTGGCGTGCGGCGCCGACACCGACTCCTTCGGGCCGGCCTTCCTCGAGGCGGACGCCGCCCAGCTCCGCGACGCCTCCGTCGAGATCCTCCCCGGCCTCGGCCACTTCGGCCCGCTGGAGCGCCCCGCCGAGGTGGCCGCCTCGGTGCGCCGGGCGCTGGGTCCGGTGGCCGGCACACCCCGGTCGTAACCTGTCCCCATGCCCCTCGTCCCGCCAAGGTCGCTGTCGCCCTCGAAGGTGACGTCGTTCCGCGACTGTGCGCTGGCGTTCCGCTTCACCGCCATCGAGGGCCTGGCCGACGCCCCGACCGTCCCCACGGTGAGGGGCACCCTCGTCCACTCGGCCCTCGAGCGGCTGTTCTGGCGCCACGAGCGGGGGGAGCGCTCGCCGGCGGCGGCCGCCGCCGAGCTGGCCGCCGCCTGGGACGACCTCCAGACCGACCCCGACTACCTGGGCCTCGACCTGGCGGTCGCCGAGGCCTCGGCCTTCCGTGAGGAGGCCGAGACCCTGGTGGCCAACGAGTTCCTCCTCGAGGATCCCGACGAAGTGACACCGGTCGGCGTCGAGGTCACCCTCGAGGCCCGCCTCGGCGACCTGCGCCTGCGGGGGATCATCGACCGCCTCGACCGCACCCCCGACGGCGAGCTGGTCGTCATCGACTACAAGACCGGCCGGGCCCCGTCCCCCGCCTTCGAGCAGTCGAAGCTGATCGGGGTGCACCTCTACGCCCTCCTCTGCGAGGAGGTGTTGGGACAGCGTCCGGTGGAGGTCCGCCTCCTCCACCTGCGGGAGCCCACCGTCATCACCGCCCAGCCGTCCGAACAGACGCTCCGGGGCCAGCGCACCAAGACCCTGGCCGTTTGGTCGGCCATCGAACGGGCCTGTGCCGGGGAGGACTTCCGGCCCCGGACCGGACCCCTGTGCAACTATTGCCGGTTCAAGACCTACTGCCCCGCCTTCGGCGGCGACCCCGCCGAGGCCGCCCCGGCCTTCGCCGCCATGGATGCGGCCGCCGGGCGGGCGTCGTGAACACCCTCGAGCCCGCCACGGGCACGGTCGGTCCACGGACCCCGCGCGTCTTGCGGGTGGACCCCGGAGCCCTCGAATGGCGCGACGCCGTCCGCCTCGTCGACGACCGGGTCGACGCCTGGTTCGAGCCCCTGCGGGGCAACGCCGCGGCGGACACCGTGGCCCGGGTGGTCTCCGGGCTCGGCGACCGTGGCCTCATCTGGGCCGTCTCGTCGGCGTGGCGGGCCCGGCGCCCCGGCGCCCGTCGGACCCGGGCGGTCAAGGCGCTGGCGGTGGCCGGGGTCACCTCCAGCGTGGTCAACGCCGGCCTGAAGGGGGTGATCGGCCGGCCCCGCCCCGAGCCCGACGATCTCCGCCTGGGCAGCAACGTGGTGCCGTTGCGGGCACCGACCACCACCAGCTTCCCCTCCGGCCACACCCTGGCCGCCTTCTGCGCCGCCACCGTCATCGCCGAGCGCGGCGACCCGGTGGGGAACGCCCTCCTCTTCGCCTGCGCCGGCCTCATCGGGGCCAGCCGCATCCATCTCCGCGCCCACCATGCCTCCGACGTCCTCGGCGGCGTGGTGATCGGCACCGCCCTCGGCCTGGCCGGTCGGCGCCTGGTGCAGTGAACCCCGGAATGCCGACCCCCGTCGGGGGGTTGGACCCCGTATGACTGCAACTTCGTTCGCTGTGACCTGGGACTACCGGTGCCCGTTCGCCCGCAACGCCCACGAGCACCTGCTCGACGGCTTGGCCGCCGGGGCGGAGTGGGACGTGACCTACGTGGCATTCTTCCTGAACCAGTCGCACGTCGAGGAGGGGGGCATCCCGTCGTGGGAGAACCCCGACCAGGTCCCCGATCTCCTGTCCCTCGAGGCGGGAATCGTCGTCCGCGACCGGTTCCCCGAGGTCTTCCCGGCCGTCCACCGATCCCTGTTCGCCGCCCGGCACGACGACCGGGGCGACCTGCGCGACCGGAACGTGGTCTCTGCCGCCCTCGAGCGGGCCGGGGCCGACGCCTCGGCCGTGCTCGCCGAGGTCGATGCCGGCTGGCCCCGGAAGGTGGCCCGCACCGAGCACGAGCAGGTCGTCCACGACCTCGACGTCTTCGGTGTCCCGACCTTCATCGTGGGGGACAGCGCCGTCTTCGCCCGCCTGATGACCCGTCCGGAGGGCGACGGCACCCGGGCCCGCGCCACCATCGACCAGATACTCGGGCTGATCACCGACCACCCGGAGCTCAACGAGTTCAAGCACACCCGGGTCGCCCGCTGAGCGGACGCCGTCCGGAGCCGGTCAGGTCCCGACCAGGCCGGCCAGTGTCCCGACGGTGGCCCTGATCTCGTCGGCCGAACCGAACGGTGCGCCGATGAAGTCGGTGCAGCCGACGGCGGCCAGCCTGCGCACCCGGGCGGCGACCTCCGACTCGCGGCCCACGATGGCCACGTCGGCCGGGCCGTCGGCCCCCTCGCGGTCGAGCATGGCCCGATAGGAGGGAAGTGTGCCGTAGATGGCGAACAGCTCGGCGGCCTTCGCCCGGGCGGCGGCCTCGTCGGCGGTGACGCACACCGGGAGCCCCACGCCCACCTGAGGCTCGGGGCGCCCCGCCTCGGCGGCGGCGGCCCGGATGGTCGGGACGATGTGCGCCTCGACCGTCTCGACGCCGGTCATCCAGGTGACCGTGCCCGAGGCAAGGCGCCCGGCCAGGCCGAGCATCATCGACCCGAGGGCGGCCACCAGCACCGGCGGGGCCGGGGCGTCGATGCCCAGCGGTCCAAAGGTCGACGCCTTCATCGTCTCCCCTTCGAAGGTGCACTGCTCGCCGCGCAGCGACGGCATCAGGATCGAGAGGTACTCGCGCATGTGGCGGGCGGGCCGGTCGAAGGACTGCCCGAAGACGTTCTCGATGACCACCTGGTGGGAGAGGCCGATCCCCAGGGTCAGGCGTCCCCCGGTGGCGGCCTGGACGGTGAGGGCCTGGCCGGCCAGCATCACCGGGTTGCGCGGATAGGTCGGCACCACGCCGGTGCCGAGCCCGATCCCGGGCACCTCCCTGCCGATGACCGCCAGCGCGGTCAGGGCGTCGTACCCGAAGATCTGGGACATCCAGGCCGCCTCGATACCGTCGGCGGCCAGCGAGGCCACCTGCCCGACCAGGTCGTCGAACGACCGGTCCACGTCGACCATCACCCCGATGCGCACGATGCCTCCCCTGGGGTGCCGTCCGGCCCCCGTCCGGTGCGACCGCGGCGGCCGCACCCGCCGCCACCGTACCGCCGTCGGGGGGCGAAGATGACGACGACCCGCCCGGTCGGGCAGAATGCATCCATGTCCGTCGCCATCGTCATGGGAAGCAGCTCCGACGCCACGATCATGGACGATGCCGTCCAGATCCTGCGCTCCTTCGGGATCACCGTCGAGGTCCGGGTCCTGTCGGCCCACCGGACCCCCGACGACGCCATCGAGTTCGCCCGGTCGGCCGCCGGGCGGGGTGTCAAGGTGGTCATCGCCGCCGCCGGGGGCGCCGCCCACCTGGCCGGGGTGCTGGCGGCGGCCACCCCGCTGCCGGTCATCGGCGTCCCGGTGGCGCTGGCCAACCTGGGTGGTCTCGACTCCCTGCTGTCCATGGTGCAGATGCCCAAGGGCGTGCCGGTGGCGGTGGTAGCGGTCAACGGGGCCCGGAACGCCGGCCTGCTGGCCGTGCGGATCATGGCCCTTTCCGACGAGCGCCTGGCCGCCGAGCAGGACCGGTACCGCAAGGAGCTGGCCGACGGGGTGCGCGACCAGGACGCCGAGATCGTGGCCCGCTACTCGGCCTGACCCGGCCGGTCACGGCCACTCCGGGGCGGTGCCGGCCAGGTCCTGGCGATGGGCGTGGGCGGCCGCCTGGACGGCGGGGCCCGCGGCATGCGCAATTCCATCAACTCTGGATCTCCTCCGCGGGCCTGTATATATCCTTGCACTACCCGTATATACTGAGGCCATGAGCAAGCGGCTGGTGGATATCGACGACTCTGTACTCCGAGCAGCGCAGGCGGAGCTGGGGACGGCGACGATCAAGGCGACGGTCAACGAGGCCCTTCGACGCGCCGGTGAGGGGCGCGCGGAGGGCATCCGTGAAGCGCTCGACGTGCTCGCTACCGCTGGGCACTCGGACAGGGAAGACGCGTGGCGCTGACGCACCTGGCTGACACGAGTGTTCTCACGCGCCTGGATGCTGCACCCGTTCGCGACGTCCTCGAACCCCTGGTCGAGTCGGGCAGCCTGGCCAGAGCCGGAATCACCGACCTCGAGGTCGGCTTCTCCGCTCGCGACTCGTCGGAGTGGGACGCCCTCCTCGCCGCACTTTCGGTGTTCGAACTCATCGAATCGACGGCTGCGCACGTCGCTCGTGCACGTCAGGTTCAGCGGTTGCTCGCGGAGGATCGGCTCCGGGGTCGCAAGGTGCCTGACTTGCTCATTGCCTCAGCGGCAGAAGAGCGACGGCTCATCGTTCTCCACTACGACTCCGACTACGACATGATCTCAAGCGTGACCGGGCAGCCTGTCGAATGGGTCGTTCCCCGAGGGGCAATCGATTAGTCCGAATGGGCGACCGGTCCTCGCATCCCCTCCCCGGTCGGGGACACGTTGGACCAAGCGACCGGATCCACTTCGGGCAATACGAGCCGGCTTGACCTCGAGAAAGCGGATACTTCGGTCGGGACGACCTATTCACGCACAAGTGCGAGCGCCAGTTTGGGAACGAGGAAGGATACGAGAAAGGTCGGCAAGAACCTCTTTCCGGTGCATCGGAAGGTGATCAACTCGCCCTCGGCGGCGTCGAAGGCCTTCGTGCTGCTTGATTTGCGACCGTCACGGATCTGCAGGGTGTGGCGGCCGGGCTCGACGGGCACTTCGACGGTGCCGTTCATTTCGACCGACCCGACCCGCGTGCCGTCGACGATGACTTCGTACGTGCCCCGGCGTACTTCCGCTCCGGTGGCCTTGTGGATCAACTTGAGGTTTGCCGACATCATCAGTCTCCGGTCTGTGTCAGCCGATCCGAATCGACAGAGCCCCAGATTGCCAGGTCCCGCGTGGTCAGCCCGTTGCCGGTCTCCGGCCAGGGGCACCGACCCGGCGTTCAGCGGCAGGGCAGTCGGTCCAGGTGCGGACCGACGGGATGCCTCCGAGACCTGCCTTCCCGAGCCCGTGCTCAGATCGATGTGAGGATCTCGAGTTCGAGACCCGGTACGCCACGGAAGATGCCGTCATTGGAGACGAACGGAATCCCGAGACGCACGGCGGTGGCGGCGATCCAGCGGTCGGCGTCGTGTGCTCGGTGGCTCAGGGCGTGTCCGATCCTCTGGCAGTCGACGCGGCGCTGGACGTAGGTGCAGACGAGGTCCGGTCGGGAATGTGCAATCTCGGCGACGGCGATCTTGGACTCGAGCTTGAGCATTCGTGCTGGTCCCCACGCCCGACGTGGCGCTCCGGAGCGGAATTCGGCGGCGTCTGGGAGCCTGTTGCAGTAACGACTCAGTCCTGAATCCCGCCCTGATCAGCGAGTTGGCGAGGCCCGTCGCCGCAGGCGGAGATGGGCTCACGGGTTCGTAGGGGCTGTCCATGACCTCCCCCAGCGTCGGTCAGTGCTGGAGGAGACCGAGATTGGTCCCCTTTTCAGCCGCTGACGGCCGCCATGCGCGACCATGGGGCGGTGGTGGCGTCGGTGAGCGAGCGACGGTAGATCTTCAAGAGGTTGTGGGTGCCCATGAGCAGCTTCCACTCGCTGTCGGCTGCGGTCTTCCCTCTCCGCATGAAGCGTCGAGCGCCCCGACCGTCTTTGGTCTGACCGAAGACGGGCTCGATGATGTGCTGTCGCTTCTTGTAGATGGCCCGGCCCGAGTCGGTCGAAACCTTGCGGTCCATCCGGTCGACCAGCGTGGCGTCAGCCCGCAACGGTCCCCGCTTTCCGTTACGCGGTTCGGGGTTCTTGTTCATGTTGCGGGTGGCGATGAAGCAGTCGGGATCCTCATCGTCGAGGCGGGCCAGGTTGTCCTCTGACGCATACCCGG
>Ga0080006_1205587_pt1 | contig 15086 bp, 14 predicted proteins | sample RS3BMetagenome_FD_69209 | JGI IMG/M metagenome (GOLD analysis project Ga0080006, IMG submission 69209) | Ferric oxide microbial mat and aquatic microbial communities from Rainbow Spring, Yellowstone National Park, USA - RS3B (SPADES... ...
CCCCGTGTCGCCCCCCGAACGAGGACACCGTCCTCGTAGCGCAGCGAGATGGCCAGGCCGTCGATTTTCAATTCGCAAACATACTGTATGGCCCCTTCGACTCCACTGCGAACACGCAAGTCAAACTCAGCGACCTCGTCCGCAGAAAACAGGTTGCCAAGAGACAACATGGGCTGACTGTGCGTCACCTTGACAAATCCATCTTGCACCGCCCCGCCAACGCGCTGCGTGGGAGAGTCTTCCGTGACGAGATCAGGGTACGCGATTTCGAGATCACGGAGTTCCCGAAACAGCGCATCATACTCCTGATCGCTGACCTGAGGGTCAGCCAAGACATGATACTGATAGTCATATTCCCTGAGTAATCCCCGCAGTTCCGCGATTCGACTCGTGACATCGCCCATAACCAGACCCCCGTCCTCGTGTCAAGACTCACGCGTGATCGGTGCGTATTTGACGAGCAACTTCTTAGATCCAATCGGCGCGGGAAAATCGATGATCAACTCAAGGTCATCGCCTTTGCCACTCATGCCCGTCACCGTCCCCTGTCCCCACTTGCGATGCGAGACGCTGTCCCCTGTTTGCCAGTCAGCGGTCACGTCTCCCCCAAAGCCAGATGGCATATGGGTGATGCCACCCCCGCCGGCTGACCCACTCGCGGCGACACTCTGAGGTCGCCCATGCCCGCCGCTGGCAATGCGCACCTGTCCGAACCCCCCCCGCGCGCCGTTATCGCGTCCTTCGCCCACTTGTCCAAAGCGGACCTCACTCAACAGGTCCTGCGGGATCTCGGCAATAAATCGCGACGGCGGGTTCGTCCTCGTCATGCCAAAGATCGTGCGCTGAAGGGCGCACGAGAGGTAGAGTTCCCTTTGCGCGCGCGTAATCCCCACATAGCACAGACGCCGCTCTTCCTCCATCTCGGACGGTTCTGTGAGTGCGCGCAAATGCGGAAACATCCCTTCCTCGAGACCGACCAGAAAGACGACAGGAAACTCCAGTCCCTTTGCACTGTGCAAGGTCATCAGCGTGAGCCCGTCACCCGTTCCCCCTTCCTGATCAGCGTCGGCGACCAGGGCCACGTCCGTAAGAAAACCAACCAGGCCAGCACCCGGGCTCCTTTGCTCGAATTCCTTGGCCACCGTCAGCAACTCGTCGACATTCTCCAGTCGCGCTTGACCCTCGATGCTCTGATCCGCCGCGAGCATCTGTCGATAGCCTGTCCGATCCATGATCTGTTCGATCAATTCAGCGATGGTCAGATACTCTTGCTGTGCCGAAAACTGCCTGATCGAAAGTCCGAAGTCCTCTAGTGGCGACAAAAACCGCGGTGCCAGACCCAAGAGGTCCACTTGGTTAAGAGCGGCCAAGAGGGGCAAAGAATGCTCACGCGCAAACTCCTGTAGACGGCCGAGCGTTCCCTCCCCGATCCCCCTGCGAGGCACGTTGACCACGCGCGCGAAGGCGATATCATCGTCCGGGTTGGCCACGAGCCGCAAGTAGGCGAGCATATCCTTGACTTCCTTGCGGTCATAGAACTTGATTCCACCAAACACACGATAAGGCATGCCGGCCTTCAGACACGCTTCCTCAATCACACGCGACTGCGCGTTCGTCCTATACAACACCGCACAGTCGCCGAACTCCAGCTCCCTGAGCTGTTTGCGTCGGTAGATCTCATCGACGACGAAGCGACCTTCTTCCCGCTCATCCACAGTCCGCACCAGTCGAACACTGGGACCTTCCGGATTCTCCGTCCAAAGGCTCTTGCGAGGCCGCGCTTCATTTTTTTCAATCACCGCATTGGCGACCTGCAGAATACGTTGACTGGAGCGGTAGTTTTGTTCTAGCGCGACGACTTTCGCCTCTGGATAGTCGCGTTCAAACGACAGGATATTGGCGATATCGGCCCCTCGCCAGCCGTAGATCGACTGATCCGAATCACCCACGACGCAGAGATTGCGTGAGCGCGCTGCCAACAACTGCACCAACTGATACTGACTATGATTGGTATCCTGATACTCATCGACAAGAATGTATCGAAACCGCATCTGATAGTACTGCAACGTCGTCGCGTCCGTTTGGAGCAACTCGACCATCTTCATAATGAGATCGTCAAAATCCAGGGAGTTCTGTCCTTTAAGCATCTCTTGATAACGCACATACGCGCGCGCCACCACTTGCGCAAACGGGCTTTGCGCAGAACGCCTGGCCGCCTCTGGGCCAACCAGGGCATTCTTGTGATGGCTGATGGCCCCGAGCAAGCCCCTCGGCTCATACCGTTTGGGGTCCAGGTTCAACTCGGTGCAGACCCGCCGAAGCGCGGACAGTTGATCCGCCGCATCGAGAATTGTAAAGCTCGACTGATACCCGACTTTCTCACACTCCTTGCGCAGGATACGGGCGCACAGCGAGTGAAAGGTTGAAACCCAGATGTCCGAGGCGCCCACGCCAACCAGACGCTCCACCCGCTCGCGCAACTCCCGTGCCGCCTTGTTCGTGAACGTGATGGCCAGGATGCTCCAGGGCGCCGCCCCCTCCTTGGCCATCAGGTAAGCGATCCGACGCGTCAAGACGCTGGTCTTTCCGCTCCCGGCTCCAGCCACAATCAACAATGGCCCATCGACGACCTGAACGGCCTCCTGCTGCTGGGGATTCAGCCCCCGTAACAGTTCGTCGACTTCATCGGTCTTGCCCATCTGTGCCGTCATGTCCATCCGCTCCTTCCGGGTCGTCCAGTTGTTCAATCACGTCATAGACGGATTCGATCCCGTGCAGACACACTCGGCACGAAAGGCCCAAAGGCGTGTGCCACCAGCCGTCCGGAATCTCGGGATGCCGACGCAAAGGCGAAGCAAATAACACACGTTGGATGATCTCGACATAATGCGGTAGCAATGCCTGATCCGCCTCGTCGCCGCCATCGCGCGCCACGCGAAAGACAAACTGCATCGCCTGCCACAAGTGATCACCCGGTATATGATGCATCTCGCGATAGCGCGTCAGTCGGTCCGCCAGGGTAGGCTGGGACAGCGCATCGGAAAGCCCAAGTGCAGCCAGAAGGTCTGTGGCCCGGTGCGTGACAGCGCCCACCACACGCAGGCGCTCCTGCCACATCACCTCGTCAGACAGCGCCGCACGCAGTCGGGAACGGGCCTGTTCAGGGTTCATGACACCGTGCCTCCCGCACGCCTTGCAAATGCCTCATACAGTTCTTGCACAATCTCAGCGGCCTGCACTGCGGACTCGCCAAGCGCTATGGCATGTCCCATCTTGCGACCCACACGCGCATCTTGCTTGCCATAAAAGTACACCTTCAACCGTTCGGGACTGTAGCCCGCAATTCCTGCTGGTAAACAGTCCGGACCGAGGTAGTCTTGCCAGACCTGCGCATCCACGAAACCAACGGATCTAAACAGTGACCGTGCCGCCGTCTCGCATGACCCGGGCGGAAACAGGTCGCCCAGCAAATTGACCATGGCAGACGGTCGCTGCGTCACCGCTCCGAGCGGCTCACCAGACACGGCGAGACAAAGTTGCGCAAACTGGCTGGTCTGCGCCGACAACTGCGTATGATGGCCTGAGTTGTGAGGACGCGGCGCGAGTTCGTTGACGAGCACGCGGCCGTCGCGGGTGTAAAACATCTCAACCGCCAAAAGGCCGCGCAGCGACAGCGCCCGTGCGATACCCAAAGCGACCTCCGTGGCTTCGCGCTGCACAGACTCCGGGAGTGAAGACGGGGCCTTGGACAGATGCAAGATGTGTCGGCGATGCTCGTTGTCGATCACAGGATACGTGCGGTACTGATCATATGCGCCTCCAGCGACCAGAACCGACATCTCGCTGACAAAGTCAACCCGTTCCTCGAGCACGCACGGCACCTGACCGAGCACGCTCCAGGCTGGCAAGATCTCCTCCGGGCTAGAAACGACCTGCTGACCTTTTCCGTCATACCCTTGTTCCGCTGTCTTCAAAATGCAGGGCACGCCAACGACTTGCACGGCCGAGAGCGCCTCCTCGGGGCTCTCGATCGCATGTACACGCGGCATCGGTGCACCGACATCACGCAAAAACGCACGCTCGCGAATCCGGTTTTGTGCGATCTCAAGCACCTTCACGGACGGCTGCGCGGCCGTGTGGGCGGCCACCACGTTGACGCGTGCGAGCGGCAACGACTCGATGTCATACGTCACGACAGCGACGGCCTTGGCAAACCGGGCAAGCAAATCCGGATCATCCTCGTCGCCCACCCACACGCGGTCAGCGACCTGAGCCGCCGGACTGTCGGGACTGGTGCTGAGAACGTGCATCTCGAAGCCCAGGCGTTGCCCTTCCAGGATCGTCATCTGTGCCAGTTGACCGTCGCCAAGCAGTCCAATCGTGCCTCTTGTCATAGGGCCCCGTCTCCTTCGCACAGATCATCCAGCGTCATGTCGAGCACGTCCTGCGTCTGGCGCGCGCGAAACGCCGCGTACTGCTCCGCAAGATGAATGTCCTGCAGGGCCAGGATCGAAATCGCGAGCAACGCTGCGTTCTTCGCTCCAGCGCTCCCGATCGCCACCGTAGCCACAGGAATCCCCCCAGGCATTTGCACGATCGACAGTAAACTGTCCAAGCCCTGCAAGGCCTTGGATTGAACCGGCACGCCGATGACTGGCAGCGTGGTCAGCGAAGCCACCATCCCTGGCAGGTGCGCTGCCCCTCCCGCGCCAGCAATGATCACCTGGATGCCGCGTACGCGGGCCTCTGTCGCATAGGTCCACAACTTGTTCGGCGTGCGATGGGCCGATACGACTTCGCGCTCACACGGCACTCCAAACTCTTCGAGGATCGTCACAGCCGCCTTCATCGTCGCGTAGTCCGATACACTGCCCATAATCACGCCCACCACAGGTTTCACGGTCTTGTCCATAAACCCCATCTCCCACAATTCAGATTTGGCGAAGCGTACTTTACAGGCATTCCCTTGTCTCGTATCATAGCGATAAGATCTCATCAATGGCGAGCCTGCGATAGGAGTTCACGAGCTTATGCCCACAGCCCCAGAGACCCTGATGGAGATGCTCCCGGCCATTAGCGAAGCATGCCTACAATCGATCTTACTGGCCGTCACAGACACAGAAAAGTTTCTGTTGGTGATTCCCGCCCGCGACTTTGACGGTGGCATCGCAGAGGGTGATCGCCTCGATCCGGACGGCAGTACGAGTCAAGCGATGAGGTCCGGGCAAAAAGTGCTCGCACAGATCCCTGCCACCGGCAGCGCGCCTGCCTACGTGGCGGCCACGTTTCCGCTGTTTGCGGATGGCCGCGTGGTCGGCTCGCTGGCAACGGCCTATCCACTCGAGCGCGAAGCGGAACTCTACGCGATGTCTGAAGCGGCTCAGGACGTCTTTGCGCTGACCCGTGAATCAGTGCAACAGTTAAGCAACGCAGCGAACTCTGTTGCAAAGAGTGCCGAACAACTTTCCTCACTCACAACAACGACAACCGCCACAGCCAAAAAAGCGGACTCCGTGGCCGATTATATCAAAGACGTAGCCAACAGCACACAGTTGCTCGGTCTCAATGCCGCGATCGAGTCTGCCCACGCCGGTGAGTTCGGCAAAGGCTTTGGAGTCGTGGCGACAGAAATCCGCAAGATGGCGGCGAGCAACAAAGAGGCGGCCAAGTCGATCACCACATTCGTGCGCGACTTGCAGAGAGCCATCGGCGACGTCGCGACACAATCACACGATCTCGATCACCTTTCCGTGGCCTTGACGGCCTCGCTGCGGGAAGTCGCCACCGCAACCGAGCGCTTGGGCCACGTGGCAAATCGCCTGCACGCCTTGGCGCAAGTGGATACCTCCCGATTTACAGGCGGCGAATTCAGCCGCTGACCGAGCCAAAAACATGAAAAAACGCCCGTCTTGGTTGGACGGGCGTTTCTATGGTCGGAATGACAGGATTCGAACCTGCGGCCTCACGGTCCCGAACCGTGCGCTCTACCAACCTGAGCTACATTCCGGCGACAACGCATACTATATCACCCCTGTACGCTCTCCGTCAAATGACGGTCGCGGCCCAACACGGGACAGAATCAGGAGATGAAAGTTCATCATGACAGACAACGAAAACCAAAAGTACGATCTTGTTGTGTTCGACTTCGATGGCACCTTGTACGACTCCGAAGACCACTTTGACCGATACATCGAGCACGTGACGCGCCAAGTGCCTCAGCGTAGTGCCGACATCCAGGCCGCTTGGGCAGAGTTCAAGGAAGGGCAATCCCATCTACGGATCGGCGAGTGGTTTTCCCTGGCCGAACGCGCGACCCGCCCCCTGCCAAAGAGCGGAGAGACTCCGGAAGGATTCTACATAGGAGACGCTTGGTGGATCGTCCATGCCATAGGTTCGATGCACGGTGCGACTGATGAACAGATGACGGAAGCGTTTTTGAACACTCGCAAAGATATGATGAATGCCCCCCACAACACGCCCCTGCTCGTCGGCATGGCCGAATGGCTACAAGACGTCAGCCAGCGTAATCGCCCCATCCTTTGCCTGGCGACGAACAGCCCGGAAGCAGACAGTCGCGTGATCTTAGCCACCCTCGGAGTGCTCGACTGCTTTCAGGACATTACATACAGTGCACAAAAACCGGGGCGGATGCTCGAACATCTCCACCGCCTGGCGGCGCGTTTTCACGTTTTGCCAACGCACATGCTGTCGATCGGCGATCACTACTACAACGATATCAAGCCCGCCCTCGACTTCGGTGCCGATGGGCTGTTCATCAATCGTCACTCCGTGGCGCATCCGCGGGAAGCCACCTACGAGGCGAACTCCAGCGACGCGTTGATGAGGCGCTTGGCCACACTCATCCCAACCCACTCGTGAGCAGAAGACACCACCAACCTGACCGCTCAGGCCAGGCCACGTCCGGCTAGGCCGGAGCGGATCCGCTCAGCAAAGCATAGGTGACCGTGACCGCCGTCGCCACCTCATCCGACCCAGGCGAGTTCCCGGCGCCAGCCGCCGAGGTGACACCCCCGATTTGCGTCTCTACGCCGGCGGACCCGTAGGCGCCTGACGGATCAGAGGTTTGCGGTCGTCCCGTGCTGATACTCACGACAGACCCCACTCGCCCGCCAGCCTCACCGGCCAAGGCCGCAGCTTGGGCCCGCGCATCGAGCAAGGCGGCTTTGAACAGTCGCGCACGCAGGGCCGCGCTCACCGTGGGCCAGTTGGTCTCGCTGGTATAGACGTTTGATGCGTCAGGAAGTGTCGCAATATCGGCCACAGCCCCCATCACCTTGATGACTGATGCAGAGTCCGGGATCATCACCACAAAATTCATCTGGGCCGTATATTCAGTTCCCGTCTGCGTGCTGATATTGGGATACCCGATCACCCAGTCACCAGGCGCCACGTGGAGCGCAGCAAGGTCCGAACGAATCATCCCAACCGACGTCTGCTCGTCGTGAGCGAGAGCCGATGGCGTACTGTCCGTCAAAGTAAAGCCGACTTGTACCTGAACGCTCGACAGCCGAACTGCCTGACTGGCCACGCCCGTGACCGTAATCGTCGCCGGAACGCTTGAACCCCTCAAAAAGTTGGCGGCAACGGGCACCTGCGCATGCGCCGCCTGTCCCTTCGTTGACGCCATCACCCCCACACTCACTGCAGCTATGGCAACCAAGACTCCAGCTATCACGTACCTCGTGTTCATCCTGTCATCTCCCTAGGACGAGCGCCCCAGCCACTATCTGTATAGTCATCTACATGGAACCCGCCACACAATCCAGCGGGTGTGTCGCTTATACTATAGACGAGTCTGCGGTCGCTTCGGTTACAACCGCAGAGCCTTTATTCAGCAGATTCGTTCAGCCTGTCCAAGGCGAGTTGATACCCGTCCGAGCCATAGTGCAAACAGCGCTTTACGCGACTGATCGTCGCTGTGCTCGCCCCGGTCTCCGCCTCGATATGACTGTAGGTCATCCCCTGCTGCAACATCCTCGCGACCTCGAGGCGCTGCGCCAGAGACTGGACCTCCCCGACCGTGCACAAGTCATCAAAAAAATGGTAACATTCCTCGACCGACTGCAGCTTCAAGATCGCTGCAAACAGTTGATCCACCGTCCGGTCACGCAACTTGTCCAATTGCAAAGCGCCCACCGCCCTGACTCTATAATGACACTGATGCGGCCCGCGTCCGCCACTGTTTCCAACCCGTCGTCATCGATCCTGGAATCAGGATAACTGGTGACTGGGCACTCGCTTTTGCGCTTCGACCTGGCAGTGAGCACACACGCCAAGGACTTCGAAGCGATGGCGCAACACCTTGAATCCCTCCGGCTCATCCCCGAGTTCAGGCATGGGACAGTGCGAGATCGTCGCCGTCTGTCCGCACTCCACGCAGATATAGTGGTGATGGTGCTCGGTCTGGCAGGAGATACGATACTTGGCCTCGTTGTCGCCAAATGAGGATTCTTCAATCATTCCTTCATCATGCAAGGTTTTCAAATTGCGGTAAACTGTTTCGAAACTCAGGGTCGGATACCTGGCTTTCATGTGTTCAATGAGTTCACGCGCACTGATATAACGATCGTGCGCGAGCAGGAATTCCAAAATCTCCTTGCGCTTGCCCGTCAGCCGGTAACCTCTGTCTCGCAACTCAGTCAAATAGGCGTCCGCATCCACGATGTCCCCTCCCCTCCTCGTAATTGTACCTGCTGCCGCTACGCGAGTGCAAACAAAATCGCGCACAAAAGTTGGGAGAGGAAGCTCGATCCACCCGGAGGAACGCCCGAACTTTGACAGTAGAAGTACAATGGGGTTGTTCGCAGTCTCTCAGACTGCGCTTACGCTTTGTCACCTGGTGGTGTCGGAGAAAGAGGCCAGAGATCCTGAAGCGGCACTTCGAGCGCCTGCGCAATGCGCAGGATCTTGTCGATATGCGATCCCCGCTCGCCCGCCTCGATCGCATAGACGTAACTGACGGAAACTTCCGCTCGACGGGCGAGTTCTTGCACCGTCATCCCAAGAGCCAGTCTGCGTTCCTTCACGCGTTCACCCAACGTGCGTTTCATAGAGTCGCTCCTTTTTTCACTATTGTACAACTTATTTCCTCGATTGAGAATGGTCGTGCGCAATACACAAGGGGGAACTGCCCATCGATTCGACGACATGCGGAAACATTCGACTTCGTCCCTTAACGGTGGACGATGGCTTGCACTTGCACACCTTGTGCCAGACGGCGTATGCGGGGAGTGACACAGATGATTGGCGGCGACGTGAATGGCCATTTGCGCAAAGAGCCGCAGCCGAGACGCACGTCGTCAGCCTCTGCAGTTCGCGCGGTGTGGGAGCCGGTCTGCCTGCATCTTGGGCGATTGTCGAGCAGGATACACGCGCGGAGCCTGAGAAGGCCGAAACATGCGTCGGACTCCTGACCTTGACTCACGCGGACGAAACGAGCGCGAGCGCGCTCCTCGGTACTTACATCACGCCACGGCGACGAGGCCTGCGCGTCCAACGCGAAGCCAAGCGGCAACTGTTTGCCTTGCCAGGGTTGAATGTGCGCCAGTTTATTTGTCTGGTTCACAAAGACAACCTCGCTTCTTTACAGGGAGTGATGCGCTGTGCCTCGATCGCAACCGTGTCGCAAAAAACCGTGACGGAGCTCCCCCGGCCCATGCAAGAGGAGTGGTGGCGGATGGGATGCCCGCCGCACATCTTGTGCCTGACCCCTTTGGCCACGGTCTGATCCGGGCAAAATGTCATGGGCGATGGTACAATGATCCACACGAAGAAACAGGAGGTCCACATGGCCAAAGATAAAGAATTTGTACAGGCTATCACGCCCCAAAGCGAGGATTTTTCGCGTTGGTATATCGACGTCATCACGAAGGCCGATCTGATGGATTATGCACCCGTGCGCGGTTGCATCGTCTTTAAACCTGATGGATTTGAACTCTGGGAAGCCTGCCAACGAGAACTCGACCGGCGGTTCAAGGAGACCGGGCATCGCAACGCCTATTTTCCGCTGTTCATTCCCGAGAGCTTTTTCCAGAAGGAAAAGGAACACGTGGAGGGGTTCAACCCGGAACTCCCGTGGGTCACCGAAGTGGGCGACGAGAAGCTGGAAGAACGCCTCGCCGTGCGGCCCACGTCAGAAACGATCATTGGGCACATGTACAGTCAGTGGGTGCAGTCCTATCGTGATCTACCTCTTTTGATCAATCAGTGGGCCAACGTGGTTCGTTGGGAAAAGCGGACGTTGCCGTTTCTGCGCACCAGTGAGTTTCTCTGGCAAGAAGGACACACCGCGCATGCCACAGAGCAGGAGGCCCGCGAAGAAACGGCACGAATGTTGGACGTCTACACAGATTTTGTCGAAAACGAGTTGGCGATCCCAGTGTTGCGCGGGCAAAAAACGCCCTCGGAGCAGTTCCCAGGCGCCGTTGCCACGTACTCGATCGAAGCCATGATGAAAGACGGCAAAGCCGTTCAGGCTGGCACGTCGCACTATCTCGGCGACAACTTCGCCCGCGGCTTCGAGATCAAGTTCCTCGACAAGGACAATGAGCGCAAGTACGCCCACACCACGTCATGGGGAATGAGCACGCGTATCCTCGGCGCACTGATCATGGTACACGGAGACGACCGCGGATTGCAGTTGCCTCCGCGCATCGCCCCCACCCAAGTCATCGTCATCCCGATCGGCCCGGCCAAGGCGCGCGAACAGGTGTTGGCTGCGGCCGAGCAGGTGATCACTTCGCTGCGCGCAGCGGGCGTTCGCGTCCGGATGGACGCCCGCGACGATGTCAGCCCCGGCTGGAAGTTCAACGAGTATGAGATGCGCGGTATTCCGCTGCGGCTTGAGATCGGTCCGCGCGACTTGGAAGCCGGTCAGGCGATTGTGGTACGTCGGGACACTGGCGAGAAGACTCCGGTGGCACTGACTGATCTTACGACCATCGTGCCGCAGTGGCTGACACTGGTCCAGACTGGCATGCTGGCCAACGCCCGTGAATTCTTGCGCTCGCACTCGCAGTCCGTATCCTCAATTGAAGATCTTCACACCGTCGTCCGCGCCGAAAAAGGGTTTGCGCTCGCCGGTTGGTGTGGGGATGCGGCGTGCGAGGCGAAGGTCAAAGAAGTCACTGGAGCCACCAGCCGCAACATTCCCTTTGACCCACCCGAGCAAATCACAACCTGCGTGACGTGCCAAAAGCCTGCCCTACACACGGTGTGGTTCGGCCGTTCCTACTGACCTCGTACCCCCGATCCACGCAACGCAAAAGAGCCTGGGCTGCCGCCCAGGCTCTTTTGCGTTGTCAAGACAGCATGGCGTCCGGGATGCTGTCACTTTACACAGTTGTGGAAGGAGCGTATACTATTGTCATACACATTTGAGGAAACTGTTGTGCACTGGCGAGGAGAGTAGGCGTAAGGTGGACGAGACGCGGTTCAATGGTCGCAAGTTGCGCGCTATGAGACAGGCGCAAGGCTGGTCGCAAAGCTATCTGGCCAGGCAGGCAGGGATCTCCTTCTGCCACGTCTCCCAACTCGAAAAGGGAACGCGCAAGAGTCCCTCCATCGATATGGTCTATCAACTCGCCGAAGCCTTCAACGTCTCCATCTATACCTTCCTTACGCCGACCAGCCCAGACAGCCTCTACCCCGACACGTCGATCGACCTGACCCGAGCAGAGGCTGCCGAGAGCGCGGAGGATTGGCAGAGGTGGCGACGAACACTCCATCCCGAACTCGAATCCTTTTTACGGCGACCCGACGCACAGGCCTATCTGCAATTGGCGAAAGACCTGTATGACGCTGGCGACACGCCCGCGCTTGTGTTTCAGGTCATCAGCGAGTTCATGATTGCGCACATGGGCATCGACGCCACCCTGTCGCCAAAGAGACACGCCGATGGGGATCACACCTTGGAGTCAAAGTAGGCTTCCAATTCCGTGACGAGTTCCCCGTAGATCGAGATGGCCTGGACGACGACAGCCGGATCCGTCATATCCAGTCCGGCACGCGCCAGGATCGGCAGAGAGTAGTCGCTGGAGCCGCTTCGCAAAAATCCGAGGTACGGTTCGACGGCCGCGGCCCCTTGCCGGCGGATGCGATCGGCGAACACCAGCGCCGCGCTAATGCCAGTCGCATACTGATAGACGTAGTAGGCCCCGTAGAAGTGCGGGATCCGCGACCACTCTGCACTCGCCCGCTCATCGTCCAAAAAGTCCGGCCCATGGTAGAGGCGGTTCAGTTCGCCATACTGCTCACCCAAAAAGGTGTGCGTAAGCGCGCCTCCTTGTTCGACATGGCGATGCGCGATCCACTCGAACTCAGCGAACATCGTCTGGCGAAACAGCGTGCTGGTCAAACTGTCGAGTTGCTGGTTGATCAGAGCCGCACGGGCCGCGCCATCCTGCGTGCGATCCAGCAGGTGGTTGATCAGCAGGGTCTCGTTGACCGTGCTCGCGATCTCCGCGAGAAAGATCGTGTACCCACTGTAATGCGGTAACTGTTCCTTGCGCGCGAGGTACGAGTGCACGCTGTGCCCCAGTTCATGCGCCAAGGTTGAAACACTGTCCCAGGTCCCCTGGTAGTTCAAGAGGATGTAGGGGCGCGTCCCGTAGGTGCCAGTACTGTAGGCCCCGCTTCGCTTCCCAGGATTCTCAAACACATCGATCCAGCGTTCTTTTTGCGCCCGTCGGAGTATGTCCCCATACTCTTCACCCATCACAGACAGCCCCTCTGACACGAGGTCAACCGCTTCCTCGTACGTGTAAGAAGGTTGTTCCTCGTTCGCGAGGGGGAGGTACTTGTCAATCATGCGGACGCCAGACAGGCCGAGCACCCGTTTGCGCAACGCTACATACCGATGAAGATGGGGCAGCCCCTGATGCACGCCTGCGATCAGGGCATCATACACGGACTCGGGAATGTTGTTGGCAAACAGTCGCATGGCGCGGGCCGTATCAAAGCCACGCGCGCGGGCCAAGGCGACGTCTTTCGTGACGCTCGAGGCATACATCGACGCGATGGCGTTCTTATGCCCTATGTACACATCGTACAGTTTCTCGTAGGCCGCCTGTCGAACCCGTTCGTCCTCGTGGCGCATCAACAGGCCAAAGCGTCCATTGGACAGTGGGTACTCTTGCCCATCCACCGTAAAGCTTCCAAACTCGAAGTCGGCGTTCGTCAACTGCCCAAAACTGCGCCGCGCCCCACCCAAGGCGTCCGACAACGCGGCGAGCAGCGATTCTGCCTCGGCCGATAGCACGTGCGGTCGGTTGCGCACCAGATCCTCCAAGGCATGCCGATAGTCTTGCAGTTCCGGCGCTTGCAGGTAGCCGGCGACGGTCGCTTCAGGCAACGCCAGCATCTCCGGTTCAAAGAAACTCTCGCGCTCGCTGAATTTGGCGGCAAGGGCCTCAATCTGTGCCATCATGGATTGATACAGGGGCACGCGCGTATCCTCGTCATTGCGGGTGTGCGCATAGATGTACAGGATTTCGATGCGTTGACCGAGAGCCTGCGATTCCCGAAAGTACGCCAGCAGATGATCGGCGCCAGCGCCAAGGTGTCCGCGAAAGGCCGCAAAAGGGTCCGTCTCGACCTCAGCCTGGCACGTTGTAAACTCCGTTTGCCACAGCTCGTCAGACGCAAACATCGCCTCCGTGGACCACTTGTACCGCTCGTCGAGCCCACTGCGATCTTCCACTTTCGTCAATTTTTCCACACTCCTTGTAATCTCAATTCTGCCGGTCCTGTTGCTGCAACCAGCGCGCGTGAGCTCGCACGGTGACTGCGAACCAAGTCACCCCGACGATCAAAATCACCAGCCCGCACCAGGCCAGCACCGCCCCCTCACGCCATTCGCCGGCCCATGACACGGCACCGCCAATGACCACCGTGGCAAACGCATAGGCCTTTTGCGTTTGGTGATAGCGTTGCCAGCGAGCCGCGCGTGCCTCGCGGCGATCATGCTCGAGTCGCAACACAGGTTCCTCGAGCGCCTGTTCGAGCAGTCGCGGATAGCGCAAAACCGGGCTACCGTACTCGCGCGCCAACCGCAAGAGAAGCGCGCGATCAAAGCGGGATCCCCACGGACCCTTTTCCTGATCTTTTGTCTCCGCCTTGAACCCCGCCGCGGCTTCGTCCTGTGCAGTGCGGGCACGCTCAGAACTGGCTTGCCGATCCAGCCACGCGCGAATGATGGGCTTGCCGAGTGCCGCGATGTCGACATCGGGATCCAGCATGTGCAAAACGCCGACAAACACAGACATCGCGCGGCCCAAAAAAGCGAATTCGCTCGGCAGTTGGATCGGTTGTTGACTGATGGTGCTCTGAATGTCGCCGAGGATGGTCGCCAGCGTTTGCGCGTCAAACTTGCGCAGACCCTGGCGACGATACAGGGAAATCAGGGTCAGGACCGCTTGCTCTAGGGCGTGACGATCGGCGTTCGGAAGCAAAAACCGGAGCTTTTCCAGACTCATGATGATCTTAGGGGCGTCCTCAAACACAATCCCTTCAACCAAAGACCGGATTTGCTCCACATCTTGCGCCCGGATCGTTCCTATCATACCAAAGTCGATGATGACAATGGTTCCGTCGGGCTTCACGAGCAGGTTTCCGGGATGCGGGTCCGCATGGAACCGTCCCTCGGCAAAAAGCTGCTCGGCGAAGCAACTGAACAGCCTCGTCGCCAGTGCGGTGCGGTCAATGCCCTGGGCGCTCAGATAATCCAGATCGGACACGCGCGCCCCTTCCATCCACTCCATGACCAACACTTGTCGGGTGCACCATTCGGGGATGTAGCGAGGCACTTGGACACCCGCGAACGCTTCGTACCGTTCACGAAAATAGTCACCATTTTGCTGTTCTTTCACAAAATTCAACTCATCGCTAATCACGTCGACCATCTCTCGCCATAGCGCGCTCAGATCAGCACGCTCTCCAAGGCTGGTAAAATGCCGGGCCATCCACATCACGATCCGAAGTGCGCGAAAGTCAGCCCGGATGATGCGGTCGACCCCGGGGCGTCGGACTTTGATGGCGACGGGCTCGCCCGTCTTCAGGGTCGCGCG
>Ga0080006_1136580_pt1 | contig 15081 bp, 12 predicted proteins | sample RS3BMetagenome_FD_69209 | JGI IMG/M metagenome (GOLD analysis project Ga0080006, IMG submission 69209) | Ferric oxide microbial mat and aquatic microbial communities from Rainbow Spring, Yellowstone National Park, USA - RS3B (SPADES... ...
GCTCTTCTTGTCTGATTGTCCAGGGATGATAAGGAGCCACTCTCCACAAACAGCCCAGGAATATGAGGCTAGGGTGTTATATGGTGAAGCACAAGCGGAGAGGAAGGTGAATTGAGTACACCCGTAGGTCCTTATACACCTCTAGTCAAGGCGGGTCCCTGGTACATATGCTCAGGGCAGTTAGGCATCAAAGATGGCAGGTTGGTTGAAGGAGGGTTGAAAGAGGAGCTCAAACAGGCACTGACCAATTTAGAAAGCCTGCTCAAGACAGAAGGAATGACTCTGCAACATGTAGTCAAGACCACCGTGTTTCTTGCGGATATAGCGCAGTACGCGGATATGAACGAAGTCTACAGTGAGATATTTGGGAGTTATCGTCCTGCTCGTTCCGCTATTGGAGTGGCCGGCTTGCCCATTGGAGCTTCTGTCGAGATAGAGGCTTGGGCGTACCTAGAGAAATAGCATAAGTGGATTGCTTTTATTGAACTAATATAACTATATCAACTAGTTTAAATTATGTATAGTTTGATCTAAATAAATAGGAACGACTTCATTGTTCGCTAATTAGTTTAATTTTTCAATAAAGTACCTGTTCGTAGAGGAGCAAGAGGCAACACCCACTGTCATTCATTGAGTATCGTGTTCTATTGTGTTTTCAGGTGATCTCTGATGACAGTGTATATAGTTGCTAATTAAATGTAAGGGCCAAATACCAGTACCGGTGAGGAAGTGGGTACTTAAGAGCGATGCAGCAGACAAAAGGTGTTGATCTCTTGGTGGACAGTAATCCTTTTACTGTCATATCAGTCATATGCTACCGGAACCGATGATCAATCAATACCATCTAAAATGTTTAATGAGAGATGATTTTTTGCTTTTCTTTACCGATCCTACAGGCAGGTTATGACTGACGAACCTGTTTTTATCGAACTCAACGAGCACTTCGACAAAGAACGTTGGGCCACGGTGGTACTTGTACAGGCCATGCTAGTCACGTGGTTGGCATCCATCCTAGCGAAGACGGAAGAGATGGCAGACAGGTAGGTCGTATGTGAAATTGATGAAGAAGAAAAGTAAATCAATATCGAATTGAGTACAAGGATAATTACTATTAAACAGGTGAGCCAACGCACAGTTTAGAAGTAAGGCCAAGGAGAGGAGCGTGTTAGGCATGGAGGTAGTGAACAGGGCATTGTCATGGGCAGAAGCATCCCCCACGACAGTCGTTTCCAGTGTAAGGGAGTCTTCTTCGGAAAGAGCAAACATAAGGGTAACTATCTGCGATGACCATCTTATGTTTGCACAAGCTCTTGCCGATGTCCTGAACCGATCTGGAGGTATAGAGGTAGTGGGGATAGCTACTACCGCTGCTCAGATCGAACAGCTGGTTAAAGAGACAGAGCCGGATGTCGTGTTGATGGATTACGACTTGCCTGACGAAGATGGAATTTATGCTTGCAGCAAGATCTTGGAGCATCGTCCAGCTACTAAAGTGGTGATGCTTACTGCCTTTGCCGATGAGACAATTCTTGCACGAGCTATCGAAGTCGGTTGCGTCGGCTATGTGACCAAGCATAAGGCTGTGGATGAGGTTGTGTCTGCAGTTAAGCTAGTTGCTGCTGGGGAAGCCCTAATTGCTCCTGATATGTTAGCGCGATTGCTCCCTCGCCTTCGTAGAGGAGGTCCTAGTACCGCTAGTAGGCTGACACGTAGAGAGGCAGAGGTATTAGATCTACTAGCAGAAGGATTGTCCAACGACGCCATAGCTGAGGCCCTCGAGGTCTCTCCGAATACAGCACGTAACCATGTACAGTCCATACTAGCCAAACTAGGTGCACACTCCCGGCTCCAAGCGGTTGCCATTGCATCACGTGAGGGGCTCATTGCGAGGGGATAGTTGAGGTTGATCGTTGAGATGAAAACATCGTCCTATGTTTCTTATCTCCTTGTCTATAAGTTCATTCCGCTTACGCATAGGAGTTGAGATCTCCACTCGCTCGAAGAGCAGGGATGCTTGGAGCTGACGACGACTACGATCTCGTAAATAGGAGTTGAGACCTCCACTCGCTATAAGAGCATCTAGAGTCACTGTGAGCCGTTGCTTCTAACCGTTACTCCCCCGGCAAAGGTACTCCACCCCAGGTGAGAAGCATTTTACATACCTACTTTAAGCAGGTACTCTTTGAATAAGTCCAGCTAGAATGCCTCAAACGAGGATATCGGGGGTAAAACGAGGATATCGGGGGGACTTCGGTCTAGCGATTGAGTAGCTAGAGCGCCACTGTCGGTTGCCCGAGGCCCAACACAGGGGGGACTTCGGTCTAGCGATTGAGTAGCTAGAGCTTTATTTGTCCTGTCGCATAGCGTCCGTCACCAAAACGATATCCAACGGATCTAACAGTCTGAATGAGATTAGCGTATTCTTCACCTAGTTTGGCCCTGAGTCTACGGATATGTACATCTACGGTTCTTGCTCCACCATAGTATTCATACCCCCATACCCTGGCTAACAAGACTTCTCTAGTGAACACCTTGCCGGGATGAGAGGCTAAGAACCTGAGCAACTCATATTCCATATAGGTAAGATCAAGGACCTTTCCTGCTATTGCTGCCTGATAGGTGTCCAAATCTATGCTCAACGGACCATATTCAATTGTTCCGGGTTTTTTGCTTTTCATCGTGCGCTTGATCATGAGCTTAACTCTCAATTCGAATTCTAAAGGCACGATAGGAGAGAGACATAGTTCATCAAAAAGACCATCGAATCTCTCGACTTGCATAAGTTGATTGTAGGTAATTACAAGAAGTATAGGCTTGAATGGTGGATCTCTTCTGCGAAAGGACTGACAGATAGATATAGCTTGGTCAAAGTCGTTAGAAGCATCAAAAACTCCACCAATATAACTATGAAGGCCAGAGCCTTTAACATCCATATCGATGGGAGAGGAGATCAGCTGAGTACTATAACCAGCAGTATGAATAACAGATAAGATATCTTGGGAAATCTTAGGAGGATAACATAGCATATCCCCTTTTGTCTCATAGCTCATAGCAGGGGGAAATACCTGTCAATCTCGAATTGACTTACATGAGTTCTATACGCCTCCCACTCCTGGCTCTTGTTTCTGATAAACCATTCGAACACATGACTACCAAGTGTCTCTGCTACCAGTTTTGACTTGGCCATCTGCTCTATAGCTTCGCTTAGACTTCCTGGAAGAAATGTAATTTCTTCCTCGGTTATTTGGTTTGGATCTGCAAGTTTTGTGTGGTAGCTGTTAACTACTGTTGTTGCTTCAGGAGGCAGTTCATAAAGTAGGTCTATCCCTTTCAGTCCTGCGGCAAGTATTACCGCAAAGGTAAGGTAGGGATTACAGGCACTGTCAGGAGAACGAAATTCTATTCTTGTAGATTCAATTTTCCCCTTCTTTACAAATGGTACTCTAATTAATGCCGATCTATTGTGTCGAGCCCATGATACAGAAGTAGGTGCTTCATATCCGCTAACCAATCGCTTATAAGAATTAACCCACTGGTTAGTGATTGCTGTAATCTCAGGAGCATGATAGAGGAGTCCTGCAGTAAATTGTTGAGCAGTCGCCGATAGGCCATATGGACCCGATTGATCAGCAAAAGCATTGATTGGTCCCTTGAAAAGCGATAGATGGGTGTGCATTCCAGAGCCTTGTATACCTGCTAATGGTTTAGGCATGAAGCTAGCATGAATGCCATGTTCATGAGCGATCTCTTTGACCAAGAGACGAGTGGTCATGATCGTATCTGCCATGGTCAATGCGTCAGTGTAACGTAGATCAATTTCATGTTGGCTAGGTGCATCTTCGTGTTGGGCATGTTCGACTGGGATGCCCATCTCTTCCAATGTGAGTACGGTCTGCTTGCGAAGTTCACTAGCTATATCGTTCGTAGTCAATTCGAAATAGGAGCCACTATCTAGCAACTTGGGTGAGCTGGAGGGATCTTTGTCGGCAAAGTAGAAGTATTCAATCTCTGGTGCTACATAGAAGGTGAAACCTCTCTGCTTTGCTTGTTCCAATACGCGACGAAGCACGTGTCGTGGGCAACCTTCAAACGGTGTGCCGTCTATATTGAAAATGTCACAGACCACTCGTGCGGTTGGGGCATCTCCGCTGCGCCAAGGTAGAAGTTGGAATGTTTGAGGATCAGGGCAGGCAAGCACATCGCTTTCGGAAACGCGGCTGAAGCCGTCGATGGAGGAGCCGTCGAAAGTCATCCCTTCTTCTAGAGCGCTTTCCAGCTCAGCAGGGGTTATAGTGAGCATCTTGGCTGTTCCCAATACGTCTGTGAACCATAGTTGGATGAACCTGATTCCCCGTTCTTCAACGGTACGCAAAACGTAGTCCCTTTGATCGTCTGGATCTATGCTGTCATCTTCAGGTTCGTCGTCTGTAAAGTTCATCCCTAACTCCAACTGTATCGATCGACTGGGTTGGCAACCGATAACTTCCACATACTAGCTTGGCAGATCTTCTACCAGCGTGTAGGCTTTGGGCACACGTCCTCTGAGGAGTTAACCAACTGTTCATATAGTCGCAACAGGCATGTAACGACCGATGAGGGAAGATGTATGTGATTGTTGTTGATTGTTGTGCTGTAGCTAGGATCTAGCTCAGTTCGTAGGAATGGTCATGTTCAGACAACTGATCATGTTTAGCCAGCTAGGAGGACCAGTGCAGGAACGTAGCCCCCAAGAGGTTATTAGATTGGCTCGGGAGGAGGGTATAGAGATCGTCGACTTGAGGTTTTGCGATCTCCCTGGCTTGATGCAGCACTTCTCGGTGCCTGTTCACGAACTCTCTGAGGACAGCTTTGAAGAAGGATTTGGCTTCGATGGATCTTCTATTCGGGGATTTCAGGAGATCCACGAGTCTGACATGCTACTCGTTCCTGATGCCAATACAGCAGTGATCGATCCTTTCCGTGAGCACAAGACGCTCAATCTGAACTGCTTCGTACGGGATCCGGTAACCGGTGAAGATTATTCCAGAGATCCGCGATACATAGCTCGCAAGGCTGAGCTTTACTTGAGATCCACTGGTATTGCCGACACAGCTTATTTCGGCCCAGAGGCAGAGTTCTTCATCTTCGATGACGTCCGTTTCCATCAGGATCAGCATTCTGGCTTGTATGCCGTTGATTCGATCGAAGGAATTTGGAACGCAGCTAGGCCAGAGAATCCCAATTTAGGGTACAAACCACGTTACAAGGAGGGGTATTTCCCTGTTCCACCAATGGATCACTTCCAGGATCTACGGTCCGAGATGATCTTGGAAATGGAGAGGATGGGGATCGAGATAGAGGTTCACCATCACGAAGTAGCAACTGCGGGACAGGCAGAGATCGACATGAAGTTCGATACCCTTTTGTCTATGGCCGATAAGCTCATGCTCTATAAGTACATCGTAAAAAGTGTAGCTAGGAGAGCTGGGCGCACTGCAACGTTCATGCCCAAGCCTCTTTATGCAGATAATGGCTCAGGAATGCACACGCACCAGTCTCTGTGGAAAGACGGTCAGCCACTTTTCTATTCAGAGCAAGGATATGCAGGGATTTCCGATCTGGCACGCTGGTACATAGGAGGGCTGTTGAAGCATGCACCCGCTGTGCTCGCCTTTGCCGCTCCGACTACAAACTCGTACAAGAGACTGATACCTGGCTTCGAGGCGCCAGTGAACCTAGTTTATTCACAGCGGAATAGGTCAGCTGCTTGTCGCATACCCCTCTATTCTCAGAGTCCTAAGGCCAAGCGAATAGAGTTTCGCTGTCCAGATCCATCCTGTAATCCTTATCTAGCCTTCCCTGCTATGTTGATGGCAGGACTGGATGGGATCATGAATCGTATCGAACCACCCGATCCAGTGGATAAGGATCTATACGATCTACCACCTGAAGAGATGGCTGGAATTCCCCAGGTCCCTGGTTCCCTCGAGGAGTCTCTCAACGCTCTGGAAGCTGACAATGAGTTCTTACGTTCAGGGGATGTATTCACCGAAGACGTAATCGAGTCTTGGCTCTCGTACAAGCGTACAAAGGAAGTAGATGAACTGCGCCAGAGGCCTCACCCGTATGAGTTCATGCTTTACTATGATATTTGAACCATGCGAGCGCAACTTCCGTCCATGAGGGCGGGAAGGTCTGCTTGAGGGTTATATTTACTATTACTATCGGGCAGTTTGGTGCACACGGGCTGATCTTTACGGTCAGCCCGTGTGCTAATTCGATGTACCAATGCATGCCAGGTGTCATGGACTTAGCTCATACCGATCCCCCAAAGGCTTACACAGTCGATTAGCAGTCTTACTGATGTGTCCTATGTCGTTTGATGCGCCGTTTGCTACTTGTCGCTATATTTGCTACTAAGTTGTTGTTGCAATCAAGTTGCAACAACTGCTATCATGACCTCTTGTCGTTGGAGCTTTAGGTCACGAGACTGGGAGGGGTTTTGCACGATAGTGCTGACTCGGATGGAGTCATCCATTCCAGAGCTGTCTCACATGTAGGCACAGAGATTCGAGGCGTAGAGAAAAGGCTTGAGCAGTTCTTTCACTTGGGAGACCTAGTTCCCCTCGCTGTTTCCAGCGTAGGACCGTTGTTCAGTATTGCCGCTACCGGGGGAGTCATGGCTGCTCAAGCAGGTTGGTACACTCTTCCTGCCATCGTATTGATGGCCGTTCCCTTTTTGATCAGTGGCTTAGTCTTCAGAATGCTGAATAAGCACTTCCCTCATGCAGGAGCTTCATATCACTGGTCGGCTCGAGTAATGGGGAGAGGCATGTCACGTTTTCAGGCTTGGATACTAATTCTTGCTTATTTTACGTCGATTCCTCCCATCATCGTTCCGGCGTCTAGCTATACGCTCCAGCTGCTAATGCCCGGCCATCACCCATCTGCCCTTCTCTCGCTAGTGGTGAGTACCTTTTGGGTGGTATTTGCCTTAATTCCGCTACTTGGCGGGGCAAAGCCTACGGCGCGTATAACCCAAGTCTTCTTTGTTCTGGAAGTACTCTCATTGGCTGGTTTAGCTGGACTGGGAGTGGTCGACTGGGGAACGCTTCATGTGTCGGTGCATTTCGGGCCCCCCCCTTGGAGCGGCATATTGGTGGTTACTGTAGTAGCGGCAACGATCCTGGATGGGTGGGAGATAGATAGCTATGCCGCAGAGGAGTCAAAGCGACCCCATCAAGATCCAGGCAAAGCTGGGATCATCGGTTCTTTGGCTGCATTGAGTTTTTATGCTGTCATTTACCCGCTTATGCTTGGCGAAACTCCGATGAACAGACTTGCCGGAGCCAGAGATCCTCTAGCGATTTGGGGTCAACGTCTTTTACCTCATACATCTTGGTTGGTCATAGTCCCAATTCTCGCTTCTACCGCTGGAGGCTTGTGGCTCACTACCTACATATTGACTCGTGCGTTGTTTGCAATGGGTAGAGAGAGGCTTATTCCAAGCAGCTTTGGCAGGGTGAGCAAAAGACATATCCCCGATGTGGCTGTAGTGATTAGTTTGGGGGCAGCACTAGCTGTCACGGCAATAGAGCTGCTATTCAAGTCTCTTAGCGCATTCTTTAGCTTAGTACTGGCTTCAGCTGGATTCTTTTTGGTAGTGGAGTTCTTCTTTGACTCACTGACGGCAACTGTCTTCTTGGCTAGGGAACATAGGAGAAGATTGTTCTTGGTGCATAGCGAACTTCACCCTCATCACCACCGCTTCATGTTGTGGGCGTCTATAGTCGCTAATCTCATGTTCGGATTCTTTATTGTAGCCTTCTTCGTCGTAGGTCCACGGGCGATTGGTGACAGCATAGATTGGGTTTTAGCCGCAAGCCTGCTGGCAGGTTTTCTGTTTGCATGGGTCACCAAGAGAAGAGCTCATATCATATATGTGTTCAAAGCACTAGAAACCGATCAAGAACCGTTGAGGAGCTCAGTTGGAACAGCTGTGTTCGACGATTGAGTTATGATACATCTCTTTTGGAGGCTACTACTCCACCTACAATTGCAAAGGCCACACAGTAACTCGCGAACACTATTCCACCACTCCACATAGAGAGTAGATGTGCGTTAGGAATACTTGCACCCACTAGAGCAGTTGAAGACATGCCTGGTAGCCATTTAGCTGCAGAAGGGAGAAGAAGGGCTATGAGATTCTCTATGACGACCAACCACACTAAAGCTCCCACTATGGCAGCTACCTGATTACGTATTAGGGCTCCAACTCCTACCCCCAGTAAGGCATAGAGAGTCATAGCTACTACGGAGCCAATGAGGACGGTTGCGATACGATTCTCTTGAGGGGCGATGGCGATGTTATAGCTAGTAAGCCAAGGAATAGCCATGGCCAGAGTTAATGCAGAAGTGAACAGGGAAAAAACGAATCCGACAATGCCCATGGCTATCAGCTTGGCTATGAGTACCCGTGATCTTCGGGGCTCGATGAGATATACCTGAGTTACAGTGCCATGACGGTATTCTCCTGCAAATACCAATATCCCAAGGATTAGTAGGAGTATCGATCCTCTTGAAGCAGCGCCAATCAAGTTGCGCATCCCACCGGAGGTTGTTAGGGCAAACTCTGCATGGCTACGGCTAAAGGTAGTTATGTCCACCGCGACCTCTAGAGCGGTTATTGCCAAAGTGACAGCCAGGATGCCATATGTCATTCTGGTACTACGCAATTTGACCAGTTCAGACATGACGAGATCTTTCATGACCGCTCCGTTGTAGAAGTTGCAGAGAACGGCTGTGCAACTGAACTAACGGTGGATCCTGGTGAGGTCAACTCTAGGAATACCTCTTCAAGGTTTGATTGTTGAGCAACGAGTTCATGCAGCACTATGCCGGATGCAGATGCCAGCTCTCCTAGTTCTTCTGGAGAAATGCCTCGAGCTATGAGTTGGTTGTTCCCTAGGGGAAGGGTAGGCACTCCCCTGGATGAGAGCACCGAGACAAGCCGATCCAACTGAGGTGTTGCTACTCTCGTCGAGTGTTCTCGAGAGGTGGTCAGCTCGTCTACTCCAGCTTGAGCAACCAATTTACCTTTGGCAATTATTATTACTTCATCGGCAATTTGTGCTACCTCAGCTAAAACATGACTTGACACCAGGATAGATCTACCCTGATCGGCCAGGTAGCGAAGTAGATTTCGCAGCCAGTGAATTCCCTCTGGATCCAACCCGTTAGCAGGTTCGTCCAAGAGGAGTACGGCAGGATTCCCGAGCAAAGCAACGGCTAGCCCAAGGCGCTGGCGCATGCCCATGGAGAACTTGCCTACCCGTCTGTCAGCAACTTCGGAGAGACCGACTAATTTCAAGGTTGGTTCTATGCGAGAGTACGGCACTCCCGCTGCAGCTGCTATCCATTTCATGTGATCTACAGCTGAGCGACCGGGGTGGAAGCTAGAGGATTCCAGGACTGCTCCTACGTAATGTACCGGTGTTCTTAGTTTGGTATAAGGTATGCCAGCTATTGAAGCAAATCCGCTAGTGGGACGAACCAGTCCGAGGATCATGCGCAAGGTCGTAGTTTTCCCAGCTCCATTCGGTCCCAGAAAGCCCGTTACCTTACCACGATCCACTTGAAAACTGAGGTGGTCTACTGCCAGGACCTCGCGAAATTTTTTAGTTAGATCCTCTACGACAATTGCAGGCTCAACCATCACAGTTCACTATAGAACGTCGCGACGTGCGTGGTCATTACTACTATCGCGAGCACTAGAGATAATTATCCATCTTAACTAAGCTATGAGTTTATCTTAGCTAGGCTGTGGATGTGGCTGAAATTCGAGTTGTCCTGTGTCAGATCAACACTGTTGTAGGGGATTTAGCTGGCAATGCAGAGCGAATAGTCAATGCTATCGTTCGAGCAGAGGATATCGAAGCAGACATTGTAGCCTTCCCAGAGTTGGCTATTACAGGGTATCCTCCTGAGGATCTCTTGCTCAAACCTGGCTTTGTACGGGATAACCTTTATTTTCTTGAACAAGTGGCTGCAGCTACAGACTCATGTGCAGTAGTGGTTGGCTTTGTAGATACTACTGTGGGAATAAATGGTGGATCCGAGGACAGTGCATCAGCACAGCAGATCTATAACGCTGCAGCCATATGTTCGAGAGGAAAAGTGGTAGGTGTATACCATAAACGTCTTCTACCAAATTATGGCGTCTTTGACGAGAAGCGTTATTTTGCTCAAGGTGAAGGCCCCTATTCGTTGTACAGGCTGAAGGATACTCTTATAGGTGTTTCCATCTGCGAGGACCTCTGGTTTCCAAATGGCCCTGTACTTGCTCAGGCGAGGGGGGGAGCTTCCCTGGTTATCAACATCAATGCTTCACCTTACTCGGTGGGAAGATTGGCTGATCGATTAGCAGTACTTCGTGAACGAGTTCATGAAGCCACCTGTCACATTGCGTACGTCAATCAAATTGGCGGCCAAGACGAGCTGGTCTTTGATGGTGGATCAATGGTGCTTTCGCCAGCAGGAGAGGTAGTGGGTATGTCACCTCAATTCGAAGAGGACATGCTGGTTGTTGATGTGCGCTTAGAGGAAGGGAAGAGCAGCGGGCAGCCGGAGACAACCTCGATGCAGTTAGTTGATCTGCATGTACCCACCAGGGAGCTTCGGAGACCTGTTATCAGAGGTTCTGTTGCACCGATCAGTCGTGAGGAGGAGGTATACAAAGCGCTAGTTCTAGGAACTAAAGACTATGTTCGTAAAAATGGGTTCAAAGATGTGGTCATTGGCTTGTCTGGGGGTATCGACTCTTCGTTGGTAGCTACTATTGCCGTCGATGCCCTAGGAACTCAACACGTTCATGGTGTAGCAATGCCATCACGATACTCCAGCCAGGGATCCATAGAGGATGCCCAACTACTCGCCGACAACCTTGGCATCGAGCTTACGGTTATCCCTATCGAAGCCGCTCATCGAGTATTTGCAGATGTGCTCGCTCCTGTACTCGGCCATTTGCCGACAGGACTCACTGACGAAAATCTTCAGTCGCGAATAAGAGGAGTGATTCTTATGGCATTGTCTAATGCAAATGGCTGGCTAGTATTGACTACTGGCAACAAGAGCGAGTTGGCAACTGGATATTCAACTTTGTATGGTGATTCAGTAGGTGGTTTTGGAGTAATAAAAGATGTACTGAAGACGGTTGTTTATCGTCTATGCTATTATAAAAACTCTACAGCAGGTAAGGAGATTATTCCTAAAACCGTACTAACTAAACCTCCTTCTGCAGAGCTACGAGAGGGACAAATCGATGAACAGTCGCTTCCCCCTTATGATCTACTTGACCCAGTTCTTCAAGGATATGTAGAGCAGGATCATACAGCAATAGAGTTGATAGAAGTTGGCTTTGATAGTGAGTTAGTGCATGAAGTAGTACGTCTAGTTGATTCAGCTGAGTACAAAAGGAGGCAGATGCCTCCTGGTGTTCGTATTACTATGAAAGCATTTGGCAAGGATCGGAGAATGCCAATAACTAATCTATATAGAGAATTTTCTAACCCTACACTTACGGTAAAATAAAAGGTAGTATTAAATATATCTGTAGATTGATTAATTGCCAGGGAGAAATGGTAAAGAGCTGAAGATGAAAGACGAAGACAAGTTGACCCTGTTAGAGCTTGCGTCCATGGCAGGTTCATTTTATTGGCTGGAAATGTGGTTATTCCGATCCATTGGTGCATTAGCGCAGGAAGTAGACCTACCAGCTCTCAATGTTCATCTGGATGCGCAAAGCCGTCAACACGCATGGCACGCAATACTCTGGGAGGAGCAGATTCCAAATATTGCCGGAAAGGTGCGTTATGACTTCACTCAGGCACCCAATCAACAAGTTGAACGTGTCTTGCGCCTTCTTGAGCAGCGGGATCTCGATCATGTTAGGGAATCTGCCAGTAATGGGATGGACATGATTCATGACGATCTTGAGCAGAAGGATTTATTTCTTGCTCAGATGTTGCCACATTCTGAGAAGATAACGCCTTCTGAGTCAGTAGCGGGAGTATACCGGGTCATTATTCCTCGCTTAATAGTATCATATAATATATTGAACCAACGCATATCCGATGTGAGTTCTGCTTCAACGAGAAGAGTGCTTCGGCTCGTACTCAGTGATGAGCTTGCGGGATGGCAGGAGGGAGAAATACTGATAGAGCAGGTATTGAGCAAGGAGACCAAGGAAACGGCCTTAACGATGACCCAGTTTCAAGGGCTGCTGGAAAGTTCTCTCATGGACTTGATCGGCCTACTAGGATCGTAATATAATTAATATTCAAAGATAAGTATAAAGTTTATATCTCTCTAGTTCAAACAAGCAAGATAAAGATACTTAGCGTAACTAAATTGAACTATGGTGCTCCAATGGTCGCTGCACACAGAAATAACACCTAGATGAACTGAGCGCTTGACTGGCCCGTTACAATAATAGCTAAAGGTATAGTGCTGTACTGACGAGATGTCAAAACAATACATAAGCAATACATAAGAGTGAAGTCAATACAAGAAGCATGGTAGTAGCGGTATGTATGTACTGATTGGCAAGGTCGACATGGTGTCATTGAGTAGCGTACGGCAAGAGATGAAGTTGGCAGGTATTTGTGGCATGTATAGAAGTGCCTGTGGATTAGTCGTGTAGATGATCGAAAGCAAGTATAAGAATCTACACATGTCTATATACAGATATACGGTATATACGAAATACAAGTCGTTTATCTGCAGAGTGATATGTGCAGGATAGCTCAGGCATCCGAATATTGAGCAATAGCAATAAGAATTAGTAAAAATACAGTTGGATTGGGTAGCAGGGCAACAGAGTCGGAGAAAAGGAAGCGAACTTTAAGTGGCTAAGGAACGTATTGAGAGAGATGATGAAGATCTCGTCCGTCTTTATCTAACCGACATTGGTCAGTATCCTCTCCTTACTAAGGATGACGAGGTTAGACTAGCGCAAACCATAGAGGCGGGCTATGAGGCTGAAAAAGAGCTCAATGAATCCAAAGATCTCACTCCTGCTCGTCGCAGAGAGCTAAGGCGTAAGATTAGGGCAGGCGAAGCAGCCCAGCAAAGCTTTGTTCAATCCAACCTTAGGTTGGTGGTCTCCATTGCGAAGAAGTATCAAGCCTCTGGTCTGCCCCTCCTCGATCTTATTCAAGAGGGCAACCTTGGCCTCATGCATGCAGTGGAGAAATTCGACTGGAGAAAGGGCTTCAAGTTCTCGACCTACGCTACATGGTGGATTCGCCAGGCTATCACGAGAGGGATAGCCAACACTGGGAGAACGATAAGGCTTCCGGTTCATGCAGGAGATACTTTAGCAAGGGTTCAAAAAGCACAGGCTCGTCTCGAGTTGAAACTCGGTCGTCCGGCTACTTTGGTTGAGTTGGGTGACGAGGTCGAGATGCCCGAAGACAAGCTGGTAGAAGCTTTACGTTTTCGAGCAGAACCACTTTCGCTGTCGGAACCTCTTAGGGAAGATGGAGATGCCGAGCTCGGAGATGTAGTGGAGGATCGCTCTGCCGAATCTCCGTTTGATACTGCTGCAACAGCTCTCTTGCCAGAAGAGATCAGCAGGCTTCTTTCGCCACTGGACGAGCGAGAGAGGGAGATACTGCGGTTGCGGTTTGGCCTTGATCGTGGAGAGCCTAGGACGTTGGAAGAGGTTGGAGAGCATTTCAACCTTACACGAGAGCGCATACGTCAGATAGAGGCACGGGCCATGTCCAAGCTCCGTCATCCTTCTAGCGACACCGGTGCACGAGATCTGCTGACGGTGTGAGAAGCTAGCCCTTGCATTAGTTGCATTAGTTACAGAGTGACCAGGGACTATAGCACGACTGCATCCTACGGCAGCACCTTATGGCTTCCATGAAGTACGCTGTTGAACCATGAAGAAGCTCTTGTTCCTAGCACTGTTGGTAGGTCTTGGTTTGGTCGCAGCGAAAAGATTGCGTTCCATCTGAGGCGGTTGATACCGTAAGTTCCTGCACCTATGGCAGTTGAAATAATGTCTGCCATAGGTGCACTTGGGTTTGGTCGCCTTACTACCCTAAGAGATCTATTAGATTGATTAACTGGATGGACAACTCTACGCTTGGGCGGTAATAGCTTTATTGCCTCTCTTGCTTGGGTAGTTCTTGCCTGGGTGGTGAAGGGAAAGTGGTGTTTTAGTAGGTGTCTCAAGTTTTTGTTGGGAACGCCGATATGGAGCGAGCCACTCGTGACGGAAGGTTTGCCCTGCCACTTTAGTGTAGTTGATCCTCCTGATAGTTGTGATGAGTGCGAGATGGACAACTGACGCTGTAGATAACGCCAACTCCAAAAAGCTCCTCCTGCGACTCCCACAAGGCCAAATGCAACTATAGCTGGCAACTTTCCACCGTGATACCGTGTTCCCATCTTCACGGGATGAGTGAATTGCACGATAGGCCACCCGCGTTCTTTTGCTAGCTTGGCAAGCCCTTTCTCTGGATTAGTGGCAACTGGATGGCCTACTACTTCGAGCATGGGAAGATCGGTGAGCGAATCTGTGTAGGCATACGAGCTGTGGAGGTCGATGTTCTCGACCTCAGCCAAAGCTCGGATAGCTAGTGCCTTATTCTCTCCATGGGCAGAGAAGCTCAGTTTGCCTGTATACCGCCCTAGTTCATCTACCTCTGCCTTGGATGCAATGCATCCATCTACGCCGAGATAAGCACCGAGGGGATGGACAATCTCTTCTGGGGATGCCGATACTATATAAACTTGGCGATTTTGGCTTTTGTGCCAGGCAATTAGCTCAATTGCCTCTGCATAGGTGATGGGTTCGACTATGTCTTCCAGGGTTTCACGTACTATTTGTTCAACTTGTGCCCGTTCCCAGCCTTGCGTGATGGTCAACATAGATTGCCTGATCTTCTCTAGACGATCCTCACTGGCTCCGAACTGCAAGTACAGCATTTGGCCGAAGAGCATCCTCAATATATGTCGACGATTTATCAGGCCACCGCGATAGAATGGCCTGCCGAATGCTGCTATAGATGCTTTGGCTATGACCGTCTT
>Ga0080006_1123135_pt1 | contig 15080 bp, 16 predicted proteins | sample RS3BMetagenome_FD_69209 | JGI IMG/M metagenome (GOLD analysis project Ga0080006, IMG submission 69209) | Ferric oxide microbial mat and aquatic microbial communities from Rainbow Spring, Yellowstone National Park, USA - RS3B (SPADES... ...
CGCGCCCGAAGGGGCCGACCCGGTGCCTCCCGCCAGGGCACCGGCGGCCAGGCTGAGGACGGCCACGATCACCAGCTTCGACAGCACCAGGGCTGCCAGGGTGTCCACGAGTCGGCGGGTCAAGTGATTTCTATGGCACTGTGATGATCAAGTGAACATCCGGCGCTGGCCAGGGGGCCATCGGCATCTTCGATTGCGTACAGTGCGGGATCGAACGAAGGAGGGTGGCTGGTGGCGACCAGGGCCGAGAGGAAGTGGGCGAAGTTCACTGCAGCGATGGGGCAGTGGGCAGTCCGCATGAATACGAGCCAGCCAAACACCAAGATCGGTGAGTACTGCGCAGGTGTCTATGCGTCCACCCAGTTCCATCTAGGTGAGATTCCACTTCCGTCCACCTACGACCCTCATTCCAAATCGCCCTGGTGCTTGGGATTTCAGGATGCCGCGGCACTGCTGACTGCAGTAGAGGTGGCCGGTTTCATTCCTGGCAAGGATTTCGCAGCACTGCTGCGCATAAGCGGCAGCGGAATCATCTAGTCATACTGTGCGGGATCAGACCCAAGGAGGCATGGCGTGCGGACGAAGGCCCAACGGCGGATCGACAAATGGTTGCGGGACGTTCAGCAGTGGGCAATAGCAGTGGAGAAGCAGGACCCGAAGTCACCTGATGCCAAGTACGCGTTCGGGGTCGTGGTTGCCACCAACGTGGCCTTGGGCAGAGGCACTCCCTTCACTGAGGCCGAGCTGGACAAACAGTCCCCGGAGGCGCAGTACGGGTACATCGACGGCATGGCCCTGATCAGCAAGGTCGCGACATACGGGGATGCGCCCCTGGGGAAAATCGCGGACCTGCTGGCAGCGCCACACGGGGAGCCGCTGGAGGGCTGAGATCTTCGCCACCTTCGGAGCCAGTCAATCTTGGAACCCGTTGCCACCCGGTCCCTCCGGCGGTGATTTGGGTACGTCGTTCCTAGCCTTCGTCGGTGTTCGCAGTTGACTGGCCGGGGCGGGCAGCCGGATCGACCAGTCCACGTACCACTTTCACCGCAGCACTACGGTTGCCAGGTGGCGTACGTAGATCTGTCCGAGCTGATTCAGGGAATCGCATCACGCTCCGCAACCCGAAGCGAAGCCCAGCTGGCTGCGGACATCAGAATGCTGATTCTGCATGGCGGCCTCGACCTTGAGGATTCCCAGGTGGTCGCCATGGAAGTCCCAACTGCCGACGGCACTCAGCGAAGAATCGACATTGAAGCGGGACTCACGGTCATCGAAGTGAAGAAGGATCTGCGGATAGGCAACATTCGCGAGGAAGGCCGAACGCAGCTGAGGGGCTACGTAGAGACCCGCACGAAGCTACTGGGGCAGCGTTACGTCGGCGTCCTGACTGACGGCGCAGAATGGCTCCTGCACTTCCTTGGACCGGACGGCGTGTTTCGCGAGGTGTCTACATTCGCAGTGGACTTGAAGGAACCTGATCACGAGAGCCTGATCATTTGGCTTGATGGAGCACTCGCCACTCAGGGTCAGCTAGTTCCTACGGCATCCGAGGTCGAACGGAGGCTGGGATCGGATTCACCCGGCTATCAACTCGATTTCGCGAATCTTGCCGTTCTGTACCAAGAATGTGGGGATCGCTCCGAAGTTGAAGTTAAGCGTGACCTATGGGCGCAGCTGCTCACCACAGCTTCAGGTGCGAGTTTCACGAATACAGACGACCTGTTCGTCAATCACACATACCTCGTCCTCGTGGCCTCGCTGATTGCACATGCGGTGGTGGGCTTGCCGATTACGACGACTGCACCCGCGGCCCTTGTTCGTGGATTGAACTTCGGAACCGCCGGACTCCACAATGTCGTCGAAGCTGACTTCTTCGATTGGCTGCTCGAAGTCAACGGTGGGGCGGAGTTCGTTACGGGACTAGCTCGGCGACTGGCGAGATTCGAGTGGTCTGAGGTTCCCCACGATGTGTTGAAAGCCCTCTATCAGTCGGTCATCTCGGCAGAGCAGAGGCACACGCTCGGGGAGTACTACACGCCGGACTGGCTTGCATCCGCCATGGTTGACGAACTAGTCGGTGATCCCCTTGCAACCAGGGTGCTTGATCCTGGTTGCGGCTCAGGAACCTTTCTCTTTTGGTGTGTTCGGAGGTACCTCGACGCTGCCGACGATTCTGGAATGTCGAATGCCGACGCACTGGACGGACTCGTCGAGTCCGTCTACGGGGCCGATGTGCATCCCGTGGCGGTTGCACTCGCCCGGGTGACCTACCTACTTGCCATCGGTAGTGACCGCCTAAAGAAGGGGCGTGGGTCAATCTCGATCCCTGTCTACCTAGGTGACTCGCTGCAGTGGGGTCAGCGCCATGGGGAGCTGTCAAACGGGGCGCTCAGAATACCCATTTCCGAAAGTGGCACGTTTTGGTCTCAGGAGCTGGTCTTCCCGGAGGCAGTCGTTGAGGATGCGACGCGATTTGATCGGCTAGTGGCCGACATGGCAGATCGGGCATCGAAGTCCGACCCGACTCGCCCCAAGGCAATCGAAGCCATCATGAAGAAGCACGGGGTGAGCGGTGATGAGGCTACGACGATCCGTGCCACCTACCAAACCATGTGTGACCTCCAAGACAGTGGAAGGAACCACATCTGGGGGTACTACGTCCGCAACCTAGTTAGGCCAGTATGGTTATCGCTTGCTGCCAATCGAGTGGATGTCCTCGTGGGGAATCCGCCCTGGCTGGCATACCGGTACATGACTGACCAAATGCAGACTGAGTTCCGCGAGCAGTCGAAGTCCAGGAATCTGTGGACTGGTGGACAGATGGCAACCCATCAGGAGCTCGCTGCCTACTTCGTGGTGCGGTGTATGGAGTTGTACCTGCAGGTTGGTGGACGATTTGGGTTTGTCATGCCGAATGCCGCATTGAGTCGTGAGCAATACCAAGGATTCCGAAGCGGGAGGTTCGCGTCAACAAGTGTCAGTCAGCTAACCGCATCATTTGAGGCGGCATGGGACCTAGACAAGATTCGACCATCTCCATTCCCTGTCCCGTCTGCGACTGTGTTCGGGATGAAGACGCAGGAAGATGCCCACCCACTGCGAACCGACGAAGTGCAGGTGTGGGAAGGGAAGCTCCTTGATGAGAATGCCCTGTGGGCCAATGTGGCCGAGTTGATTACGGTTTCGCAGGCCGACCCTGAGTCCCAGTTCCAATACGCTGGGGAGTCCGAATACAAGGGGAGGTTTTTTCAGGGGGCGACCATCACGCCTCGGAGCCTCGTCTGTGTTGAGGTGCTGCCGACGCCAGCACTGGGGCTGCCCGAAGGAATGATCAGTGTTCGATCTGCGCGGTCCACGCAGGAGAAGATGCCCTGGAAAGAACTGCACTCGCTGGAAGGAACCATCGAGTCCGCGTTCATTCGGAATCTGATGCTTGGTTCCACGATTGCACCGTTTAGAGTTCTCGATCCTTGGCGAGCGGTGATCCCGTGGGATGGTACAAACGTCCTAGACGCAGACGATTCCGGTTTGGAACAGTTTGCCGGGCTGGCGGAGTGGTGGCGCACGGCATCTGAGCGCTGGTCAAATAATCGACAGAAGAAGTCCCCGCCGACGCTAACTGGTCGCATCAACTTTCAGAAGGCACTTGAGACTCAGTTCGGATCGACTGGGTCCCGCGTCGTGTACACCACGTCAGGAAGTTCGCTGGTGGCCGCGCTGGTCGAAGACGCCTCGTGTGTCATTGACTCGAGCCTCTATTGGGCGACAGTAAGCCAAAGTGGCGAAGCGCACTACCTGCTGTGCATCTTGAATAGCTCGGCTATGGAAAAGGCTGTCGCTCCACTTCAGTCCAAAGGAAACTTTGGGCGACGGCACTTTCATAAGTTTGTATTCGACGTGCCCTTTCCATTGTACAACGGGAATAATGCACTGCATCAGCAGATAAGCCAGATCGGGAGCGATGCAGCCCTGGAAGCGGCGAAGGTTGAGATTCCGGCTGGGACTGAGTTCAAGAAGGCACGGAGACTCGTTAATGCCCACTTGGCCAAGGTAGGCATCACCTCAAAGCAAGAAGCGGCGGTTGCGACGCTCTTGAAGACTCTCTGAATGATGACCAAATCAGGGAGCGGATCGTTCGAGTGACCGCAATCAGGCTCGAAGAGGCGGGGTCTCTCGGATTGCTTCGACATCAGGGATTGGCTTGGCTATCGACGGAGTTCAGGCGCCCGGCTGCCGCCAGCGCCTTCACCGTCATGATTACTGGATCGTCGGTGTACGTCCTCCGTTCGGCCAGTCCGACCAGGGCGTCCACTATTTCGGTGAGGCCGACGACACGCACGGGCGGGTCCATGGCCGCCAGGTGCGCCCGCACATCACCCTCGTGACCGTTGGCGAACTTGCCTACGTACAGCCGCCACTCCACCTGGCTTTGTCTGAATCCATAGCGTTCGCTCGCGCGGATGGCTATCTCAGAGCGGAGGGTGGGATCGTTCAGGACCTTGTATCGCTCGAATGACGTTCGACGGGTCTCGTCCGCGAGTCCCCGGAATCCCTGTCGGTTGACGCCCTGTGATCCGAGATAGGACTTGGCCTCGCCAAGGATCAGGCGATTGGAGCGGGCTGCGACTAGGTCGAACTCGTACCCGTGCTCCTGGAACTCGTCGTGGGATGTCTTCTTGGTCTTGCGTCGGACGAAGAACTTGACGTTCCCCGTGACAATGAACCCTTCACTTTCCAACGCCACCTTGCAGAGTTGTTCGAAACTTTCCATACCGGGCACCTTTCTGGCTGCTGGGTCGCGGTGGGCATCGCGTGAGACCCCCCGGAATCCCAACCCGGGACGTATCCTTGCCTGACGAGGTGCACGGGTCGTGGATTGACGAGCAGAGGACGCCCTGAGTGTTGAGTGACATCAAACTGTTTCGGACCACCGGTGGCACGGTGAGCGAACTCGCCGGGACCTCGGTTGCGCTGGAGAAGAGCCTCCAGACGCTGATGGAGGACAATCTGGAAGCGTTCCTCGGCGTCCGAATGCTAGAGACTGAGTACTCAACCGGTAAGACCCACGCTGGCAGGATCGACACACTGGGGATCGACGAGAACAATTCGCCCGTGATCATCGAGTACAAGCGGTCGATCAACGAGAACGTGATCAACCAAGGGCTGTTCTATCTCGATTGGCTTCTGGACCATCGCGCCGAGTTCACACTCCTCGCCATGAAGAAGCTGGGAGCGGAGCTGGAAGACGCAGTCGATTGGTCGTCACCGAGGTTGATCTGCATTGCCGGAGACTTCACCAGATACGACGAGCACGCGGTGTCCCAGATCAACCGGACCATCGAACTGATCCGGTATCGCAAGTACGGGGACGACTTCATGATTCTCGAACTTGTGAACTCGGTAACGGGGACGCCACAAGCGGTCGATACAACCGCGGCAGCGACACCAGCCAAGGCGAAAAGCAAGACGGTCACGGACTATCTGGCGCAGTCACCGCAGGATCTTCGGGACCTCTACCAGTCCGCCGAAGACTTGCTGGTCGCCATGGGGGACGACGTGACCAAGAAGGTGACCCAGGTCTACATCGCGTTTCGACGGATCAAGAACTTCGCGTGCATCGAAGTCCACCCTCAAACGAAGCGGATCTTGATGTACCTGAAGGTCGACCCCGACAGCATCGCTCTGCAGCCGGGATTCACCAGGGATGTGCGAAACATCGGCCATTTCGGAACCGGCGATCTAGAGGTTTCGATCAGCAGCCAGGCAGATCTTGAACTCGCGCAATCGCTGATCACGGCGAGCTACGACAAGAGCTGACGCCAAGGGACCCACTGGCGGATGCTCATTCGAGTTCGCCAGCATTGAACTCGGCGGTCCATGCGTTCATGATCCGGGCCATCGCCATCATCTCCTCAATGGCCATGCCGAGGAGTTCCGATGCCGTGTTGAGGTTGCGAGTGACGCCGACACCAGTGATGACCGATTCACAAGTACGGCGGAGGAGCAGAATCATCGCAGCCCAATGGACCGCTGCTTCGGAATTCGGCGGCGGCGGGATGACGGATTCCATCTGATCCAGTTCGGCGACGATGCTGTCTGCGGCGGTGCAGATGCCCCTCTCATCACCCGACTCGATCATGGGACGGAACAGCGCCATCAGTTGAGTGAGTTCCGTGGTGTAGGGCACGATTGTCGATCCCCACACGCCAAAGCTGATGTCCACACCGTTGGCGTTCAATACCGGTTCACCCGGAAGAGGTGTGGGGAGTCCTGGCGCCAACCCAGACCTATCGTCTGCGGGGGACCGAATCTCGCCGGGTACGCCTTCGACGGGGGCTGGTTGAGAAGAAGCGGTCTGCTGCTTCTCCGCGAAACGCGTGGCGACATTTGCCAGGCCCCTTACGACCCAGGCGAGGGGGGTAAGTACGAAGAAGGTGAAAGCGGCCAAACTCAGGGTGCCGATGATGAGCCACACCAAGACCGTCGCCACTGGTCAATCTCCTGTCCTCTGGATCGAATGAACCAGCCACCCGAAGACTAGGGCCTATCTGGATATCCTGCCTCGGCTGTCCTTGGTGGAGCAGTGTGTTACGTTGCCGATTTCGTTAGCATGGATTAGCTTCCATATCGGGTTCAATGGATGCGAGGGGCGGACGGATGCGGCGGAGATGCATTTTGGTACTGGGAAGCGGCGTGCTCGCCCTCGTCCTTGGGTCCTGCGGGAGCGGTGCTTCAGTTGCAGCGAGAAGCAACTCCCCAGTCACGACCGTGATTCAGCCTGCCCAGACCACCACCTCTGTGCCACCGACGCCAACGACCACACCCCCATCGACGACATCGCCTACGGCGCCGCCCACTACCACGACCACCACTTCTCCAACACCGCCCGAGCCATACTTCAGTATCCCCGGGACCGAGTCCACGCTCTCCAACATCGCCGACAAGTTTGGAGACAGTCTGGGCTGGTACTACAACAAGTCCAATGGTGACTGGGAGGGCAACACGCAGGACAGCTTCTGCCAGATAAGCATCACGAATAGCGAAGGCGAAGCATCAAATCTGGCCGACAATGTCGTGTTCTCTTGCGGACTACCGACGGACCCTTCGGCTGTGACGCACTCTGACGCACAAGAAGAGACTCTCTTCACCTTGACCCTTATCGGTCAGGACGTGGGAGCCCCTGCGGCGCAGTGGCTAAGTCAGGAAGTGACCAACGCAGCCAGCGGGAATGGTGTGGACGATGAGAAGACGTTCACGGGTCCGCTTGGCCCGATCCAGGTATCGGCCAACATCGGGAACAGCCAGTCGACTATCGGCCTGCTCACCGGCTACTGAGTCAATCCGGTTGCGAGCGGCGCAGTTCGGCGCGGATTGGTTCGGCCAGTTGGACTGCCCGAGTTCCGACCCGGCGTTGCGCGGCATGCCGGTTACTTCGGCGGATCGGCTGTTGGGCGTCACAGAACGGTTTGACGACTCGTATCCGCCAGCCATGCCTGTCGCGCAAACGACGAGTGCTAGGGGAACTCACAGGCAAATACCCGTCCGCATTAGACGGAACACATACAAGTATTACGGTTGTGTAAATAGAGTCCTATAAGACCCAATACGGCTTGCTTATGGCGGCTGTATATGGTATAATAGGGCTAGAGGAAGAACCAGGGAAAGAGTCTATCAGGCTCGCAAAATGAACTAGGAATGCCATGCAGTTTGTGTCAGCAGGAATCCCCATGATCGCATTGTCCGACGGTGGAAAATGACCGCAACTTCTACGGCGGCCGAGTCTCAGCTCCGCAAGGCGCAGGCCGAAGACTCCCGGATCGCAGCCGAACTGGATTCGGCCGAGCGGGCGGGTGCCGATGCCCTTGAAGTCGCACGCCTGCGCATTGAGAAGGACTGGTCCGCCAAGCGGCTGGCCGATACGGATGAGGATCATCGGATTGCCCTGGCGGCAGAGAGGGCAGCCGCGGCCGACGAACTGATCGAATCGGTGGCAGGGACGATGGACCGTGAGGACCTAGCCGTCTGGGACGCCATCGAGGCCCTGCGGTCGGCGGTCGCAGATGTGGTCGATGCAGATCGCCACCGGAACGCCGTCGTGTCGACGTTGTCGGCCCAGTTGATCGAGGTAGCCGGTGCTAGCACCACGGGACGGTTCAGCAACCCCTCCTTTGGGGGCATGACGGTCGACGGGCGTCGGATTGCCAGCAGCAGTGGCCAGGTCGGGTCAACGGTCGCGGGGATCGTGGAGGAACTGATTGCGTTGTCGAACGTGGCTCTCGGGCAACAGCTCGCCACCGCGGCCTCGGTTCAAGGCGCTCTCCGTCGGCCGGTCCTGGCCATGGCTGGAGGTGCGTTATGACGACCCCGATGCGAGACCGGACTCCCCAACAGCAGGCACTCGCCCTCAGCTACTGCCTTGACCCCGACGTGATCAACGACGCGACAATTCGGAACGCGGCGGAGCTGATCGACATGGCCGGGGACGGCATCGGCCCGAACTCGACGCCGGACGACCTCCATAGGGCGCTGGCGCTCCAGCGAGCTCTGAGGGACGCAAACACGCCACGGCCCCGAGGGCCGTTTTTCAGGTGATGTGATTCCCACCATCAGCGCCACCCGGTTCCGCCAGGACGGGGGAATCGGGTCGGCTGCGATGGCATTCTGCGGTGCGGTCCCAGTGGCCAGGTTTGGTAGCCCCCTCCATCTGGGACCGCACCGCACTCACCTCTAATAGTTCCAATACGTGACAGCGGTGCGTTGACCAGCGAGTTCACCACCGCACAGCGAGGGGTTTAGGTCCAAATGTCAGATTCCAAGAAGACCAAGAACACCGAACCGGGCATGGCGACCGTGACCATGGGTCCGGGCGGTATCCGGGTCCAAGTGCCAGAGTCGGAACGGACAACGCCCCGACCCCGTTCAGCAAACCCCACGGGTCCCGGACCGACGACCGGTTGGTCCGGGAAGTCACGTCGGGCCTTTCACCGATTCATCACCAACCTGGACCCACTGCCCCTACTCGACCACGCCAACCGGTTTCCCGTCATGGTCACGCTGAAGTACCCAACGGACTGGCAAACGTTCGCACCCAATCCCAAGGAGACCAAGCGGCACCGAGACCTATTTCTGAAGAGGCTCGGTACAGCCCTCGCTACATCTGGGCGACCACCCCACGTTTGGAAACTCGAATTTCAGCGCAACGGCGCACCGCACTTTCACCTCCTGGTTGCCCTACCGCACACCATCGCCAAGAGGGTCGGCGGCACCCAGGTCCATACGCCCACCGAGGACTGGGTGCGCCAAAACTGGTACGAGGTCGTTGGGTCCCGTGACCCCCGTCACCTGACCGACGGAGCCCACATCGACCCGGAGAAGGTGGCCGGTAGTCCGGCACCCGAGGCAATCAAGAGCGCCCTCGGCTACATGGGCAAGGTCGAGGGCAAGGAACACCAGACACGCCCACCAGTCGAATGGTCCGGCCAGTCCTTCCGCTACTGCGGCAGCGGGGGACTGGACACCCTTACCTCCACGGAACCGATCCCCATGGAACTGGCCGCAGACCTCATCGGCCTGATGGGGGACCAGTACTTCGATGACAACCCGCAGTTGTCGGCAGACGCCCGTGCCGTGGACCCAGGGACCGGAGAAATCACCACCGAACTGCCCCGATTCCTGACGGGCGATGGCGCAACCCTATTCACTCAACACCTCGACAGCCTGCGTGACGAAGTCCTGCGGGTGACCGGGGTCCACCTACCAGAAATGACATTGCCAATGACCGGCGAGACCACGACATTCAGCGACCTAGACCCCGTCGGACAGAGGATGTGCATCACGTGGGCGGACACGTTGCGCAATCTCGTCCAGGGCATGAAGGAGGACCGAGCAACTCTGGTCACCTATCCCGACATGTTGGGTCCCGACGCCGTCGAACTCAACGCAGAACTGATCCGGGACGCCGAACGGTTCGTCCGGTTCGTCGAGATCGCAACTCTCTACGTCGGCCCGGTCCCGGAGCCCAAGATCAGTGAACGTGTCGCGGCCATGATCAAGGCCGATTTGGACGAGGCCACTGACGCCGGTGACGCACGATGACCGCCCCGCAGACGATCACCGAGGACGAGCTGATCGAACTCCTTGCCGCAGCGGAACCGAACACCCTGGAGGTTGAGGACGCCATGTGGGCCTTCGTGTGCGCCGACGCCCGCCACGACACCTTTGAGGCGAAGGCGATGAAGATGGCGACACTGATCGCCGAGACAGCCCGCCGTCGGGTTGCGGCACAACGCAGGATCACCAAATTCGCCAACAGGGTGACACGTCGATGAGTGAAATCCCCGGAAGTAGCGCACTCACACCCACGGATCACGGGAAATTGCTGGAACCCATCAACGCCGATGACGACGGCATTAGGCCCCGGTGCACGGCGACCGTCCGCTCCACGGGACTCCGGTGCAAGAAGTTCCCCATAAAGTACGCCAGCGTGTGCCGGTCCCACGGCGGCGCTGCTGGACAGGTGAGGCGAGCGGCTGCAGTGCGTGAACAGAAGGCGCTTGCCATGGCTGCACTGTCGGAGAGAGGTTACCCAGCACTGACCGACCCCGTCGAGGAGCTATTGCGTTTGGCGACCGAGTCGGTCGCGTACAAAGACATCTTGGCGATGCGGGTGGCCGAATTGACTCACCTGGCCACCGTTGACCGGACGGGCCAGGAATCCATCAGTGCCGTCCTGTCCGCCTACGCCAGCGCCCTGAAGGAGGCATCCAGTGTCCTGGTCCAGGTGAACCGGCTGAACATCTCCGCACGCCGGGTCAGCATCGAAGCCGCGCAGGCTGGACTTCTGGCCGAGGCGTTGCGTCGTGCCGTGTACTGCATCGAGGCGCAGTTGACGTATGACCAGGCGCAGGCGGTCCTTGGGGTTGCATCACGGGAGTTCGCCGCGCTGATGGAGTGACGGGCTAAAACGAGCGGTGCTGACACACTGACCTGACGGCGTCGATTCGGGCACCTCTCGGCGTGCGAAACCCGTGGGAAGAAATCTCCGGGGACTCTCTCGACGGTGGAACCTTTGAGGGCCAAGCTGCCAAGCATGACCACAACCCTCATCGGATACGCCCGTGTCTCCACCGACGATCAGAACGCCCAACTGCAGGAGGACGCCCTCACTGCAGCCGGTTGCCTACGAGTATTCACTGACACGGCTTCAGGCTCGCTCGCCAGCCGACCGGAACTGGACCGGATGCTTGACCAGTTGCGGGATGGGGACACCGTGGTCGTCTGGCGATTGGACCGGCTCGGGCGCTCCCTCAAAAACCTCATCGCCCTCGTCGAGGAACTGGCGTCACGTGGTGTCGGGTTCCGTTCGCTGACCGAATCTATCGACACGACGACCAATGGCGGCAAACTGGTATTTCACATCTTCGCCAGTCTCAGTGAGTTCGAGCGTTCCCTGATTCGTGAACGCACCATGGCGGGTCTGGCATCCGCACGGGCACGTGGCCGTGTCGGCGGGCGCCCGACGGTAATGAGCGCCGAGAAACTGGACGTTGCACGGGCCATGCTGGCGTCCGGGGATCACACGATCCAGGCAATCGCCGAGACCATCGGAGTCAGCCGCAAGACAATCTACCGGCACGTTCGCCAAGTGGTGTCGTAGGTGACCCCAGTGACCTCGATTGCGCAAACGGCACGCAGTGATCACGGTTCGGCATCCCACGATTTCTTTGGGATAGCCCGCGGACCATTCTGGCCCCAGGAATGCCCCGAGAGGCCCCTAGTTTGCGTTCTCAGCCGTCCATTTGCAGGTCAGGAACAATCAACCGTCGATATCGCACATCAGCCCGTCAGTCGTCGCCACCCTCTTCTGCTGTTCCCTGGACCATTTCGAGCGCTGATCTGTAGATGAACGGCACCCAATAGTCTGGGTCGGAACGAGAGCCTCGCAACTCAAAGAAACCGATGTCTACAAGGCCAGAAGCGATGGCATCAGCATCAACTCTGGATGCCTGCCAAATATCTGTCAACGTTTCAATGGACTGATTTGTCTTCTGGGATGTGAGCATCTCGATGTACGGCTTTAGATTGGGATATTCGGCATATATCGTCTGCTCCAGTCTCACCCTCGACACCTCAGGGAGTGCTTCCCGGAATGCGATACGCGTAAAGATCGTCGCTCCATCCGGCACTGCCTCGCCCCTCTCGAGGTTTGCGAGTTGGGCCTGTCGTGCCTGATCCATCAGGTGAATGACTTCTCTCGGTGCAGTCACGCCGAGTCCATCTTTCACCCGGCCAACGATCCACTCAAATGTCTTCGGGTTGCGTCCCGAGTCAATTTGGTCGGGCACCAATGAGTCAAACCACTCACGTTGTCGAAGTGCATCAGAGCGAACCTGCTCTCGGTCGATTCTCGAGTATTCGATCAACAGGGGATTAGCAAGAAGCCTTTGGACCACGAGGTTCAATAGTGTCGCTTCATTCCAAGAGATGGATACTGTCCGAGTGATGTGGCTCGCCTCCCGAAAACCGCCATCCGTAATAGCATTCCAAATATCGCTCCGCAGAAAGATCTTCAATCGAATGGCATCAAACGCCAGCAGATCGAGGTATACCCTAAAGAGGGAGCGGAGTGCGTTGGCCTCAAGCTCTGCGTTCTCCGCAAAAGCTACGTCCAGTCGATCAAAGAGCACCCAAACGCTGTAGCCAGACTGCCGGAGAGACTCATCCGCCATGTGAAGAAGATCGTCTGCGGAAATGAAGCCCCTGCTTCGGTCATCAGGTGTCGGTTCACCAAGTGTGATTCGGCCAACTAAACCAACCGGAGCGCCTGTCGTTGGATCGAGCTTCATCTCCGTCTCGAGAGCACCATGTCTCATGGCATTCGTCACATACTGACGTACCCGCTGGACTAGGCCCCCCAGTCCACCGGGCCCCTTGGCGAGACCGGCGTCCGCCAGCGATCTGCGAACGGTTTGAGCCGACGAATCCTTGACATCATATTCGTCAAGAAGTCCGCCCACGAGCGACAAGATGTAGAACTTCCAAATCGCCACAAACTCCTCCTCGGACGTAGGAGGGCTTGCAACTACAGAGCGGAACGCCGGGGTCCCACGAGGAATCTCTCCAGGCACGAGTGTCACGCCAGCATCAAACATTGAATCTGAACGCGTCAGGAGGGCAGAATAGATCGCAGATTTGCCCGCACCTTTAGACCCAAACACAATGTCAATATCGCCATTGACGAGGCGTCGAAACTGGTCTGTCTCGACGAAATATGACGCAAGCGTATCGACTTCGTCTTCGGCCACACGACTACCAACACTGAGATTCTGAAGTACATCGACGACGTTCGGAGCAGAGTTGTTTGGCACGGCGCTACACCGATGCCCGGAGGAACTGACGTTTAGGTGCGAGGGTCACAATTGCATTCTCGCACGACTGCCACCGCACCTGTTTTCCGTCGGGAGGTTCTTCGATGCTGGACCCCCTCACCACGATTCAGCGCGAGTCACTCGTCGTCGTAGCCGCCGACGATCCTGTCCTCGTCGATCCGGTCCATGATCCCAGCCCAGTGAAGCCACACCTGAAGGCGTCGTGGGTCAAATGCGTTGCGCCCCTGGACAATCGCAGGAAACACCTTGATCTCCTGAATGATCGCCTCTGCCAACTGTCGCCTCTCGTCCGGCGTGAACGTGTCCCATCTCGCTGCGATTTCGCCACCCAGCCGATCAAAGACTGACGTGCCCCTGAGACCTGCAACCTCTGCCCTCCGTCCGTTCATGTTGGCATTCAAGGTCTTGGTCAACATATTGAAAGTATTTCGGTCAATCTCATCATTCGCATAATCGACAACTGCCTTTTGCAACTTCTCCTCATCGACCTCGTTCTCTGCCAACAGATCGCGCATACGCTGGGAGTTTTCGACCACTTCCGTCGCTGCCGCCTCATGGAGTTCAGGTGAATCGGCAATCTCCTTCACAACGTTCCACATGTATGTCTCTACGGCGTTTGCGCCTATGTAGACCTTTCCGCATCCGCCCGTCCGGCTCTTGCACCCGTATGACCGTCGCCCCGCACGGGGCATCGGCTTCAACATAGATTTGCACAAGCCGCAGACCAGCAGTCCCTTCGCCGGGTAATCCACGTTGCGACGAGCCCTCAGGCGTGACGGATCATTGAGCAGGGCACGGCACTGAAGCCAAGTAGCCATGTCGAGGACGGGTTTCCAAATCGCCGGGCCGAGGATTTCACCCTGGTGCTGTCGCTGACCCGCAGTGCGTGGCGTGACAAGCAAACGCTTGACCATCGACGTGTGCCAACCATGCCCAGTACGCACTGTCGGCACTGCCTGTCGGTTCCAATCGTTGGTGATCTCCGACAGCGTTTCGCCCGCCAAAACCCGTGTGGCCGCCTCTCTGATCCTCGCTGCTTCCTCAGGAACGTGGGTCACGCCATCAGCAGCAAATCCGTAGGGCCGCAGACCACCCCCGTACTTGCCCGCGTCCGCCAGCTCGCGTTTCTTCCGGGTGACCCGCTCACGCATCCGGGCCACTTCGTGAGCAGCGAACGTCCCCTGTAGCCGCAGCCGGAAGACATCGTCAGAGTTGGACAGGTCGTACTCGCCGTGCACGTTGGCCAACTGCGTAAGACCGGCGTCGTCGCACCGCTGAAAGAACTCCTCCAGTTCGTACGGTCGGCGGTGCAGACGGTCATCCCGGTAGACCGCGACAGCACTGATGCGACCAGCAGCGACATCGGACATCAGGCGGTCGTAGGCCGGACGTGCCTTCCTGGGATCGGCGGCAGTGATGTCATTGTCGGTATAGACCTCTTCGACGATCCAACCCCGCCTCTCGCAAAGGTCCCGGCAGTCCGCCTCCTGGGTCGCAACGTTCACCGCCTCGCCTTCACGGTCTGATGAAATCCTGGTGTAGATGCCAGCGCGGGTCGCCATTCGTTCACTGTATCGTTCGGATCAGTCGTGGGGTCCAGTGGCTGATGGCCGGCCACGCCAGTCCGGCCAGCGCCAGTGGCAGGGACAGGACGGCCACATCGAAGGCCGCCCCCCGCAGCAGCAGCCCGGC
>Ga0080006_1137388_pt1 | contig 15073 bp, 17 predicted proteins | sample RS3BMetagenome_FD_69209 | JGI IMG/M metagenome (GOLD analysis project Ga0080006, IMG submission 69209) | Ferric oxide microbial mat and aquatic microbial communities from Rainbow Spring, Yellowstone National Park, USA - RS3B (SPADES... ...
GTTGAATGCTCGCCTGGAGCAAGGCACCGGTATGGCACGAGGCGTGGATTCAGCAATGCTACCATCCCGCCTATGCGTATGCCGGGCATGATTTTCCTGGGCCATTGGTGAACGATGATGATGATGATGATGGTGGTGGTGGTGGTGGTGGTGGTGGTCCATGATTCGATATACCTGACCATACATTGACATGCAGAAGCAACGGAGATTCTTTTCAATGTAAGTGCCCACGCACGACGCTTGACGATATGCATACGTGTCGAGCGTCTCCGAGGCTGCATACCCCTACGCCCGTATCAGAAATGAATGGAACACGAAAGTACACGCATTGTTCCTGTATATCTATTTTTGTCGCAGTTTTGTGCAGCCGTGTCGTTCAATCTGGAGAAATAACGCCGTTTGGATTCATATATCGTTTCTGGATTCTCGGTTGTGCTTCGGAGTAAAGCTTCGGAATCTTGGCATCCAGAATTCATCATGTCATCGTTATCAAGGTGATTCGCGACGCAATGGCACCATGGTTCGTAAAGTAACCAATATCATCATCCGGTCATCCTTACAAGCCTATCCTATTCCCTTTTCATTCCGTTTAGTATGCTCAAAGCATGCGTTTTCAAGTTTTCGATTTCTCGACGTCGAGGCAATTCATTGGCCCAGCAAGTTGCGCCGCGGGAAAGAAAGCGAAGAAGATACTCGACGTCGTCTCTAGACGACTTTTTCTCAAGCTCATGTCGAAAGTTTACGGAACTTGTCACGTCAAAGAATCGATTCCGTTCGAAAAGCAAAGCCGCCACTCCCTCCCGCCACCAAAGAAACCGCATTCCATATTAGCATGATGCCGGTCACGGCTTTGCTCCCAGCGGCTCCCGTCCCTTCTGCTTGCATGGTAAAGGCCCTTGGACTCGGACTCAAGTCATCCGAGCAATCGGTTTCAAAAGAGAGAGCGTCGCCGTTTTTGCACGCAGCAATCGCAAACAGATCAAGATTTTTCGACATGTTCTCGAGCAAGAATTTTTCTTCTGGTATTTGTTTCTTTGCGGAACGCGACGCTGTTCACAAATCCCTGGTAGAATTGAGCGGCATACGCTTCCCCACCCAGCGAACAGAACACTCGCTGCTTAATTCGACTAGAGGAAGCCAGTGATCACAGGGTGCTGCAACGAGCTCGAAAACGGAGAGAGGCATCGAGGACATACACGCGCACGCGTCACGCGCATGTGCCTAGCGCTGAAGCAGGCGTTCACGTGCAAGGGGGCGACCCTTGAAGGAGACCGACGACGCGTGGCATTCATATGAGAACACCTGACCCGTAGCAGAGTTTCACTGCTACGACGGGCATACAGAGGCTGAATGCGAAGAATTTAACGGTAGCGAGCGAAGCGTAGATCGCAACTTGCGCCTTTGCATGACATGCGTCGACGACGGCTGGAAACGACGTCACCCAGTCTTTACCGCTGCTGTCATGATCTTTCGACTGCCGGCAACAGAGCTGGAGGTCAAGGACAGATCCGCGTATTCAAAGACAAGGACACGAGAGGCGAGAGCGACGCTGTCGCATAAGAGGCTCGTAAAACCTCATGTTCATGAACCTGAGAACATGCTCAAATTCCAGCGTGTATGCCCGTGTGAACAAAGCGGACCGGTTCTATTCTATTCCGACATGGATCTAGCAGCAGCAACAACAACAACAAGAACAAGAACAACAGCAAGGCGTCGGAAACGACCCAAGTCCCGGGGTTTCGCCCTCTGTTCTTGGAAACCGGCACTGCCGCGGTCAACTGTCTCCGAAGCACGTCCAGAACTCCCAAGTGACGCTGCTGCACCATGTCCAGCGTCCGCACGACAGCGCTGCAAGCTGCTTTTATGTGCTTGCTAGAGTCGTTTGGAGCCGTTCGCGGACGTCACCGCTGAACCGGTCCGCAAAGGCGTCCGTGAGAGGCGAGCTTGAATACGTTTCCCGAAGGGTGTGCCGCGCAGCTCCGCCAGGTGCGGTTGAATCGCTTCCCGCAACGCTTCAAACACGGGTGAGGGCGCCAACGAAAGCGCCCGCTGAACGACGTAGTTTGCATACGGATCGAAAAGCAGGGGTCGTATATTTCGTTGGTGCTGCTCGGAGCCGACCTGTAGCGGCATGCTCTCGACCGACTGTGGGCCTTCTAAAAGCTCGTGAAGCAGTAATCGCAGGTCTCGCTCGTTCGCCATCGTGAAGACTTTCTCTACCACGTTCGAGCTAAACTTTTGCATGGAAAGCTGCCAAAGGTGGCCACGAATGCGTTGAATGATTGCCCTCGTATACGACGGCTCCTTGAGCTCTAACACGTACTGTACGACGTAGTTGCCGAACGGGTCTTGCATCAGTTCATAGGCACTGTTCAGAATCAGGGCGCAGAGGTTGCTGCGCTGTTCCGCCGTCGCGTGATCGAGGCAACGCTGCAGTACACAGCAGCCGTGTCGATGCCTCGCGATTTCCAGATAACGCGTGAGGGCGGTGTCGTAGATAAAGCGTCTCAACGGGACATCCATTCTCTGTAAGCATCGCTGAATGACGTGATTTCCATTCACGTCACACATCAGCGATAGGCAGTGCGGCGAGATGGCCTGGGCGATGAGTGCGGCGTGCTCAGGTTCAACGGTAAGCTCGATCATTTTCTGCACAACGCGAGTTCCATGCGGGTCCATACAAACCTGAGCCAGCTGCGATGCACTCTGTCGAATGAGCTCTAGCCGTTGCTCGCGGTTGCAGTGCTCGAAGAGTTTCTGACATAGATAGTTCCCAAAAGGATCCATCGCAAGCTCCACGAAATGCGGTCGACACTCCTCGAAAATAAGCGCCGTGTCTGCAGCATTCTTGACATCGAGACGCGCCTGGAGGTAGCGGCCTCCCTGTTGATCCCGAGCCATCAGCGCCATACGCCCAGCAAAGCAAGAGAGCGGGGCAGACGCGTCACTCAAGGCCCCGTCAGGCGCTGTGTTTGTCGGAATGGATGCCGCAAGAGCAGCACTCTTGAACGAGACAAGCTCAGGATGATGCGGTTGGTGATCAGAAGCCGCAGCATCGAGTCCAACAGGCAGCTCTTGAGACGGCATCGCTTGATGTTGCCCCAGATAAATGCTGCTACGGGCTGTGTTTCGCGGAGCTCGACGGGGACGCCCGCGTGTGCTCCATGGTTTTTTCGGCAGATGCTCGGCACCCGGGTGCGGTAGCGGAGCGCGAATATCCCGAATGTCAAAGGCGCCACTGTTCTCCATACTCTGGACTGGCGCAACAGCTTCTGTCCAGGCTGGCATCAGGGTGGATGTCTGAGCCACTTGAGCGCCCATCGTGGAGGTCGTCACTGGGATGCGCGGCACGACGGAGGTTGCTGCACAACTCCCCGGGGTGATCGTGGCAACGGGCGGACTCACGGCTGCAATAGCAGCCATCGATGGAGTCTGCGAACGCAACGGTACGCCCCGCTGGATGCCAGCAGCGAGTTCGTCCCGCGATCGGGGCGAGCTGCGCTCCTCGTATCGTCCGCCGGCTTCACAGCCGGTACCACCACTTGGGATATGACCTGCACCTGCGCTGTTGTCGGAAATATGAGAGGGAGCGCTCGCAGCAGCTGCTGTTGCTGCGGCGTGATTTTTTGTGCCGTCCGTACCCTGAGTGCCCGCCAAGCCTACAGCCTTCTGTGCGAGCGCATTGTCGTTAGTGTCAGGATGCGGCTTCGTGGACGAGTAAAGCACCGTGGTAGCGACGAGCGGTGCTTGCCAGAGTCGCCGATCCGCCTCATGATATATAGCAGCGTTCGTTGTCTGGGTCGCAGAGCCGGTTATCCGCCGTTCCGCGGTCGTGCTCAGATCGCTTTCCGAACTCTCCCTGTCCAGTTGTCGGGCGTATTTGAGCGTTTCACGGAAAATTAAGTTCTCCACGGAGGCGTCACTGTCGTCGCGTCGCAAGAGCGCGCCAGCGTTCGCAACCGGCCGCAATACCTCTGCAGGCGCGCCGCTCCCTGCCATCATCTGTGAGGCTCGGCTTCCGGGGAATAACATCTGATCCGGCGACGCAGGCCCTTTGCCCAGAGCCGCATGGCTCGAGACCGCAACATGTTCCATGGTTAAGAGCCCCCCGTGCGGATCTGTGAACCGCATCGCCTCGCCATAACCGCGGTTTGACGCTGCCAACGAGTGCGGCGTTAGCGAGGCTCCCCCAGTACCCCCTAGACCAGCCAACGCGTGACCCGCCTGTTCCAGCGCAGCGTCCATGGATACGTGCTCTCTCCGGTCGTTTTGACTTCGGACTCGCTGCACCGTTCGAAAGTCGCCGCGCAAGACGCTCGAGTCCAACGGCGGAGGCAGTTTCGTTTGCGCCTTAAAAGCATCATAGAACGATTCATAGTCCATATCAGCACGAATATCCACGATTGAGAACCAGTTTGGTTGGATCCCGGACGACGCGAGCAGCAAAGGCTCGGGGACTTCCAAGTCGGGCGGTGCAGACACCGGCCGCGGAAAGTCCGTTGGCAGCGGTGGCGACGGCGTCTGCGGTTCCGCTGTTCGCCACGAGATCGCCGCGTGACTACGATCCGGCAGGGGATCAAAGACGTCACTGCGCCTTTCTTCCATTTCCGGAACCCTAATAGCAAGCAGGGAGAGCCAGCCAGCTTCTTCGATCCCTGTTGGATAGAAGACGCCGCGAGCCAAAGATATCCGGTAGGAGCGTGCTGCGCTGCAGTGCGCACCGCTGCCGTTCGAGGTTACGCTGTATGGCGTTGCCAGCGCCGCCGCTGCCGATCACGAAGCACTGATTTCTGTTCATTTGCGAAACGCTTACACAGGCCAGCGTTCGCCCACTGTACGCTGATTATCGCGTTGCGCGGTGAAGCATATATTGCTCCATGACCTACTTCCAAGTTCCATTACCCATACTTCCTCTCGGATACACTGGTCGATTCATACGTTCTATCTTGCGTCCGCGATTGCGCATATAGCACCGGTGTTGTGGTACCACAGATGGCGTAGGCTCGAGGCGTGCTTCACCCGACACAGGGTCAGGTCTCGATGTCTACTTGTGATCAGTCAGCCTGCGGATGCTGACTTGCCTTCGCTGCAAGACACGTTAGAGGAACTCGGCTGTTAGGATGAATGCTGAGAGCAGTGTCGCTCCTCTTCGCGGTCGTGCATGGGATGCGGTGTCGGTTCGCGGCGCGGGCGTTTGCTTGGCACTCACCAGTGCGCAGGTGCGAAAGACACGCTGCGCTCGTGTGTGCATCCGATTCGCTGGACCCTTCGCCCGGAAGGTAATGAAGCACTGATGCCGCTATAGAATGGTGCACGGTGCGGCATACAGTGCATGCGCGACAACGTCTCGAGCACCTTTCATTTAGCGAGCTTTCTATACATCACTGGATCGATCAGCGATGTGGGATGCGCAATATAGATTTTAGCATATTAGTGGGCAAGGTAGCGCTGCGCACATCTCGACATCGTACATCGAACTGTGATGAAAAAAGACAGGTTCAGCAATGGTGCATCCGTGTCCGGGGGGAAGGCATCGATTCGACCAGGTGCATCAGCGATCGATGCCATCCACGAAGGCATTTTCGTGTCTACCCTGTTATCGGGAAATACCATTAGATGCGAGGGATGCTTGACGAGTCCATTGCACACCTTGTCGCGATCGGAAGAATTCAGTGGAACGGTTCGGGAGCTTTCGCAAACGATAGAATCGCCGCTCGAAGTGCGTGCTCGTCGTTTTTCAGGCGTATCACGCATTCTTTATGAAAACCTCTGGGAACTAGATGCTCACTCGCCTCAGTGTCTGGCATAGAATCTATCGGCAACATCATTCTGATCCATAGCAGGCGCGGAAGATGCCCCTATTTGGCGTGCCTGCGGATACAAGCGATCGGCCTCCAGCACGCTGCTCCACGAGACCTGTATGAGACCAAACAAAGGAGAAACGTTCTTCGGCCATGGAGAGTATGTATATACCTACTCAGAGAAGTCTCCCTGCCATTTTGACCACCGCTATGCTATCGTTTTCATTTTCTTCCTGCAAACTCCGAGGCCTGCAGGACACCGCACAAAGTTGGATCGCGTCAGCTCCGCGGGCCTCGTCTTCAGCACCACACATCTTCTGACAATAATGGCGGCGCCAGGTCCCGGTTCACGAACTCCATGCATTTCGTGCCTCTACTTTAACCCACTATTGCTAGAATTCCTCAGACTCGTGCCCTCTGTGCCACTGGAGTCTCCTCAGCGTCCCGTCGGCGAAACACCTTTTCTCGTCAATCTGCGCTCTTCTACTTCTCCATGACTTGATCCTTTTCGCTCGATGTTCGGCGAGAAGAGGATTTTATCGTTTCTACCAGCACCCGACAATGGCGGCCCTCAAGTATCCCTGACTTGCACATCCATAACTTTTCCTTGCATCTTTTATTACCTCCAATCAACGCACTTAAAACGCACCTGCTCTGAGCTGTGGAAGAGCACTTGGTGACATGCACCTGGACACTGGAACGCAATGTGGATGAAAGGCAACTAAACGGACATACAGGCGACGACCAACGTTCCGCCCCCGATTGGAGCAGCCGCCGGTGCGCTGCACGATCCCCGCAGCGCCGCCGCGCCAGGCGGCGACACGTGCAGCTGTGCGACCTGCCGTCAATCGCCATCCATAGCGCGCATCGCCAGCAACCCGCGTGCGCAATTGAATGCGCGCAAGGAACGCGGCGATGCCGTCGATGCGCTGTCTACCGCCACGTTGTGCACCGGCGGGCTTCGCGATAGCGAATTCGAACACATGCACCGTCGCGTGTCGTGCTGCGCGCCATCCAATCACGAACGCGGGGCGCCCTCTGCAGGGCCATACCTCACATCGACGCATTGTGTCGTAGAAGCGGGATTGTACGCTCGACGCGCTCAGTGCACTGTGCGGACACGTTTGCAGAGGTGCGCGGTTTGTGTGGGAAAACGTCGCTTCATTTCATCGCTTGACTCTAACTGGTGGTTAGGAACTTGCAGAAAATGCTCGCAGAAGAGGTTTACGTTCAAGCGCCGAACGTGCGGTACACGCCCGACTACATAGAAGCGGACGTCGACTACGAAACGAATGCCGTGCGTTTGGAGCGAAACAGTGGTCGTGCGATTGTGCGGCCTTTATCGGTCAAGTATACTTTCCGCACGCAGCGTCGTGTACCGAGGGTGGGTCTTATGCTGGTCGGCTGGGGTGGCAACAACGGCAGTACCGTCACTGGTGCAGTCATTGCGAACCGCGAGGGCATCACCTGGCGTACGAAGCACGGCATTCAGACTCCGAACTATTTCGGCTCTCTAACACAGTCCGCCACCGTTCGGCTGGGTAGTCTTTACGAAAGCGACGGGCGATTTGAGGAGGACGTATTTGTGCCTTTGCGCGCCCTATTGCCGTTGGTGAATCCCAACGACCTGGAGATTGGTGGCTGGGATATCTCCAGTGCGAACCTCGCAGAAGCGATGCGTCGCGCGCAAGTACTTGACTACGATCTGCAGCTGCAGCTCGAGCCGTACATGGCCCCTTTGAAACCTTTACCATCGGTGCTGTATGGGGATTTCATTGCGGCGAACCAGGCGTCACGTGCCGACAATCTGATCCCGGGCACCAACAAGTGGGAACATTTGGAGAAAATCCGCGCAGATATTCGCGCTTTCAAGGCCGAGAGGAACGTGGAAAAGGTCATCGTGCTGTGGACGGCCAACACGGAACGCTACGCTACTGTCATGGAGGGGGTGAACGATACCGCGGAGAATCTTCTGCACGCAATTGCTGCGAGTCACTCGGAGATATCGCCGAGCGCGCTATTTGCCACAGCATCAATTCTGGAAGGCTGCTCGTTTATTAACGGTTCTCCGCAGAACACGTTTGTGCCCGGGGTTATCGACCTCGCTGTGCAACGTGACGTCTTTATTGGTGGCGATGATTTCAAATCGGGTCAAACAAAGCTGAAATCAGTTCTCGCTGATTTTCTGATCGGTGCCGGTATCAAACCCCTCTCGATAGCCTCCTATAATCATCTCGGTAATAATGATGGAAAGAATTTATCGGCACCGAGCCAGTTTCGTAGCAAGGAAATATCCAAGTCAAGCGTTGTGGATGACATGGTTGCCAGTAACGGGGTTCTCTACAGGCCCGGTGAGAGTCCGGACCATTTAGTTGTCATCAAGTATGTGCCGGCGGTTGGCGATAGCAAACGTGCGCTCGACGAGTACGAAAGCGAAATCTTCATGGGCGGACGGAACACCATTGTCGTTCACCAGACCTGTGAGGACTCGCTTCTAGCGGCGCCACTTATCCTCGACCTGACCATTCTCGCAGAGCTTGCAGAGCGTATTGAGATGAAGAGAGCCGATGAGGAAAAATTTGAGCGTTTCCATCCCGTGTTGTCGCTACTGAGCTATTTCCTCAAGGCACCCGTTGTGCCAGAGGGCACTCCTGTGGTGAATGCGCTAGCACGTCAGCGCCTCTGCATCGAAAACATTCTCAGAGCTTGCATCGGACTTGCACCAGAAAACGAGATGCGTTTGGAGCATAAGCGGCGGCCCCGCTCGCTTGTTGAACGAAAGCTGCTCGTGCCCAACTAGATACGAGACAGGCACTGCATCCATCGCCCTGATGATGACCATTCGGGAAACGTAGCGTGTTACTTGATTGCAGGTCATATGGCTGCGCGATGCAACCTGGCTTCTCAAGCGCTGCTGAGACTCGTTGAGCGAGCGGGCAGAAACGCATGATACCAGGTTGGACACGATTCCGATACAGGTCACGCACGTTTGAGTTGACAGGGTTGGTTGTAAATCTACGCGCGTTTACGACTGAGACTTGGCCTCGAGGCGAATGCCAGATGCACCAGCAACACGCCTGAATCATGTCAAGACCTTCTACCCAGCTTGCTGGTGCAGCAGCCGTCGGCGGGGCGGTGTGCGTCTCGTACGCAACCTCCCGATTAGACGCTCATCGCGGATCTTTGGCACGTTCATGTTTATATGTACGCCTGTGCATTGTTATACTCAGAGACTTAGATTCATGAATTCATGGGTGCCTTGTACCAGCAAGCACGCTGGTGTTTTCGTTTATCGATGTCGCAGGTCTTCATCCGACGGAGTGTACGCTGGAGATCGGAGAACGGGCGCAGAGAGACTTGATGCTGCCAGGACGAGCTCGCAAGAAAAGCTCATACATGTACAAGTCAGTCATTCCACGGTCAGCACATGGGTGAACCAACCGAATCCTCACCGATATCATGAACGTTGTCGAGCGAAAACGGAAATTTTCCGGCACTTTCTACCCGAGTGTCGCCTCGTCAGTCGCTTTCTAAGCTTGCGTGCCCTGAGACGTCCTACCGAGAGAAATCCAAACGGCGTGATGTTTCTGTGCTGTCGATACGAACTGGGACGAAAAGACGCGGATGGATGACGAAAAGCAAGCACGCCTGTCTGGGAGACTGTCGCGAGTGGAGTACCACGCGTTCGATTCCGAACGGCAATGCGAATGCGCATCACAGGGCGGACTGGTGTCCATCGAAGTCGATGGGGCTTTCTTTGGAAGCGATGCTTGGCGTGTCTATGGGAGCTCAAATTGCGGCAAGCTTCTGGTCATAAACAGGAGACCAGCCGTAGTGAGAACGGTGTTGGCGTTAGCAGCAGAGAGGGTTTTGGTGCGATGGTCTGCAGCTCGCGAGAAAGCCCTGCTCGTTTGTTGCCTCACGAGTCGACGAAACTCTCCTTGGCTTCTGCTGTGTCTCCTTCTTCTTCTTCTTCTTCAGGTACTCTACCGTCCTGTTAATCTACGACGTCGCGAACCACCACTGAAAAGCGACCAAGGCGCACGCTGCTGCGCACGGCCGTGGACGGCTCCTAGTGTGGGCTGGGTCTCGTCGACTCCATCCAGTCGAGGGCGACTTGTCTGCTCGCCAAGGTCATGTGGACACTCACGGATCCGTCGATGCGTCGTTCGCCTCCGAGACAACGTTGTGTGACGAATCCACGACTTTACTCTCTTCTATGCAGGGGTCGAGAGCTGCTGTGCTGCTGCGCCCTGGTCGTGCGCGGGAGCGAACGGAAACGCACGCTGCACTCCGTGGGCGTGCTCGTGACCCATGAGGTCACGAAAAGCATCACAGAGGATAGCGTGCATACAAGCACAGTATGGGAGAGCTTGGCGCTCGTCGTCCACCCAGTGCATCTGGATCCCGAAGAAGAGACGGATACGGAGTGAAGCGTCGCTGTCCGTGCTGCTCCGCCAGGTACCGGAGTATTCGAAGAAGGATCCGGTGTCTCCGCGCAAGTATGACGGACTCGAACAGGTCCACGAAAAGCGTCGGCGGCGCTTCTTCAGATGTTTCTAGTCTCCATGGAAGGCATGGCGTGCAGCGCGTAGCGAGGCTTTGGATACCGACGGATCTCCAGTACGCATGGGCGTCGTGAAAGCGTGACCTGGGTCACCAACGAGGCTCATTTTCAGCTGTTCAAGGCAGACGAGGAGAAAGTCGCTGTTGGGAGCGTGGATCCGAGGTTGAAGAGCGCCCTTGTCGTCCCCGTGTATGCAAATGAGGCGGACGGCGCCGCCCAAGACCTGAATGGCAAGCAGACGGAGCTGCCCAGCGCGTCCAGCACTTGGTATGATCGGGAGCCGCGCATCACCCTGGATGGCATACGGCGAAGTACGAGGCGGAATGACTGCTTCAGGACCTGAAATTGAACGTGCTGAGCAGTGTGTCGAGCAGCGTGGGATGGGTTTCCACCTTTAACTCAGAGCGCGCACGAGCGTCTGACCTGCGCATGCGCACAGCCGTTGGCAGGATTCCGTGAGACGGCGCTGGGGAGGGGCGGGGGCCACCAACGCATTCGGTTGGACGGAGGCGAGGGGCGCGCACTCGCAAAGCTCCTGGGCCAGTTGGAAAAGGGAGTACCCAACAGGTCGCGTCGATTGCTGGAAGCCTGTGGCGCTGGATGTGCTGTGGCACGCAAACGCTGGACTCCTGTGCGTACAGCGAGTGCAGGAATCGATGTTGCACGTTTCCTGTGGAGGACTAGATGGCGACGCAGACGGAGCTCGAGTACGGATGCTCGTGCTGCGTCTACGTTGAGCGCCAGTTGGGAAACAGGGCCGAATGTCCGACATGGGATACTGCGAGCGGACCTCGGACGTCATATTGCGAGGCAATAGAAGCTGGCAGGCTCACTTTGGAATGTCCGACATGGGATACTGCGAGCGGACCTCGGACGTCATATTGCGAGGCAATAGAAGCTGGCAGGCTCACTTTGGAATGTCCGACATGGGATACTGCGAGCGGACCTCGGACGTCAAATTGCGAGGCAATTGAAGCTGGCAGGCTCACTTTGGTGTGATTCCATCGCAATTCATGTGTGCGGGCGCAGGCTCCGCTCCGAGCCATGAACGTCTCGATCAACACCCGGAAAAGTCTCGTGCCTGGGGAGCGTCTATCGGCTATGTGTATCGAGCGAAGTTTAAAGCGAATCGATTCGTGCTCCGTGTGGGCACTGTGTTTAAATGCCGAAGACTTGCGACGAAAAAGTATGATTGAGCAAGAGAGCGTGCGTTGAATGCTCGCCTAGAGCAAGGCACCGGTATGGCACGAGTCGGCGATTCAGCAATGCTACCATCCCGCCTATGCGTATGCCGGGCATGATTTTCCTGGGCCATTGGTGAACGATGATGATGATGATGATGATGGTGGTGGTGGTGGTGGTGGTGGTCCATGATTCGATATACCTGACCATACAGCTTGCAGACAAGGCACGTGCCCTTGAACAGGCGAAGCAGAAAAGCACAATTGGTCTCCGGCGGTGGCAGCGGTAGCATCTTCTGATTCGCCATCTCTGGCGAGGTGCTTTCTCGTCGAAGCACCAGTGCACGTCCGTGCACGATTTCAAGCACTACCAAGATGCGCACGTACGCTACTAGAAGGAGACTCGCCTATCCAGTTACCCTGTGGGTGTCAGCCGCGACGCTCAATGCACCACCACTGCAGTTGTCACCCAGAGACACGCCAGTGTCTACATTTCATGATATAACGCTGACGCATGCAACCGTATTGCCGTGTGCTCGCAGGCATCGACTCTACACTGGCCGCCTGGACGGGCGCTAGACGCACCGGAGCGTACACCCGACGACGCCGAAGCGCACCTTTCAGATGCGTTTCTGTCGAGTGCAGCTGGAGGACGATAACCGAGACTTGCTTCTTTTGTTTTATCGCGCCTCCTCCGCAGTGATTGCTTGAGAATGCGTCTGAGGGTGCACGCGTACGTCAGCATTCATCACCTGGTTGTTCTTTAGTCCACAGCGAAGTTTCCTGCACTCCAGAACGCTTCGCGAATCATGCGTGCCACTGGTACCGCAGTGCGCGTGCTGATACTCTGCACGGTAAGCCATGCGACGCTTCAGCAGCACGCTCTGCACGTTGTCCTCTTCATTCCTCTTTCAGCAAGCCTACTGAACCAGTGTTGACTCATTTACCAGTGGTGCATCACATCTGGTTCATTTCCGGTGCACGTTACTGCATGCGTCGCGCTTCACAGACGACCGTCCGCGTCACGACGTCAACAGACGTGTCCATAAACAGGACAAATCTCTATTGCTGATAGCAGCACAAGCACGCATCATTCCTCAGCTATGCACCAACGAAAGGTCTTACCAAAGGTTGGCATCCACTCGTTGCCAAAGCGCACGAAAGCGAAGCGCTCTTTTTGAGACAGCATGTTCAGTACAGCGCGCACGTGCAAGGCACTGCCGCCCTCGCGCGACTCGGTACGCAGGAGACTGCGAACTACCTGCCTGTTTTGTTCGGAGCCGCTCTGGGATACGTCTCTGCTCTACCGAGCGAGCGATTGTGTGTGTGTGTGTGTGTGTGCGTTTGCACAGTGTTCACAGCGGACGTTTAGGCGTGCATACACAGTTCTTCGCCGGCGTTGGGGCAAGACACAGGCTTCGGGTCGTCCGTTGCGCTTCTGTGCTGCGCGGGCAGACGACGCCTCTGTTCCGTAAGCGGGCGGCCTGGGACGAGCATCTGCATACCATAGCGTGATCAGGTGTTCATGAACGTTTGTGTTATTTACTCAAGTCGATACAGGGTGCGAGAATCCCTGTGAAGTGCGCAGGGGCACCGCTTTCGAGACACCGGCGACGACGTGCGCGAAGTCTTGCCGTCCGTTTCCCATATGAGCGAACACGAGCGTATCAGTTCTCTCGACGATGACGCGCGAAAGTTGCTTGTGGATCGGCACGCTGAGCTCGTCAAGGAACTGAACGAGGTGCTTCAGACGAAACAACGTATACGAGCGGCTTGCGAGGCACGAGCTTGGCCGCGAGCCAGAGCCTCGCGCGTGAATGAGCTGCGAGCTCAGCTCGCTCAGTTGGAGACACGTAGTGAGGAGCTCACGGCTCTGATTCACCACCTTTCGGCGCTGATGGCTGGCCATGACCTCGACCTGCTCGGCACGGGAACCCCGCTACAAGACCATAGACGGAATTCTCCCAAATCGACAACTGCGGAACCGTTGCGCAGTGTAGACATGAGCGCAGATGCCGACCCGATTGAAGCTACGCTTGCTGGGCTAAGCCTTGCCGAGCTAAGAGAGCTCAGTGTTGAACAGAGCGAACAACTGAACGAGGTTGAGCGCCAGATTCGTCTGTGGCACGAACATTCGCATCGATCCCAGAACGACGGCCATACAGGCGAGTCGCTAGCCCGGCTGCGCATGCTCGAGACCCGAAGAGAAAAGCTGAACAAGTGTCTCGATGATATTGCCGACGCGATGCTCCAAGTAGAGGAAGAGGATCTCTGGCGGGCTACTGCTGAGCCAAACGCGATCTCCGCTCAGACTCGTCAGCATTTCAAGCATGACGCGGCCGTTTCTGCTGGGCAGACGGAGCCGCTGCGGCTACATTCCGAGGACACAGGTCGTCGGGATGCAACAGCACCCGCACACATCCACGCAGATGAAGTGCCCACCGAATCCTGGACAGCGGAATTCGAACGCGAAGATAATCCAGCGTACACGACACATACGTCTTCACAGACGATGCCTCGGCCGCAGACGGCAGCAGACGACGTCGTCGATCCGAGCTCAGCCCAGGAGTATCGATCCGCTTCGTTCGATGACGCTATAGAACAGTCCGCTTATCGCAAGCGAACACATTCCGTTTCGCCTGTCCGCCACCGGGAGTGGGCACATGCGGCTGATACAGCAAGTGCTGCAGCTCCGGGATACACGAGTCGCTATGCGAACGAACGTGCACAACTCATCGATGCTGGCTCGGTGCTGCCAACGCCTGAGCATGAGCGTCAGCGTCAGCAGCAGCAGCAGCAGCAGCATCCTGCTGCTACGTCGCGTATGGCACCAAGATATTCAGCCGCGCTCGTGCAGCAACGCGTAGAGCGAGCCCGGGAGCGTTTGGCTCAGCGCGGGGAAGCGCTGCGCAACCTGCATATCTCAAGTGCAGGTCTGCAGAACGATGCCAGCGCCTTTGAGAACTTGTCTGAGCGTCTGGCCCGTAAGAATCGTCTTTTTGGTGGTCGTTTCTGGGAATCGTTTCTTTAAGCTTTACGTGATCTTTTAGATGAAACCTAGCGGCATCTCTGTAAGCTTCGCACACGTGGTCCCGCGTCGATCTTTGCGAAGCGCGTTCTGTTCCTGTGCGCCACTCGGCTGCCTAGTTGGTGCACCTCCAGGATGACCGGGGTCGTGCCGGTGGTGGACCCAAGTGCCCGGCGGCTAGAGCATTGCAGTTTGTGCGCATCGCAAGCGTGCCCCAGGCTCCAGACATGCAACAACGGACACACTCGCGTTCTTCACTGAGGCAGCGTTCGGCGGGTGGCAACGAAGCGCCCTGCCCTACGTCCCAACTGTCCCAATACCGTCCGGGGTAGCGTCATTGCACTCGTATCAGAATGAAATAAAGGAGGCTCATGCACGGAACTCGGGCGTATACGAATGAATTCTGGAACTGTTCCCACTGTTATTGGCACAAGCCTTTGCGGGCTCTCTCTCATGCTGCTTCCCGATCCTCGTTCTTGTTTGTCTCCGGATTTTA
>Ga0080006_1153260_pt1 | contig 15066 bp, 26 predicted proteins | sample RS3BMetagenome_FD_69209 | JGI IMG/M metagenome (GOLD analysis project Ga0080006, IMG submission 69209) | Ferric oxide microbial mat and aquatic microbial communities from Rainbow Spring, Yellowstone National Park, USA - RS3B (SPADES... ...
CATTCATCATTTCCAGCGTCTTTATATTGCATCGCTCTTTCTTCTATTTGTGATTTTGTGAGTTTATAATATTTGATACATTGTTTTATGTCTTCAATATCACTATCACTTAATCTTCCTATTTTTGAACACACAATATCTATTGGATTTAGTATATAAAGTTCAATTTTATCAAATTTGGATTCATATTTTATAGCAATTTTTAGATAATCATCAGGTAGGATTTCACTAAATATCGTGCTTTGCTCATAATAATCAATTTTAATTTTTGGACTTATTTTATTTTTAACTCGTTCAAATTCCTTATAATCATCGTGTGAGGGTATATTAAAATCTATATCTTTTGTATCACTTTTAATTTCTAAAAGCGTCATTGCTGTTCCACCAACTGCAACAAGAGTGATTTTTCTTTTTAATTCTAAATCAAATTCATGAAGAAGATTTAAAAGCTCATCCTTGTTTATTCTGTTATTATTCATTTAATCATACAATTCAATATATTTTTTTATCATATTTAAATCGAATTTTATGTTAGGGTCTTCTTTTATTAAATCAATATATTGTCTAATGTTTTTATTCATTTCTAATCCTTTTGCTTCAATTAGAGAAAGTATCATACTTCTTAATCTACCTAATTGGTTGTATCTCTTATACATATAAAATAGATAAGCCCAATTTATTTTTTCAATGTTCTTTTTTAAAACAATTATAGAACCATATATTATTCTCGGTTCATCGTTTATACTCATTGTAAATATTATTGTTTCTAATGAAATTTTATTTTCGTCTATCAATTTTTCATGCAATTTAAATCCAAATCTATTATAATTATATGTTAATTCTTCTTCTGTTATGTCTTGCGGATATTTGTTGAGTTTTTTATATTTACTATTTATATCATAACGTATTATCAAATCCCAAAAACCTATGCTATTATATAAAATGTGTTTGTCTAAAATTAAATCTTTTAATGGACTTAATTCATCTGACTTCATTATTTTTATAAATTCATCAATAGTAAGTATAATTGGATCCATACCTGTATCATAAGTAGATTCCAATTTTAATAACGATTTTATCAATTCATAATCTTCATCATGGTTCTTTACAAGAATTAATAATTCCATTCTATTTAGTGTTAAATGATGTTTTGTTTCTAAACTGCATATTGAAAATATGTTGAATTTTTCTGGCAAGTATAGAATATCTTGTAATATTTCTCTAAATATTTTTATTTCAGTGGATTTGTGGTCTTCTATTTCAGCCATATAATATTTTGAAAAAGGATTTTCTTTATTCAAAGATATTATTTTGTTTTTACCTTCTGTTATTATTTTTATAATTCCTAATTTTTCAAGATTTTTTGTTGCGTTATATATATTCGGATAATATGTTTTTCCATATTTCGTGTTTATATCTTTAAGCATTTCCAATATGTTTCCACCACTGCCTAACTTATCTGAAAGATATTTTAGTATTTTTATTTCCTCATTATTCATCTCAATCACTATATATTATCTACTATAATATTATATTAGTTAAGATATATAAACCTTTTGTTAATATATAAGAAAAAAATTAGAAATAATTATTTCATTCAATTAGATAAGATTCAGCCAAAGCTTTTACGAAATTCTCACGAGAATACTTTAAATCTTTTGGTATGTCGCCTTTCTTTTGTGAGATTTTAAAAAATTCTTTTACTATTTCTTCAGTTTCCCCTGTTGTTCTATCAAGAAGTGCATTTATATATCGCATTCTTTTCTTTTTATTCATTATATCCCAGTATAAGCCACTTAATTCATCCACAAATTTATTATATTCTTCTTCAAGTATTTTTTCTTCTTCATCAAATTCTACCATTTTCTCACCACATTAATTCTCTTTTTAATTATTTAAAAATCTTTCTGGTTCGTTAATCGTTCGTATAAAACATTAAGATTATTTTACTTATTTATAATTTTATAAATTACATTCTTAATAAAATTTTCAAATTGTTTTAAATATAAATTTTTTACTATCAATTCCAACGCTTTCAATTGCCTTTGCTAAATGTTTTTTTACTATATTCACAGATTGTTTTTCCGATAATCTGCTTCCATAAACGAAGTCTGTAATTGTTAAATTTATATATGCTATATCTTTCGGTTTTAATTCATTAAGAATAATCACAGTATCATATAAATCAAAAAGGTCTTTTGAATGAACAACATTAATATTACCTATACCAGAATTATTTGGAATGAAATCATCATTGTAGGATTCTAATTCCTTTCTTTTCTTAAATAATTCAACAGCTGTTATATAATCTTTTGGATATGCAACTAAATATAAACCCATTTTATCACAATTAATAAATGATTATATTATTTAAAAAAGATAAAGATATTCTTTTAAGTTTTTATAATTTATATAAAATTTTACTATATTTTTAAACTAAATTTTTTATATAAATTCACGATTTTATGAAAAATCTAAATAATAGTAGAATTACAGCATTAGCTGTATTTGCAATACTTTTAAGTATCGGATCTGCGTTCGCAGGTTCTTCATTTAACGGAAGAAGTGCAGTATCAAGTGTAGATGGATTGTATAAAGGTATTACATGCAATACAACGCAACCAGTACCAATTATAACTACTGAAACAGTATATGTAAATAAAACTGTAAGTGTAGGTGGTCCATTTAAAGTAATGCTCGAGTATGTTAGTATTCCAAATGAAACTTTAAATAAAACATCAAATGTATCATTTGCAATATTTACAATTATGTATGATGGAAAAAACATAATTACATCTTTAGAACCAGGTCAAGAAAGTAATTTCCGTAGTGATGAAGGCACACTATCATTGAAATTAAATTCAGATTTTCAAGGAGCATATACATATCAAGATAGAGCAAATATAACTACTATATATAGACCATTACCAAGAGTTATTTGTATTGTATAATAGCAATATAAAATAATTATTTTATTTTTTTTATTCTTTTTTTTTTCACTAAAATTAAGGAAAACTATTATATTTATATTTTTCAAACCATCTTTTACATATTTGATTATCTCCCCATATAAAATGTATTGATTGTTCTTTGTTTGTATTCAATTTATTTGCATTAGCTGTTCCGTGTGATAAACTTCCAATTTGTTTTACCTCATTTATCATATCTGATTTTGAAAGTGTAAATTGTGTTGTTTCATAATTATTTGTGGCATCTATTACAAAAACATAATAACCATTTATTTTTTGCCATAATCTTATTTGAACAATATTTACATACGGATTACTTGATGTTATTATGCTTGTTTTAATTTCAAAATATTCTCCATTTTCATTTATAATATCTCCTCTATCTAATGATGATGGAATTTTCTTCCATCCTTTTTCTTTAATAATATAATTTTGTATTCTTGCACCTTGACTTTGAGTAGTTAAAAGCATTATTTTAGACATAAATGTTCGCCAATCATCATTAAACCCATATTCAGGATCATTTGCGGCTTCACCTCTAATTTTACTTATACTTTCATTCAAATAGTCATAATCAATTTCTTCGTCATCAATCATAATTTTATATTAAAAAGATAAGTTTAAATAGATTTTTCTTTTTGCTGTAATTTATATTTCCTTATGTTTTCTCTTGCCATTTTATAATATTTTTTAGAAATATCAATTCCTATAAAATTACGTCCAGTTTCTAAACAAGCTATTGCAGTTGTACCAGAACCAATTGCATTATCTAAAACAACATCTCCTTCATTAGTATAAGTTTTTATTAAATATTTGAAAAGTTCAACAGGTTTTTGAGTAGGATGACCTCCTTTAACTCTTGGATTTGAAAAATAAAGAACTGATGTTGGGTATCTATAACCATTATTTATTTTTGATGTATCTTTTTGTTTATTGTAACTTTCTCCTTTAAATGTTACTTTTCTAACTATTGAATATGGCTTACCTTCTGTAAATTGTGGATTATATGTAGGTTGTTTTTTATAGAAAACAAGTATTATTTCATGCGATCTTAAAGGTTGATGATTAACGTTTAATTGACCAGATGAAATGCTTTTTACCCATACATAATCATATTTAAAAAGTTCTGGTTCAAACATAACCAATTGAGAAGCAAATTTTTGTGTTGCTGTTAAAACTATCGCTCCATTATCCTTTATAATTCTTTTATATTCACTCCATAATTTATCAAGTGGTATTATGCTATCCCATTTATTACGTGTTATTCCATAAGGTAAATCTGCTAATATCATATCTATTGATTTATCAGGAATTTTCGGCATAACCTCTAAACAATCTCCTTCTATGATTTTATTTAGAAAAGGCTTTAATTTACTTTTATTTTCATTATTCATAAATATACAATTATTTTATGCATATTAAGATTTAAATTTTTATCTTATCGTGTTTGTTGAATTTATTGATTTATTAATATTATTTATAGAGTTTGTAGTATTGCTTACTGCGTGACCAAAACCTATTATATACTTGAAAAATTCTATTATACTTGAGGTGAATGAGGCTATACCACTCAAAGTTAATTGACCTGTTGTAAAGAAACTATAACCAATTGAAGCCAGTAAATAAAGTATTATAATAACAAAAATTATTTTAATTATATCTTTTATAAATACAAAACCAATCCAAAGAGCGAATATTATTATAAGAAATGCAACTATAAAAGAATATGGTTGCGGAACACTATAACTTGCTGAAAGAACATTTGATGTTGCCTGTAAAAGTATTGTTATCATTTAATCACATTTTATAAATTTTTTATTTAATATCTTTTTTTATCTTTTCTAAATACTTTTTTAGAAATTCTTTAAAAACTGCATTGATGATTTTATCTTCTTCTTCTTTTGAAAGGTCTATGCTACAATCAGTTATATAAGCATTGATGCCATTATCAAACTCGTTATCTATAACGACTGTTCCTTCTTTATAGCCATATTTAAATCCTATTTGAAATAATGCTTGATATGGTTCTATTTTTATCTTTTTTTCATCTATCATTTAATTCACCTCAAAATAATCATATTTAGATTTATAAAATATCATCATAAGTCTTTCATTATAATATCTATCTTTACTATCAAAATCTTTTTCCTGTGGTGTAATTATATATCCAATTTTCATTTTTTTATCATTATAAATTGGCTCTCTTGTTTTCCATGCTTTAGTTCTCGCAGAATTCTTCCATCCACTAAAAATTATATCAAGCAAAGTTTTGAAATCTTCTGCCTCTTTTCTTTCAACATTATAAGTCTTCCAATCATTATCAGTTTCATCATACCATTGACGTATAACTTCTGCTTCTAATGTTTCAGTATCTTTTCCAAGCTTACCAATTATACTTGCCATATTTTTATCTTTTTCATTCATAAACATACCTAATTATATATAAACATTAAGGTTTAAATAATTTTTAAATTCAATTTTTTCTTAAATAAATGAGAATATGGATGAATTAAAAAATTTAAATAATGATAAAGATGAAATGTATTTTATAAACGCACTGAAAAGAGCATTAACTATTGAAAATATTGATCCAGAGTTTAAAAAGGTTTGCGAAAAAAGTTTAGATCTTTTATTAAGAAAAAATAACTAATGATTACAAATCACCAACGTTACTGAATGTAATTATTAATCTTGTTTCATAATATCTATTTTTTCCATCAAAATTTCTTTCTGGATAAAGTCTATATCCTATCATTTTGTTATCATCATTATATATTGGTTCTTTATTCTTCCATGCTTCTTTTCTTGCTTCTTTTTTCCAGTCTTTAAAAATTTCATCTAATAGATGATTGAAATCAGCGTTTTCTTTCCTATCTACAATATATGTATACCATTCGTTTTCTGTCTCATCCTTCCATTGATATATAATATCTGCTTTTATATATTTGCTATCTTTTATATTTTTATATATTCTATCCATATTTATCACAATATATGTATTGGATGTTATGATATATAAATCTTTCTATTTTAAATCATTTATTAAAATAGTTAAGTATGGATAATAAAATTTTATTTTTAATATTAATATTTGTTGTCGTTATTACTATCGTATATTTTATTTTAACTTCAAATAATAATAAATATCTTAATGCTAATAGTTCACTAAACACATCAATAAATAATAATTCAACTTTATCTACTAATAATACAAACACTATAAACAATACAAAAACTAATTTGAATTCCACAGAAAATCTTTCAACTCAAATGAATACAACAAATGTTATAAATCAATCATCGTGTTCTTTAACAAATGCTTCTGTAGAATATATACCTAATGGTAATTTTTCAACAGGAACATATGAATATTGGAATACGACAGGAACTGGTTTTGGTGATACACCATTTAATCTAACATTAGCAAATAAAGAAGGAGATTATTATGGAGCAAATTGGAGTAATTATGGTAATACAAGTTTTGCAGCGAGTACATATAGAGGAGGATTAGCGACATCTCCTGGAAATATAACATCAGCTCCGTTTGTAGTTAATGACTTATTCCTTAATTTCAAGATAATTTCTCCGTATGATAAAGGAATATATTTAGAGTTATTAGATAATAAAACGCAATTACCAGTTTTGACTGCTCATTTTGATACATATAATGCATCTGGAAACATAAACGGTCAAACTACATTTATAAATGCAAGTTTGCCTATATATGAATTTAAGTGCGATAATTTGAGAATAAAGATAGTTTATAATCATGTTGGAGAAACAACAACTCAATACATATTAGCAACTGACTTTTATTTAAGCAATAAAGAAATAACAACGCCAGGAATATTATATCAGTTTAATATGTCTTAATATTCTATTTAAACCTTTTTGTTAATTAAATAATTAGTGATATTATGGATGAAAATGAAGAAATTGATGATATGTATAAGGCTTATACATATAAAATCGTTTTAAGAAATAAGAAGATAGATAATATGGAAATACTAATATATTATACAAAAGAAAATATTTCAAAGAATAATATCGATTTAACATCTGGTAGTAATTATTTTTGGAGAAAATTTTTAAAAGATAATAATATAGATACAAAGAATTGGTATATAGAAAGAATTGAAGAGTTGTGATTATATATGCTTTTTGTTTTTCGTTATTAAAATGTTTTAAATATAGAATAAAAAATATATATAGTGATAATATGAATAAGAAAGATATAAATTTAGAAGAAGATGAGAACAATTTTGAAATAATGTTTTCAGATTTGACGCCAGAAGCACAGAAAAAATTATTAAAGGCTTTTCATATAAGAAGTCCTGAAACTATGAATTGGGATGTAGTTCCAATTGCGATAATTCCGCTTTCAGAAAATTAGTTAGTGTATATACATAGAAACCTTTAAATATTTTTATTTCTATAATATTGTTGATAAATATGAATGAATATTTTTTTGTTAATGCGTTTTCAGAAATTCAAATTAATATAAATAATGAAGAATTATCGCAAAATGAAAAAATATTTCTTTTTTCTACTGGATTTAGTTTGCATACTTTTATCACTTCAAATAGAGTAAATTATGATAGATACTACGGAGATGAATATAAATTAATTGATTCATATTATCATAATAATATTGATTATTTAATAAAAATTTATAATACTTTGGGAGAAAAAATATCTATAAGTAAAATATTAAGTGATATATTTAATAAAAAAATTGAAGAATTTGATTATGTTAGAGATAGCATTAAAATGTTTTATCTTGATTATTTGAATGAGAATGAAAAGTCGCATGTTATCGAAATTTTAAATGAAGCACCTAAAAACTTTTTAATAGATGCTAGATCTATTGATAGTTTAACTACAAATATTAATAATTTAAGTGATTTTTTTGAAATTATGTATTATATAACAGATAAGAGATTTAGATATAATAAAAAAGCAGTTTATGATTTGTTAAATACAAATAAATATATTAGGCAAAAAATATTTTTTGATACTTTAAGAGATATAATTATTCAAAGAAATAATCATCATTTTTATTATAGAAATGATGATGAAATAACATTAGCATTTATTGATAATATAAAAACTTTGTTGCTTATAATATCTGAAGATTTTAACATGTCTATGGCTAAGTCTCTACTTAAATAAAGGCTATGACTAAACTACTTTTAAAATGAAAAATCTTTTTAAGTATAAAAATTATATTTATTGTGATAATATGAACAAAAAAGAAGAATATGTAAAAGTAAAATGCCCATATTGTGGTGCAGAGATAAACACGCTTTTAAATATACAGAGTGGTAATATGTATTATGAAATGGATAAGTCTGGAAATTATGAAAATCTAAATCGTTTTGAACCAGATGAGGATTTTGATATTTATGTATGTCCAGAATGCTTAAAAACAATAACAGATAATGAAAAAGATGCTATTGCTTTCTTAAATGGAAAGAAAATAAAAATATTAGATGATTAAATTTTACTAATTTTTATTTCTTGTCTTTTTTTCTATCTGATTTTAAAAGTTTTGGAATTACTCCGCTTAAATCTGCAGTTCCAACACTATAACTATCAATATTTACATTACTAAAATTTGCATCATTAAGTGTTGCACCAGTAAAATCTACTCCAATAATATTTGCATTATTTAGTTTTGCATAATTAAAATGTGCATAATTAAAATCCGCATCATCAAGATAAGTATTCCTTAGATCTGCATTAGTGAAGTCTGCATCACCACCATATACACCTCTTAAATCTGCACCTACAAGTTTAGCATCAACAAACGATGCATCATCAAGGACTGCACCTTGTAAATTAGCACCATTTAAATTAGAATTATCAAATATCGCTTCACTAAGATCTGCTCTACTAAAATTTACTCCTTTTAAGTTAGAATTACTAAGATCTATATATTTAAGAATCGCATTACTTAAATCTTCACCGCTTAAATCAACATTCTCAAAATCCCTTTCTCCTTCAGCATACATATGTAAAAGTTCTTTTGCTTTTAATTTCTTCATTTTATCACCAATTATAATTAAATTTTTATATTTAAATGAGATATTTTAACTATTTTTTGATATTTTATTTGTTATCTTTTCAACTACAATTTTTATTTTATTATTCACAAATTCCATAACATAATCATTTATATTAGTTTCATATTCGTTTAATTTATTTTTCAAATCATAGAAGTCTTTAGATTCATTTATAATCTCTGATATTTCATCTATATATCTCTTTTTATATTCTTTTTCAAAATCTTCATATTTAATATCTAATGAATCATACACATCTTCAAAGAATTTATCGTGTGTAATATTAGAATCAATAAAATAAGAATTATATATTTCTTCTATTTCATCGTCAATTATATCATCTAATTTTGAACCATTATACCATACTTCGTTGTCTCCAGAGATTTCATATAAACCATTACCTTTTTTAGCAGATTTTAATAAGTCATTTTTAAATGTTGTGAAATCTGCTTCTTTTGATAATAATTTTAAAAATTCATCTTCAAATTTAGAATCTATGCTTCTAATAAAAAATCCTAACAAGTCATATGTGTTATCAGAACTCCAATACCAACCACTCGTTGTTAAATTTCCAAGTGTAAGATGATATTGTTTTGTATTTTGTAATGGATTGTATTCAATTTTTATATTATCATCAATATCTATATAATATTCATTGCTCATTTTATCACAATTGATATAGTAATTATAGGTATTTAAAACGATTTTAATACATATCACTTAATTTATAATTAAAGAGAGAAAATAAATAATATTTTTTGCTTTCGTTATTTCAAATGAATAAGTATCATAAAGTTTTTTAAAATCTGCGATAGTTTTAGGATCATTTCCAATATCTTTTTCAATTATATCTTCTTTTTCTATCTCTTCTATTATTTTATCTAATCCTTCTAAAATATTCTTTTTAGTGAATATATAATCAAAATTTTCTTCGTTCATATTTTCTACATCTTTTTTTATTTTATAAAGATCGCTTATCATATAAGAATCCAATTCTTTTAGCAGTGATTTATATTCAAAAATTAAATCATTTGCATCCTCATAATCTATATATTTATATAAATTCTCTTTTATTTTCTCTTTTAAAGTATAAAGTGATTTATAATCATTATTAAATAAAGCATCTTGCAATGGCAATAAATCTAATTCATAAAAATTTATTTTTAACTCGTCAAAAGAAACATTTAGTTTTCTTATTTTTTCTAATATTTGAAATAAATTATTCAAGTCTTCTGTTTTTTCTTCAATTAAAATATTTTTATTACTTGGTTCCATTAATATTTCTATCCAAGATTTATTAAGCATATCTAAATATTCCATAATTATAAATATATAACACAATTTAAAAGAGTTATATATTTTCTATATTTTTAATAGTTAAAAAGTATTTTATTCATTCTAAAAATAAATCTAACACATCATCTTCGTCTTGTGCAATTACTTTGTGGCATTTAGGACATAAAAATTTATAATCTGCTTCTAAATCATTATCATCTTTTTCTGATTCCCATACTATGTTATTTTCATCAGAAGGGTATAATCTGTTTGTTATTGTATGCTCTTCTTCAACATAATATATTTTATTATGGCATTTTGGACAAATAGCATAAGGCTCCCCGTCTTTATCTATTCTTAATTTCTTTTGTGCTTCTTTCACCATTTTATACACCTATTTTAACTATTCTTATAATTATTTTTGTTTTTTATATATTTAAAAAGGTTATTAAAATAATCAACTTGTATTTGATTAAATATAAAAAATTATCTATTGCTATTTGATAATTTTAAATTATTATAAATAAACAAGAAAATCGTGAATGCTTTTTGCCTTTACAATTTCAAAATAATAGGCGTCATAAAGTTCTTTAAGTTCTATGAGATCTTGTTCTACCTCATCATCAGTATTTTTATTTTCTAACTCTACTGCACTTTTTAGAATGTTATCTAAACCATCAACTCTAATATTTTCAACAAAATTTTTATCTGCTTTCTTCTTATAATACATATATATTTGTAATTTTATTCTATAACTATCAGTCATAGAATAACTTTTAAGTCTCTTTAAAAAGTTTTTATAATTTAATATATAGTTTAATTTTTCATCATCATTCATTACGGATAAAAGATCGTTTCTAATTTTTGTTCTTAATGATTCTTCTAATTGAGGATTTTTATTAGATATGGTATCTTGAAAACGTCTTATATCTTCTTCATTAAGTTTTGATCTAAATTTATCAAATGAAAGATTTAATTTTCGTATATTTTCTAATATATCAAAAAACGTATATAATTCTTTTGATTTAGGTTTTGATAATGGTTTTTTACTACTTTCCTTCATCATTAGATCTATCCAAGAATTATCAAATGAATCAAAATAATCCATAATAATATATTAAATCAAACGATTTAAAATGTTCAGTAATATTTGAAGAATTTTTTATTAATTTTTTCTCTATCTTTTGTATTTTCTGTTCCAGCAATATTGATTTCTTTTTTCTCTCCATCCACTTTTATACTTATTCCATCAGGTGGTTCTTTATTATAAGTTATTACAGCTTCAACATTATGTTCTTCATTTTTGCCAACTTTAAATTTTATAATTTTTACAGAATCTGAACTCTTATCTAATTCAAGTGTTTTTATTCCGTCAACAGTTATCACTGAACCTAAAAATTTTGATGTTTCTATTTCTACAATATGAATTTCTTTATTTCCAACAATAAATTTTACTTTCGTCATATAATCAACATTATATTTCATTTATAAAAATATTTCCTATCATCAAGATGGCTTTTTATTTTTTTAATGATGTTATAGTGCATCAATTTAAATTTACGATCTAAATATTTTTTACGTTCTTGTTCTAATTCTTTTTTATTCCTTGCTGTGAAAATAACATCTGTTCCATTTTGTTCAAGATATTCAATTAAATCAAAATTACGATCTTTTCCAAGTTCCTTTTTTAAAAACTCCATTAAATCTTGATATTTTTTATGACCTATATTTGCCAACAGGAAATCTTTTAAATCGTTCAGTGTAAATTTTTCCATAATATCACCTTAAATTTTTGAAAATTCTTTATTTTCAATATTTTTTATTTTTTCTGAATATAAATCTTTTATACTATTATATATTTTTTGATATTCATATTTTGAATTAAAATTACTTGCATAATTTGATGAAAAACTTCTCATATCCGAATATGTATCATTATTTAAACTTATCATTAACATTATTTTTTCTGCGAGGTCTTTGTAATCTTCATGGTCATATACTAATCCATTTTTACCGTCTTCAACTAAATGATCCTTTGAAACTCCATTAAATGATAAAAGTTTTACATCATTTACATTATCGGCTATTAATGTAGGCAAACCAGTTGCCATTGTTTCTAAAATATTGCCAATTCTTAAATTCTTTAATGGCAAAACAACTGAAAATCCTGCTGAAGAAAGAATTTCAGGATAATTTTTAGATGGTGATATAAAAATAAAATTTTCATCTATATTCATTTTACTTATTTTGTTTTTTATTTTTTCGCTTTCATCTCCATTACTCATTACTACTAATAAATTGTGTGTTTTTAGAAAGTCTGTTTCTTCTGTTATATATTTAACAGCTTTTAGTAATAAATCAATATCGTTTAAAGATTCATTTAATCTTCCACTAAAAATTATTTTTTCTCTTTCTATTTTACTAGGTTTAACGAAATAACTATTTTTTGCATAAGGATTTATATAAATCGTTTTTATATTTGTTATTACTTTATGGACAAAATCTTCATCTATTATTGAACGAACAGTGTAAAATTGTATATCATCCATAATTTTCAGGAAATTTTTATATAAAAATCTTTTTGAGTCTAGAAAATGTAATTTATTTCCTATTACTTTTATAAAATCAAATTCATCAATGAAAATTATATCTGGATGAATGCCAGACAATTTGTTGTATCTTATTATAAAATCAAAATCAAAAGGTGTATATGATATAATAAAGTTATATTTTCTTATAAATGCATCATTTTCGTTTATACTTCCTTCTATAGGACTAATTATTATACGTTTTAGTAAATCAACATCTTCTCCTCTTTCTTTTAAGTATTTAAATAATTCTATTGATTCATTGTAAGAAGACCCGTATGGTATATAATTGCCATAATCGGTTATTAGAATTTTCATATTATCATCCTATTATATATTAGTAAAGAAATCTATTTAAATCTTTCGTTTCATTGAAAAGATATTTAAATTTAATTGTTTTTATAATATTGATGAATATGATAAATAAAGATGATATAAAAAGACTTCAAGCATTTCAAAATAATATAAATAAAAATGATTTTATAAAGGCATTTTTGGTATTTTCAATAAAAAAGAAAAGCGAAGAAGAAGCGAAAGATTTAGCAAATGAAATATGGGATTTATATATAAAAAATCATAGAAATCTTATTGAAACTATAAATTATTTAGATGATGATAGCCTTTCCATATTTATTGATATATTAAATCATTTGAATAAATTTAATTGAAGTTGCATTGCTTTATAAGTAGCATAACCTTCTATTTTTGTTATTAAATAATCTTTTATAATATTTTCTTCTGCTGTATTTATAGATGTTTTATCTAAATACTCAAATAGTAATTTTGAATTTTTATCGTATTTTATTTTTGAAAGATATTTGATAACATCTTTTAATTGTTTGTTTGTCTTAATAATATCAATAGCTTTTATGTTTTCCCCTGTTATAATTGATAATTTTTGAGCGTGATCATATACTAATCCAGAAAGAGATATTTTAATGAATCTTTTCTTATCTTTGAATGATAATAGATAATTGGTATAATTTTTTATAAAATTCATATTATCATTAAAATTATTTTCTACAATATTTTTCAAAATATTAAGTTCTTTTTCGTTTAAATTCATTTTCTTTAAAACTAAATTAATCAAATAATAATATTCATTTGATATATGAGAAGATGGTTCATTTGGTAAATGTAAATTAGACATATTTAAAAATAAACTTTGATTATTCATATTTACATTAAATAAATATTTTAATTCTTTAAGTGTTTTTCTATCCACAATATCACCCCATATAAGCAACAACATCAGCTATTTTTCCTACATCCTCTGATGTATCAATTTTACTTTTTGTTGAAATAAATATTTTCCTAAAATTTTTATATTCTGGAAGATTATAACTGAAAACCATATCACTTATTAAAATTAAAAATTTAACTTTATTTGAATTTGCGTAATCAAGAACTTCCTTTATATTCGTTCCACCATAAGTCCTTTTTGATAATATATCATAGATAGTTTTTATTGATTTTCCTGCTGTTGTAAATATAATTGGTTTTCCGTCTTTGTCTTTTTCTATTCCATCATCAAATAATAATATTTTCCACTCTCCAACTTCACTTTTTATTAGATTTATTACTTCATTAATTTCAGATATATATTTTTTATCATCAATTGAACCGCTTGTGTCTATTGCTATTAAACCGTCCTTAAATATTCTTTTATGTTTTTGAAAAATAATTGGAATGTTTTTATTGAATTTTGATAAAACATAATATCTTCTATTTACTTCGTTTATTCCATTTTCTGAAATCTCTCTTGATTTATACGACTTTATTTCATTATATAAAATGGTTTTCCAATTAAGAACAGGTTTTCCATATATATTATCTATTTTCTTCCATACACCACTATTTCCAGTTCCATAGTTAGTTATCGCTTCTTTTAATATGTTTGTTAAATATTTTTTGAAATCATTTCCGAATTTTTCAGTATTTTTCTTTATAAAATCATCAAAATCTTTTTCATTTTCATTTTTAGTATGATTATTCATATCATTATAACTAAAATATCCTTCTTTAACTAATTTTTTTATATCTTCAATTAGTTGTTTCAAATCATTTATTTCTTTTCCTTTAACTTTAATCATCATTTCTACTATTTCTTCAAAACTTTTCTTTTCAAGGTCTTCAGGTTTAAATCCAAATAAAACTTTCATATATTCG
>Ga0080006_1274336_pt1 | contig 15045 bp, 20 predicted proteins | sample RS3BMetagenome_FD_69209 | JGI IMG/M metagenome (GOLD analysis project Ga0080006, IMG submission 69209) | Ferric oxide microbial mat and aquatic microbial communities from Rainbow Spring, Yellowstone National Park, USA - RS3B (SPADES... ...
CGCTGCTTCGTCTGCGGTCTGGAATTGGACAGGGATATAAATGCATCAATAAATATACTTGCAAAAGGTAGGGAGGGACACTCCCGAACTAACGCCTCTGGAGATGCAACCTCTACGATTCAACAGGAATCGCAAATTGCGTCGATGAATCAGGAACATACTCTGCAACCAATGGCTGCAGGGGAAGCCCACACGCTTTAGCTGTGGGAGGATGTCACTAGTTTTGCATAATCCTGTGGTTCTTTTGGAGATTCAGTTCTTGGGCGGTGCCAGCGAGGTAGGAAGGTCTGCCATCCTGCTCAGAGGAAGCAAGCGCATAATCATGGACTACGGGATCAAGCTTGACCACAAGACAGAGTATCCGCTGCCCACCGGCAGGATTGATGCATGCGTGCTCAGCCACGCGCACATAGACCACAGCGGCAACTTGCCTTTTCTTTACAAGGATGGCATGCCTGCCACATATGGCACAGAGCCGACAAGGGAGCTGAGCAACCTGCTTATCGAGGACTCGATGAAAGTTGGCAAGAAAAACCACCAGCCTCCGAAATTCAACAGGCACAACCTCCGCAGTTTCCTGGAGAGATTCTCCTCGCATGAGTTTGGCGAGGAGATAGACCTGGGCGAGTACACCGTCACGCTCTATGACGCCGGGCACATAAGCGGCAGCTCAATAACAAAGATAGCGAGCAGGAAGACTGGCAGGAGGCTTGTCTACACCGGCGACTTCAAGCTCGAGCCGCAGATGATCCAGGGCAGCGCTGACATAATGAAGAGCGACATACTCATCACCGAGACCACTTACGCGAACAGGGAGCATCCGGAAAGAGAGGAGCTGATGAGGAAATTCGTCGATGACGTGAGGCAGACCCTGGACAGCGGAGGCACAGCATTGATTCCGAGCTTCGCAGTCGGGAGAGCCCAGGAAATCCTGGCAGTGCTGCACAAAAACAAGCTCACAGATTACGTTTTCATAGATGGAATGGCGCGTAAGGCGACGCAGATAGCGATGCGCTACCCCGAATTCATTAGGAATGCTGAGCTGCTGCGCGACGCTATAGAGAAAATAACATGGATAGGAAGCGGGGAGCACAGGGGCAGCGCGGTGAGCGGCCCCAGCATAATACTCACCACAGCCGGCATGCTGAACGGCGGACCGGTGCTCAACTACATCACGAAGCTGGGCCCTAGCTCCAAAATTTTCCTGACAGGATATCAGGTCGATGGCACGAACGGCAGAAAGCTCATGAACGGCAAGCCGCTAGACATAGATGGCAGGAAGGAGGTGGTGAGGACACCATGGGTCTATTACGATTTCTCGGCGCATGCGGGCAAGTCAGACCTCTATGAATACGTCAGGAAAAGCAGCCCGGAAATCGTTATCTGTATACATGGCGATCAGAAGGTAGCCAATGAGTTCGCGGAAAGCCTAAAGGCAGAGGGCTTCAAGGCCCACGCCCCAAGGCAGGGTGACATCATAAGGCTTGATTTCTGACATCCTCCCACGACTAAGGTCGTGGGGTTCCTTTCGGAACCTCTGATTTGGTGTCTCTGCCGTTCACAGAGTTGCACCTCTTGGCGTATCAGTGCTGCCCTTGAACGCATCCCTGTCTGTGTTCAATTGACCTATGTTGCTTTCAATCGGTTGACGCAGGCCGCAAAGGCTTTGCGCGTGGGGAAAGGGAAAGTTCTCTAGGTCACGCTGCATGGCGGCAAAAAAAAACATATAGGCGCAAGCGCTGCGAAGTCAGTGAAGAGGCACTAGAAAACCAACATGGGGCATAAAACAGCCGGAAGTAACTATTTTGCATGCCTGCAAATCACACTGGAGTTCAGAGTTCATGCTCTGGGCCCAAAGGCCACACGCTTTCCGGTATCTATGCTTTCAGGAAAAGAGCGTCAGCACAGCTCTGCGAACTGTTTTTTATCGGCCGATAAGTTTTCAGTATCGCCCTGAGGAACACCTGCTCTCTGCGATTTGAACATAAACTCGCAACTGGCCGGCACCGCTCACGCTAGACGCAATAAAGCGCTAAGAAAGAGGGTACTTCTATTCTTCTTCTCCTTTTTCTTCTCCTTTTCCTACGACTTCTATCTTGCCGTACTTTCCTGTGGAAAGCTGCGGGTTGCCTTTGAATTCGCTGACGTAGCCGTTGGTTATCTTTACCTTGTCCCCAACGTTTACCAGGTCTATGTTACCTTCCCAGAGCGATATGGCTATGCTTCCCGTGTCATCGCTTAATACAGCATCGGCAACGTTCAGCTTCTTGCCATACTTTGTGATGACCTCTCTCGGTTCGCTCTTCTCAGTGATGGTACCTTCGACTTCTACGTTAGTGGCACCTGCTTTCAGTTCAGTTATCTTCATTCGTTCACCGTAAATTAGCATTTGTCCAATCACTATATTAAATGTTCCTTGTTCTCGAAGCCAAAATCCCACTATTTATATACACCCATTTCCCCCGGCTTCTGGCCTCAGATCGCCTCAATCAATATATGCTCCTGAATGCGTCCTTTATGCTTCTCATTGTGCCCGATGTCCTTATCGTGTAGAAGCCGACCCGCCTTCCCTGCAGGCTCTTTACAAAAGAGAGAGCAAGCACCACATTTCTCTCAAAACCCCTGTTTACGCCCACCACGAAAACCTTGTCGCTCAGCACCGCCGCCACCTGCGGGTTGGCCTTGAAGTAGGGAAGCTCCCCAAGGAACGCCTTCAGGCTTTCCTTCAGCGCCTCCTGGATCTCAGGATCATTCATGTAGACTCTGTCGTTAGCCTCAACCATCACATAGCGCGTCTTTTTTCTGAGTATCACAGCGCCTCACCAAGCTTTCCCATCGACTCCTTCGCCTTCGCAGGCTCTATCCCCAAAAACGCCGCAAGCTCAATCATCTGCAGACTCGACATCAGGCATTCGCTGCTTCCTGCCATCGAGATCAATGCAAAAGGAACCTTCGTCATAAGGATGCTTCTTACCAGCTTCCTCATCTTCGCTAGATTTCCGTCCAGCGATACGCCTTCGCTGCAAGTGACCTCACTCAGCGGTATAAAAAATAGCTTCTCATTTTCCCTGACTGAATCCAGCGTCCTTTTGCTTGCATAGAGATTCTTCGGGAGCAAGCCTATAACTGCGGCCTGCTTGAGCCCCCTGGCTATCACCTCCAAATCGCCGCTTCTGATTATGCTCTTGCCCTTCGCCTTCGCAGGACCTTCTAGGATATCGACATCTTTTCCGACTCTGAACAGTTTCTTGTAGCCCAATCTTTTCCCAAGCGGCTCAACGCGCGCATCGGGCATATTGACCAGATCAAAAAATCGCATTCAATCAAGCTATTGCTGGCTTGGTCTCGCCTTTCGCCTCGCTCTCTGCAAACATGCTCCTCTCTATAGTCTCCTTTATCTTTTCGGCAGGATATGAGAGTTTGATGAGTTTCGTGTGGCCGCGTATGCCCTTTCCGCTCTCGCATGTCTCTATGAGACCCTGCATCTGCAGGTCAGAGATGTACTTCCTGTACCACCTGTTGCTCTTCGGCTCCCTGCTCAGCGTATCCGATATGCGGATGTACTTGTTGTAGACCTCCCCGCTGAAGATGTAAGTGTCGTTCCCTTCAGAGAGCTTCTTGTACCTGCCTCCCTGTATCGAGAGCAGCGCAATTGAGTAGAGCACCAGCTTCTGGTGCTCAGGGAGCGTGGAGATGACATCGTAGGCGACCTCCTCCTCAGCATCTTTCTGCGCCTCGTTGATGTCATCTTCATTTATCCTGCTTCTCCCTTCCTCTTCGGCCCGCTCGCCTGCCCTCGAGAGCACCTTGAGGGCTAGCCTGGCGTCTCCGCTCTCCTTCGCGGCTATGGCAGCAACAAGGGATATCAGGTCCATGCCTATCACACCGGCCTTGAATCCCTTCTCCGCCCTGTCCTTTATTATCGCCGCAAGCTCGTTGGAGTTGTAGGGGGGAAACGCGAGCTCGCGTTCGTACAGCGTCGAGAGCGTACGCGAATCAAGCATCTCCTTGAAGTCTATCCTGTTGGACACTCCGACTATAGTTATGCCCCCCGAGCGTATGTCGCTGTTCGCCCTCGTTAGTGTGTAGACCAGGTCGTCGAGGTCCTTCACCATATCTATCTCATCCAGCACCACAACAAGCACTTTGCCGTCCTCCTCTATCCAGTTGATTATCTTCTCGTAGATCTCAACGAGGCCGTAGCCCCTCTTAGCAACAAATGGCAGGTGGTCGCTCACTATCTTGCTTAGCACTCTGTATCTTGAACTGTATATCCTGCAGTTTATGTAGGAGAGCTTGGCCTTGACCACGCTCAGCTTCTTAACCTCGTCTATTACGTGCCTCACGCAGGATGTCTTGCCAGTGCCAGCCTTTCCATAGATGAACAGGTTCCTGCCGCGTTCTCCCTTCAGCGATGGCGTGAGCGCCTTTATTATGTCATCTATCTGCTTATCCCTGAAAAGCAGGTTTTGCGGCAGGTAGTGCGGCGAAAGCACCTCGCGGTCAGCGAAGATCTTTGATTCCTTGAAAAGCCCTGCAAACTTGTCGTCCATCAGTCGCCCCCGCTAATCAATTTCTTTGCTATGCTTAAAAACTCTTCTTTAATCTCGCTATCCTCAAATACAGGTATCTTGCCCGAATCGCTCAGCCTGTCAAAATTCTGCCTGGCTTTGACTGCTCCAAGGAGGCGGCATTTCAGGGCGTCGGCCACCTCTCTGCCTCCAACAATGTTCCCGTCTGACATGTTCTCGATGACTCCCAAGATCGAGACTCCGAGCCGCCTCGCCATCATCCCAGAGCGTATTGCGTTGATTGCAGCTATGTGCTGCGGGGTGGTCACAAGCACAAAGCCGTCCATGTCGAGCAGCTGCATTATGGAGAGGTTGGAGTCGCTTGTGCCCGGCGAGCAGTCAAGTATCAGGTAGTCGAGCTCCCCCCAATCGGTTGCCTCAAGGAACTCTGCAAGCATCTTGGCAATCATGGGCCCACGCCATATTATCGGCCTCTTAGCCTCGTCGACAAACATGGCAGTCGAGATTACTTTGACGCCCTCTTTCTCAAGAGGCTTGAGCGGATACTTCGGTTCTCCTGCGTCCTTAATTCCCAGGAACAGGTGCAGGTTCGGGCAGTCTATGTCAGCATCAAGCAGGCCCACCTTGTAGCCCATTGAACTGAGCGTGAAAGCGAGGTTAACGGCGATGGTTGTCTTGCCCACTCCTCCCTTTGCGCTGTAAACCCCTATCTTGTGCTTTATCCCGGCAAGCTTCTCCTTCACGCGTTGTCTCTGCTTTATGACGTTGAAGATTGAAGGGTGAACGACGTTGACTTTGGCGCCCCCTATCGTAACTTCATCGCTTTTCTTCTCTTCATCCATTCTCTCCACAGGCGAGTTGCTTAAGCGATTACTCTTGCCAGTGCAAATATAAAAGGAATATCGTCATAGCGTCAAAGTCCCGTATCTGCAAACAAAGCTGAAGAAATGCTTATAAAAGGAGCAAAAAGACCTTTATCATATGACTAGCGTTGCATCCCGAGAAAGAGAGAAGAGAGAACTCTTGCCTTCGCTTTTAAATCTCGAAAGAAAAACGAATGAGAATAAGGAGCAACCTGATGAAGGGAAACTCCAAATAGCCAGGAAGTACTGGTCCTCCTTTCTCGAGGATTTCGAGCAACGTTATCCCGAGGAGTTCAAGGATTTTTATCCCCAGCGATACGCTGCTGCTAAAGAACTTACCGATGCGGCGGCCAAGGCACTGAGTAATGCAGAAGTGATGAAAACACCGCTCCGATTCAGAGGGATTGCGAGGTACGTAGTTGGTTTGCAAATATTCATAATAGGGCGAGAACTGGAGAATGAGGAGATAACTTTTGCATCAGCAGAAACGATTTCGAAGTACAAAGGCTTCGCGGCAGTGCACCTTTCGCTAATTCTATCAGACAAAGCCGGAAAAATTAGGGAAACCCAAGAAATGGTTAAGCAGCAAGAAGCTTCTTCTCAAGCAACCAACAGAGATGAAAGTTTAAGAGCGGTGCTTAGAGAACAGCCAGAACAGTCTCCGCTCAATAACTACGCAGAGGAACTTAGGCTGTTCTCCCTTCCAGAAATAATCGAGTTCATATCTAGGCGTGGCCGGTCGTCACGTTTGTATCCGCTTTACTTATTCAATTCGATCTCTTTTGTCATCGATGCACTCAGTGAGTTCAAACACGCTGAAGATGTAATCAAGACGGTAAACATCGCAAAAAGAATAGGGTACGCTAAGATAGATATTGTTCCTAGATCATACCTATTCAAATCAATAAAAGAAGGCTACGGAGATCTGCTGCGAAACCAAAAAAGCCTTGCCTATATTGCCTTGTATTTGCATTTTCGAGAAGAGTTGCCAGCACCCACAAGCAATACTTTGGAAAATGCCGAAGAGATAGTCTCCTCTTACCTTCAAGAGCGTTACGGCTTAAGAGATGGGCTTAGGCTTAATGAAGCAACTCTCCTGCTGGGTGCAAAAGATCCGGTCATAGCACTGCTACTGGCAAATCAGCACCCAAGGCACGATGTAATAGAGTACCCACTAAAAATGACCTCACTGGCTGAGAGAAAACAGGCGCGCGATATTTATTTTAAGGCTGCGGTAGTGGCAATCGTTGGCTCCAAAGACAAACAAAAAGAAGCCGAAGCAAGGACCATTATAAGGGACATTGTAGGAAAACCAACCCTCGACAGGGCGCGAAACGAATTCAATCTTTATTTAAAACACCTTTTGCCTGACATAATAAAATTAATGCCGGATTACGCCTCAGCTGCACAATTGCTTGCAGTTAAAGCCATGCATGCATCAGATCCTTCAGGCAAGCCAGTACAACTGACTGGAATTATGAGCATATTGAACATACGGTATCAGCAGTGGAACAATTACATATCTTATGCAAAGTTCACATCCAATGCAAAAATTCTCAGAGCTTCAGAAACCAAAAACCCGCTTGAATACGATTTCAGGATTCAAGAAGCCTGCGTGTACCTGCCTAACAGTGAGCACATTCTTAACTACGCAGAAAATGACAAGTGCGTCCTGGTAAAATACGAGGCGGTGACTTCCAAAAATAAAGCAGTAGTAATCGGTAGCGCCATATGCTATGTTGACAAACGCAAATTCCTTGTCGACTCTATAGAAGGACATCCTGCATTTGCCGATTACCCAATCTTCAATACAGTTTATGAAGACTTGATTGCGCGCGCCCGGAAGCATAATTGTGATTTGATACTGTTCGGGAAAAACGGCTTAAACCAAGTTCCAAAGGAGTTTATAAATTACCTGGAAACCAAAAATCTTCAGCAAATCGAAGTGGATATGGATCTTCCCACCAATAGAGACGAACTTTATCTCGAAACGAAGAAAGGCGAAAAAGCATTTGCCCTGAGAATTGCGCCAGCCAGTAATCAGGATAAGCTTGCTGCTGGCCAGCTCCATGAAGCGGGCTAGCTGTAAAGTAAAGGGACATCGGTAACATTCTTGACACTCTTGTCGACGCTATGTGAACTTTATTAGGTAACCATAACGACGAGGATCCATTCATTCTCAGGAAGCCAATTATTCCTGTTTTGGAGGGCTGATCTAATGGTCAATATCGGCAATATATTCCATATTCTTGGAGAAAAAGGTTACCGATCTGGGTTGACACAACACTAGCAAAAGGTATATAATTATAAGTCAACCAAGTATTTTTTTGTAACTAGAAGAAATCGAATTTAAGCCAACCGGGCTTTTTAAATTCTATTTATCGGTGAAGGAGTGTATCCAAACATACAAGCGTATGACAGGGGAGTGATGTTCAACCCCGACGGCAGGCTCTTCCAGGTCGAATACGCCAAGGAGGCAGTCCGCAGGGGCGGGGCCGCAATAGGGATGCTTACAAAGAGCGGAGTGGCATTCGTGGCTCACAAGAATGTAGATGAGCCAATGGCAGTGCTTTCGAGCATGCAGAAGGTGTTCAGGATAGATGCCCACATAGGAGCCGCATACAGCGGCATAGTCGCTGATGGGCTGCACGTTGTCGAAGAGACAAGGGCCGCGGCGCAGAGCCACCGCATGGTTTTTGACGAGGTTAAATCTGTCGAGGCCATAGCAAAGGGGCTGTCGTCTTACATACTTCAGGCAACCTTCTATGGCGGTGTGAGGCCCTATGGGGTCTCGCTTATAGTCGGCGGCATAGATACCGAAAAGAGGCTGTTCGAGGTTGGGCCTGATGCGGCGCTTCTCGGCTACAAAGCAGATGCAATCGGCGCAGGAAAGAAGATAGCAACAGACATGCTAGTGAAGGAGTACAGGGATGGCATGTCAACTGACGACGCGCTCAAGCTCGGCATCAAGATAATAAACAAAATCACAGAGGGCAAGCTCACTAGCGATCACGTTGATATAGGTTACATAGAGGAGGGGCAGGAGTTCACTGTGCTCTCAGAGCAGGAAATAGCAAAGTACTTCTAATTGTTTGTTTGTGTGAGCATGTCTAAGACTGTCATAGCGAAGTATATAGTCGCAGGAGAAAGCTTCGAAATCTTTGTCGATTCAGACAAGGCATACGCCTACATAACCGGCAAGCTTCAGGATCCTCTCTCAGCTCTTGAAGTCGAGGACGTCTTCAAGGATGCGAGCAAGGGAGACAGGCAGAGCCAGGAGAAGCTCAGGAAGGCATTCAACACCGAGGATCTCGGGAAGATTGCAGGCATAATACTCAAAAACGGTAATGTGCCGCTCACCACAGAGCAGAGGAGCAAGCTGCTCGAAGAGAAGAGGAGGCAGATCATCAACATAATTGCAACGAATGCGATAGACCCCAGGACAAATGCTCCCCACACTCCGCAGAGGATAGAGAACGCCATGCTGGAAGCAAAGATATCCATCGATGCCTTCAAGCCAGCGAGCGAGCAGATTGACGATATAGTAAAGAAGCTGAGCATGAAGCTGCCGCTGAAGTTCTCTACTGTCAGGGTAGAGGTCACCATAGCTCCGCAGTACACGAACAGGAGCTACAGCGTGCTCAAGCAGTACGGGCTCAAGTCCGAGAAGTGGCTCAACGACGGTTCGCTCTTCGCCACGCTGGAGTTTCCAGCCGGGCTGCAGAGCGAGTTCTTCGACAAGCTCAACAACGCCACAAAGGGCAGCGCGATCACGAAAATAATTAGTGTGTGAATATGAGAATAGTATTGCCGGGAGACAAGATATCCGACAGCCCGATCAGAATGGAGAATGCGATAGTGGAGAATGGCAAGACCTATGCAACAGTGATTGGTATGTTCGACGAGTCCAAGGGCGCGTTCATTCCTTTGGAGAGCGTCTGGTATCCAAGGCAGGGCGATTTCGTCATAGGCATAGTGGAGAACTCGAAGAACAACGTATACACTATACAGCTTGACTCGCCGTTCAGAGGCCTAATACTCCCGCCTCCAAGGCCGAGGTTCGGCAGAAGAAGGATGGACGACAGGTTCGGCGGGAGGCAGCGCGAGGAGAGACAGGAGATGCTGCACGTTGGAGACGTGGTGAGCGCTTTCGTCAAAGAGGTGAAGCGCGAGGCGGACCAGATAATCCTTATACTCGAAAGGCATCGCAGACTTTTCGGCGGCAAGCTGATCGAGGTAAGGCCGTCAAAGGTGCCTAGGATAATCGGCAAGGCAAGCACCATGCTCAAGCAGCTGGAGGACGGAACTAAGTGCACGATACTCGTGGGCCTCAACGGCATCGTATGGATAAAGGGCGAGAATGTGCCGCTGGCGCAGAAGGCGATAGTAAAGATACAGGACGAGGCCCACATAAGCGGCCTGACGCAGAGGATAAGCGAGCTTCTTGCCAGCGGAAACGGAGGTGATTGATCATGGGAGCAAAGGGCAAACCAGAGTTGATAGTAAACGGGAAGAGGACAGATGGCAGAGCTTTCGACGAGCTCAGGCCCATAAAGATACAGGTTGGCCTGCTCAAGAACGCTGAAGGGTCAGCTTATCTCGAGTGGGGCAACAACAAGGTGCTCGCAGCAGTCTACGGGCCAAAGGAGGCGCAGCCGAAGCACATCGCAGACCCCGATAGGGCAATAATCAAGTGCAGATACCAGATGTCGCCATTCTCCTCTCTGGAGGAGCACAGCAGGTCTGGGCCCAACAGGCGCGCAATCGAGATATCAAAGGTTACAAAAGAAGTGTTCGAGAACGTAATCATACTTGACAACTTCCCAGGAAGCGAGATCGACATATTCATAGAGGTGCTGCAGAGCGATGGCGGCACAAGGGCAGCCGGCATAACAGCTGCTGCTGTAGCCGTGGCGAGCAGCGGCATACCTATGAGGGACATACCCTATGCCGTGTCAGCCGGCAGGGCTGGCGATGAGCTGCTGCTTGATCTGAACAAGATTGAGGACAACTACTCCGACGCCGACATGCCAATGGCGATAGCGCCAAGAAATAACGAGATACTGCTATTGCAGATGGACGGCTCCCTTACCAAGGAGCAGCTCGAAAAGGCGATGCAGATGGTCAAGAAGGCGGGCGAGACGATAACCAGGCTGCAACGCGAGGCGCTGGAGGCCAGGTATAGATAGGTGATGGAATGATAGCAGAAAACGAAGAGTACATACTTGAGATGCTTGGAAAAGGCATGCGTGAACATGAGCGCGGGCGCATGGAGTACAGGGACATAACGATAGAGACCAACACAATTCCGCATGCAGAGGGCTCAGCCATGGTTGATATAGGCAACACCAAGGTTCTCGTAGGAGTAAAGCTAGCCGTTGGCGATCCAATGCCCGACAAGCCGGATGAGGGCGTGCTGATTACAGGGGCAGAACTGCTTCCGCTTGCCAACGCCGAATACGAGACTGGCCCGCCAAGCCCAGAGGCGATAGAGTTTGCCAGGGTAGTAGACAGGGGAATACGCGCGGCTGAGATTGTAGATACAGAGGCCCTTTTCATAGAGAAGGATAAGGTCTGGAACACTTTCGTAGACATATATGTCCTCAACTACGATGGCAACCTTTTCGATGCCGGGATGCTGGCCGCAGCCGCGGCGCTGCTCACCTCGCGCATGCCTAAACTAGAGGGCGACACTGTGATAAGGGAGGGAAGCCTCGGCAGGCTCAAGACAAAGGGAATAGTCACCTCCTGCACATATGCAAAGCTCGGCAAGAACATGCTTCTCGATCCAAATGCCAATGAAGAAAGGATAATGTCATGCAGGCTGACGATAGCGAACGATGAAAACGTCATAAGGGCGATGCAGAAGGGACTGAGCGGCTCATTCACCTTCAGTGAGCTCAGTGAGCTCGTGGACGCAACATTTGATAAGTCTAAGCTGCTAAGGGATAAGCTGAAACAGGCTGTCGGTGATTAGCACGGCAAACTGGAGCATAAGATACGGGGTAAACCTGAGGAAGAGATACCTCGCGGTTGCAAAGGAGAAGAAGGCGCTATACGAGTGCGATGTCTGCAGCAAGAAGGCTGTAAAAAGGGTAAGCACAGGAATATGGAGGTGCAAGCACTGCGGCGCTATGTTTGCAGGCGGCGCTTACAGCTTTAAGACAGAAGCAGGGAGGACCGCGGCTCGCATCCTAGAACAGATGAAGAAGGGTGAATGAAGTGGTGAAGATAACTTTCGCTCCGGCAACGGAACTCGTGATACATGAGGTAGTCGAGGTCACGCGCGACGACCTGCTGCTGGAGAGGATAACGCCGCAGGGCAACCTGCCGCTCTACTGGTGCAACGGCATACTTTTCAGCTTCTCTTCAGTGCCTATGACCGAGGAGATAATCAAGGAGTATCTCAAGGGCAGAATACACTGGCTGGAGGTTCACTACACAAGGATGGACAAGCACGTGCCTGTAATAAGCTTCGAATCGTCCGAGTACAAGTCGACGATGAATGTCAAGGTCATAGACACAAGTGCATCTGAGCTCCACAGGCAGTTCATAGTGTGGCTCAAGGCAAATATTAAGAAAAGTGAGAAGAAGTGATAAAATGGCTTACGTGTGCTTGAACTGCAAGAGGGAGGTGAAGACCATCGAGAAGAACTTTGTCAGGTGCCCCTACTGCGGCTACAGGGTGCTGGCCAAGAAAAGATCCTCGCTTGCAAAAGAGGTCTCAACAGACTGAGGCCGCAGCGCATACGCATCGCAAAGTCAGCTGCCGCTCACCAGTATAGTGTCGGTCACTTTCTTGACGCGCTTGTACTCAATCCCGTTCTTGAAGAGGCTCCTTATCACATCTCCTGCCTTTGTCTGGTCTATCTTCCCAAGAAGCAGGTGCGAGACAGACCTGTTTTCCAAGTCTATGACGACCTCCCCAACCTCGCCTATCCAGTGGCCTGTGCTTGATATTATCTTCTTGCCGTACAGCTCAGAAACGCTCATTGTCATGCGGTCGCCTTCATCTCCAGCTCGTTAATATTCTGGGAAGCGAAACTTCTTATTATGTTGCCCCTAACTGACTCAATAAAGGCCTCGTTCTCAATGTCCTGCCCGCTGCCCATCTTTATGTAGCGGCTGTACTTGGATATGAGAGCTTTGATGTAGTCCTTTCCTACCATGCAGAACCTGCTTCCGCAGCCGTTGCACACAAACACCGGCACAACCTGTAGCTCGCGCATCTTCTCCGTGTCCTGCCTGTCGAGCTCCCTTTCTATATCTCCGCCGCCGCACTTTGTGCACACTGCCCTGGCCTTTACGTGCTCGAACGTTTCAGTCTCCACTATCTCAAGGGTTGCGACTCCGGCAAGGTACATATCCAGCGCAGCAGCGGCATTTCTTGTGCGTTCGTTCTCAACCCTGTCTATGATCTCCCCGCTCTCCTTGAATGTGCTCACCAGCGTTCCCCACGCTGTAGGCTCAGCCACGCAGAATACGTTGCCCTGTCCCGACCTGAAGCTTTCGGTGCGCAGCCTCTTGTCCTTGCTCCTATAGGCTTTAACCCTCATCCAAGCCGACCTTCACTACGTACTCTTCTATGTCCTTTTTGGTTACCTTTGCCCGGTTTGCGCGCGCCGCATTTCTCACCGCAAATCTGGATATCTTCTTCGCCTTGCTTTCAAGCATGCGCGCGAGGGCAGCCGCGGCGTCATCGGTTATCTTGAATCCGAACGACCTCGCAATCATCTTCTGTATCGCCTGCCTTGGTATCGTTGCCATCTCAGCACTCAAGATCCTCATCACTGCTCAGAAGTGATCTCATCACAAACCTATTAGCGCAATTATTTTAATAATCTGAGCTGCAGGCAACAAAATAACAGCAATCAACTGATAGTCTAGTTGCGCTTGGCACGCTCGATGTATTCTTTAGCCTTCTTAGCCACTTTGGGGGACAGTGGGATGAACCAACCCACCATGCGTTCTATATATGCGCGTTCTTCTGGCTTGGCAATAGCCCACGCATCAAGGATAGCAAGTGCTAAATCGTCCTCGCCGTAATCTTTAATCATTTTCTTTAACTCCTTCTGTTTCTCCTTCATCTCCTCTATCTCCTTCGTTATTTCTTTTTCATCTTTTGCTTGTTCACTTTTCCTGAAACAGGTTTCTAACTTCTTTAGGATACTCGTTTTCTCACCTCAAATTATACGTATTATAGCATCCTTTAGTAATTTATATATCGCTTCTCTAATAATCTTAGATTATCAGTAGCCAGCAATACCATGCCGTCATCTTTACTTATTATTATACCATTTGCATTTCTTTTATCTTCATTTTTATCTTCTATGCCAAATGTAAAACAAACAATGCTTGGATATATACATGACGACAAGTTCGGTTTTAATTATTTGCGGGATTGTTGTTATTTCCCACTTTTCAATTATATTTTTTAAACTCTTAGGCTTTGTAGAGTTTTTACCTTCTTTTTTCAAAAACAGAAAATGAAAAAATTAATGCCAAAGGCTTGATTTACGACAGGTATATTGCTGATTTAAAAATGCAGACTTAGTATAAACTATATTTGTTATTGCCTAATTGTTGGACAACGCCGCAAGCGCATAACCTTTTTATTGTTTTTTTTTTTAAATAGTATATGTGAGGGTATGAAAACTCTTAGGAAGAAGCTTTTAGGAAAAGCTTCAGCAAAAAAGCCTTTAAGAAAGGCTTCAGCCAAAGCGCAAAGCGCAATGGAGTATTTGATGACATATGGCTGGGCCATACTTATTATAAGCGTTGTGCTTGCAGCACTTTTCCAGCTCGGCGTTTTTAATCCTATGTCGTTTGCGCCGAAGGCGCCGCCTGGCTCATGCCAGGTCTTCAGGCCTAATGGTCCAGGCACAACCTCTTTCATAAATCTTGAAGGAATATGCAGTGGCGAGCTGCCGCAGTATGTAGCACAGTTTAATGGTGCTTTTGGAAGTGGATATAATTACGTTATTACTCCTAGCGATACTGTGCCTTTCGGGATATCTTCACAGTCTTTATCGATGTGGTTTGAACTATTTTCTACATCGGGTAATGATCATAATCAATCCTTTGTAACTGCAAAGGATTGTGGCTATTACGTACCTTTTGGTGTTTATAACGGAATGTTGTTTGGTTCTTTTTGGGGTGCACCCACAATGGTAGGACCTACCCTTTCTACAAATACTTGGTATTTTGTTGCATTAACTTATAATCAACAAGATCAAACTGAAAAATTATATCTTAATGGAAACTTAGTAGGTGAAGATACTGGCATATCTGGATTATGGGATGGGTGCTCTGGGTACGTGCAGTTAGGTGCAGGGTATACAGGGGGTCAGTGTATAACTCCTAGCTATTGTAATATTAACACAGCTAATTTAGATGGTTATGCAGCAAACTTGCAGTTTTACAACACTTCCCTTTCTGCAAATGAAATTCAAGCACTTTACCTAGAAGGTATAGGGGGCGCACCTATTGACTTGCAGCATCTTGTTGTATGGTGGCCATTAGGCAATGCAAACGATTACAGCGGCAACGGCAACAACGGGCAGATAATGGGCAACGTTAATTTTGTTAGCAACTGGTATTCTGGCTACACACCACCATAATCTTTTTGTAAAGCTTGAAAAACATAAAGG
>Ga0080006_1136579_pt1 | contig 15043 bp, 24 predicted proteins | sample RS3BMetagenome_FD_69209 | JGI IMG/M metagenome (GOLD analysis project Ga0080006, IMG submission 69209) | Ferric oxide microbial mat and aquatic microbial communities from Rainbow Spring, Yellowstone National Park, USA - RS3B (SPADES... ...
TGTCTGGTCTATCTGCAGCAATTGTCTGATGTACTCGGAAAGATATAGATTGTATGCCTGCAGGGAGGTAGAAAAGTTGCTAAAGTTTCCGATGTTCAAATCGATAGCTGGTAGTGTCATATTGGCTGGGATCTGAGTAGCGCTGGAATATCCGAACTGCTCCAGGACTGAGTACTCTGCCTGTGCAGCGCCTAACATCGATACAGCGATCTGTTCTGCGATCATAGGCAGGGGCGTAGACGGCCGCGGCAACGTTGTATTTTCGATTGACTTCCCTGACGATGTTAAATTAACTATCGAAGGTTCATAGAAACTCCAGTAGGATGGGGTGTACGAATTCCCTGAGTAACAAAAGATTAGCGCCATACCGTCCTCAGGGTTCATAGTGATGTGTGAGGCCCAGTCACCAGAGACAGAAATGACGTACACGCCTTGTCCTAATTCTACGTTAGAACCATTAATTATCTGTTGACCGTTAGGCATGACTTTGTAGTACGTTACTGAACCTGACATATACGAAGCTGTTCGTGCTGTCACGTTGCCCTCTACAATTACGACGGCTGAGCTTCCCACTATAACACAGACGGTCTTACTCGGGTTAGTATTGTAGCCTATTTGAAGATAGTACCTCCCTAACTGTTGATTTACAGAATTTATCATATTTTGCTCAGTTATCCAGAGCGACTGCGTCCCGCCGATTAACTTAGATGCATAAGCCAAAAATCCAGTTTGGTTCAGCATCTCGTAGAATTGATACGGCGAAGTCGGCGAGATATTCTCGTTGTAGTTCACCTGTTCCCACTTCTGCGCCGTAATCGTGAACGGCAATTGCGACTGCTGCAGCAAGTTCACTTGTGTGATTTCTTGGTCAGCGATGAGCTGGGATTGCGCTGATATGGAAGAGAATGTGTCTTTGGCATATATGAGCCAAAGTGTCGAGTTTGATGACGTAGTAGGTGCATTAGCAAAAAGCGATGTGACACTGTATGCGATGAAGCCCGTGAGCGCACCTACCCCGGCCCCGAGAAGCGTCCCTAGCCCGGGGATGAAGGAGCCGACCACAGCGCCTGTGACCGCTCCTGCTCCTGCGGCCTCACCAGCCTGCCACCATGAGAATGCCAGAGCCACTTCTGATGTCATGAATAGCGTTAGAACGATTAGAGATAGGACTAAACGTAGTTCCTTCATACTCACTCTAAAATAGAAGGAAAAAAAAGGAGGATTGACTTAACGCCTGCTAAGTGCAATCGCTACTACTATAACAATGAATAAGAAGGCTATAGAAAGGAGGACTAACTCTCTATGCTGATGATAGAAATTACTTATCTGCGTGCTTAGGTGTGTCCCGGTCGTCGTGGTGCTAGTCGTTGTAGTGCTGCTAGTAGTCGTATTACTGTATACCACCGTCACGTTGGACGGATCGGCATTAACGTAGACCGTATTCCCGATGACAGTCCACGTCCCGAGGGGCATATTACTGATGAGCGTGTACGACCCCTCCGTCAGTTTTTGCCCGTCAGCATACACGCTGATTGGCGTAACGTTAGTCTGGAAACTCACGAGGCCGGTGAAAGTGTTGTTGAAGAGAATCTGTATGTCGTTAGTTCCTTTCACGATAGAAAGGATCGACACCAGAGCGTTGGAACTCACGATCGAAATATTCCCGAACTTCGCATGTCCGACCATAGTGAAATTGCTGAATTTACTGCTGGTCACGAGGATAGCGCTCGGCACCGGAGGGACTAGGAAGAAGTTGAAATGCAGTACTTGAGTCGCATACAGAGCATTAGTTCCTTGTATATACTCGTATACAACTACGGTCACAGGGACCTCGCCGAAACGTAGGTTTGATTTGACCGTGACGTTGAACGTTACAGTAGTGTTCGTAGTCCCGGAAATGGCCGAAGGGCTTACCGTGACGTTCAGGGATGGAGTGCCGATGGCCATCTGGCCGAAGAGTTTTGACACTACCGTGGAGTTAGGATATAGAACTTTATACTGAAGATACCAGCCTGACGCTCCTTCAGGGATTACGATACTGATGCTCTTCTGTTGTATCGTTGTAGTCGAAGTGACGAGAAGCGAAGGAAGCGTCTGCGGGCTTACGATGTGGACGTAAGTAGTGTACTTATACGACGTCAGCACGCTCTGAGGTGTAGTGGAGCTGTTATACTCGGTGACCGTTATGTTGAGTTGATATGTGCCTGGGTTTCCGCTGACGGAAACCCCGACAGGTATGGTCGTGTTAGTAGTGCTAGTAGTGCCCGACGGGTATGCCGTCACGTTTGCCGTCGCTGTTAGCCCCGTTTGGGCTGATAGCGATATCGTGGCGTAATACGCTTTCCCCCCTACGGTGTTCAGCGACACCAGGACCGGGATAACTCCACCTGAGTTAGCGTAAAGTGTTTGGGAAGGCTGTTGTATCGCCACTGCGTTCGCTTGTAGAACTAACATTCCTAGAACTAAGAGGAGTAATGCTCCTAAGAACACTTGACCGACTTTCATCTTGACAAAAAGGAAAACTATTTGTGCATCTCTTTCAGTCTCTTGGCCAGTTCAAGCGCACGTAACAAACTCAGGCATTCTTGCGTTTCATGCTCCTCGCACTCTTCTCTAACATCTTGGATAGCTTCGTTCAGGCACGACATCTTTATGTCCCCATCCTCGTCGAAGCAATCTTCCCCATACTCCCTCGCTATATACTTGTGTACACGCCCCGGCCTTCTAACTGCATGCTGTATCCACTTGTCCGTCATCATCTCACCTGTTAGCATACTTCTCGAGAAAAACTTTGGTTCGCTCTAACGATGAGAGCAAGTCGAACATCTTCTGACACTCGCTGTTCTGGTCCAGACTTTCGCACTTTTCCTCGAACTCATCGTATATGTCGTCTATTGCCTCTTGGACGCATCCGGGCGTTAGTTTTTCGCCACAATATCCTTCGCTCACTAAAAACTCCTTAACTCTGTGCCCTTTCACGCCTTCTCACATTTCTACGGAAAACTTCGTCCTCGATTTGCGAGATTTCGGGGAACAGGAAAGGGACGAGGATGAACGACACTTCCGTACTCACGAAGAGAAAGTTCAGGACTAAGTCGGCTGAAATGTCGACGGCCCTGTCAATCCTCAGAAAGTAGACATAGAAAAGTGAGTAGTTGATATTGAAGGCCCACGACACGATGACGTAAATATGATCGATAAAGAGAATAGCCAGGAGCCGGGCCCTCAGTCCGTAGTCCCTCATGAGAAAAAATTCTAACAGATTCGAGATGACCATTATGAAAAGGAGTATTAGGACTTCTTGTTGAAGAGGCATCAGAACACCGTAGGTTTTGTAGCGTTAGTTGTCGAAGTTACCGGCGTAGTCACATTATGAATCACAGGAGCCACGGTAGGCTGAAGCAGTATAAATACTAGGAACGCAATGATTACGGCCATCACTATCAACGCCAACGGCAATGCGATACGCCTAAGTCGACTTCCCGATAGTTGATTCAACGACGCTAGGTACTGTTGCGGAGTACTTAACACACCACCCTCTCTCGCGGCAAGTGCGAAACTCCTCGCTTTTTGTTTCCACATCTCTGCTTCCACGAATTTCACGCCAGCCCTGGAAATTAGACCGGCCTCGTGATTCTTTAGGACGATAGGCCCAAGTCTCATCCTCCGCAAGAACGTTGGGACGCCCACCTGATTCGGGGACGGCGTATAAATCGTGACGCCCTCGCCTTCAACCGTTATAATCTTCCCGTTGAGTTCGATGGCGTTTGTACCGGTGATCGTGCCGACAGGAAGCAATTCGACATAACGAATTGGCCGGGTCGTGGTGTAGACGCTGAACATGAGCAGGGGGTAAGCGACGGCGAAGATCGAAAGGCCTAACAGGAAATAGCCTAACCCTCCCGATACGATACCACCAGAGACCATCAAGAGCAGAAAATACGAGATAGCTATCCACGGTATCATGAAGTTCGTCAGAAACGGCCTCAGGATAGAGAATTCACCGCCGATCGGCACCTCGTTTATGCCGGCGTTAGTAAACGCCCTTACGCCCCCCAGCACGATTACGTCTTCTTCAGTCTCTTTGTCCCCTCGATCTATCGTGAAGTGAAGCTCTTCGATGAGGTCTTGCTCCATCGCCTTCAGTTTGATGGGGATTGAGACGATAGTGTCGGGGTCGTTGAAACTGACCCCGTAAACCTGATTGCCGGAACGACGCCCTTCTTCCAGGTTAAATATGTAAATAGATGGAGGGATACGAGGGAAAACGAAAAAACTAAAGATGTCTTTCTTCCTGAGCCACGGCATGTTATCACTTCATCGTTATTCCTGCGAGAAGTACTACAAGAGACACGATCAGTCCGATGCCGTCGGCCATCCCTGTTAGAGAGCTAAGTCCTCCTCCTTGAAAGATCAGGTAGCCGAAGACCGCAATCCCGATTACCCCCAGAGCTAGAAATGCAGCACCTGAGGCCGACATTGCTCTTCTCTGTTGTTCCTGCTTTTTGTGTCGTTCATCCTTCTTCTCTTGGTCGTCCTTTTTCTTCAATAGTAAGGCTTTCATTACTTTATAAGAAAACTTCTTTTGTCACAATTTCCGTGGCGAGACTGCGATAATAATTCAAGATATCGTCGGCGTCCTCGTTCTCGTTAAAGATCATGCCTTTAACGTGGTCACGGTTCTGGCGATTAGGACAGCGATAGTGCTTACAGTATATTATCATTATAATGTAATAGAGTAACGCTTTGTTCTTGTGATGCCCCCGTAACATGTTCCTCTTAGTATCGATGTAGAGTTTAATGTTACCCTTTTGATTTCTTTCGAATAAGTTTCTGTAATGCTGTAAATACTGGTAGATCAAGGCTTCAAAGTGAGGATCGTTCATCGTTTTTGAGTTGACGAAACGTGAGACGTCGGCCAAGTAGCGAAGGTTCAGGTCGTGTGTGCTATCGTGAAAGAATGAACTGGTCAGTTCATAATGCTTCAAATCTTTGAAGGATACATTTGCCAAATTCGGAAAACTAACGGGTATATAAGCTTTGATGTTGGGGTCGTTAGTTTTTAGGATTTTCTTAGCTCGATGTTTTAGAAATCGAACCCTTGCCAGTGTCTCTGGTGTGACTTTGCCGTATAGAAGCTTCGCTATCTCTTTATTTTCCAGGTGTATATACTTGTGCACAAGAAGAAGTTTACTAGGAGTCCTCATATCATAACGTAGGAGAAGATGGATATAAAAACTGCTTACTTTAGTCTGCCCCCGGACTCCACTCAGATTTTGACGTCCTGCTCTGCATCGAGAAATATCATCTTTAAGATCGCCTTCCTTATGGCCTCACTCCTATTGAGGCCGTGATTCATTGCATATCTATCGAGGAACGCCAACAGATCAGGATCTATCTTTATCGTGATCACCGCTAGACGCCGGGGGTTCTCCTTCTCCGTGTACTTGAAGTCGTAAACGTATCCAATCATTGGCTCACCACCCACAGCAGTAGTGCTATCAGCTTCAATAATTCCTCTCTTGCACCCTCTCTCAACTTCTGGTTATCTATGGTTAGGGCCATACTGTGTAGTTTCTCAATTTTCCTCAGAGTAGCGGGTAACGACAGAGTTTCAGGACTTACGTGCTGAAATTGAACTTCACGTTCGTTTCTTGCGTCTTTGATTGTCACGTACAACTTATGGTATTTGTCGTGGTCGTAGACCACCTTCACGGCACGAACTGAAAAAATTACATCAAGTTTCCCTTCTGGGACTTCCATATTTTCGACCATTTAGACCACTAACAAAGTATATACGTTGTGCTATTTAAGTGTTACTACGTACAGAGTTTATACAACTTTGTTTGCGCTCCGGACACCTACTCCGGGAGAGTTTTCTAGAACAAATTAGTGAGGGGTGAGAAATTTGCATATTTTCCCGGCGGTCACTGTTTTTTAGTAGCAAGTGTCAAAAAATGAGGTGTTGTTTAAACCCCATCTACAAAAGTTTAAACTAAACTTACAAAAGTTTAAAGTACACCTACTCCGGAAAAGTTTGCTTTTAAAAATTAGTGAGCACTGCGGAATTTACAAATCGTCTAAGTCGTCACTAATTTTTAGAAATGACCCCCGAAAAATGGGGGTGTCTCTAGAAGAAATTAGTGAGGGTTTAGAAAAACTCAAAAAGCAAACTTCGTCTTAACTTTTAACAAAATGTCAAGGTGTTTTAGTTCTAATTCGCTGATCTGTAACACTACACCGTCTTTGAGTCTCACGATGTAGTAAACTTTGCCGTCTTCCTTTTTCCATCCTGTTATCTCGTAGCTGTCGTCATCTTCCATGTATCTAAACACTGGAGGCTCTACAGTCCTGTCGATATAAAGGAACGCCAAGCGTAGACACTCTTCGGCCTTTTCTATCGTTCCGTCGTCGGCTAGTACTCCGTCTAGCTCTTTACAAGAATTCGACATACTCCTCACCGTCCACCATGTTGTGGTGAACCAGGCCTCTCTCTTCAGCCCACTTCAGTATTTTAGCTGCAGCCTCCTCGCCGAGAACAACGTAGAACTCACTAAGCGTGAACTGTTTCCCCTTTAACTCTTTGTAAATGTCAACTATGTTCCCTGCGAGTTTGAGATTCCCGTTTCCGTCTCTCTCCTCCATGTAGCCGTTCACGACTAAGTCCAGGACTTTCTGGCCGAACTCGTTACGCATCCATCTGTTTCTGTTAGCCTTGTCCTTGTCGAGGTCTACCAGTCCTTTCCTCGCTAAGTTGAAGAGCCATGACTTCGCCGTTTCCGTATCGACTTTTAGTCGCATCGCTATGGTCTTCGTTTCTTCGAACTCACTGCTAGTCGCTTGTAGCGCCTTCAGCTCCACACTCGTGAGACCCACAGCGGAAACTAGGAAGTATCTCAACAACTTTTGAGAGAATAACGAGTAGACCTCCTCATCGACTGTTTCCTTCCCTAACAGCGCTGCAAATATCTTCATAACTTTTAGGCCTTGATCGTAAACACGGAACGCGTACTGATTATACTCCGTTATCACGCTCTTGAATTTCATCGCTATTTCTCTTGGCAGCTTCACGCTCCTAGGAGTATAATACATCCAGGCTATCGCCAGGTACTTCGTCACGGGGTCATACTCGAAAGCAGTGTCACCACGTTCAGCGATTTTCTCGTATATCTTGTTGACATCTCCGCGTTCCAGGTCCAGAGCAACCGTCAAAAACCTACTCATGATCTGAGTGACCTGGTCGTTACTGTAGTCAATGTTCACAGCAGTAGAAACGACTGAAGGCGGATAGTCGACAGTACCGTAGTTCGTAGCTAATTCACCTTCAGTTGTCTTAGCTGTTAAGTTTGCAAGTTTCCCTTCAGTCATAAGGAGACTTAGTTCTTTGAATGCCTCGACGTCTATCGTTTCTACAATGAAGAGGCAACGGTTCTTGAGTAGCTTGCCGTTCTCGTCGAAGGCCAAGTAGCTCAACGCTTTCTTGGTTAGGTTTGATACCCACAGTACAGACCCATAACCTTCCTTCAATGAGAACATGTTTACGATACTCTTTACTGCCGAGCTTTTACCTGCACCTGAAGAACCTAACACTAAAACGCCGATCTTAGGAAGACCCTCGTAAAAGGCTGACTTAATCGCTATTAACGTTAGTAGTTTTACCTCGTCGTCGCCAACGTGCCACTTCTCCGATTGCCGAAGGAACCAGTTGATGGGGTCCTTTCTTAACTCTTCCCACTGCTCTGGGAACTCTTCCATTACCCACTCCTGGAGAGGCTTCTCTACGGTGTTCTCCGCTAACACCTGCCTGACAAACTCGCTGAACTTCTCCTTTTCCCTCCTTAGAGATGTGCATTCCCCCCCTCTTTCAAATGACCCCTCCGTTATCGGGTATGCTGTCTCTTTGCCGTCTTTGAGGTAACGATGACTTGGTACGATATAGACGATACCGTCGTCGATCATAGCATAAGCATCCTCTTCATTGATCTCTATTTCGATCTCGGCATTAATACAGTCGGAATCATAAAAATACCTCCTCACTTCCATCACCTTTGGAAGGCCTTCCAAATGACTGGCCTTTGGTCTAACCCTTTAGTTTCGGCTTAGCCGGTGTTACCTTTTTCACCTCCTTTTCATTCTTTCCCTCCTCTTCCTCTTCCTCCGTTTTCTCTTCTGTCTCCTCCTCTTGTTCCTCGTCTAACACCAGGATCTCATCGAAGTACGTCTTATTCTGCTTCTTCGACACCTTGATCTTCAGCCTCGTTCCCTCGGTGATTTCTTTCTGCTCCCATCCATCACGCAGTACCTCATACGCTCTAGGCGTCAGCTTCATGATCGCTCTATCTAATTCCTTAGCGTCGTACTTCTTCGGCTTTATCACTTCGTCACCGTCTTCTGTCCTTGTTACCGTCTTCTCTGTAACGCTTTCAAACTTTCCACTTATTGGTCCTACGATTACGCTGTAATCTTCAATCTTCTTCACCGTACCGTCCTTAAGCGATATCTCCCTTTCGACTGCCTTCGGCGCTGCCAGCACTTGAACAACGACTTCGTCAAACGGTTTCACAATGGGGAGTTTCTCTCTCTTCATCAGCACCTTCATGCGTTAGCACCTCCCGAAATCTTCTGTCCCGAGATCTTCTGGCGTCTCTCTTTCCTTTCCTTGACGATATAGCCCCGGGCCAGGGCCTCAGTCAGGAGTTCTCGCATTCCTTGACTTATGTCTACCCCTTCTTCCTTGCACAACTTTGAAAAAAGATCCTTTATCCTCTTTTCCACCTTTATGGTTAGGTGTGTTATTTCGGACATGTGTCCTCTGTACAAAATTAGGACGTTGTGTGATTTAAGTCTAACTAGTCATTAACTTTGTATTACCGTGAGGGCCGGGCAGTTCACGCATTACTCCTTATAGTATAATATATGATAAGGAATATGTGTTGACAAAGTTATACCTTGTCTTTACAAAGTAAAGCTTAAATATCACAGAGTACAGATATGTACTTAGTGGTCTAGATGACCCAACAAAAAGTTCAATCTGTCTCCGAGGCCCTGTTTAGGGCCAAGGAGGAGGAACAGGATGTTTTTTTGGCTCGTCTAGATAAGGAGGAACTGGAAAGGTCGGGGTTCGATACTTCGACCTTCGGATCGTTCGAATACGTCGACATCTATTTGCTCTGGGACGGAGATGAATACGTGTTGAAGTATCTGTTCGACTCCGATCCCAGGGAATACTACTACGAGAAGGCCAGTGAGATCGGCGGGGAAGAGGAGCTGATCCATGCTGTTGAAATATACCTATCCATCGGAGGCGAGAAGGCATGATAATCGATGAGAACGTCGAGGAGAAGGGACACGCTATGATAGAACTCGTGAAAAGTTACGGGTTCGGCCCAGTCGGGGGGGCCGCATACATCTACAAGATTACGCCTGTCCCCATACCCGACGGCATGAGGATCGAGGAGTTCTTCCTCGTGAGTTTTTGTGACGATAATACAGAAATCGCGTGGGGGATAGGCTCCTCACCCGAGGAGGCCCTCGAGTATGCGGCAAAGAGATGGGCCAAGTATTCGCAGGACGATGATAATCCGTTCAAGCAAGTATTGGACGAGATAATTAGCCAGAAGGGAGGTGAATGAAGATGGCCGAGAATCACCAGGATCAGACCCAGACTCCTAAGGCATACATCCTCTCATTCCCCTATAGACATACGGGAATGGGAGGGTTCGATGACACCATCTTGGTGTCATTAAGAACGAAAAAGACAATCAAGTCCTTGCTTAGAACGACAAGGAGTGGCAACCATGGCACAAGGAGCTACAGATTGTTTCCAGGAAAGTATCTCATGTATGAGGTACAGAGAAGTAACGGGGGCAATCTGTACGGCTTTGTCAAGATCATCAGACTTAAAGATGATGGACAGATAGAAACCGAGCAGGAATGGAAGGTCTTCGTCGGGGAGCCTACCATGTCTCTCGACGATCTTCCTTCGGATATTGCTACCATTTTGATGGAGAACAAGGAGGAGCTCCCACTCTTCAGAGAAGTCTTCCCGTTCGATACTCAAGATACTTCCAATGAGGAGGGGGAATGAGATGACGGAAATTAAGAACGTAAAAATAAAAACGTACTACGTAAGTCATCATTACGACGGCCTAAGCAGACTTTCTCCCCTGATACTACTTGATGGGGAGAAGGTCTGGAACGTTGGACAGAAGAAGAAAATAAGCGGCACGAAGATGTACTACCTTTTCCTGGACTATTCCAAATACATAAAACTCTGGAGAGACTCTAAGAATAATTTGCTATTCACGATAGATAATTTTGATTCACTGATGTTCTTTGACGAAGAGCCAGATGTTTTTTCACTTGACGTCTTCCTAAGAGTTGTGCAATGGGATGAGGAGGCACTCTACAGTAACGACAAAAAGATAGAGTTTACGATTCCAATATTCAACATAGTACAGAGAGTGAGCACGTGGGCGACACATCCGCTGGCATTTCTATTGTACCAGATGTTCGCCTACGAAAGTAGCGCCCCGATCTATACTAGTCCCTCAGCCAGCACTGACACCTCAGCTGACTCTAGCGCCGAACCTACCAACAGCCAGGAACCCGCTCGAAAATATTTGGCGATAGATGAGAATAGAAACATAGTAGCTGAGGGTAATTCATGGGAGGAAGTCGAGGAAATAATGGAAAAGAAGGGGTATAAGAGGAGTCAGTATGATATTTTAACGGTAGTGAAGCAAGAAAAGAGGTAGTCTGTTTTTTCCGTCTCCTTCCTCCTTGTAATCCTGTAAACTTCTCTACTTTTTCAGACACGGGAGTCGTCTTTCGTTGATGGCGAGAGGGTTACAGCACTGTAACCCTGGGGGATAGGGGTTAGGAACCAATCTTCTGAGGGAGCGGATGGGCAGAGTTGCATTTATTAAACAGCTCGTATGATATAGTTGTGATGGGGTATGGGCACTAAAAGTCTATCAAACACCTCGTTTGGTATAACTACATATCCTCCTACCACAACTACATGTAGTATATGTGGTAGGAGGGAAGGGGTTGTACCCCTCAAAGTAAGCGAAAACTTCGTTTCTTATTCCGAACTTTTTCAAGGGAAGGCAATATGTGAAGTATGTAACAAACTCCTAAGGGACACGCAATACAGGAAGACGCATTGGATCCTAACTGGGGACGAAGTGAAGACTCTAAGCAAGGAAGAGTTGATGAAAGTACTTGAAGACCCACCGACTAATTCCCTAATCTACGTTAAAAGTGCTGGAAGGAAGTACGGCTTTCTACACGCCTTACGTTTTACTAGCACCAACACGATGGTAGCATTAGCTGGAGAAGACGAAGGCACTGTTATCGTTACGAGAGAGAGGCTGAAGTACTTGATCAGCTTAGCTAGGGAGGCATACAACGTGTTTAAAAAGAAGACTCCGTTACTGGAGGGTTGTGATATAAACGACTGGATGCACAAGGAATTATGCGAGAAAGTCGAGCGAGTCAGGGGTGAGATGGCGTGGAGGATTGTAGTGAGAGCGCTGTAGAAGAGCTATGGGTGGTAGTCTTGGCAAGAGTGTGGAACCAGGTCAAGTGGCAAAAGATGAGGGGTAGGAGGTATCTAGACGTGTTTGAACACCGATTGGAATACGCGAAGTACGAGCCTGACGTCGCCAGTGCTTTGCAAAGGTTGGCTAACACGCTAAGCATCCAAGGCATCGACGCACCCCTCGATGCGATAGAGGGCCTCAGGATGTGCAACGAGGTCGCTATGGACGTCCTGAGGAAATGGACAAAGCTCCTAGTCTTGAAGGCGTCCTTGAGAGCAAGGGAGGAAAGGACAAAGCCAAAAGGTGAGAAGGCGTGATAGTCCACAGGGTTGAAGGCGTTCTAACGGCACTTTCTCCCGTCTTTCAAGGTGGAAACGAGAAGACGGGTAGCACTGTACTGCTCAACAGGCTGAAGTTCATAGTGAACAACAAGCCTACAGACGTACCCATAATCTCTGGTAACGGTATAAGAGGTAGGCTGAGGAGGTTCATAACGAGGGACTTCCTGGAGGAGGTCGGATACGAGATGGACTTGTCGCAGAAGAGCTACCAGAAGCTCTATCATACGCTTTTCGCCGGAGGAGTGCTGACTAGTGCCGAGGAGGAGAGCGATAGTGGCGCAATAGACTTAAACATGAAGTCGAAGCTGGTCAAGTACGTACTACCCCTTCGTCTGTTCGGAGCGAGTTACTCCAACCAGATGGTTGAAGGTAGGGTATTGGTAGGGCATATGTTGCCGGTCTGTAAAGAGTTGAGAGAGTACACCAGCGTAGACAGCGACATCAGCTTCTACCAACTGATAACTAGGGCATTCCAGACGAGGAGGGATGAACTGCGTATGAGTCCGAGCAAGGACGACGAGGACGACGACACCGTGCAAATGATAATAGACTACGAGTGTTTCGCTCCTGGTACTAAGTTCTACCACGAGATAGTCCTCACAACTACGGCTGAATCGGAGGCCGTAGACCTATCGACACTCTACAGGACTATCGAGCTGTGGAAACAAGCACCAACGATCGGGGGAAAGAGCTCTGTGGGCTTCGGCAAGCTAAAAATCGAGTACAGATGGCCGAAGGACGTTGATGACAAACCCTACCTCGAATTCATCGAAAAGAACAAGGAGGAGATAGTGAAGGTTCTGGATGAGTTACGTGAGGCGTTATGATGGAGCCCCTTGAAGTCACCATTTATTTTAAGACCCCCATCGCACTGGGCTTCCCTTGGCTCTACCTCGACTCCCTCCTTGCTAACCTGAAGGTCATAGAGGAGCAAGGTGAACGCTACTTCACATCGCCGAAAGTAGCACCGTTGGAAACCCCCGACATCCCGGTCAAGAAGTGGAGGGACGTCTACGTGTCCAGCGTCTCCATTTTCGAGCCGAGTGACGTAGGGTTCCAAGTCTTTCAGTACTTCAAAAAAGGTGACTATCCTTTTCCCCAAGGAAAGATAAGAAAGGGGAGCGGGTTCTTCAAGGACTTTTACTTAAGGGTTGGTTACTTACCAGTTCGTTCAATCAAGTTCTACTGTTCGTGTGAGAAGGACGAGGTGGAGAGGCTTCTCAAGAAGGCCCCAGCGATCGGCAAGGAGAGGAACATCGGCTTCGGTTTCGTCAAGGAGGTCGAGGTGAAAGAAATCGAACAAGAGTGGGGACTCGTCAAGGACGGTCTAGCGATGAGACCTATTCCGGTCACTTACCTCAAGGGGTACGAGGACACCGCCTACCTAGCGTACAAACCACCTTACTGGATGAAGGAGAACGTTACGTTATGCGCCGTACCGTTCACGAGGGTGGGACTATCGACGAGTGGCTAAAGAAGTGGGAGGAGTACTTCGTAGCGTGGTATGATAAAGAGAAAGTAGACGAGAAAGTTCGTAAAGCCGTAGAGTTCACAAACCCCTATCTTGACCAAGGTGTCGTTTCAGTAAGCGGAGGCAAGGACAGCATGGTCATGTTACATATGCTCGCCTCGCTGAAACGTGACTTGAAGGCGTTTCACTGGGATCACGGGCGTTGGTTAGTACCGAGGGAGGTCGAGGACGAGGTACTTAGGAACATCGTCGCAGTTGCTCCTAACTGCGAGCTAATAGTCAGGAGTTACTCCCTCGGCAAGAGCGAGGTGAGCAGGGAGGTATGGGGACCGTGGTATAAGGAGTTCTTCGGCACACTGAGGTCGCTGGGCTTCAAGTACCATCTGTTAGGGATTAGAGCAGACGAGTCAAGCAGAAGGAGCGTGAGAGGTAGAGTAGTCCAGAGGAAGGAATGGGTCGAGGTCTATCCCATCTACTACTTCACATGGAGGGACGTCTGGGCTTACATCTTCAGACACAACGTACCAGTCCCCAGTGTCTACTTTCGTTACGCTAAGTTGGTCGGTTGGGACAAAGTCAGGTTCGTCACGCTCTTCGACAGAGAATTCGAGAAGTACGGTGCCCCACAGATCGACTCTCTCCTTTCGTGGAGGTGGAAGCACAATCCGTGACAAAACGAACAACAAACCTCGTCCCTGATCGTGATTACAATGCTTCTCTAAATATTCTTCGTGCGGGGTCGGGACTGCCCTTAGGGCCTGTGGACAGGAAACCTCTGCTATACATTCCCTTCTCAGAGGGGGTGTATAGTAAGTTTCCTGAAAGAAGCAGGAAATCCTCATCGCGAGGTGGGGATGCCCCGTCCGTGAGGGCGGGGTAGTTCACGCGTTCTTCGTGCTCTCGATGAACTGAAGAATTAGCGGATTTTTTGTAACCCTGTCCGTTCCCTTCACTTTTTGGTCACAGTAGCTAGCTCTCCCGTTGATGGAGGGAGGGTTAGAATAATGTAATCCTACTTTCTGACTCCCAGGGAATCACCTTTCGAGGGAATGATGGAAAGTTATGATTTTTTAACCTTAGTGGGCTAAGATAACTCATGAAGAAAAGGGGTTTGGTTTTATTGTACCTGGCACGTAAGAACTGTGCCACACTTTCGGAAATCTGTAAGGATCTAGGAATAGACGAGAATAATGCCAAGGTGACGCTGAGTAGGTTAGCAAAACAACATTATGTGACCAGGCGTTGGTTGAGAGACGTTTCTGGAAAGAGGAAAAGACTATATTGTATAAGTACCACAATACTCAAGGAGTTCAACATCTAGTTTATATTAAAAATAATTAACTTTTTAATTATAATTTGTCATACATAAGTTTTATTTTTGCAATCTCTTTTAAATGTCTCTTATCATATCTCCTTATAGGAGGTTTTTTATATTTCTTTTTAACAACAAAACGTCTAAATTCTAGCTTTAGGTTTCCGAATAAATTGATACCCATCACATAATAGGAAAACAGAGTTTTTGTTTATTTTTTGAGTAAAATAATAGAAAAGCTTATATTTCCATTATATAAGCTTTTCGGTTGTACTGGTAACATTCTATAATATGAGAAAACGACGTTTTGCTTAAATAGGGGTTTATATACTTTTCCGTCCTTACTCTTGGGATTCCAGGATATTCTTGAGCT
>Ga0080006_1265116_pt1 | contig 15042 bp, 13 predicted proteins | sample RS3BMetagenome_FD_69209 | JGI IMG/M metagenome (GOLD analysis project Ga0080006, IMG submission 69209) | Ferric oxide microbial mat and aquatic microbial communities from Rainbow Spring, Yellowstone National Park, USA - RS3B (SPADES... ...
CGCCATTTGGTGAACTGGGATCAGCTTTTACATTTAATTGGTTGGGGGTCCAGCGACATCCCGGCACTTGGGGATACGACTGCACTTGATGACAAGGCGCGCGCACGCTACACACACGATTCTGTTGCACAAGGTGCGTTGCAGTGGATCAAAGATGCCTTTACAGGCACGGTATTGCCGCGCGTGTGGGCCAGCGCCGTGAATCAGCGGATTGCGAAATGCATACCAGGCCACCTCGTCGGCGGACCGTTTTGGGATCCGAATTTTCACGATCAGTTGACCAAACCTTCGTCGTCACCAAGGGAGGGTTGGAAGGACAGGCGATTGGTAGAAGCCTATTGTCAGCAGTGGCAGCGCAAGTCGATGAAATCGATCTACCAAATTGGCGGCAATGGTAGCGTAGGACTGCAAGCTCTTTTCGGTATCAGCTATCTGCGCCAGCTTCTTTTGTATTGCCAGCGCAAAGAGGTTCCCATTTTTCGCTGGCCATTTGACGGGTGGGCTCCCGATAGCGAGTCGCACGTCTTGGTTGAGGTCTATCCGACTTTGTATAACAGTGGACTGCGATCAGACGAAGAAGATGCAAAATCTTGCGTCACTTGGATAAGGGAGCATGACGAGCAAGGCGGTCTATGGGGACAGCCACCTATGCTCCGTGACGAGGAGATGCGCATCGCGCAACTGGAGGGTTGGGTGCCTGGGGTCAGGTGAGGGAAATAGTACAGTAGGCCCGCTGGTTGGTGGTCGAGGCAGGAAGTGTTGTCGGGGCCATCTTGGCGGGCCACATCGATGCGCCCCGATTCAGGCGCATCGATCTCAGCAAAAAATCGGTGCACAGCCCAGATATTCCACAGCGGGTGGTCAACAATTCGGTTGGCATAGGGGTCAACTTTTCGATTGACAAACACACGGAAATGTGATTTGCGAAAATGATGTCACCTACGCTTCATCACGTGCGGAATGTGGGTTATCGATGGGATTGGCCCTCATGAAGTATCGCGGTTGCAATATGACGACTCCCGATAGGAGTCGCACAACAAAGAAGCCAATGGCTACAAAGGCAATTGCATGAACAAAAAATGCGGATAGTAGAGCTGCTACAACAAGCAGAAAGGTGCCTACAAGCGCACTTATTCTTCCCCACTTCCAAAGCAAGGGTGACTGCGTAGGAGTCGAAAGGGTCTCGCCGATATGAAATGACTTCATTCGACTAGCTTCAATGTGCTGCAGCAGGCGGTGTGCCAGTAGGGCAAATCCGACCAGGATTACACACAAAACACCTTCATTAATTTTGCTGTTACCAGTAAAGTCAAGCGTCGTGAGAATGGCTATCGCCGATAGAGGGGCGTTACTCAATCGTCTTATTGCTCGTGATAGGAACCGTTGATCGAACAGACTGCCTTTCCACACTCCCGACTGGAAATGAGGGACCAGCAGCCCCGACAACAAAATATGACGCGAAAATACCCACGCGCAGATCGTTGCCGTCACGATCAACAGAGCGGCCGTCACTACTGAGCCACCGCAGATGCTAGCAAAGGCAGCTATAAGAAACACTACGGGGATCGACGTGATCAATTGAAATACTTTCACCTTCATTGTGTATATTTGAGAGGTAGACATCTCATGCACCCATAAGAACTGTGTGCCGTTGGGCTCGGAATCAAATGCTAAAACAGTCTGCAATCTCGCGAAGGCGGAGGTTAGGAGAACAGTACTCCCCATAATCGCAGCAACCAACTCAGCATCGAAAGTAGTCTTTGCAGGGATGAAGTCCTTCAGTGCCAAGAATCCGAAGCAAGTCACGATCGCAATTGGCCAGATCGGATGCCACAGTGTGGACAAATAATAATTTCTAACGATCGGACTGCGGACCATGCGTAAGCAGTAACCATATGGGATATTCACCAATCTCCCTATCCGCTCAATTGGCCTAGACACTACGGCTTGTTGCTGTCTTGAACTCGCTCCGGTAGATTCCGTTCGCGATCGTGTTGCAAACCCAAACGAAATGGAAGCGGCGGCAACAGCCAGCACGAAATAGCGGATTAGGATAGTCGTTAGTGCGGGTTGCCAACCCTGCACCGCCATATCAGATAAAGTGAACGGCAGTAGCCAAGTTAATGCGTGTGATCGAGCATACACAATGAAGTATGAAAAAAATTCTCTCTCTGCCCTCATAATTCCCAGACGATAAACCGCACTCACAAGAAAGATTTCATACCTCCCAAACACTATCGCCAGTGCACAAGTGAGTACAAGAATACCGACCCGCAACATGACTCTCCAGAAAGCTATCCGCGTCGCGGGGACAGTTGCGCTACGAAAAGTCACCATGGTCAAAATAAACGAAGCACACCCACTGAACAAAAGACTGCAAAGGTAGAACTCGATTGCAACACCTAGCGGCAAGGGAAATACCAAATAGACGCCACATGCCGCTGCTGCGTTAGCCAGCAGTCGGGACCCGGTATTCCAGAGATACCGCTCCAACCATATATAGACTAGGTACAGTTTTCGCGTCAACCCGATCGACCCAACGATCCAGGCTTCCTCTTGTGCTACCCGCAACGCTCCGCCAAACCTAGTGCTGTCGGACAAACCGTCTACGATTAGAATAAGGTAGACAGTCCCCCACACCATGCCGGACCCTAAATGCGACTGGTGAACGAGAAACGCTAAGGCGAAACCGATGGTAAACATAAATAAGATCCCTACAGACCGTCCTACAACAATCATTTGTCCAATGCTCAGACTTCCCAGCCTATATAGAGAACCTACATGCTCCCAGAGGTATCGCCATCGAATTTTCGAACGCCAGCGCCACCAAATCACGAATGTCAACACGAATTTCATGCTTCCGCCTTCACTTCCCGGTCGATTATAGACAAAAAGGCACTTTCCAAGGACGTATAATTCCCCGATACGTAGGATGCCATATCACCAACAGCGACAACATGTCCCTGATGTAGCAAGGTAACGTGAGTTGCAAGAGTCTCCATCAAATCGAGTTGGTGTGTTGAGACTAGGACCCCGCACCCACTGCCTGCGAAAATGCGCAAAAATTTTTTTATGTGCCTTACGCTCTCGGGATCTAATCCATTGAACGGCTCATCCAAAATAAGATACTTCGGCTGCTTGACAAGTGCCAATAGGATGGCCAGTTTTCTCTTTGTGCCTAAAGAATAACTGTAGATGCGCTGATCGAGGACCTCCTCGATACGCAGCTGTTGCGCCAAACTGGCAATTTCCTTCGGCAATTGTTTGACACGGTGGTGATAGATAAGCTCAAGGGTAAAATGTAAAAATTCACTACCTGACAAGTCGTCGTAGAAAAACGCCTCGTCGGGAACATAAGCAATCTGTACACGAGACTGTCTATCTACCGGGGTCCCACTAATGTAAACATACCCACGTTGCGGACTTATCAAACCCATAATCACCCGCATCAATGTAGTCTTGCCCGCTCCATTAGGACCCACCAATCCGACAATCTGACCAGGAGAAAGCCTCAATTCTACGGCTTCAAGTATTTTTCTGTTAAGAAATTCTAGTGACACTTGATCGACATGGAGCACGACATCATCTCTCTTCGATTTGTTATATTGGTTTCGACAAAAATGATTCGGCGAACGCAGCCAATACCAATAAAATCAAAACTATGAGTATACGAGCCACAATCGCTATAAATTTTATGCGCGGGTGCTGATAGATAGATAGTCCATAGAGGCCAATTTCGCCTGCTAAAATCATGGCAGGTATCTCAAATATTCCGTTAGGTGCGAACGACCGAATCAATTGTGTCATGGTGGCCCCTCGCACTAACGCTTCGCCCAACGCAGCTCCAAATATCATTCCATTGGAACATAAAAAAATTATTGTTGGTACGCCAAAAAATATCACTCCACTAATCCCCATAGCTACAGACTCTATATTATGAAGAAAATAATAAGTCCACGGGAAATTAGCTGCCACTGTCACTCCTGAGTTTGCACGAATCCACAGAACTTCAACTAAGAATCCAATGATCGTTGTCACTAGAAAAAGAATTGCGGAAATTAGCGCAGCAAAGCGTCGTAGATACGGGACAATCACTTATTATCACCCCAAATACTATCTGTATTAAATTAAACAAATGCTGTAATTACGAATAAACCTGCAATGACCAAAGCACAGCGCCAAAAAGATGTACTAGTCATTATTGAAAGTCCAAAGGCTATTGTGATCCAAAAAAGAATAGTAAAGAGGTCTATCGCGCCGAACAAGGACTTACTTATTATTGATAAATGCTGTGTTGGAACATAATAGGCTAGGGAAGCCGGTGAAAATATGTGATAGATCCCGGAGATTCGAGAAGCCACAACACGCACAATCTCATCAAAAATAACCAACAAGATACGCGCCCCATAAAATCCAAAAAGGAATTCCTGTAACTGATGATAATTTCAAATGACCCACCTTCTTCTTAATGCGCCATAATTTATTCTACTCCACTTTACTAGATGGCTAGATTTTTTGTCAATAGCAATACGTTACTCATCGAAAATTTTACTTAAAGGGTCGTATATCACTTACATGGAAACCTTGCCGAAGAGATTGTTATGCGAACGGGCGCGAAACTGCAATAAGCCTTCCCGTTCTCTGCTGCATAAACATGCACAGGGTAGCTGTTTCCTCGCCACCCTGTGCAGCTTCTACTCTTTTGTTCCTTTTTGCCGGTGCCGCCATTCCCAGTTGCTCAGCATCACCGACAAGTAGTGTTGCAAGGCGCTGCGTTGCTTCGTCGGCCAGCTATCCTTCGCTCGTTTCATCAGTGTCCATCGGCCTACCCAGTCCTTACTATTTAGCTGGCGAGTATCCACAGCCACCCCGTGTTCCGTGAGGTCGACTGCAAGCCTATCCGTCGCAGTCGCCTCGGCCACGCTCAGCGCCGCGACAATGTGCTTCTTGCGGGAGCACGCGAGTGGGTAATCGACAATGTTCATCCGGTCCCGCCTCCCGCCTATGACATAGTCTGGCCCACAGCTTCTACAGTGGCTTCCTCGACCTCTGGATCATCGCATCGATATAGGGTTTCCAGCATCTTTAGCATATCGGCTTCTTGTGCATCGTGGCCATCGAGCGCTTGCGTAATCACTTCTTGTTTCGTGACGATCGCTTCGGCGAGCATGGCGTCGACACTGCCGTTGACCACAATGTGCAAACAGTGTACCGTGTCGGATTGTCCGATTCGATGGCAGCGATCCTCGCACTGACTGATGTTGCCGGGTACCCAATCGAGTTCCGCAAACACCACACGGGACGCGCGAGTGAGCGTGATTCCGACCCCTGCCGCCAGGATGCTTCCGATTATGACACGCGCTGCACCTTCCTGGAACTCATCGACCGCTTGTTGCCGCGCGTTCACGCTATCGCCCCCGACAATCGAGACCGTGCCAAATGAGGAGAGTCCCTCTCGCAGAGCCTGGATGACATCTTGGTGGTGCGCCCACACGACCACCTTATCCTCCGAATTATCTAGCATGGCGGATACTTGCTCGATGACCAACGGCACCTTGGCGAGTGCTGTCTCGTGGCGCAACCGGGCGATTTCGTTGATTTGGCTCAGATGCGTTTGCCGCAGCTCGTCGACGGCCAGCTTGTACGCGACACCACCGCATTGTTGCAACGATTGCACATGCGCCTCAGCGAGCGCCACGGCCTGACGGAGTGTGCTAACCCGCGTACTCTCGTGTCGAAAGACCCGCTGTGTGTTCGCGTCGAGCGCATCGAGTTCGACCGCAATGACCTGGCGAATCTTGCTCGGCAGGTCGGTGAGCACATCGGCCTTGAGGCGTCGAATCATTACCGTACTGCGCAAACGGCTTTGCAATTCGTCCAAATGGCTGGCTCCTCGTGTGTGCCACCCGTACCGCGTGCTGTGAGCCTCCCCGTCGCAATAACGGTGAATAAAGTTGCGCAAATCGCCCCACTCAACGGGTGCGAGCCAGCGCAAGATGGGATAAATCTCGGCAGGCCGGTTGGGGATAGGGGTCCCTGTGAGTGCCAGTTTGCGGTGCGCACGAAGTTTGCTGGGTTGCCCCTTGCCGCCGAACAACACGACGGTGCGCTGCGCACTGTAGGATTTAAACAGATGCGCTTCGTCGAGAATTGCCAGGTCCCACACCTTGCTGTGGAGCTCGCGTTGCCATTTCACGACAATCTCCGGGTGCAGGATGATGATGTCCGTATCCGGCCATTTCTTGGCTGTGGCCATGCCCACCGTCAAGTTGCGCGTCAGCCAGCGCTGCAGTTCTCGCTTCCAGTTCAGCTTGACTGTCAGCGGCGCAATGATGAGGACACTCGACAGCGAGGTCTCCAAATTGAGAAACCCGATCGCCTGGATGGTCTTGCCAAGTCCCATTTCGTCTGCGAGCAGCGTGCTCTCATTGTGATGCGCATACTCAATGCCAACCAGCTGATAAGGCAGATAGGAGAGCCCTGCTGGAGCCGGTACCTGCAAAGCGGTGACGGGTTGGGCCGCCTGACTCAGTGCGATTTGGTCTTCCCGCGAAGATAAGTGCTCCATAACCTCTGTCGTTGCCTGAACGCGGAAATCTTGCAGAAGCCGCCGAATCGCATACTCATCGGTTGTCGACCACATTTTCATATCGGCATCCCATTTGAGGCCATACAATTTGACGCATTGGACCAGCTCCGGGCAATACGCAAACCAGGCATAGAAGCGGTGGGTCTTGGTGTTCAGGCCGAGACAAATGGGACGTTGCAAATAAGATTTGACCGAGGCGTCTCCATAATCTGCGAGTTTGCACAGCGAATCGAGATTCTGTGTCATCCATAGGTGACCATCCCAGTCAAAGCGGAATCCGGCTTGCTTAAGTGGGTCGTTGTGTTCGCGCGGCCAGTCGACGGCTTCGAAGCGCCGCTTGTCCGGCTTAAATGTGATGTGCATGGTCCAGGCCTCCAGGGTTTGTAATGCGCAAATGTATCTCTACCACAAGTAAAACACAGCTTATTTAAATTTGTCAATAATTAGTATAGATAAGGTTGCGAGATTGGGTCTGCCCAGGTTCTAGCGATGTGCGGCGAGAGACTCGATGCTGCAACGAATGAGGGGAGGTGGGGCTAGGCCGTACAGACCCGCTCGATGATGGAAAGGGGCGGGAGAGACGTAGCATGCACAAAGAACTCTGCCGAGGACACATGGTATTGTAGGCGATGGATGACTCCGTAGATCATGTGACGTAGCGCTGCACCCTGGTTGGGATCCATGCGCTGCGAATGCGCCATGGCGTACTCGGTGACCACAGATCTAAATCGGCTCCTTGGTAAAAATGATCTAAGCAATCTATAATCCAATGTTCACAAAATTAGGTTTATGTATCCTGGGTGTGTATGCTAGAATTATGCTACTGAATCCGCTGAACATTCTCTTGTTTTAGGTGCGACGGTGGAAACATGGAGGAGTTCAGCCGATACGACTTCAATAACGGAGGGCGATCTTGATGAAAGTATCCAGGTACAATCATCGCATCGCACATGATGGACGTCTCTTATTATTTAATGCTTATCGACGTGGCCTTCACGATGTTGGTGAGAGCGTCTACTCGGCACTAGACCAGTTGGAAGCGGGAGCGGAGAATTGGGATTCAGAACTATCAGACAGTACGCGCGCTACGTTGGTTGAGGCAGGGTATGTCATTGAGGATGACGTGGATGAGCACACTACGCTCCTCGCAGAGCGGGAATCACTGCGATTGTCGACAGAGGTTATAGGCTTGACGATCGCACCGACCATTGATTGTAATTTTGGATGTCCTTACTGTTTTGAAGGCGCTGAGAAACCGCAAGAACGAATGAGTGAGCAAACGATGAGTGCTGTCGTGAATTTTGCGCGGGGGCTGATTACGGAGTCAACTCGGGGACTATCAATTACTTGGTTTGGGGGCGAACCATTACTCGGAATGTCCCAAATCGAACAATTGACGCACAGGTTCCGCTCCGCGATCGTTGAACCTATGGGACTCCACTATGCTGCGTCGATCGTGACGAACGGGTATGGACTAACCCGTAAGATCGCGACACGCCTGCGTGACCTTGGCGTCGTTCGTACCCAAATCACACTGGATGGAACGGCCGAGTATCATAACCAGCGCAGGTTTCGAATCGGAGGGCATCCCACATTCGATCGTATTGTCGAAAACATCGTGGAGAGCTGTGACGTACTTCGGATATCCGTCCGTGTCAATGTGGATGAGGAGAATCGCGAGTCATTTGTCCCCTTGGTCAAGTACTTGCAAGATGAACTGGGGCTTAAAGGCAAGGTCTCTGTGTATCCGGCCATGTTGCGGCAATGATGGGTCGCAAGAGTGGAATAAGTCTTTTGACTCGAATGCCGCCTATGTAGCTGATCAAGTCGCGCTTCACAAGGAAGCTGTAGCGCATGGAGTGCGGGTATTGAATTACCCGGGGGCGGTGCGCCTGTTCTGCGCGGCTTCTAAGCCTTCATCGTGGACGATCAGTTCCAATGGAGATCTTCACAAGTGTTGGGATACGATTAACGACCACAAGAGTGCAGTGGGTAATGTGAACGGCTTGATCATTGATGAGGGTGCGCACAATCAGTGGTTGGAGTGGTCTCCGTTCAACCACGAAAAATGTAGACGTTGCAACGTTATGCCGTTGTGTATGGCGGGCTGTGCTCACCATGCGTTTGATAAGGGTGGTGAGCCGCAATGTGAGTCATGGAAATTTGGCTTGAGGGATGCCATTCTGGCCTGGGTGGAGGACTCCACGCAAAACGCCACGCTTGGCGCGTCGCAAGAGATCGGATGTTGAGATTCCACTGCGTTATTTTTGGAAAGGAGGTGATAGACATTGAACGAATTACATGGACCTGATCCCGCTGGTTCATACCAGCCTAACCTTCAAACTTGCGCAGACGAGAGCGGTGGACCCTCCCCTGCACCCCCAAATCCGTGCACCGTGGAGTTCTGCGTTGAGAACCACACGTGCACCGTCGATCTCAACTGCAGCAAAGACCATTGCTTTGTAAACTTCTAGAAGGACACCTGCAAACGTAGGTCCGAAAACCCGCATCAGTGCCGTCGGTATATGGCCTCGTTGAAAGGAGTTTCCTACCCTTTCAACGAGGCCCCACGGGAGGATATTATGGCTTCTGGTGTCAACATCGCATCGAGAATCGTCCTATGGCTCTGCTTCACTTGTGCGCTCGTCATTTTCGTATTTTTCGTTTTTGCAAAGAGTCCGCTCGGAAGAGCAATGCTTGAACCAGACTTGTTTGGGTTCATATGGGGCGTCGTCATAACGGTGCTGGGATCACTGGTAGACGCCGTCGGAGCGTATATCATTATGGCGAGACCCAGTCACCTTAAGGTCCAGTGGTTCGGAAGGACCACGCGCTCTTTGAATGCAATCGGAGTGGGACTGTTAATCTTGATTACGACACTGGTCAGTGTCGTTTATAACAATTCCTTGTCGATGAACAATCTTGTTGGCCGCGGATACTTCATCGTGTTCTCCTCTTACTGCATCAAGTTTTTTGTGGTCGCGGCTTGCGAGGAATACGCATTTCGAGGCGTGCTACTCGGTTTACTTGCCAGCCGTTTGAACCTTGTTCTTTCGGTACTGGTCTCAGCATTTTTGTTTGGCCTTGTTCATGTCGGAGAAGTGACGCTTGCAATGGCACATCCGCATGTCCCTGTGCCACTTGGATCGATCGCAACGGTCATTGCCGAAAACCAGGTACCTTTTGGCGTCGTTATGGGGTACCTGTATTTGCGTACGAAACAGTTACTTTGGCCAGTGCTCTTGCACTGGTTGAACGATTGGAGCCCATGGGGGCAAGACGTTAACTCTCTTTGGAATGGATGGCTGACCACTGTGGTTCTCTATGTAGTCGCGGTGATTTTGGCGGAATTTGTGCATGCGATGCAGAAGAAGGGGTCCCGTGCGACGGTATCACATGAGGTCCCCAGTTAAGCCACAGGACGAGCAACGAAGTACTAAACTTGTCAGAGGCATCTATCGACTTCCCCTTGCATAGTCCTCTCAGCGCGGGTTCGGAGGTCTGTAGTAACTCGGCACTGCGGGGGGCCCCTATGGTAAGCTGGTACGAACGTGTCCGCCGTCTTCCGACGTTTCTCCAGATGGTGTGGCGATCTTCACCGCAAGATCTGATTGTGGTGCTCACCGTCCGTGTAGCAGGCGGACTGGTCCCGTTTGCCAACTTGCTCATCACTCGTGATGTGGTAGATCTGGCCGGAACGGTGATCAGCACACATCGCATTGCGATCGCTGGCATCGTTCACGTCTTCGAGCTACTGGCGGCAGTGAAGCTCGCGGCGGTCATTACCTCCTCTTTAGACTCTCAATTCAGTTTCATTCTCGTACAAAAAGTGAGCAATTTCGTGACGGAAGAAGTTATGCGCCGAGCAGCCCTGCTGCCGTATGAAACCTTAGCTCAAGGCGATGTTCAGGATCTATTGTATTTCTTGCGACAGGAGACGGCCTCGCGCCCGACGAGTATTGTCCAAGCATTCCTATCTGCTGTAGGCGAGTCTGTTACATGGACTTCCATTTTTCTGTTCTTAGCGAATTGGAATTGGCAATGGTCTCTGCTTATCATCTCCGGTTTGGTGCCACTTTCGATCGTGCAGGTGGAGTTTGGAAGACGACAGTATCGGTTGGCACAAGAAGTTGCGCCAATCTCGCGCGAGAATTTCTATATTACAATGTTGCTGACAACTGCTCAGTATCTGCGCGAGATTCTCGCGTATGCGGCTAACGCAGTGCTTATCCAAAGGCACTATGACACTTTTCGTAGGATGTATCACATGCGCAAACGGCTGTTGAGCCTTCGGGTATTTTGGACCGCGGTGACATCTGTTATCGCGACGCTTTGCGTGCTGTTCGTGCAGTTCCAGGTGGTGACGTCGGCGCTAGCAGAGCGTTTGACCATCGGTTCGGTCACTGCACTTTTTCAAGCAGTCGGGACACTCTGGACTTCGACGCAGACTATGGTTCAGTTCGGCTCTAGCATTTACAGGGATCTGCTGTTTGCAAATAAACTGTCTCAGTTTCTCTCGCTTGACGGAAACGCGAGCATGTTAGAACTGGGGCCCACGATGGAGGTCGTAGACAGAGCCAAGTTGTGGAGTGCTATGGAGTCGACAAGCGTATCAGGCGAGGCGATCTTCTCGCCTATTACGTCAGGTTACCCGGAATCCCAATGTGTGGAACGGAACAATGCTAGTACAGGATTGCATTATCAAGATCGCAGCCCCGCGAGAGCTCGCGTCGGATTGCAGTTACTGCATTTGAGTTATGCTTATCAAGGTCGCGAGGTGCTACGAGATGTCTCCCTAACTGTTCCGGTCGGACATTGCATTGGTCTGACGGGGGAAAATGGAACTGGAAAGACGACCGTCTGCGCCATTATCCAGGGGTTGCGAGAACCGCTCAGTGGGAAGGTTCTAGTGAACGGTCGAGCGGTGTCTGCCGCTGAGCGGCTCATCTTGTGTAGTTCATTATACCAAGATTTTACGCGGTATGAGTTAACGTATAGAGAGAATGTCGCGATATCTTGCCCCGATAAGATGGGAGCCCAAGAGGTCTCGGCATTTGTCTCGGGACTTGATTCGCGCAGTCTATTGTCAAATGACGAAAATATTCTAGAACGTCGGCTTGGGACGTGGTTTCCTGACAGCCTGCAGTTATCCGGTGGACAGTGGCAGAAATTGGCGTTATACCGTGCCCTCTATCGGCAAGCATCAGTATACCTTCTTGATGAGCCTACGGCATCACTTGATCCAGAAGCCGTGAAAGACGCGACATCTATGATTCGCGCCCAAAGTCGGGGTTCCGTTGTGTTGATCGTATCACATGATCGGAAGTTTTTGGCACAGCTGTGCGATGAGGTCTTCGAACTCGCGAACGGAAGCCTGTCTCTGGTGAAGACGCGACATCCGGAGCGAGTCTCAGTGCGACATTAATCAGGTGAGGAAACTTGTGGTTTTGACACATCGGGTCTGAGACACGTTTGAATGAAATGATCGAATGTACTGTAAGTACGGTCTCATCCATATCATGAAGGTCCATATTGGAGAAGCCACTCAGCCATCAAGTGATGTCTTTCGTCTCCTCGCCGTCTTGTTAGCCTGGTTCCTGACCCGCCTGCGACTATAAGCCATTCGTGGCAGTCGTAACGTCAGGCCCCCATTTCCGAAAGCACTTGTTGCGCCTCTGGAACCATAACCTCGTGATGCCGCATGTATTTGTGCATAAGAGCGATCACCTCGCACACATGCTCCAACTCCTCAATTTGCGATTTGAAACTGCTCGTGCATCCGTGGATCCCATCGGTCTACGCCATGACAGACATCAAGGCATCTGCCCCACTCGAATAGTAGAGCGCCGAAATAATTGTAGACTATTAACTATCTGTGATAAAATGGAGCTAAAGAAAGCACAGGGAGATGTACCGGCATCCGCCGTCTCCCCTTGTGCTTTTTCTCATTTTGATAAGGAGGAGTCGGGTATGCGACAGATGTTATTGACACCCGCATTGATACGGAAATTGCCGCCACTGGGCACCACAGCGAATGAAGCAGACACGACGAAAATCATGGCGCAATGCAAGTTTTTCACGCCATGGACGAGCTGGACTTGGTGGGTCATCGAGTATGATGGAGGCGACACCTTCTTCGGACTCGTGCAAGGATTCGAGAAGGAACTGGGCTTCTTTCGTTTGTCGGAGTTGCTGTCGGTCGCGGGTCCATTTGGCCTGTATATCGAGCGCGACGAGCTTTTCGAAGCGACTCCGCTATCGGAGCTGCTGTAATGGGGGCGGGTTGTAGCCACTGCAGGTGAGCGAATGGCCGCCGATACACCATAGCGAGTCTACACACACGCGGGACATTCACGACGGGTGGCCATCAGGCCGACACAAACCGTTCTGTGGATGTCCCTCGTTCTATACAGGGGAGCCGGTCACATTGTACATAGGTCTTCTTGACACGGAGCGGTATTTTCCTTGCATCCGAGTGGTGCGTCCGGTATTTCAAGGCCTGGAATGAATTCGAGAGGCAAGGAAAGGGCAAGGGAAGGGCACAGAACAGCCATAACCGGCTGATTTTATTCGGTATATGGTGATTGTAGATAAATGACACCGCATGCTACACTAGCGCAGTCGTCATAGGGGGTGGGGTATTATGGAACCAGACAAGAGAGCACGCTACAAGAGCCTATGGGATGCATTGGAGACCCTGCTCAGCACAGGACATGCCCTGTCTGACCCCCAAGTGGTTCGCGTAAGCCAGGCACTGGACCGCCTCGTGCTAGATGATATGGGCACCCGAGATGACACCAGCGCCCACAGCACAGAGAATCACAATCCAGAAAATTGCAATCGCACGCATCGACAAGAGGGCGAACTCGCATAGGACTTGCAATTCCCGGAGCGTACTGTAGTGGGTGCGCTCTTTTTATATATCTCCGTACAGGGAGAGAGATGCGTCGTGCAGGGGATGAGAATATGGACCTACCCCGGAGGAGTACGGATGCGCATGGGGGACCTGGAGCGGTATGCGCTGATTAGCATCCTGGATGGCCGTGGCGCACTCGCTAATTCGGCGGGCGTTCCAATGGCAATCTTTCTGCAGATTGCGTATGCAGTATTTGACATCAGTGCACAGACGGTGGTGGTCATGGACGAGGAGATCACAACCATACTCGGAATCGATGCACAGTATGCGCGAGAGATGGACCTGCTCGGCGGCATACACAACCACCCAAGTGACTTCGGATTAGAATGAGTAGGGGACACAGGGGACACAGGGGACACAGGGGACACAGGGGACACAGGGGAGAGCCGAGAGCCGGAGCATCGGGGTAGCCACTGGGACTGGGCATTGGGGCGATAGACTGGGTAGCCACCCTTGGCGGGGCATTGGGGCAGGTATGCTGGTAGCCACCTTATCGAGATATGTCCGTCTATCCGATGCAACCCGGTAGCCACCCTTGTGAGGCCCCGGTAGCCACCGCTAGCCACTCGGTAGCCACACACTGGCTACCTGCTCCGAGCCTTTACCGTAAAGGATTGTTACCGCTTACAAGAACCCAGGTAGCCAGGTAGCCACCCATAAGGTATTCCTAAAAGAATTGCATATTGCACAGACACACAAGGACCAAAGCGCGAGAGAGAAATTTTCTTTAAAGATACTTTATATGGCTACCTGGCTACCTCTCTTTTAAAAACCCCTCTCGCCCTTTCCCACAAAGGCTTCGAATCGGTAGCCACCTTATGGCTACGTAAGCGGTTACAGATGGCTACCAGGGTGGCTACCTGACTGGCTACCGGGCTAGAGAGGCATTCTCGGTCATCTTGTAGGCACAGAGCACACCTTGCTCTTGTCGCGTGTATGATTTTTGTAGTATCTGTCCTCGTATCTACGATGATGCCCAGACGCCCCGAGAAGGCATCGGGAAGGCGGTGCCCAACATCTGTCCGGTATCCCAGGCCCATGCCGCATCGAGACCTATCTTCTAGATGTATTGTAGACCCATTTCTCGTTCGATGTGTCTCCCCGAGTTGCGAACGAACCATATGCCATACATCGCGAGAATTCTGCTGTCGCGAGGTAGCCATTCTTGTGTATCATTCGGTCATCTCTCGCAAGGTAGCCATAGTTCTATCCGGCTGCTGTCTATCTCCGGCAGCGATCTGGCTATGGGTTGTGTATCCGCCAACGAAGCTCCGATTCAAATGCCGGTAGTGTCGGTGTGGCTCCAATGTCTCGTGTGTTATGTCACCCTAGGGGAGCTGTGATAAACCCCAGCGTTTATGTGCTATAGATATCTATTTATAGCGTTTTATAGTATAATTGTCGTATAGAAGATGGTTCCTTGGAGGTTCTCATGTTTACACGACGATCCGGTCAACTTTCGCTGTCCGATATGGATGAATGGTATCGCAGGATTCCAGAACGCTCCGTCTGGCACCAGATTCGCGTCTGGAGTGAG
>Ga0080006_1136545_pt1 | contig 15036 bp, 15 predicted proteins | sample RS3BMetagenome_FD_69209 | JGI IMG/M metagenome (GOLD analysis project Ga0080006, IMG submission 69209) | Ferric oxide microbial mat and aquatic microbial communities from Rainbow Spring, Yellowstone National Park, USA - RS3B (SPADES... ...
AAGGAAGACCGCAGTTTCATGACGCGGGAAGACATGCTCGATCGTATCGTAGAGTTGCTTGGCGGCCGCGTTGCCGAGGAGATCGTTCTCGGTGAGATCAGCACAGGTGCCTCAAACGACCTGGAGCGTGTGACCGACATCGTCCGCAGGATGATCATGGAGTTCGGCATGAGTTCAAGGCTTGGTCCCATGCAGTTTGGTCATCGCCAAGGACAGGTGTTTCTGGGGCGGGATATCGGATCGGAACAAAACTACAGCGATGCGATCGCGTATGAGATCGACAAAGAAATGCGCACGATGGTGGATGAGTGCTATGAGCGTACCAGGCAGATTCTGACGGAAAATCGAGAGAAACTCGACATCCTTGCGCAGACGCTGCTCGAGCAAGAGACTCTGGATGGTGAACAGGTTCGCCAACTCATGGAGTATGGTCGTTTTGTGGAAAGCAATGACGAAGGGCCGAAACTGACGATTAACGGACGCGGCAGCTTTGGAGACTCGGCGACACCCTCCTTGACCTAGGTGAATTGTCGTCGGCTGATCTGGACAGTTGGGGATGCCACGGGTGCCGCGAGGCGCCCACTGTTTTTTCAGCAGACGGACCGCAGGTATAGGACGGGGACATGGAGGCGTGCCTGGTGGAAGACGCCATTTGGGTGGGAACGAAAGAAGGCAGTCACGTAGTCATCTATGCTGCGTACACGCGCGCCCTGGTGGAGGAGCTGCGCGTGCGTCACGATACCTGGCCGGTTGTCACGGCAGCGATGGGGAGGGTGGCCACGCTGGCGGCGATGATGACGATGAGTCTGAAAAATCCGGAGCATCAAATTACTCTGCAGGTCCAAGGCGATGGTCCGATCGGCAAGGTGTACATGGTGGCGACCGGAGAGGGCACGGTGCGCGGATACGTCAACGAACCGCACGTCGAACTGCCGCTGAATGCCTTGGGAAAGCTTGCTGTCGGAGCTGCCGTCGGTCAGGAAGGCTACGTCTCGGTGATGCGGGACCTGGGTCTCAAGGAGCCCTATCAGGGCAGTGTGCCCTTGGTCTCCGGGGAGATCGGCGAAGATTTTACATACTATTTTGCGGTCTCAGAACAAGTGCCGACCGCCGTCGCCGTCGGGGTGTTGGTGGAGCGTGACTACTCCGTCCGGGCCGCAGGGGGACTGATGATTCACATCCTTCCAGGTGCCTCTGACGCGGAGATTGCCGCTGTGGAAGCAGGCGTCGCAGAATTGCCAAACGTTACGACGCTTTTGGATGCGGGTGAATCTCCTCAGCAGATTGCAGCGCGCGTGATGGGGGACGGTGTGCACTGGACGGAGCAGCGGTCTGTGCGCTTCGCGTGTACATGCAATCGCGCTCGGCTGGAGCAGGTCCTGCTAGCGCTTGGCCGCGAAGAACTGGAGGCCATGATCGAGGAGCAGGGCGAAGCAGAGTTGGTTTGCCACTTCTGCGGCGAGCGCTATGACTTTTCAGAGACCGAATTGCGTGGGTTGCGAGATGCTGCTTTGCACTGACGAGTTGCGGCTGCAAACTGAAGAGTTTCGGCTTTGCACAGAAGAGTTGCGGCTGCGCTCCCACGAGATGCGGTGTGAAAGATGGGACATGAGCAAAAGATCCCGGAGGTGTTGACCGTGAACGTGTCTCGCAAAGTGACCGATTTGATTGGAGAGACCCCGGTCGTCAAACTGTCACGCGTAGTACCGGCGGGAGCCGCTGACGTCTACGTCAAGTTGGAGTGGATGAACCCAGGCGGAAGTGTCAAAGACCGCATTGCCCTGGCGATGGTGGAGGATGCCGAGCGTGCCGGGACCCTCCAGCCTGGTGGCGTGATCGTGGAACCGACCAGTGGCAATACAGGCATCGGACTGGCCATGGTCGCCGCCGCGAAAGGGTACAGGGCAGTTCTCGTCATGCCGGATACGATGAGCCACGAGCGCCGCAGCCTACTCCGCGCTTATGGAGCTGACTTGGTGCTGACACCTGGAGTTGAAGGAATGCGTGGTGCCATCGCCAAAGCGGAGGAGATTGCAAAGACAGACCCGAAGTACTACATGCCCGGTCAATTTGACAATCCGAGCAACGTGCGCGTTCATGTCGAGACGACGGGGCCGGAGATTGTCAGCCAGATGGGAGGACAACTCGACGCTTTCGTGTCGGCTGTTGGCACTGGCGGCACCATCACGGGGATTGGAACGGTGCTGAGGAAGCGCATTCCTGAGTGTCGGATTGTCGCGGTGGAGCCCAAGGGTTCCCCTGTGCTCTCTGGGGGCACGGCAGGACCTCATAAGATCCAAGGAATCGGGGCTGGTTTTATTCCGTCGATCCTGGACGTGAGTCTGCTGGATCAGATCGTGACAGTGGATAATGAAGAGACGTTTGACATGGCTCGTCGAGTGGCGAAGGAAGAAGGCTTACTCGTTGGCATCAGTTCTGGCGCCGCCATTTTTGCGGCCATTCAAGTGGCAGTGCAACTGGGGCATGGGCATAAGGTGCTGACCATCTCGGCGTCCAACGGTGAACGGTACCTCAGCACCTCGCTCTATCAGACCGAATCGTAAGTGGCCCGTGAGCCCGAAGGAGCGCTTTTATGTGACTTCTCTGCGTATGCAAACCACTGAACGATCCACGCTGTTTCCAGACTTGGGGCAGCGGACGCTACTGATGGGGATCTTGAACGTGACGCCGGACTCCTTTTCGGACGGCGGCCGCTACTGCGACGTTCATCGCGCCGTGGCGCACGCGCTAGAGATGCAGGAGCAGGGGGCCGACGTGATTGACGTGGGCGCCGAGTCCACGCGACCGCAAGCCAAACCCCTCTCACTTGACGACGAGTGGAGCCGGTTGGAGCCGATCCTAGACAAGCTGAGCCAGGCTGTGTCAGTCCCCTTGTCGATCGATACCTACAAGGCGGAGATTGCCCGCCGCGCGATGGCTTGCGGTGTGGAGGTCGTCAACGATGTCTGGGGAGGCACCTTTGATCCTGCGATGAACAGCGTGGTGGCCAAGAGTGGCGCTGTGTACGTGATTATGCATAACGGGTTTGGCGGGCCCGAGGTGCGGGGCGACATCGTTGCGCACGTCAGCCAAGCGCTTGTTCGACAAGTCGAACAGGCGGTCGCGGAGGGTGTCGATCGCGCCCGGATCTGGCTCGATCCGGGCATCGGTTTTGGCAAGACGATGCGCCAAAATCTAGACTTGGTCAATCGCGTATCCGAGATTCGTGCGCTCGGTTATCCCGTGCTCATTGGTACGTCGCGAAAATCATTCATTGGTAACGTTCTGGACTTGCCCGTGGAAGAGCGCCTCGAAGGAACCGCTGCCAGCGTCGCGATCGCCATCACCCGAGGTGCGGATATGGTCCGTGTGCACGATGTGTTACCCATACGGCGCGTAGCACGCATGGTGGATGCGACGGTGCGTATATGACGATCAAGTCCGCCACGGATTACCTCCTTTCGCTAGGATCGAATCTCGGCGATCGGACGCAGCACCTGCAAAAGGCCATCGCGGGGATTGGCGGTCTCGAAGGGACTGCGGTGCTCTGCCTCTCAGACGTGTATGAGACGGAGCCGGTAGGGTTTCTGGAGCAGCCTGCGTTTCTCAATCTGGCGGTGTCGATGCGCAGTTTCCTGTCGCCAACGGACCTGCTCGTCAGCCTGCTGGGTATCGAGACGGCGATGGGGCGGGTGCGTGATATTCGCTACGGTCCTCGTATCATTGACATCGATATCTTGCTGTGCGGCGATGCCGTGGTTGTCGATCCCCCACGCCTCATGATTCCGCACCCGCGCATGCACGAGCGCGCCTTTGTACTCACGCCTTTGGCGCAGATCGCGCCTGATGTCGTGCACCCGCAATTTGGAGCGACTGTCGCGATGATGCTGGAGAATGTAGCGGGAAGGGAGGGTGTCCGTTGGCACTCGACACTTTTTCAAAACGACTGCGAGCGTACCGAAAATTAAAGTCGATGACTCAGCAGGAGTTTGCCGTATCTGTAGGCGTATCGGTGGCGATTGCTGGAGGGTGGGAGCGGGGCACTCGACTTCCCACAGAAGCCGAGCTACAAAGAATCAACGCGGTCCTTTGTGTCAAGGCTCATGATCTGGGTTTAGTGGAAATGAAGGAGGACTCGGCATGGCCGGTACCGTCACTGCAACGCTCCACTCCCCGCCCTTGATCATCGGCGGCGTTCAACTCGACAATCCGGTGATTTTAGCCCCAATGGCAGGCGTCTGCAATCCGCCCTTTCGTCAACTGGCCAAGCGCCTTGGGGCTGGAATGGTGTGTGCCGAGATGGTCAGCGACAAAGCGTTGGTGCACCACAACGAGCGCACCGCGCGGATGCTTCAGATTATTCCCGACGAGCACCCGGTCAGTCTGCAGCTGGTCGGGTATGATATCAACACGATGGTGCAGGCTGCGGAGATGGTGGCAGAGGGGACGAATGCAGATATCATCGATATCAACATGGGCTGCCCGGTTCTCAAGATCTATAAAAATGGATCGGGGGCCGCGCTGGCGCGCGATCCAAAGTACGCTGCCGCGATAGTGGAGGCGGTGGTCCGGCGGGTCGACCGGCCTGTGACAGTGAAGTTTCGCAAGGGTTGGGACGACGACAACGTCAACGCCGTCGAGGTCGCTCGCGCTGTGGAAGCGGCCGGGGCCCAGGCGGTAACCGTCCACGGCCGCACCGCTCGACAGATGTACACCGGTCAGGCGGACTGGTCTATCATTCGCAAAGTGAAAGAGGCGGTGTCGATTCCGGTCATCGGCAATGGCGATGTGACGTGCCCGGAAGACGCCGTCCGATTGATGGAGGAGACGGGATGCGACGGTGTCATGATTGGACGCGCGGCGCTGGGTTACCCGTGGATTTTTCGGGAAGTGGCCCATTTTCTCGCTACGGGGGAGACCCTCGCGCCTCCGGATGCGAGGCAACGCATCGAAGTGGCGATTGAACATCTACACCTTTTGGTGGCGGAAAAAGGCGTCGATACGGGAGTCAAAGAGATGCGCAAACACGCCGGTTGGTATATCAAGGGGTTGCCGAAGGCGGCACAACTGCGGGATGTCATCAATGCGCAGGCGAGCGTTGACGGTATGGAGGAAGTCCTGCGCAGTATTGTTGAGTGATGTGGATTGACACTAGTTTAGTCGTGTCCTATAATTTACCGCAGACTTTATCTTAAGGAAACGACTGGCGAGAGAACACGGGACGTAGGGAAAGGGAGCGAATGAAGCGTGTCTGAAAAAGAGGTTTTATTGACACCTGCGGGTTTGCAGAAGATTGAAGAGGAACTGGAGATGTTGAAGTCTGTCAAGCGGCGGGAAGTGGCCGAGCGGATTAAAGTGGCGATCAGCTACGGCGACATCAGCGAGAACTCAGAGTACGAAGATGCGAAGAACGAGCAGGCCTTCGTTGAAGGCAGGGTGATCACGCTTGAGAAGATGCTGCGAAACGCGCGCATCATTCACGAGGATGACGTCGACACCGGAGTCGTCAGTATCGGTTCGACAGTGCGACTGCGCGATATCGAGTTCAAGGAAGATGTCGAGTTTCACATTGTGGGGTCGGCCGAGTCGGACCCTGCGGACAACAAGATTTCAAACGAATCGCCGGTGGGCCGGGCGCTTCTGGGTAAATCGGTGGGTTCCATGGTAGAGGTGACCGTACCGGCTGGGACGATTCAGTACGAGGTTCTCGAGATTCACAAATAGACGTTGGCAAGGGGCGTGCGCAAGGTGGAAGATGGGAACCGGGAGACCGCGGATGCGACACAGAGCGACTTGTCGTCGCAAGAACAGGATTCCGGGGCGACGGCATCATCAGAGTTGGCGGTCCGCCGTGCAAAGCTCGAGCAGTGGCGCGCGCGGGGAATCGAACCCTATGGTGGACGGTTTGATGTGACCCATCGATCCTCCGACATCCTTCGCGTTGCGGAGGATCGAACCCGGGAGGAACTGGAGGAGCAACGTCTGTCCGTGAAAGTGGCAGGCCGTTTGGTTGCCCGTCGGGGCCATGGGAAAGCGGGTTTTGCCCACATTCTCGATCAGGATGGACAAATCCAGTTATACGCCAGATCCGATGCGGTAGGGCAGGAGCAGTATGAGGCCTTTGAACTGCTCGACATCGGCGACTGGATCGGGGTGTCCGGGTACGTGTTCAAGACAAACCGAGGCGAAGTCACGGTTCACATCGAGCAACTGACGCTCCTCGGGAAAGCACTGCAACCTCTTCCCGAAAAGTGGCATGGATTGCGCGATGTGGAGACGCGGTATCGTCGACGCTATGTAGACCTGATTGTCAATCCAGCGGTTCGTGAGGCCTTTATCCTGCGTAGTAAGGTCATTCAGTCCATGCGTCGGCATCTGGATGCGCAAGGTTTTCTGGAAGTCGAGACGCCGACGCTCCACCCCGTAGCGGCGGGGGCTGCGGCCAAGCCGTTTCGAACGCACCACAATGCCTTGGATATGTCGCTCACGCTTCGCATCGCGTTGGAATTGCATCTGAAGCGCCTGATCGTCGGGGGAATGGAGCGGGTTTATGAGATCGGCCGCGTCTATCGCAATGAAGGGATCTCGACCCGCCACAACCCGGAATTTACGATGATGGAACTGTATGCCGCCTACATGGACTTTCAAGATATCATGCAGCTTACCGAGAAACTGATCGAACAGATTGCCGTGGATGTTCGCGGGAGTACGGACCTGTCTTACGATGGACATGTAGTCCATCTCAAGACGCCTTGGCGCCGTGCGCACATGGTCGATCTCGTTCGGGAGCAGACCGGTGTGGATTTCTTTGCGCTCCAGACAGTGGAGCAGGCTCGGGACGCGGCCCGTAACCACGGGATTGACGTCCTGCCATCACACGGATTTGGGCATATCGTCAACTCTTTCTTCGAAGAGAAGGTCGAGCACACCTTGTTCCAGCCGATTTTCGTCTATGGGCATCCGGTCGAGATCTCTCCGCTTGCGAAACGCAGTGCCGAGGACCCACGCTTCACGGACCGTTTCGAGCTTTTCATCGTCGGTCGAGAGCATGGGAACGCCTTTAGCGAACTGAGTGATCCGATCGATCAACGCGAGCGCTTTGAGGCGCAGCTAGTGGAGCGGGCCCTGGGTAATGATGAGGCGCACGAGATGGAAGAGGACTTTGTTCTCGCACTTGAATACGGGATGCCGCCTACAGGTGGACTGGGGATTGGCGTAGACCGCCTTGTGATGCTGCTGGCCGATCAGCCTTCGATTCGCGATGTATTGCTGTTTCCGCTGATGCGCACGCAAGAGTAGCCATTGCCACTGTGGTGTGCATGCAAGCGAACCTTGGGGGACCTGATCATGGCGCTGTCATCACTTGGACATGAACGGTATTTTCAGCAGCAGCGAGAGAAGAGACTGCCGTCCCTCGCACCCTATTTTCGACGTCAGGATGGCGTGGCCGACTGGCAGCACAAGACGCCACACCTGTACTCCACACAAGGGCTCTTGAACCTGCGCGAGGCGCCGGTCAGTGGCGAGGCGTTTCGCTACTGGTTGACGGCTTTTGTGCAACAAGTCGATGGCGAGGTTCGGGAGCAGGACCTTCAGTTCATGGCGCCCCGCGAGCAGTACTATCCACTCGACGATGATCAACTGGTGTCGATCGCCTTGCCGCTTTCGACCGCCGATCCGGTCATGTTGGGGCGGCAACTGGCGCGCTTTCGCAAAGTGCTCGATAACGAGGGTGTCTTCGGCTTGCGTGAGTTGTCTCGCTCGCTGCAGTCCGGCATTGGCGTGGCGGCGCGGGAAGTGGCCGCCAGTGCGCTCGTACGCGGTGAGGCGGCCGAAGGGCGGAGCGGGTCCTACGTCGGGGACTGGGATGACGCCGCTCGCGACGTCTTCGCCTCGGCGTCGGACGATCGAAGTCCGTTGGCAGCCGTAAGGCCCGGTTCTGGACGCGCTGCGGACGGCCACTTTCAATGGGTAAACGCCTACGTCGCATTGCAACTGTCTGATGCGCTGCGTCGACGTTACCGGTTCATCAAGAATCAACGGGTCGACATCATCGACGACTGTGCGCGTCTGGCAGCGTTTGACTCGTATTATATGGCGAAGCCCGAGATGCAAGTGGACTTCAGCGGCGATATCTTTGTGCGGATTGGACAGGACCTGCGTAACATGTCCTCGGGCGTGCGACGACTCGATTGGAGCTGGCTGAAGCAAGCCCAGGCGCATGTTCAGCTTCCGCTGGGCCGGGTGTTTCGCGAGACGCGGGCGGTCGCTGATCTGGTCTTAAATGACGCCTTGGTCGAGATCAAGCCAGTCCGCACGGTGATGGTGCCAGGGGCCGCCGACCAGATCTTGACGTACAGCCTTATGTATCAATATCATCATCCAGAGCATGAGCTGCGCGAACTGCGATTTTATCTGGCGCGCCATGCCACGTGGGTCGTGGCATCTCTGGACGAGATCCGCCGCAGTTTTCCCGTCAGAGAGTTCGCTGAGATGCTGTGGGCGACCACAGAGAACTTTGTGGCGCGGGCCCAACAAGTCGACTTTGAGCGGTTCTGTCACCGCCAAGCGCACGTGGCCGGGATGAACGCCTGGCGGATGGAGGATCAGATCCATTCGGCGCAGCGTCGCTATGAGCGTGCCGGTCGGATCGGCGTCACGCGGATCGCTGCACAACGCGAGGTGCCGCATGCTGTTCCGGACACCATTCGTAGGGAGGAGGATGCCGAACTGCCCGATCGCCTCCAACGTGCGGCGGAGGCATTGGCTTTGGAGCGACTCTGGCGAGATCGCTATGAGCAGTGGCACACCGATCTGCGTGAAGATTACGCGGTCATGCAGGCGATGCGCGATCCGTGGCGGGAATTCGTGGAGACGCTGTAGGAGTGTGTGTTTGTCAATCGAAAAGTTGACCACTATGCCAACCGAAATGTTGACCACCCCGCTGTGGACTATCTGGGCTGTGCGCCCTTTAGGGCGCAGTTGCAGGGGCGTTTCAGTCTCCTTGACGAGCTCTGCAACGGGTCAGTACTTGGGCGGCGTGTAGCCGTTGCCGCTTCCGCCCCTGTGCACTTTCTCGAGTTGGACGTGAGGACCGTTTCCTCTGCCCGGGAATTACTGCTCACTTTACCAGCCGATGCGGTCACGATCGACATGCCGCCAGGATTTGACCCCGCGTTGCTGAGCCAAGTCGTGGGGATCTTGACGACCGTATGCTGAACGACCACGCGCCAGCCCCAAAGATCTACCTTGTTTGCGGCCATACGGACATGCGCAAGTCCATCGGCGGACTTGCGACCCTAGTGCTGCACACGCATGACCAAGAAGATCCACCGAATCGATCTGGAGAGCCGTCGTTTATACGGAAGCCCCAAGATCACGCAAAAGCTTCTGCGCGAGGGCGAACGGCTCTCTCAGAAGAGGGTCAGCCACATCATGAAGGAGCACCAACTGCGGTCTTTGACCGTGAAGATGTACAGAGCTACCACGAACTCGAGGCACTCCCTGCCGGTGCACGAGAACGTGCGGCATATGGACAGCCGGATGACCAATGATCTCGTGCAGAGAGCGCTGGATTGGGCCTACGCACGGCACAAACCGCCAACGACGGTCCAGACGCTGCATTATTCGGATCGCGGAAGTCAGTATGCATCCTTAGAGTACCAGGATAGGCTTCAGAAGTATCGGATGACAGGCAGCATGAGCCGCAAAGGGAACTGTTACGATAACGCGTGCATCGAGTCGTTTCACAGCGTGATCAAGCGCGAGTTGATCCATCGGCGGAATGACCGGACGCGCAAGGAAGCATCGACCTAGTGCCAGAAGGTGAACAATTTCTCTCAATTTCTGATGTCTACTCTATTGACATGGTACCCTCGCGGCTCAGCACGGGCACGCTTCATGGCGACCATGCCCGATTTTCGGGCAGACGAGGCGGTAGCAGTGGGCGGCGGGGTACTTCCGTACCCTGGGATATGTCCCGAAGATCGGGGAACTTTGATGCAGGTGACGCAGACAATCTGTCTATACACCAATTGGAATTCGGCCGTACACATGGAGAGGGGATGCAATGGAACGCAAGGGTTTGATGCCGAGTCGTTATTCTCAAGTTCCCAAATCAAGATGCTGTCAGATAAAAGTCCATATTTGGTCGCCATGGCTGATGCGGCAAGTGGATCCACGAGTCAAGGGCAGACGTACGTTCAGAATTTGTTGGATCAGGGATTCTACGTTGGCATTTACAGGGGGTACTACGCGGGGATGTTTGACTCAAGTCCAAGTTCAGTAGGATCAAGTCATGCGCAACAGTGCATTGACGTCGCCAATGGGTTTAGTGGCTCCAAAGGGATGACATTTTGGTGTGATCTCGAAGGTGCCACATCCTTTACAACGGCTCAGGACATTATTGATTATGCAAACGCCTTTAACGCCACGTGTCAGTCCGATAGACAATGATTTAATTCAGACCGATAACCAGGAAGGCAACGCCGTATTTATCAGGTCGTAAGTAAGTAAGTAAGTGCGAGGGCAGAACACCACACAAGAGAATTTCTCGTGTGGTGTTCTGCCCTCAATCAAACCTCGGGGATCACTGGTTGTTTTTGTTGTTTACTACAGCCTCCAAGGCTTTAACCGGATCCCCGGTTTGTTGCAGTGTATAGGTCTTGCTTCCAACCTGCCACGCGACAGTGTTCTGCGATACTTTGGGGGTTGACGAAGAGCTCGGCTGAGAAATCATGATGACACCGTTGTCTTCTGGCACAGGAAGCATGTGTGTGTGTGTAAATACGAAACCACATCCTTAGCCATTTGCGTCCCATTGTCAGTAGGCCCCCAGAACCGAGCGAGCAAAACACATCGACCTTCGTTCCATTTGTAGCTATATTGTCCTGCGCCTCCGGAAACGTCAGCTTTGATTCTTAACCCTAAGTCGACAGGTGGACCTGACGGATAAAACTGGCCAAAATATTTCTCAAGATTTGCGACCGCACCAGCTGCCTCTGTGGAGCTTGGATACGATTTCTCGCTCACCGTCGATGTACGTACTTTTTTCTTTGTCAACTTACTATGCTGGTTCACAGAATGGTTCGGTGTGGAATTATTGCTCTCCGCTTTACTTCCTGACGTTGGAGCGTTGACAGTTGCTGATAATGTTCCACAGCCGGTTAGGATTGAAATGCTCAGCATCAACAAAGAACCAGTCAATAGAATCGTCTTTTTCAAGCAAAATCAGTCGCTATTATTTTCTAACTAGCGAAAAACAGAACCAACGCCAATACCCGCATGATGTCCGCTGTTCCCATCAAGATGGCTGTGCGGCTATGTTTCCGTCATCTCCCTCCCGGCATCTATGGTTACAGAATTAGACGGTGACATGGCGCTCTCGCGCCACCGTCTGCGAGAAGAATAAGCGGCTGCGCCGTTATTCCGGATAGTATCCGGGCGTGGTGTATTTGTCGGGGGGCCGTGTTGAGTATGGGCGAACAGAGTAAGATCAGAGGAGTGTGGCTGTCTGTGCCGAGAGCCGAGCACAGGAGAATCCTTGACACCAACGTATGGCAGTTGCTCAAACGGGTACTGGTGTTTCCTCTCTTACCCCCCTTGCTCTCGAATCCTTACATCGCTCCTTGTGACCAGTTTACCTATGTATCATGCGCAAAGGAGTCCCGAACCTATCTTCCGCCGGCGACCCAGTCCCGTCCTTTCAACCCGAACGCGCATGTCAGTACTGTTTTGAGTTCGCTTCGCTTGCATCCTGTCTGCATACCTCGTATAATAGGGCGTGTTCTGCGGAAGTGGCTCAGGGGTAGAGCATCGCCTTGCCAAGGCGAGGGTCGCGGGTTCGAATCCCGTCTTCCGCTCCATTTTCATCTCAGGGCCTATAGCTCAGTTGGTTAGAGCGGCCGGCTCATAACCGGTTGGTCCCAGGTTCGAGTCCTGGTGGGCCCACCAGGCACATGTGCCCGTAGCTCAGCTGGATAGAGCGTTTGACTACGAATCAAAAGGTCGGGAGTTCGAATCTCTCCGGGCACGCCATTTTCAGAGGATTTCCCCTAGAACCAGCCGGGGGAATTTTTTTGTTTAGGGGAAAGTACTTCGGTCGCGGGTCGTGGCGAACATGAAGGTAGCGGAGTCGTCACCGTGCGGTTTGAAATGGCGCCGCCTTTCTCGTCAAGCGAGAGCGTCTTTGCGGGAACCCGAACGCCCGCTCCAGACGATCCAGCGAATGGCAGGGTATCGATCCGGACGCAAAGGCAAGGGCTTCGGACCGGATCAAAGGACAGGGTCAGCAAAAGGCGGCCCTCGGTAGATCTGTGGACGGTCGCAAATAACCACCATTTTTCACACTAAACTGAGTCTGTGACCTCCGGAGCGTTACTGGACGTGTCAAATCACCGCCTATTTTGTCCGAAATAGTGTTTTGTTCGCGTTATAAGTGGCGAATGCTCACACATTTTCGGTGTGTGCGCACCTTTGGACCCGATGGATGGCGGAAGTCGCCAATCAGCGGCACCCGTCGGTGCTATTTTTTACCGGGCCTTGATCTGAACCTCTCGGCCCTTGCTGGAACCCGCACGCCCGCGCCAGACAATCCAATGAATGGGAGGGTCTGCCTGTGAACTCGGTATTTGCGCGATGACGGTCTGACGGATCGGGTGCCATCCTTAGCCGAATCCCATAATTTTCATATAAATAGTGTGGTTGCAATGAAACGCCTTCTATTCGCCATGGCAATTAGCACAATCTGTCTCACCTCTGGTCAGTTGGCATTTGCCAGCGCCATGCCGACGTCCTGGACTGTCAATGCGTCTTCGATGTCCTGACGCACTCGCGACTCGCGTGCAAGCGACGGTTACACGTCTTTGGCGCTGCGCAAGTCAGCCGCCAAAAGCTGGCCCAGCATCCCAGAGGTTCAATCTGTATCCTGCAAACCCACTTTCGGCGTGTAAAATTCGATCGTCATGTGCGCCGCCTCCTGCGTTCCTGTTGACCATACAACCACTAGAGCATACCTTCGCCAGAAAATTGAACGCATGTTCTTTTCTCGATATTTCTCATCGCTTTCTTCCATGCCTTTTGAACATAGGGATGCGGATCTCGGGCAAGTGCCTGCCAGATCGGTATCGCTTCGTCGGTCATCACAACGGCTGCAGCGGCTGTAAACGCCATCGCGACATTCCAGCGCACTTGCTCGTCGTCGCTCTGCACCCACGCGCGCATCCGTTCCAGAACGGTTGCTGGGTAGTACTTGATCAGCGCACTGCCCAGCGCGAACGGGCCCAGATTGTCCATGACGTATGCGGAGCGGTCAGAGAGCAGCGGGACCAACAAATCGAGCAATGGTTCGGCGCGATCCGCTTGCTTGGCACGAGCGGCATACATCACGGCGAGAACGACCGCGCGGCGAATATTGTCCGAATCATCGCGTGCCCACTCCGACATCACGAGGCGGTAGTCTTCAAAATGAGCTTCCAGAAGCTGTCCGCAAGCACTGGCGACCCACTCGCGCACCTCCCAGTGCGCACTGTCCGCCAGCTTGCACAGCAAGTCGTTCACCTCTTCGGGGTATTGTGTATAAAAGTCTGTGATGCACAGAGCCCCGATCTCTTGCGCACCAGGATCCGCGTTCTGGCACAAAGCCCATACCAACGGATGCCGCGCATCCGCCGGCAATCGACGCAACGCCTTGATGACGTCTTGTTTGACTTTGGCAGGAGCCGTGCCTGCATGGGGTGTCGAGTGTGATTGCAGATAGTCGATCAGACACGAGATGGACTCTGTCTCCAGACAGATCTCGATGATGCGGCGACACGGCACGTCGGTCAGACCCATCGCCCCCTGTACCTTTGTCCACATCACGGCGCTGCCGTGACAGTGCTGTACAGACCTCTCGTCTATCCTAGCACTTTCTGGATGAAGATTGATAGGGTGGCGTCTCCTTTTCAACTTTGCAAGCGCTCGCCCAGACGCCGCTTCACCTCGCGGATCTCCGTCCGCAGTTGCGCGCGAGCTTGCTCATCCAGCGGCTCAGGTTGTGCGATGAGATTTGTCAACTCAAGCTCGAGCCGCCGCGCCTCATCCGCTCGCTCGCGTTCCTCATAGGACTGCCAACGCGCCGATTTACTGCGTTCAAACTCGTCGCGTGTACCAGGGAAATCAGTCACAACGCCACCTGCGATCGCCACGATGCGAGTGGCCACCTTGTCGATCAAGTAGCGGTCGTGCGACACGATTACGACGCTTCCTGGATAGGACAGCAGGGCTTCTTCGACGCGTTCACGCGTATCGATGTCCAGATAATTGGTTGGCTCATCGAGCACCAGCAGGTTGGCCGAGGACAGATACAGACGCAGAAACGCCACCCGACAGCGTTCGCCCATACTCAACTGACCGATCATTTGATGGACGGCGTCTCCCGTAAAGAGAAAGCCCGCGAGCAGATTGCAAGCCAGTGATCGCGTGACTGACGGCAACTCAAGCAACGACGAGAGGATGGTCTGATGCTGAGGCAAACCTCGCAGTTCTTGCTCGAAGTAGCCGACGCGCAGTTGCGGATGCCGTGTGATCCGCCCTTCGGATGGCGTCAACTCGCCCGCGATCAGCTTGAGCAGCGTGGACTTACCCGCACCATTGGGCCCAATGACGCCGACTCGATCGCCGCGCGCCACGCATAGGCGAACATCCCGCATCACCACGCGCTCCCCGTAGATGACTGCGACGCCATCCAGTGCCACCAAATATCGTGCCTCAAACTGACTCTCCTGAAAGTCCACGCGAACCTGTCGGTCGACTTCAGGTTTCTCTACGCGCCTTTCTTCCAGATGTTCAAGCGCACGCTTCTTGGCCTGAAAGCGCTTGGCGTTTTTGGCGGCGCGTTTTTTTGCATAGGGATCACGTTCACTGGCTGCATCGTGACCTCTTTGAAACCACTCACGGTACTGCTGAATCGCATGCAGCAGCTCTTTATGCTCCGACTCCTGCTGGTGATAAAGTCGCAGTTGCGACTGGCGCCTCTGCTCTCTTTGGGCCTGGTAT